>JAABUW010000703.1_pt1 | contig 62785 bp, 57 predicted proteins | sample 5560081 | NCBI WGS metagenome assembly JAABUW01 (sample SAMN10711882, study PRJNA513363) | rock metagenome | isolation source: Antarctica rocks | place: Antarctica: Victoria Land, Knobhead sud | reverse complement strand
TCTGAGTCACATCTGAGTCAGATTTAAACAAAATGTTTGAATTAAATCTAGATAAGATTTGAGTCAGATCTGAGCAAGAGAAAGACAAAACGTAGTTTAATGTAATAATGCATAAATGAGACTGAAATAAATCTGAGTCACATCTGAGTCAGATTTAAATGAGATGAGATGAAATGCATTTTAACATGATGATACATAAGTAAGACTGAAATAAATCTGAGTCACATCTGAGTCAGATTTGAACAAGATGAGATGAGATGCATTTTAACATGATGATGCATAAGTGAGACTAGAATACATCTGAATCACATTTGAGTCAAATTTAAACAAGATGTTTAAGTTAAATTTAAACAAGATCTGAGTCAGATCTGAGTTGAATCAAAATGATGAAGATTGAATTTAAAGTTCTTGACATTGACATTGAAATATCACACATGACAGTACATGTGATTCTTTGATGACAGAATTGATGAGATAATATTCATTAAGCATTTGCTCACAATTATTCAGAAGATGAAAAGATTCTTAAGTAGAAAAGTGATCTTTTCAATCAATGTAATACTTGAGCAGAGATGAGTTATAACATTTATCATGCTGAAAGTTTAGTATGCTGTTTACATATCAGAATCTTTCATCATTCTTGATGATAATGAGTTCTTGAGATTTCTGATGTTGACTCAAGAGAAAATCACTTGTGATATAACTCAGAAGAATGACATGAAAGATTGAATGAATCTTCATAAATGCTGAAAGATTTAACTCAATGATCAGAGAATTGTTCTTGAAAACATGCTTGATCTTGAAGAAGTCAATGTTACAATCATTTGACTTGACAACGAGACGAGCGATGCTGAGATTGCAAGCATTCAGTCAGATTTTATCTTCGACGAAGTATTTAGAACAAGAACGATGAAAAAGATTGACATTGAATTCGTAAATAATCTGAGTTATAAGCATTTCATCATGTAGATGCTCAGTTAGTTTCTTCATCTTCTTGATGAACTCTTCTACATTGATTAACTTGTCTTGAGCTTAAAACATAAGATTTTCAAGCAAAGATTCAGAAGACTCAAAGTTTAAATGTGAATTCTGACTTGAATTGATCAAGAAGAGTGATGCTAAAGTGATTAATAATAATGCATTATTGACAACAAATTTGACTTCAGAAAGTCACTTAGCTCAGTCATTCTGCATGTAGTTGACGAAGACTCGAAGATAATGCTTCATGACAGCATTGATTCTCTCAATTTGATCATTGATTTCAGAGTGATACATCATTGATAACTTAGCATCTATTTTCAGCATTTTACACATATGCTTTCAGACATCAAAGATGAATTGTGTGTCTTGATCAGACATGAAAAGTTTGAGTAAATCATGATGTTTTCAAATATGAGCATAAAAGCAGTTGATAACTTTTTCAACTTTTATAGAAGTGATGAGAACTAAATGTTTCATTTTGATAAAACAATCAACGAAGACTAGAACATATTTATATGTGATACTCATGAAGATACTGAGCGATAAAGAATTTATATAATTCATGAAGACATTACATCAACAATGTTTAAAGATTGAAAGAAAATGCAATCATTCTTGAATTCATTGTTTAAAGAGCTTAAAACATGTGCATACGTGACAGTTTTGTATGAAGCATTAAATATACTTATAAATGTTTGATCATCAGTAGACTCAACTGATCAGTTCATAGCTTTTTGCTCTTTCTGAGTGATCATTGATGACATTATCATGAGCGAGCTGAATGATACAAAGACATAGTTTATCTGAGTTGAACATGTACTTTCTTTCTCAAAAGTACAGATGATTCTCATGTTCTTCATACTCAACTAGAGAAATCTTGTTGTGATGTCATGCTTTATTGCAAAGCACTTCAATTATCTGAGCTGCGAATTTGTCATTGATTTCAATTTGCTTTCATAATGTCTGAATGAAAGTGTTATGAGCGTATCAAGACTGATAAGACTGATTATGACTAGTCAATGATCTAGTCGAGATCTGACTTAGGTTTGACTCAGGTTTGACTCAGATATAACTCAACATTCTTTTTCTTTCTCAACACTCTTTTCTTTCACCAACATCTTGTTCATCTACATCACATTCTTTTTATGTCACAAACACATTTCTTTTGAATCTAGCGCAGTCTCTGAACATTACATAAATAGAAGCTTTTGTATTAATCTTCTTCTGTATTCTTAATATTCAGTTATAGCTATCTTTAAAGATCAAGCACTATCAATTCTGATCTTCATTGATTGTATCATTTAGACACAATTCTGACATTATATTAAGAATTTGTTAATCACATGATACTGATCTTATTACTCATTCAACATACTCGTCTAGACAGAATGAGTCTAAAGAAATTCATTTACCTGATGATTGATGACAATCAAAAGATAAAACAACACTAGAGAGTTGAATAAAATCAACGACAAGACTGTTTGAATTGCTAGACTACTTATCACTCATTAAGTACGCAAAGTTTACTCGATTATGAGAATCATGATAAAGAATCTTCAAGAATTGCTCAAGAATCAAATCGATCAATAGATTCAATGATAAAGAATCTTCGTTGTTTGCTAGAGAATCAATTAATCAATCAACAAACAAATCTCATCTTCTTTGTTGAAGATTAAACATCATCTCATACGTTTTTCTTTTTCAATCATCAAGCATCGTCATTCATTCAACTTTCTTTCAAACAAATCTCATCATGTTTAGTCATTCATCTACTGAAGAGCGTTCTGAAGAATTTCGAAATTGTTTCTCTCAAATCTCTGATGCTGATTCATTGAAATCACGAATGAAATCATCAAGTGCTGCGTCATTCATTCATGAAGATGATGAATCATTCGCTGAAACGATAATACTTCTCATGTTCTACGAAATTTGAAAGGCTTGAAGCCTAGTTCTTGATGAAGAAACAGATCAACTCTACAAGTTAAATAAACAACAAGAAGATGAAATCAAAGAGTTGAAAACTAGACTTCAAGCTAAAGAAAACACTTCTTCTGATTTCATTTACTCTGAGCGTTCTAGATCTCAAAAAATACCTGATTCTTCGCTGTTTACTGATGAAAAGAATTCTACTTGAGAGAATTGATACGGAAAAATTCAGAATAAACTAGAGATCAACGTTAATCTCTTTTCTAATGAACGAGTCAAATTGAGCTATATACATTCTAGATTATTCAATGATGCAGCTGAGATCACTCAAGCTAAATGCAAACGTGACTATGTCAATCTTTATAGAATCATCAATGATTTTTTGAAAGAGTTAACTCAGTTGTTCAATGACTTGAATAAGAAAGTCAACTTTCGTAAAGAATACTACAACTTGATTCAAGAATTCAAGAAATTCAATGAATTTTATACTCAGTTTCAACGTCTATCTTTCTATCTAAACTATCACAAGAAGCAACTAATCATTGATCTGAAAGATAAAATACACTTTCATCTTCGATTCATTTGAGTAAATCAACTAGTTCAATCTGATTTTCTAAAAGAAATTTGTTTCTATCTGATTCATTTGAATAATGATCAGCGAGTCATTCGAAAGATCAAGAACAAGATCAAACGCGTTGATGATCTTTCTAAGACTCTTTTTCATAAAGCGACTGTTGTCACTCAGTCAGTCAATCACTTGAAGTCTGATCAGCTAAAGTCACGCGACGCGGTTTTAACTAGCGTCAAAGAAGCAGACATTCTAGTTGAAAGCTGTTTCATATGTCATAAATCAGATCATAGCTTTAAAGAGTGCTTCAATCAATCTACTAGAATTAATGCAGTGAACAATGAATATGATCGCTTCGATTTCAATTCGAATTTCGATTCAAAAAAACTAGTTATTTCTTCAAAAGTCATCAAAGAGATAGAGATTATATCTTTGTGCAAACTAGACGAAATTCTATTGAAAGAAAATTACTTTGAAAAGTTGTTTCTAATTGACACTCATCTCATCTCTCAGAATCGATCTTTCAGTCTTCGTTCTCTAATAGACAGTGATTCAGTCGTTTACACGATCATACATTCTAATCTAGTTGATAAAGTATGCGAGAAACTGAGAATTCAACCTATATCACTGGCAAAAGAGAAGCTAATAAGAGATTATGATGAGAAGATATTTAAGAAGATCATCACTCATAAAATTCTATTCAACCTCATCATTGAAAGTCATAAGAAATTGACTGTATCAATGTTGATAGTTGACATTGATCATCATGAAGTCATATTGAGTAAGCTCTGAATGAACAAAAACGAAATATTACTGAATATGCAAAACGACATCATTGTTTTTTCGAATCAATTAAATACTTCTATTTCGATTTTTTCAATTTCTTTCAATTCAAAGCACTCAAGTTGATCGCGATCATCTTTGTTTTCTTCAATCATTCAGACTAAAATCTCTATGATGCTCAAACGACTCATTCAAGAAGAGTCATTCTCGATTTGAAGCATAAATGCAGCTTCGTTCAAAATACTGTTGAATCATTCAAAGAAGAACAAGATCAAAGTTTTTGCTTTATTCATGATGAACATCAATAGAAAAATCACGTACAATACTCAGTGCGATTTGAACGCTTTAAATGTCTTTTCAATCAATGAAACGACTCAGAATTTGAAAGATATTAAAGCGAAGCTGTCACTGAAATATCATGAGTTTCTAGATGTTTTTAATCGAGCTCAATTAAATAAACTACTCTCTCATCGCTTCTACGATCATAAAATTGAGCTCATCAATGATTCAACGTCTTTTCGCTGCTGAGTCTATTGAATGTTCTCTGTCAAACTTCTGAAAGTAAAGAAGTACTTAAACGAGAATCTGTCAAAGAGATTCATCACTTCTAGTCAGACTCTCTATTTCTTTCCTGTTTTATTCATTCTCAAAGCAAATGAAGATCTTTGATTCTGCGTGAACTATTGAAAGCTAAATGTCATTTTCAAAAGAAATAGATACTCTCTATTGTTGATAGACGAGATCATTGATAAAATAGTGAGTTGCAAGCATCTGACTAGATTGAACATCATATCAGCGTTCAACAAACTTTGAATGCATCTCAATAACGAGAATTACATCACTTTTATCACTGCTTTAGAAGCATATAAATACAAGATGCTATCATTCAAACTGACTAATGAATCGATCTTCTTTCAGCAATATATGAATAACGTTCTATGAGACTTTCTGAACGACTTTTGTCAAGTCTATCTAGATGACATTCTCATCTATAGCAAAATGAGAAAGAAACATAGAGATCACGTCAAACTAGTATTGAATCGACTACGCGAAGCTAAACTGCAGATGAATATTTGAAAGTACGAATTCAATGTGAAAGAGACTGTCTTTCTAGAAGTCATTGTATCAGAACTAGATCTTCGTATGAATTTCAGCAAAGTGACAGTCATAGTCAGCTGAATCACTTCAACCAATCTAAAAGAAATTCAGAGCTTCGTGAGATTTGTTAACTTCTATCGCTGTTTCATTAAGAACTTCTCGAAGCTAGTCAAATCATTCACTCAGTTGACTAGAAAGAACACGTCTTTTGTTTGAAATGAGATTTGTGTTCAAGTCTTTGACAATCTAAAGAAACAAGTCAGCTCGATCTCAGTACTTCGTCACTTCGATCTCAAATGACAAGCTATTCTGAAGATCGATGCTTTGAACTATGTAAAAGATGAAATACTATCTCAGTATGATGACGAGAGAGTTCTTCATTCGATGATCTTCTACAGCAAAAGCATGATTCTTGCTGAAATCAATTATCACATCTATGACAAGAAATTGCTAGTCATTATTCGATGCTTCGAACATTGACGACTCAAGCTGAAATGCACTGAACTACTCATTCAGATGTTCATCGATCATCAGACTTTGAAGATCTTCATGAAAAACAAACAGTTGAGTTGACAACAAGTCAACTATCTAAACATTTTATCGAAGTTCAACTTTCAGATCATCTTTAGATCAGGCAAAATGAACACTAAAGTTGATGCTTTAATCAGAATGTCTTTAACGAACGTCTCTGAATCAGCTCAGCGTCTTGAAGATCATTTTCAGACTATTTTGATTCTTGATAGAGTTGATGTTCTATTTATTGAATCGAAAGCAAATCTCTATCAATGAGTATGAATGATCAATCAAACAAATGAGCTCTGCAGCGAATATAGACAAGCTATGAACGAAAACAAGCTCAAATTTCATATCATTAAACTGAAGAACTGCGAAATCATTGACGACGTTCTATTTAGAAAAGATCTACTGTGAGTTTTCAAGAACATGCACACGAAATTACTACAAGAAGTGCATGATCAATCTTCAATCTCTCACCTCGACAATAAATGAATCATCAATCTAGTTCAGCGTTTCTACTATTGATCAGATCATTGAGCTACTATTCAATGATACATTCAAAACTATCATGCTTGTCAACGAAGCAAAGTCTCTAGAGATAGCATCAATGAACTTCATCATTCTCTTTCGATTTCACAAAAACGCTGAAAAAATATAGCTATGAACTTCATTACTGAACTATCTCTGTCAGAAGACTATAACGTTATTTGCACAATCATATGTTGTTTCATCAAAGAACATCACTATGTTCTCTGTCATTGAAAAGACGATGACATCTCAGTCGAAGAAACGGTTTGAATCATGCTATGAAACGTTTATCAACTGCATAATCTACTCAGTTCTATTGTTTCAAACAGAGACTCTCAATTCATATTGACTATGTGAAAAAGTCTTTGCAAGCAACTGAGAATCACAGCTAGTTTATTCACAGTCTATCATTCTGAGATCAACGATCAATCGAAACGAGTCAATCAAAACATTGAATGCGAACTTAGAATTTACTGCAATTACATGCAGAACGACTGAGTCAAATGAATATTTATGATGAAATTCAGCGACAATTCAAATATCTTCTCGATTACTTCAATGATTCTCTTCTACTTCAATAAAGAATTTCACTCTCGAATGAGTTTTGATTCAGATACAACTGACTATGAAACAACTTGTGAACGACTTGAAGCTAGAAAAGCAGATGATATTGTCATTTGAATGAAAGAGCTACTGAACTTCAATCGTCAACAACTGAAAAAGACGAAGCTGATCATTGAAGTTCAGGTCAATAAACATAGACAAAACGTCACATATGAAGTAAATGACTGAATTTGACTATCTTTCAGAAACATCAAGATAACGAAACTCTGCAAAAATTTGAAAGACAAACAGCTAGATCTTTATCAAATCACTGTCAAAGTGAGTGTCTTCTATCATCTTTGTCTATTAGTCAGCATGAAGCATTTGCATTCAATGTTCAGCTCGAAGCTACTGCAATCATATTCAGAAGATTTTCTATCAGAACAGCATTCAGAATCACTCAGATCAATCACTATTGAAGACGATGAACATTGAGAGATAGATGATATATTGAACTTCAGATGCTATCGAGATTGAATACAGTACAAAGTCAAATGAACAGATCTAGATAAAGACAATGAATGATACTATGTTGATAAAGAAAAATTCAATGACTCAGAGAAAGTTTTGAACAAATTTCATAAGCTATATTTAAACAAATCGCGCTAAATATTGAAATAACTATCAACAAAAAGCGAGCAAATGAACTACATTCATGCAAACATGAATTTTCGAAGAAAGAAGTAATGTTACAAGCGTATCAAGATAAGACTGATTATGACTAGTCAATGATCTAGTCGAGATCTGACTCAGATTTGACTCAGATTTGACTCAGATATGACTCAACACTTTTTTTCTTTCTCAACACTCTTTTCTTTCATCAACATCTTGTTCATTTACATCACATTCTTTCTATGTCACAAACACATTTCTTTCAAGTCTAGCGCAGTCTCTGAACATTACATAAATAAAAGCTTTTATATCAATATTCTTCTGTATTCTTAATATTCAGTTATAGCTATCTTTAAAGATCAAGCACTATCAACTTTGATCTTCATTGATTGTATCATTTAGACACGATTCTGACAGAAAGTGTTAGCAGAATCTTCATCAAGATTCAAAATGTCTTAATCTAGCTGAGACTTGACATTTTCAACGTTAAATTCTTCGATTTCTAGATTCATGAAAGCTAGAATTTGCGAAGATGCTGAGATAATTGAAAATAGATGTAACTGAACTGAATTTAAAGTGATGATTTGTGACTGAAGTTTCATGACTTTGATGTTAAAAACATTGAGAGCGAGATTCTTAACAATATTGAGATCTAAAACATGAGTTTTCAGAATTGTCTGATGTTGATATTAATGTTGAGAATTGAATGTATTTTTCTCTTTAGAAAGATCTTCTAAGCGACGTGTCAGAGCATTCAACTTATCATCAATCTTGTTGAAATGATAAGTGATGCAATAGTTGAATCTAGACAGAAACTCACTTCAATGAGCTTGACAACGACTCAACTGCTTAGTTGACATGAAATACTCAAGATTTTTGTGATTCATGATCATCTCAACAAAGTAAATAGAATCTTCAAGCTCTGATCATCATTTCTTGAAAGTGCAAACAATGATCATGAGTTTTTTATCATAGATCTCGTAGTTACACTCAACTGAATTATGCTTCTTTGAAAAGTAAGCAATTGAATGAAGAATCTCATTCTCATCATATTGAAAAAGAATGTCTTTGAATACATAGTTTGAAGCATTGATTTCTATCACAATCTTATGATCTAAATTATAGTGACGAAGAATAATTTTGAAAGTGAAGACTTTCTTAAGAATGTTGAATGCAATCTGACATTTCTGATATGCTTTCAAACATCAAAGATGAATTGTGTGTTTTGATCAAACATGAAGAACTCAAGTAAATCATGATGTTTTCAAACATGAGCATAAAAGCAGTTGATAACTTCTTCAACTTTCATAGAAGTGATGAGAACTAAATGTCTCATTTTGATAAGACAATCAACAAAGACTAGAACATATTTATATGTAATATTCATGAAGATACTGAGCGATAAAAAATCTACATAGTTCATGAAGACATCATGTTAACAACGTTTAAGAACTGAAAGAGAACATAATCATTCTTGAGTTTGTTGTTTAAAGAGCTTGAAACGTGTGCACACGTGACACTTTCATACAAAGCGTTGAACATACTTATAAATGTTTGATCATCAGTAGACTCAACTGATCAGTTCATAGCTTTTTGCTCTTTCTGAGTGATCATCAATGACATTATCATGAGCGAGCTGAATGATACAAAGACATAGTTTATCTGAGTTGAGCATGTACTTTCTTTCTTGAAAGTACAGATGATTCTCATGTTCTTCACACTCAACTAGAAAGATCTTGTTGTGATGTTGTGCTTTATTGCAAAGCACTTTGATTATCTGAGCTGCAAATTTGTCATTGATTTCGACTTGCTTTCACAATGTTTAAATGAGAATGTCAGCAGAATCTTCATCAAGATTCAGAATGTCTTGATTTAGCTGAAGCTTAACATCTTTAACGTCAAATTCTTTGATTTCTAAATTCATGAAAGCTAGAATTTGCGAAAATGCTGAGATAATTGAGAACAGATGTAACTGAACTGAATTTAAAGCGATGATTTGTGACTGAAGCTTCATGACTTTGATGTTGAAGATGTCAAGAGCAAGATTCTCAACAATATTGAGATTTAAAACATGAGTTTTCAAAATTGTCTGATGTTAATATTGATGTTGAGAATTGAATGTATCTTTCTCTTTAGAAAGATCTTCTGAGCGACGTGTCAGAGCATTCAACTTATCATCGATCTTGTTGAAATAATAAGCGATGCAATAGTTGAATCTAGACAGAAATTTACTTCAACGAGCTTAATGATGACTCAACTGCTTAGTTGACATGAAATACTCAAGATTTTTGTGATTTGTGATCATCTTGACAGAGTAAATAGAGTCTTTAAGCTCTGATCATCATTTCTCGAAAGTGCAAACAATGCTCATGAGTTCTTTATCGTAGATCTTGTAGTTACACTCAACTGAGTTATGCTTCTTTGAAAAGTAAGCGACTGAATGAAGAATCTTGTTCTCATCATATTGAGAAAGAATGTCTTCAAACACATAGTTTGAAGCATTGATTTCTATCACAATCTTGTGATCTGAATTATAATAATGAAGAATAATTTCAGAAGTAAAGATTTTCTTAAAAGTGTTGAATGCAATCTGACATTTTTGAAATCAGACAAAGAGTACATCTTTTCTGATGAGACAAGTGAGCGAAGTAACTATTCTACTATAGTCATAGATAAATCTTTTATAAAAGTTCATGAAATTTAAAAAACTTTGAATGTTTTTAACGTTGATCAAGATGAATCAGTTGACAATAATGTCTATCTTAGAAGAATTCATCTTGATCTCTTCAATGATGATTATCAATTCTAAATATGAGACTTAAGTGACGTGAAACTTGCATTTAATTATATTCATCTGAAGATTTGCTTCTTGCAGCTTTCACAGAATGAGCTTGACATGAATCTCATGCTCGAGTTCATTGTCGAAATAAATCAAGATGTCATTCAGATAAGCTGTACAGAACTTATTTAAATGTTCATGAAGAGTATTGTTGATATACTTCTGAAACAAGACAGACTCATTACATAAATCGAAGAGCATGACTAGATACTTGAATAATTCAAATCGAGTGTGAAAGATGATGAGAGCTTCATCTTCTTCTTTGATTTGAAGTCGATTGAATGCAGAGATGATATTCAGCTTGATAAAGATTTTAGCTCAACTTAAATGATTCAGCATTTTTGAAATCAGAGACAAAGAATATTAATTCTTGACTGTGATAGCGTTTAAATCTTGATAATTCACGCAGAAGCAAAGTTCTTCTTCAAGTTTCTTGATGAAGAGAACAGAGATAATCATCTGAAAGTGATTGACTTGAATGAAATCTTTGCTCAAATTCTCATTCAGATAACAACGAAGTTCTAGAATTTCATCACGACTCATGTTGTACAAAGTGAAGACTGAGAATTGAGCATCTTCTTTAAGATGTATGACATGATCATGAACTCAATGCAAAGACAAGATATCAACGTTCTTCTTAAAGAAGACATCTAGAAACTTGAAATATTTGAATGATAGAATTGTGACTGAATCAACGTTCTTGCTTTGTCAATAGACTTCAAGATCTTCTTGTGTCGTGAATGCAGTCAAATGAAATTTCTTTTTCATTTAATGAAGATTCAGATGATGATTCTTATCATATGTACTGTCTTGAGAATAAGATGAGAACTGAGCAAGAGTTGAAACTGTTCTTTGAATGAACAGTCAAAGTTGCATGACGCAATTTTGACTCGTCAGAATCTAGACTAGAAAATGAGATTAACTCAAGATTTAAAAAGACATTGATTTTCTTTAAAATGACGCTAAACACTTCAATGTCTTTAACATAAGCAGCATGATCAAAGCTTCAAGCTCTCAACTCGACTATGTCAAGTTGTATAAAAGATCGATTGAATTGATTTGCTCAAGAGACAACAGAAGTTTTAAAGAAGAAAGAATTTCAACACTTGATTTTTAATGAGTATTTTTTTTGAATGACTTGAAGAATACAATTAGAAGCTTCTTGTTTCAGACAAGAAACAAGATTAAATGAGATTTGTTTCTTGTGAATGAGCTGAGTATTAATTGACTTTTCATAAGCAAACGAAAGATTATATTGCTTCTTGTGAGCAAACGAAAAACTGAATTGCTTCTTTTGAGTGAATGAGAAACTAAATTGCTTCTTGCAAGCGAACTGAAAACTGAGTTGCTTCTTTCAAGCAAATGAGAAACTAAATTGCTTCTTGCAAGTGAACTGAATGCTGAATTGCTTCTTGTGAGCAATCTGTAGACTGAATTGCTTCTTGTAAGTGATCTGTAGACTGAATTGCTTCTTGTGAGTGATTCATGAACTGAGTTGCTTCTTGTGAGTGAATTGAGAGCGAGACTGAAAGAAAGCTACTTTGTTAACTTCAAATGAGAAATTTTCTTCTTGTTAATTAAGATCATAGATCTTGATGAGAAATGAGCAATAATGATTAAGACAGAAAAAGAAAGACAAGATAAGAATATTGTGCTCAAAATTGACATCAATGACGTGATGATGAAGTCATGACAGACTCATGATGATGAGATACTGACTTAATTCAATGATATAGAAGAATAGTTTTTCAATGTGTTCATCGAGAATTATTGTAATTTCGACGACATGAGTAATGTCATCAATTAAAGCGACTTGATCATTAAATTCTTGAAGTCTGTAAGAGTGAATTAATTGATGCAAGAAAAGATAATGTTGTTGCGCGAAGAATTTATTCATAAAGATATAAGCAGAGACTTTACTATCAATCAGAGCGAGAGTGAGAACTTTAAATTGAGCTTGACGTAGAATACAAAATACTATCATGTGACTATTTTTGAATGTTGAATTGAATTCAAAGAGTTTCAAGACAGATTTAGCAGAAAACTTCTATATGATTGAAGTGAGAGTGAAAAGATTGAAACTAGTAGACAAGATGATATGTATACAGATCTTTGAGCATAACTTAGCTCAGAGACTAAACTTTTCTTGCAAACAGCAAGACTTCTTCATTTATACTGATGATGTCATTGTCGTAGATGTTCATGATATGCAGAGTGAAAAGCTTCTTATTTGAACATTCTTTAGTGATTTTGCTTGAATGTTGCAACTTGCAGTAATAGCACAGCTTTCACTTGTTGCAAATTTTCTTGATCTCAAAAATGATCAGAGTTTTATCTTGAATGATGACAATGACAAAGCTTAGATTCATTGACTCATCAAGAAACAAGAGAGAAAGAGACGAAGATACTGTTGAAATGACAGTCACAGAAATGATGATCTTTGAACTCAAAGAATTACTAGTCAACGCAGAGATGCTCTTGACTTTAATGAACGAGACAATAATGAAGATGAAGTGAGATTGATGATGCTTAAGCTGCTGAAGCTCTTCATCAATGTCAGAGAATGTTTGAACTCATTGATGAAAGATGAATGATTGAATTTCATTGAAGTTTCATCAGAAGAAGATGATGACTTGAATGAAATAATTAACATTGCGCTTCAGACAATCAATCAACAAGAAATCTTTCATCAAAGAACGTTTTTTCTTTTGATAAAAGAGATTGTAGTAGTCAACAAAGCTATTCATGTCTTGCTTCAGAGTTTTGCAAAGATATAGATGAGCATCTTCTGTCTTGAAAGAATTGTTGCAGCAATGATGCAACTTATGTCATCAATCTGCAAAGATGAAAATGATACAAAGATCATTGACTTGATATTGACTCATTAGATTGTGAGTCTTCTTATCTATGATGAGTCATGACTTGACATAGATGATCTTGACTCGATGAGAGAGATAACGATCATCGTTCATGTTCATGCGCTGTATCAAACTCTGCTTTCATGCATTCAATCAATTTTTGTCTCTCTCATACTCAAATATGTCAAGAAGCTTCTTGAATCTAAAAGCGATGAAGACAACAACAGAATTTGCAGAGAAATGAACGACAAAAGAAGATTGATTGTTCAAGATTTGTGTGATGATTTGAGCTATCATCACAAGAGACTGAGAATTCAATTTTATATAAATTAAAGAACTGAAAATGATGAATGAGAACAAGATAATGACATCATGTTGTTGAACTTGGTTTTGAAGCTCTTGCATTACGCAAAAGATCTCGACTGAATTTTCAATCATACTTTGAGCGAACTGTTTAACAGCATGCTCATCGTCGATCAAGAGATTGTAAGATAACTTCATTTGAGCAAAAGAGTAACTAGACGAGATTTCAACGTATAAAAATGTTGCAGAAAGTGTAAATCTTTTATAATGTCAAAGACTAAACTGAACTAAAGATTCTATCAATATAGAGAATTGATTATTATATTACTTGAACTAGATACAGAACAATACATCAGATAATGTACAAGACGAAAGATAAAAAGCGAAAGAAAAGAATGAGAACTCAACTTCTATATACATGAATTGAACAAAATCAAGGCTAAACAGTAGTTCTATGACTTAAGATTGCAAAGATTCATGCACATAACTAAGATGATTGAAACAGAATTGCTGAGACTAGATTAAGATGATGATGACTAGATTGATGACTTGATTTATTGAACTGCGAAACAGATTCAATGAATCGAGATTATTTAAAACATCGATGATTTATGTTCTAAATTGAGTTGATGATCTGACATCATGATATCAATGAATCAAGTCATCAATTTAATCATCATCATCTTAATCTAGTTTCAGCAATTCTGTTTTGATCATCTCAGTCATGTGCATGAATCTTTGCAATCTTAAGTCATAGAACTACTGTTTAGTCTTGATTCTGCTCAATTCATGTATATAAAAGTTGAGCTTTCATTCTTTTCTTTCACTTTTTGTTTTTCATCTTATACATTATCTGATGTATTATCTTGTATTTAGATTCTATCAAAGTAATAATAATATCAATCTTTTATATTAATAATATTTCTAGTCTAGCTCAGTCTTTGACACAATATATCAACATGATCAACAAGTTACTACTTCTTTAAGCATTGTAATCATGATTCTCAATACTTGAAATGACTATTTTATTTGATATTTTTTCATCAATTACTTAATAACTTGTTGATGTGATGAAGATGTTTTGATATTGATGCAGTCAATGAATCATAAATTCTTCAATCACTTGTAATCACAACTCTCAGACTCTTCATTTAAGTTGTTTAATCACTAGTAGTATCTTTTCATCTTTTATTGACATCGACATGTCATTAATTTTCTTCATAAATCAATTATAACTGTTAGAAGAAGAATTGTTGCATAAGTGAAAACTTTGCATGATGAATTTTCTGATCATGCAACGTTCTAACATCATTTGAACTGCATTGAATTAAGATTTCTTAACTCTTCTGACTTCTATTCAAACATAAAATAGAATCAAAAGATTTGTAGTTGACATCATGTATAAATGAATCTTGTTATCTGTTGAGAAGTGCAATAACAGACTTGTTTCTAGCAGCTTATTGCAATAGCTCTGAATTCAGTCTGAATTCAGTCAGACTTGTTTCTAGCAACTCTTTCTAGACTAGCGTCAAAGATAAAGTCGTGTATCGCGACTTTGTCATGCGTGACAGTATATAGATAGAGCAGTCTGTGACTTCTCTTCACAATCTATATAGATTTCATCATATGTGATACTGTTTATTCTATTCTTTCAATAAATTATGAGTTTGATTAGCAAGAAGCTTTCAACGTAATTAGATTAAAACACTCTAAGCATTTGATGCTCGACAACTCAATACGAAATCTATTCAAACAAGCAATCAGCGATCACTTACTACGCGTCTCACAAGAAGACAAATAAGTACATTGACTTAAAGAAGTTCAGTGAAATTCAACAGCTTACTACGCATCTCACAAGAAGATAAATAAGCACTCACATCAAGTCAATAGTTTACTACGAGTTCTCAAGAAAGCGAACAAATAGACACACTTGATCGCGTTAAAGAACGCATAAACTTTCATCATCATTAACGAGATTAAATTCTTTTTACTTCACTCGTCAATTTATCTAATATTTTTATTTTTTTTCTTTGATTCTAACAACAAGCTGAGTCTACATTGCACGTCATGAACTTCGATAACTTCTTCGTCAAACGATGATCTGTCTTCATTCTCACTTGCGAGAACTGCAATCAATGATTTTCTTTCATGAAGAGATGATTCATTGAGAAGAACTTGTGATTTATTATTGAAGACAAGTCTGACTTGAACACACTTGACAGCATCATCAGCATCATCAGCAAAATTCAATCTCTTGACTTTGAAAGTTAAAAGATCAATGTGAAAGCTCATTATTGACTGATCATCTGCATCATCATTGATGATCAAGAACATACTGCAAACAAGATGTCAGCAAAAAAGATTTGAAATGCTTTGAGCTATAAATACAAAGAGAAGTTACAAATCATTGAAAGACAATATTTGATGAACTTCATCAACTACAGAATGTCGACGAATATCTTCATTGAAAAGACATGAACACATCTCGTCAAGTTGACTTGAAAGATCATTGCAACACAGAAAGACATGAGTGATCTATTCAAGTCAGAACGTCGCTTTCAAGCCTTACTTCAATCGTTGTCAGATGAATACACAGTCATTCAAGATGTCATTGATGCGCAGAATAAGTCAGACATCAAGAAGAAACTTCAAAAGCTACAAAAGAAGAAAGCACAATTGAAGATAACAGAGACTGTGTTATGAGTCAAATGAAGAAATGAACGTGAGCGCACTGATCATGAGCAGAACAAACGCAAAATCAGTCATCATCGCAAAAGTCTTTCAAGCTTCGACAGTGATCAATTGCGTTGTTGTCAGTTGCAATGATCTTTAAAATGTTTTCTCTGTGAAGATGAATATTATTTAATCGATTACTCTCATCTGTCTGCAGCTCAAAAGCTTGTGAAGAAATGCAAAAACAAAGACAAAACAAAGCATAAAAGTGCTGATGATTTTCAAACTCTCATTGAGCTTCTGAAGAGCAAGCACAAGAAACACAGAGTTTACAACGTGAAAAGCAATGACTTTGAAATCTTTGATGACAATGAGAAAGATGAGAATGAGAAGAGCGAGAATATTGCAGCTCTGTCAAAGAACATTGTCAGTAAGATTTCTGAATTCAACTGAGTTGCAGATTCTGATGTTTTCTCACACATGATTGATCAACTTTGACTTTTTAATGATTTTCTAGTTTACATTAAAAGATGCATCATCAAAGTTGAAGAAAAGAAATTGTATGTTAATCACTGTGACACAGCAATCATGTGAGATTATCATGAAAACTCAGTCAAGCTGTCTTCTGTGTCAGAATCGTGTCTAGATGAGTCAATCAGCGAAAGTCAGGGTTGAATAGTGCTTGATCTTTAGAGGTAGCTATAACTGAATATTAAGAATACAGAAGAAGATGAGTACAAGAGCTTTTATTTAAGTAATATTCAGAGACTGCGCTAAGTTCAAAGAGAATGTGTTTGTGACATGAGTAGAATGTGATGTAGAAAGAAAGATGATGTTGAACAAAGAGATGTTGGTGAAAGAAAATAGAGGCTGAGTCAGATCTGAGCTAGAGGCACTGACTAGTTCTATTCAGCCTTGGTACGCTCGTAACATTACTCTTTCCTTCGAAAATTCATGTTTGCATGAATGTCGCTCGTTTGCTTGCTTTCTTATTGAGTTATTTCGGTACTAGCGTGACTTTCTTGAGTATAGCGCATGAAATTCGTTCAAAACTTTCTCGAAGTCATCGAATTCATCTTTATCGACATAGTATCATTCATTGTCTTTATCTAGATCTTTTCATTTGACCTTGTACTGTATTCGACCTTAATAGCGTCTGAAGTTCAGAATGTCATCTACCTCTCAGTGTTCATCATCATCGTCATCAATAATGATGAGTCTGAGAGATTCTGCATGCTGTTCTGATAGAAGATCTTCTGAATACGATCGCAGTAGCTTCGAGCTGAACATCAAATGCAAATGCTTCATGCTGACTGATAGACGAAGATGATAGAAGATCTTCGCTTTGACAGTGATCTGATACAATTCTAGTTGTTTGTCTTTCAAATCTTTGCAGAGTCTCGTTGTCTTGACGTTTCTGAAAGATAGTCAAACTCAGTCATCTACTTCATAGATGACGTTTCGTCTATGTTTATTGATCTGAACTTCGATGGTCAGCTTCGTCTTTTTCAATTGTTGATGATCAAAGCTCAGTAGCTCTTTCATTTGAATGGCAATATCGTCTGCTTTTCTAGCTTCAAGTCGTTCACGAGTTGTTTCGTAGTCAGTCGTATCTGAATCGAAACTCATTCGAAAGTGAAATTCTTTATTGAAGTAGAAAGAGATCATTGAGATGGTCGAGAAGATATTGAAATTGTCGCTGAATTTCACCATAGATATTCATTTGACTCAGTCGTTCTGCATGTAATTGCAGTAGGTTCTAAGTTCGCGTTCAACGTCTTGATTGACTCGTTTCGTCTGATCGTCGATCTTCGAATGATAGACTGTGAATAGACTAGCTGTGATTCTCAGTCGCTTGCAAAGACTCTTTCACATAGTTGATATGAATTGAGAGTCTCTGTTCGAAACAATAGAACTGAGTAGATCATGCAGTCGATAGACGTTTCATAGCATGATTCAAACCGTTTCTTTGACTGAGATGTCATCATCTTTTCAATGACAGAAAACATAGTGACGTTCTTTGATGAGACGACATATGATTGTGCAAATGACGTTATAGTCTTCTGACAGAGGTAGTTCAGTGATGAAGTTCATAGCTATATCTTTTCAGCGTTTCTGTGAAATCGAAAGAGAATGATGAAGTTCATTGATGCTATTTCTAGAGACTTTGCTTCGTTGACAAGCATGACAGTTTCGAATGTATCGTCGAATAGTAGCTCGATGACCTGACCAATAGTAGAAACGCTGAACTAGATCGATGATTCGTTTATTGTCGAGGTGAGAGATTGAAGATTGATCATGCACTTCTTGTAGCAGTTTCGTATGCATATTCTTGAAGACTCACAGTAAGTCTTTTCTAAAGAGAATGCTGTCAATGATTTCGCAGTTCTTCAATTTAGTGATATGAAATTTGAGCTTGTTCTCGTTCATAGCTTGTTTATATTCGTCGCAGAGCTCATTCATTTGATTGATCATATACACTTGCTGATAGAGATTTGCTTTCGATTCAACGAGTAGAACATCGACTCTATCGAGAGTCAGAATAGTCTGAAAACGATCTTCAAGCCGTTGAGCTGATTCAGAGACGTTTGCTAGAGACATTCAAGTTAAAGCATCGACTTTAGTATTCATTTTGCCTGATCTAAAGATGATTTGAAAGTTGAACTTTGACAGAATGTTCAGATAGTTGACTTGTTGTCGACTCAACTGTTTATTTTTCATGAAGATCTTCAAAGCTTGATGATCGATGAATATCTGAATGAGTAGTTCAGTGCACTTCAGTTCGAGTCGTCAGTGTTCAAAGCATCGAATAATGACTAGCAATTTCTTGTCATAGATGTGGTAATTGATTTCAGCGAGAATCATGCTTTTACTGTAGAAGATCATCGAATGAAGAACTTTCTCGTCATCGTACTGAGATAGTATTTCATCTTTTACATAGTTCAAAGCATCGATCTTCAGAATAGCTTGTCGTTTGAGATTGAAGTGACGAAGTACTGAGGTTGAGCTGACTTGTTTCTTTAGATTGTCAAAGACTTGAACACAGATCTCGTTTCAAACAAAAGACGTGTTCTTTCTTGTCAGCTGAGTGAACGGTTTGACTAGCTTCGAGAAGTTCTTAATGAAACGACGATAGAAGTTAACAAATTTCACGAAGCTCTGAATTTCTTTTAGATTGATCGAAGTGATTCAGCTGACTATGACTGTCACTTTGCTGAAATTCATACGAAGATCTAGTTCTGATACAATGACTTCTAGAAAGACAGTCTCTTTTACATTGAATTTGCACTTTTGAATATTCATCTGCAGTTCAGCTTCGCGTAGTCGACTCAATACTAGTTTGACGTGATCTCTATGTTTCTTTCTCGTTTTGCTATAGATGAGAATGTCATCTAGATAGACTTGACAAAAGTCGTTCAGAAAGTTTCATAGAACATCATTCATATATTGCTGAAAGAAGGTCGATTCATTAGTCAGTTTGAATGATAGCATCTTGTATTTATATGCTTTTAAAGCAGTGATAAAAGTGATGTAATTCTCGCTATCGAAATGCATTCAAAGTTTGTTGAACGCTGATATGATGTTCAATCTAGTCAGATGCTTGCAACTCACTATTTTACCAATGATTTCGTCTATCAACGATAGAGAATATCTATTTCTTTTGAAAATGACATTTAGCTTTCGATAGTTCACGCAGAATCGAAGATCTTCATTTGCTTTGAGAGCGAATAGAACGGGGGAGAAATAGAGAGCCTGGCTAGAAGTGATGAATTTCTTCGACAGATTCTCGTTTAAGTACTTCTTTACTTTCAGAAGTTTGACAGAGAACATTCGATAGACTCGACAGTGAAAGAACGTTGAATCACTGATGAGCTCAATTTTATGGTCGTAGAAGCGATGAGAAGATAGCTTATTCGATTGAGCTCGATCAAAAACATCTAGAAACTCATGATATTTCGATGGCAGCTTTGCTTTAATATCTTTCAAATTCTGAGTCGTTTCATCGATTGAAGAGACGTTTAGAGCGTTCAAATCGTTCTGAGTATTGTACGCGATTTTCCTATTGATGTTCGTCATGAATAGAGCAAAGACTTCGATCTTGTTCTTCTTTGAACGATTCAACAGCGTTTTGAACGAAGCTGCGTCTATGCTTCGAATCGAGAATGACTCTTTTCGAACGAGTCGTTTGAGCATCATAGAGGTCTTAGTCTGAGTGGTTGAAGAAGGCGAAGTTGACTGCGACCAACTTGGGTGCTTTGAATTGAGAGGGATCGAAAAAACCGAAATAGAAGTATTCAATTGATTCGGAAAAACAATGACGTCGTTTCGCATATTCAATAATATTTCGTTTTTGTTCATTCAGAGCTTACTCAATATGACTTCATGATGATCGATATCAGCTATCAGCATTGATACAGTCAATTTCTTATGACTTTCGATGATGAGATTGAGTAGAATTTTATGAGTGATGATCTTCTTAGATATCTTTTCATCATAATCTCTTATTAGCTTCTCTTTTGCCAGTGATATAGGTTGAATTTCTAGTTTCTTGCATACTCTATTGACTAGGTTAGCGTGTATGAGCATATGAGCGGCTGAATCACTGTCTATCAGAGAACGAAGGCTAAAAGATCGATTCTGAGAGTTGAGAGAGACATCAATTAGAAACGACTTTTCAAAGTAATTCTCTTCTGGTAGAATTTCGTCTAGTTTGCACAAAGATATAATCTTTACTTCTTCGATGACTTTTGAAGAGATGACTAGTTTTTTGAATCGAAATTCGAATTGAAATCGAAGCGATCATATTCATCGTTCACTGCATTGATTCTAGTAGGTCGATCGAGACACTCTCTAGAGCTATGACCTGATTTATGACATATGAAACAGGTTTCGACTAGAACGTCTGCTTTCTTGACGCTAGTTAAAATCGCGTCACACGACTTTAGATGATCAGGTTTTGAATGATCGACTGACTGAGTAACAACAGCTCTATGAAAGATGATCTTTGACAGATCGTTGACGCGTTTGATGAGGTTGACTTTGTTCTTGATTTTTCGAATGACTCGTTGATCATTATTCAAACGAATCAGGTAGAAACGAATCTCTTTGAGGAAATCAGGTTGAACTAATTGACCTATTCAAACGAATCGAAGACGAGGGTTTATTTTATCTTTCAGATCGACGATCAGTTGCTTTTCGTGATACTCTAGATAGAAAGATAATTGTTGAAACTGAGTGTAAAACTCGCTGAACTTCTTTGATTCTTGAATCAAGTTGTAGTATTCTCTATGAAAGTTGACTTTCTTATCTGAATCATTGAACAACTCAGCTAGTTCTTTCAAAAGATCATCGACGATCTTATAGAGATTGACACAGTCACGTTCGCGTCTAGATTGAGCGACATCAGCTGCGTCATTGAATAATCTGAAATGTACATAGCTCAGTTTGACTCGTTCATTTGAAAAGAGGTCGACGTTGATCTCTAGTTTATTCTGAATTTTGCCGTACCAGTTTTCCCAAGTAGAATTCTTTCCGTCAGTAAATCAGAGAGAATCAGGTATTTTCTGAGATCTAGAACGCTCAGAGTAGGTGAAATCAGAAGAAGTGATTTCTTTAGTTTGAAGTCTAGCCTTCAACTCTTTGATTTCGTCGTCTCGTTGATTACTCAGCTTGTTGAGTCGGTTCGTTTCTCTGTCGAGAATCATGCATTGAGCCTTTCAGTTTTCGATAGAAACAGAGAATATTACTGTTTCAGCGAATGACTCGTCGTCTTCATTGATGAATGGTTCAGCACTAGAGAGTTTCGATGAATCAGCATCAGAGGTTTGAGAGAAACGATTTCGAAATTCTTTGAAACGCTCTTCAGTAGACGAACGACTAGACATGATGAGATTTGTTTGAAAAGAGAGTCGAACGAATGATGATGCTCGACGGTTGAAGAAGAAAGAAGTATAGAGTGATGTTTAATCTTCAACAAAGAAAATGAGATTTGTTTGTTGGTTTGATTCTTGAGCAATTCACGAAGGTTTTTTATCGTCGATTCTCTTAATCGAGTTGAACAGCTTATTTTCACTCGTCTGTTTCATGAGAATGAGTTGATTCTCTTGATCGATTTGAACTGTGCGTACTTAGTGAGCGATAAGTTGTCTAGCGATTTAAACAGTCTCGTCGTTGATTCTATCAAACTCTCTAGTGTTGTTCAGTCTTTCGATTGCGTCGATCATCAGGTAAACGAATTTCTTTAGACTCGTTCTGTCTGTACGAGTATGTTGAATGAGTAATGAGATCAGTATCGTGTGATTAACGAATTCTTAATATAATGTCAGAATCGTGCCTAGGTGAGTCAATCAGCGAAAGTCAGAGTTGAATAGTGCTTGATCTTTAGAGATAGCTATAACTGAATATTAAGAATACAGAAGAAGATGAGTACAAGAGCTTCTATTTAAGTAATATTCAGAGACTGCGCTAAGCTCGAAGAGAATGTGTTTGTGACACGAGTAGAATGTGATGTAGAAAGAAAGATGATGTTGAACAAAGAGATGTTGATGAAAGAAAATAGAGGCTGAGCCAGATCTGAGCTAGAGGCACTGACTAGCTCTATTCAGTCTTGATACACTCGTAACATTCTGTTCTTTATGTTTCTAAGCTTAAGATGAATCTTCTTTCTGAAAAAAGAATGTATGAGAAAGATCTGCAAGAGAGTTTTGATGATAAAGATCTGTACATGCATGACAAGCAAAGAAAGCAAATGATTGAGATTCTAGAATGCAAAGACGTCTACATAGTAGAAAGAATTGCAAACGATCTTAATGAATTTGCATTACTATCAGCTATGCAACGTGACGTTTCATCAGCATTTTCAGCGATGCACAGTTCAATGAATCTCGACGATTCAATGAATTTAAATCACTTTGCATCTCACATTGATGTGATTCATCATGAGAACGAGATCGAAGTTGATCACGATCAACTTAGTTTTGCAAATGACAAAAGCTTCAAGTTGTATAAGTTGTGACATCATCATTTTGCTCATCTTGAATCAGCAAAGCTTCGTCAACTTCATAAGATCATCACTTTGAAAAAATCTATTTTCATCAACGACAGTCATGAGAATGTGTGTGAAATATGTGCACTCATCAAGTTCATTAACAAATGAGAACATAATGTCAGCAATTGAAAGACAAGTATCTTGACTTTCATTTTCATAAACATCTGTGAATCACTATCATCATTTCTTGATAGCGAGTCATATCTTTTAAAGATAGTTAACAATCACTTCAGAAAGACTTGATGCATTTCTTTGAAGCAATGATTCAATGCATCAGATGCTTTGCAAAAATGAAAACTCAGTGTAGAGCTTCACAGCAATGTCAAACTTCTCTCAGTACGCAGTGACAACGTCACAAAACTTAAAGTCATCTTGAATAACTGATGCTCATCAGTTGACATTGCTTCTCAATACATTGTTTCACATATGTTGATTCAAAATGAAGTAGTCAAAAGAGTCATATACATCACAGAAAACTTGATGCAAGTCATGATCAAGAATGCTGAACTTTTCATTGAGTTCTGAGTAGAAGCTGTGAAGACAGATGTTTATCTGTGAAATTGAATCATCATAAGACTTTTGATCAATGAAGTTCTTATGATCTTGAAGAAGACATTCATCGAGATCAAGCTCTCAATTGATCATGTACAAGTATGAGAATGCAAATGTTACTCATATGTTGATCTCAAATTGTTGTTAATCGAAGACAGATGAGACAAATTCATGAACAGAGACAGATTCAACATCTTCATGAAATATGTGAAAAATATTGATAAGCAATATTATTTCTGAGTTTCAGATCTCAGTCAAGTCATCAAGAGTCACACTGTCAAGTTCGCTGAAGATGAAAAGAGTGAAGACATGAACTTGCAACTTTGCAAGCAGACATTCAACGTTCTTTCAGAGCAAAGATCTGTGAAAAGATCATTAAAGAATAACATTTCAACTAACATTTCAAAATTTGATGCTTTCATGATTGATGTTTCATCTGAATCAACTGATGCATTGAAGATTATTGCAATCAACTTGAATGCACTCAATTCTAAGATCATGTCACATACATCAGATGAGCATAAAGCTTACGCAAATGTTCAGATCACTCAAAAAGTCTTTGCATCAAGCATGTTTAAGTCAACAGCTCAAACATTTCTGCATGTAATCATCTCAAAGAGAAAAAGAGACAGCAAAGATCAACAACTGAAAGAATGTGCATTTAAGATCTTGCAAGCTATGATGATCTGATTTGTCACAAAGAAAGTTGATGATGATGAGAGTGATTCTGACACAAGCATGTCATGAACATTATTCAATGTCAATGAATCTGACTTTTTTAAAGCAATAAGAATTTTCACGTTGAACATTTACAAAGACACAATGCAGAACTCAGTTTGAGAGAAACTTTGAAAAGAAATGATCAACGCAGAACTTGTGATGCTAGTCATCAATGAAATCTGACAAGAAGAAGTGTTGCTCAAAAAGATCAACATCATGACAAGCAAATGAATTTTCAAGTCAAAGATGCATGTTGATGATTTTCTTGATAAACTGAAGACAAGACTGATAGTCAGAGATTTCTTTCAAATTCATGAAGTTGACTATGAGAATACTTTTGCGTCAATCATTAAGTTTGACACTCTGCAAGTCTTTCTAGTCATTGCAACAATGAAGAATCTTGAACTTTATCAAGTCGATGTAAACAATGCGTTTACTGAATCATTTCTCAAAGAAATCATTTACATGTTTTCTTCATCAGAAGTGAAAGTCAGACTCAACTGTGCTCTGAGAGTTCTTCGAAGTCTTTATGATCTCAAGCAAGCTGCATAAGATTGACATGATCACTGTGTAACAACGTTGTCTGAACTCAACTTTGCTCAATGCGCTGCAGACTCATGTCTTTTGATTCATGAGTCAAAAGAAATTATGTTGCTACTATACATTGACAACATAATCATCATCTTCAAATCATTGAGCAACATTAAATGATTTAAGCATGAGTTTCAATGTGTTTTCAAAGTCAAGAATCTGAGAAAAATGAAGAAGATTCTTGACATTCAAATCACTTGCAACAGAAAGACATGAATCTTATGAATGAATCAAACTCACTATCTTCATGACGTTCTTGAAAGACTCAACATGAGGCAAGACAAGCACAAGATAACAGATCTTTCAATGAATGAATATGATGCTCTTCGCTCAGCTGAACTTGAAGATGTGAGAATCAATCAGCATGAGTATCAACAAGTCATTGAAAGTCTCATGTATGCTGCAATTCATACTCATCTCAACATTACTTTTGCTCTCAATCAACTAAGTCAATATCTCAGTGATTTTGCAGAACATCATGAACATGCTTTGAAGAAGTTGATGTGATACGTTCGTTTCATCATTGATCTAGACATCACGTACGAAGTCAGTGAAAGCATGAAGTTAGTAGAATACTCTGACTTAAACTACGTCTCAGACAAACTAGATTGCAAGTTGATTCTCATTTACATTTACATACTTGATGAAGAATCAGTCTTCTGAATGAGTTGAAAGCAAAAGTTCGTTGTCACATCAATCATTGAGACAGAGTACATGACTTTATCAATCTGCATCAAGAAAAATCTATGAATCAGTTAAGTGCTTAAAAACATGAATCTGACAAAGTATTTGAGCATCAGTCACAGTCACGTTGATATTCTTGAGAAGATTACTCATCAATCTGTCTCACTCACACAGCTCAAGAAAGATAATCAAGCATCTCTTATGCTGATTAAGAATGCTCATATTCACGAAAGATTAAAGCATATTGACGTTGCTTATCATCACATTTGAAATCTGCATAAGAAGAATCAGATTTCAGTGAACTTCATCTTTAATCAAAATATGATAGCAGATGAATTGATCAAGTCACTATCTTGACAGAACTTCAAGAGATTCATTAAACAACTGAAACTGAAAAGCAGTGAAAGTTAAGAAACTTGTAAGCATCAAGTAAGAGTATTGAGAAGTGCAATGACAGACTTGTTTCTAGCAGCTTATTGTGATAGCTCTGAATTCAGTCTGAATTCAGTCAGACTTATTTCTAGTAGCTCTTTCTAGACTAGTATCAGAGATAAAGTCGTGTGTCGCGACTTTGTCATGCGTGACAGTATATAAATAGAGCAGTCTGTGACTTCTCTTCACAATCTATATAGATTTCATCATATGTGATACTGTTCACTTTATTCTTTCAATATTATCAATCATTTTATATTTATTACTAGATTAAATATAATTACTATAAAAATGTATGATAAATAATTGTAATTGTAATTGTAATTGTAATTGTAATTCATACACTCTTGTGACATTGATTTAGACTCAACTCATGAGAGACTCTATGCTATTTATATCGAGTGAACAAAACTCTCTGAGAAAGAAAATCACTTGTCGTTTATACAACTGCTTCACGCAGTTGAAACAATGAGATTGACACTGTGTTATCAAGTAATGAATCTATAGCTTTTATTCAGCGTGTGATGCTTGAGTAAACTCTTGATGAAAGTGTCTGTGCTGTTTGATTATGACACATCGTCTTTGCTCTGCTCTTCATTGATGATATTTTATACAACGATGTCTCGATTCAATTTTCAATTCAAAGATGAAAGACGTTTTCTTTGCACTCGTGATGCTTGTGATTGTAACGTACGTAGAGCTGTGTTCTTTTACTCAATGATTGTCATTCATTAAGCAGAGAAATATGTGATGAAAGAGAGATGCACACGATGAGAAGATAGAGTGTGATTGTACTAAGTAACTCTTTTCTTCTCTTGATTTGACTTATGTCACGTAGACGTTGAATGAATTGTTAGTATAAATGTGCAATTGTAATCGTTCGATATTTGACTCTGATCAATGAAAGAGAATGTGTTTTGATCATTCTCTTAAGCTCTCAATTTTTCACATGAATAGATGAATGACTTGATATCAAGTAAAGAAGATGAGTTCAAGTCTTCTCAGTATATCAGCGTGATTGACAAGTCACTACTTCTTTGAACACTGTAATCATGTTTCTCAATACTTGAAACAACTATTCTATCTGATATCTTTTCATCAATTACTTGATGACATTGTCGATGTAATGAAGACGTTTTGATATCAACGCAGTCAACGAGTTGCAAATTCTTTGATCACTTATAGTCACAACTCGCAGACTCTTCATCTGAGTTGTCTTTTTCACTAGTAGTATCTTTTCATCTTTTACTGACATCGACATGTCATTAATCTTCTTCGTAGATCAATTGTGACTGTTAAGAGAGATGTTATCATGTGAGTGAAAACTCTGCATGATGACTTTTCTGATCATACAACGTTTTAACATCATTCAAACTGCGTCGAATTAAGATCTCTTGACTCTTTTGACTTTTATTTGAATACAAAATAGAATCAAAAGATTTGTAGTCAACATCATGTACAGATGAATCTCGTTGTCAGTCTGTATAATAAATAAACTAAATAACAAAATCTTTTAGATTAATCATTTACAACAATAAGTTAAGTTAATAAATTAAGAAGAATGAATTATAATATAGATAAAAATTCTCAAGATGAGAATCTTAGGGGAAAAACCTAGTATTATGAATAAGATCTAGATCTTATACTATATGTAATAGATGTAATTATCATTATAATCTATTACTAAGTACTATAAATTATAGATACTAGCTAATTTATATATAAAGTATATAGATGTGAGATGATGAAATCTCTTTACATGAAACTGCGTAATAGAAGATAATAAGATAGCATTCTATTGATGATAGAATTAATTGCTAAGAAATGAAAGCAAAAGCTTGCAGAGTTTTCATCTTTTATCAAGTTGCTACTTCTATTCACTCGTTAGCTTCTTTAATCTAATCTCACGAGCTAGTCTTGCAAACATGCATCATTCATAGTCGATGAGATGCATTCTCACAATTGCATTCTCTTTTAAAGACTTGATTTCTGAATCTTCATAGCATTGTATTGTCTTTTTGCAGCTGACAGCGTAGCAATAACTTCTTCAGCGCTTTAACATCTGTGTAGAAGTGTTATAAGTTGATCATGCTAATGAGCATAAACAGAGCTAGTGCAAGATTGTTGATATCAATCATTTTTAAGTCTTCATAGCATCATTATGTCTTTTGATAACTGACAGTGTAGCAATGACTTCTTCAACACTTTAACATCTGTGTAGAAATGTTGTGAGTTAATCATGCTAATCAGCATAAACAGAGCTAGTGCAAGATGATTGATATCAATTCTTCAGCTTTGCTTTCTTTCTTTCTTTCTTTTCTTCTTGTTTCGTCTCAGCATATTTTTTCGTGAGTACTGCTTTTTCGAACTGATGAAGCATAAGATCTGCTATGCATATCTTGCATAGCTTGCAACTCATAATATGAACTTCTTTCGTTGCAGCATTGTTGTGATGCAAGTCAGCTCATGAGTTAATATGAATGACATAGCAGTATCAATATCATCATCATCATCATCACTATCATAATAAGTAGCAGCATGTGCACTCACTGAGATCATGCTAACATGCTCACAAAGTCTGCTCATTTTCTTGAGATGTACATTTCTCTTTACATTGTTGTCGCTGCAACGTCTGTCGCGTCTGCTTCTTCTGCTCTCTTCGCGTTTGCTGTGTTGATGACTAAACTCATGAGTAATGAGCTTTTTTGCATAATGATCATCGAATTCTCTTATTGATTTGAGCTTAATTAAAGATAAAGATTCAATTTGCAAATGATCACAAACATTCTGCGCGATTAATTCATCAATGAATGAATAGTCAGCTGCTTCAATGTCAATCAATGACTTTAATGAGTAACTAATTTTATTGCTAGATAGTATACATTCAGTAGTCAAAGATTTTGAAGCAAAGAAATCATTTAAGCTGCTCATTGTTGAAGAAATTAACACATCTTTCATTGCATCTTTGATGAAAGTCACTAGTTTTTTGCCTCATTCTTCGATTTCTCTGTAAATAATTTCTTCTCTTCTTTTGACATGATGATCTCATTGAGACAAGGGGTGAATGCATGAGATGTCGAAGTACTAGTCTTCAGCTGAGAGCAGTTTTTTGAAAGATGATTCGATACTTTGCAGTTGAAGCAGATGATTGACATTCTTGATCATTCAGATTCGAGAATGAAAAAAGTAGCGAGTTGAACATAGCTAGTAGTCGAGACTGAAGTTGATGTCAACGAAGAAACAAAACGTTTTTTCGAAGCTGCTATCGATTTGACTGTTCGCTGCTCATCACGTAGCTGATAATTGACTCATTGTTTGTTATTCACATCTTGAAGAAAGATCTTGAGCTTATCAAGCGAACTAAACTCTATGAGGCAAACTAACAACACGTTCTGAAGATAATTGTTGATTTTATTCTGAATGTCATTCATCAGAATGATATTGTCGTAGTTCAAAAAGCTGAATATTTTAGTGAATTCTGAATAGAAAGAGCTGAAGAACTTGTTAAGCTGCTTCAGAGTAACGTATTTGAAATGACACTTTTGAATCAGGTTCTGATCTTTGTAAATTTCTTTCAAATGTTTCAGTAGCTCTGATAGTGATTGATAAAGTGAGAAAGCATCAACACAACACTTTGCATAGATTTGCTGATCAGCATCATCTTCTAGTCTGAAAATCACATAAACAATATGAATCTTTTCAGTAGAATAATAATTTGCGTTGACATTGAGCTTGTCAGCTATTTTGATGTTTCATGTCTCTCAGATAAAGTCATCTGTTTCGATGAAGATGAATGAATTCAAAAGCTTGATGAACTTGTGATGATCATTTTCGTTTTCGTTATCAAATAGAGTAGAAGATTCTTGTTGAGAGCGAGCTTTGAAAGTCGAGCTTCATTCAACTTCAGAGCGACGAATTGAAACTGAGATCGTAGAAGCTTCTTTTTGATTGACTCGTTGCTCAGCTGACTGAGTATTTTGACGAGACATAGATCAATCAGCTTGACGTTGTTTCACTCTGAAGTTCAATCGCTCACCTTGTAACTGACTGATTTTTTTCTCTAGCTCATCATTTTTATCAAAAGCGACTTCTAGTTGTTTCGCTTTCTTTTTGTGATCATCTTGTATGAGAAGTCAGTGTTCATTGAGTTGTAAAGTCAAGTCTCGCTGACTTCAAAGCTCATTCAGCATATTGATGACTTTGTTGAATTGATTGCTGACTCAATGAAACAGTTGTTCTTCAATGTTTATATTTCATAAAATGACAGCTTTTTCAGCTTCAGCTGAAGCATTGATGAGTAGAAGTGAAACTTTTTTATTGACAGTGCTTTTAAGCAAACGAGTTGTTCAAAACTCAACTGACTTGACGTTGCATGTCATGATGAGAGAAGATAGAAGTTGTTGAGATAAGAATAGATGAGAGATTGATGTTTTGAATTGATGTTTTTTGATGAGTGAAAATTCAAAGAATTTCTTGTGAATTTCAGGTAATAATTGAGTGCTTTATTCAAAGAATTTCTTGCGAATAGAATGATGAAAATGAATGTAGAATCGAAGAATTTCTTGCAATCTAAAATGATGATGCAAATTTGAAGAATTTCTTGCAAATTTTTCTTACTGAATAGATTGTTTCATATTATCTATTCATCGATAGCAGAGTAGTAGATGATGAGCATTTATCTAATGTTAGAAGTTAGCATAGAGCGAGTTATATGAGTGTCATTTAACTAATAGATAAATGCTAAGAAAGAAAGATAGCTACAGAAAAGAAGCTGACTATATATGTATGTTTCTCAGTCGACACTAGACTCAATAGAAACTAGTCAAGATGACGAAGCGAGAATAGATCTGACAAGACTAGAAGATTGAGTCTGACAAGACTAGAATCATGACACATAAGACTTAAAATTTAAAATTAGAATTAATTAAGTCATTTTCTAAGTTGTTTTGACTTAAGTCAATGTATATTTTGAAGAGATAAATGATCAAAAGTGAAGAATGTTCATGTATTATTAATAATATTCTTAAATACAATGATGACATTCATTGTAATGATGCTTCATATTATAATTCTGTCTTTAAACAAGTCTTTGTAAATATATATAATATACACAAAAAGAAGAATCAATATATGTGATGAAAATTCATGTTTGCATGAATAGAACAAATGAAACGCAAAAATTTTCACTGTTTTTCAATTTAGTGTGACTTGTCTGAATAGAGCTTAAAAAATTCAACTAGAACTTTTTTTGAATTCTTGAATTCTTCTTTATCAACATAGTATCATTAAAGCAACGCATCTGTACAAATCTTTTGACAATAGAACATCATCAACATGATGCTTGCACTTCATTCTGATCATCAGAGACAGATGATGAGCATCATCAACATGATGTCAATGAGTGAGCAAGAGATGAGTATTACTATCTTGCAGAAAAATTCAATCAAGATGAAGAATATACATGAGAAATTAAACAAGTTACAAGTACTTTATAAGCTCAACGAATGTAGAAACAACGAGCTGATGCTCTGAAAGAAAATGAAAAGATTGATAAAGATGATAGAAAAGTTAACGCGTCAACGCGTCGCTGCATTGATCATCAATCAATGCATGAAGAATCAGCTGAAGAGATTGAAAAAGATAATGAGCAGACTTGAAAAAAAGTTCACGAAGAAGAAGAAACGCGTTGACAACTGAGCAAAGAGAGTGAACGAGAAGTCAACGACATCGTTTGAGAATCATCTTGTTCTCAGCGTTGATGTTGTGTCATCAGTGCAAAATCATTGCAAGAAATTCAAGATTAAGATTTTCATTAAAGAGAAAGAGAAGATCAAGAAAATCATGATGATAACAACAAAGAACATAGTGAAATGAGCAAGAGAGATTGACGTCGACAAGATGCTATCAACATGCAAGAACATAGAAACTATGAAGAGATGATCAAATCTACTGATATTTCAAGTTAAGATGAAAGACAGTAAAAGAATACTGAAGAAAAATGATTTTTGAATCAAAGAGATTTCATCAAATGCAAGTCTGTGCAAAGTCAGTTTCAAGATATTGATACATGAAATTAGAATTGAAGAAATGTCTAAAGACATAGAGAAGAAGAGAGCGAAAGCACTCATCAAGATCAACAAAGATATACATTTGAAGATGATGATTGAGAAAGTTGAGTGATTCACAAAGAATAGTAAACAAAAGAGATACATCTCACTGATGATATGCATAGTCAGCGCTGAGATGATGAACAAGCTAATTGATGAGAAGATATGTCATGAGATTGACATAAAAATCACGCAATTCTATGATTTGAATTGTAGAATACATCAATGTCTAAAGTGTCAAGACTATGATCATAAGACATATAAATGCAGAAACAAGCAAAGATGCGTTTACTGCACGTTAAATCATTGCTCAAAGCACTGTTCTTATAAACAGACTTAAGACATGTGAAAATGTGAAACATGTCAAAGTACACACAGAGTCTTTGACTCTCAATGTCATAAACGACAGGTTGAAAAAGAGAGAATAAAGAAAGTCATGAAACACAGATCTTTATATCACGTTGTACAAAAGCAGAGAGAACTCAAAGCGATGACATCAAAGACAATCACAGAGACATTTATTAGTCTGAAATCACTGATAAACAATGATTTAAAGAGAAAACAAAGACGCTCAACAAATGAAAGTCATTTGCTCAGCATGATCATCACATTCAAAAACACTATATTGAATTATCTAGTCAAGAAGTCAAAAACAAATGAGTTGAAGTTAACATCAATCATATCAATTTCAGTATCATCTTCTTTTGAAGATTTTATAAGAAAAGTAAGCACATTGCAAATGCTCAAGAAAACATCAAACAGTCTTGAATGTGAACTTTAATGTTTCAGCAAAAAAAGCTTTGAATACTACAGTACAACGTTCACAAGTTCAGAGAAAAGATGATGATAGTATTACTACATGAGAAAAAAATAAAGAATTATGACATTTTGATTCTTCAAGAACTTTGATGATTTGATAAGAATTTCAAAGTGTATTGCTCAGCAACTGTTAACTTCATGCTGAAGAATAATAAGAATAGAATTTGTTTCTACATAAACAAGAGAATTGACAGCAACATCTGATATTCAACATGATACTTCAAAAATGTAAACACAATTACGTTATAAACATTAACAGATGATACACAGACAACTCAGAAAGCTATACACATTCATGAAGCATACAATTTATCACTCAGAGATCACGAAGTCATTCATGAAAAAGAAAGTCTTTCAGACATCAAAAAGATGTTACATATGTTGAGAGAATGCATTCTTGCAGAAGACTTCAATCTGCATCATTTTACATAAGAGAAATCATTTTATTCAAGATAACATTTATTGTTAAATGATTTAATTAAAATGATCACAAATGTTGATGCATTGCTGACGCTGTCTCAAGACACAATTACGAGAAATTATCAGAAATCTCAAATGACAATAAATCTGATCTTCACGACAGATGATATTATGAATCAATTAATACGATGCAAAATCAATGAAGAAATGAAAAACTTTTCAGATCATTTGTCAATACAGACAATTATAGATTTCAGAGTTTGCAAAAAGTCAGCGTGAAAATCGCGTTGCAACTGAAAGACAATGAATGAAGAGAAGTTCATTAATACTTTGAAAGAACAAATTTCAAAATCATTGTCAAATCATGAGATGAGACATCAATGCATAAATGAGTACACTAAGCAGCTGTTAAATGCATTGAAGAAGATCATTGAGATTTTTACTCTTTAAGTGAGATTACATGAAATGATCAAAGCAGAATGAACAAAGAAGTGTATGAAGATTGTTAAAAGCATGCAATGAATAAGAAGAAGCTGTTGAATCATCAACGACTGAACAGAGTACATTCAAGCATGTGATAAGAAGAGCAAGATCATCAGAAAACAGAAACGCAGTGAATATTGAAAAATCATGCAGAACGTTGAACAATTCTCGAGAGAACTGTTCAAAACTGCGAAATGAGCAAGAAATGCAATCACAGACACATTAACTCAAACGACAATTTTCTCTCTGATTAAGTCAAAATGCTTTAACATCATTACAACAACGCAGAATAAAGCGAAAATGATGTTTCAGACTCACTTTTCATCATTTTCAAAGATTTTCATGCTGAACATAATAGACTTCAAGTACTCACTTTTGATTAAAAATGATGCTTTGCTGATACATCATGAGATTAAAAGAGTCATCTACAAAGTGACATCTGACAAGATGTTGAAACACACAAGATACATAAATAAAATAATGCGCAAACTCATTAATGACGTGTCAGAATAAATACACTCTCTCTTTGAAAGATGTTTACAGAAGAAAATACAGTCAACTCAGTTCAAAAGCACAGTCACAATAGTGATGCAAAAGTCAGACAAGAAAGATTACTTCAATGCAAAAATATATAAATTAATTGTGTTACTCAACACACTGAGCAAAGTACTGAAGTTCATCATATTTGAACATTTGCAAAATGTTGTAGAAATGTGCAACTCAATATCAAACATTCAGATGAGAACTTGCAAACACAGATCAACAGATACGACTCTGCAACTGATTATAAAAAAGATACACATTGTATGAAGTGACACAAGAAGAAAAGTAATCTCATTGCTGAGTTTGAATAAGAAGAATGTATTTAACAATGTAGCACATAACAAACTCTTGCATGACATGAAAAAGAAAAGAGTTTTCAGACTACTTCTTAAATTTGTAAAGAACTTTCTGAAAAATCGATGCATCATGATCACAATCAATGATTACATGATAATGAAACGTAGCGTGAACATTGACATATCACAAGACTCTTCACTATCATCAATATTATATCTGTTTTACAACATAAACTTGCTAAAAGCATGTGATGACATCAGATTAAGAACAAGCTTTACAGATTTTGTAAATGATGTCAATATTTTAATATATGAGAAGTTCATGAAGCACAACTGCAAAGTTCTTAGCGAGATCTATGATAGATGTGAACAATGATCAAAAATGCACGACATCAAGTTTTCAAAGACAAAGCATGAGTTGATTCACTTTATAAGAACTTCTAAGTGATTTAATATGAACATCAATGTAAAGTTGATGAAACATCAGATTGACTTGAAATCAGATATCAGAATCTTGAAAGTTCAACTGAACTTCAAGCTGAAATGAGCAATTCACATGCATCATGTTGAAGCAAAACTAGTGATTAAACAAAAGATCATGCAAACAATCATCAAGTCTACTTAAGACTCATCAATGATGATGAGTAAACAAATATACTTCGTGATGATGCACTTTCTGCTTAGTCACGAAGTCATCATATGATATACATCACAAAGAATGAAAGATCATCAAAAGAATCTAAACATCAAGCTGAAATCAGTGCAAGAAAGAACATTGCAACAGATCATTAATGTTTATTGTGCAACATCAACAAAGACTTTACAAATGAAAATAAATACAATGTTGATAGATATTCACTTATGAAAGCTGATACAAAGATTAATAATAAACATGAACTCTTGAAAATCAGATGAAGTTATTGAGACAACAATGCATCAAATTCGTAACAATTTAACACTCAAAAAAGATTGAAAATTAAAGCTGTGTAAAACATCTTTACAGCTGAAGCAAAAGTGAATGAAAGAAACATTTGAATAAATAAAGATGAATCAAAGTCATTTTTACATAGTGACTTTCTGATCAGAGTCATTGAAGATAGTTATAGTTGCAAACAAGAAAATGTCAATAAGACAACACAATTTTGATACATTCACATCAAAGCAAAGAGTTTACTTGAATGATAACGACAGCAGAGATGATGTTACAGCAATCGCAATGAAAATAAACTGAGAGCTAGATAAAAGATTGAAAAGATCGACTTTAATCATCACTCATCATGATGAGCTGAAAAAGTTAGTCGCGAAGATGATACATCTTGCAGACGTAGCAACAGCGAATCAAGAGTGTCATGAAAAGATATACAAAATATACAGTGATAATCAGATCTTTCTGAAAACAGTGAAAGTCATGACATCAACAAAAGATTAAACACGTCTGTAAAAAGTTCAGACTGCACATGAGAACATTCAATCTTAAGAGATCACGCTGAAGTTACATTGAGTGACAGAACATGCAGAAGTACTTGAAAATAAAGCAGCAAACAAGATGACTGATGATGCATATGAGTTGTCTTTATTGCTGATCAAGCATCAGCGCACTGAAATGATAACAAAATTGATGCTCATACAGAAACAGATCAAATAAACATGAAGAATAGTCTGAAAAGAGAAATTCAACGCAGCTCATTTTTGATATCTGACATCAAAGATGACACATCAACATCTGCAACTGCACAAGAATCATGCAAAGTCTCACAGTGCATTATTGATGCAGCTATGCACAAGAAAAATTGATTTCAATCAATTTCTACATAAGAAATGAGTACTTGATATCACTATAACAACGTGTGAGTGTGATAGAAATCAAATGTCAATCAAGCACATTTTATTAACATGTCTCAGATGAAAAGTAGAATGAAAAGCAATGCAATGAGAAGAGAACATCATGAACTTGAGAAAGCTCTTAGAAATCATGAGCGCAGCAATGATGATCATTCAAATGATACTCTTAATAAGTATATTGAATCAATTTCAAGCTGTGACATCATTAAAGAATCAGATGAAAGAAAGAGAGAATAAAAAAGAAATAAATTCATAAAGTTCTTGCATTGAAAACAGTTATAGTATAAAGCGCAGAAAGAAGCGATTTTTGATGCAAAAAGAACGCTGCGCTAGCGCAGCGCTCGCTACAGTATATAAAATCTTGCATAGACTCATAATGAATGTTGAATCGAGTAAGAATTAAAAAAAAAAAACCTATGTGACATTAAACTAATTGCATTGAGTTGAGTATTTAAGTTTAAGTCGAGTACTTGACTTGAAAAGTATCAAGTTGAATTGAATTGTTTTTGAAAAAGTATCAAGTTGAATTGAGAAGTTGAATTCAAGCACTTGAGTTGAATTGAGAAGCTTGACTCAATAACTTGATTTGAAAATTTGACTTAATTCAACAAAATATTAAATAAATGTAAATAGCTTAATTAAACAGTCTTCATGATTTTCTTCATGACTTTCTATCACGTTTTTTCATCATGACTCTCTATCAAAGTCAAATGATCTTTATGTTTTTCTTCATGTTTCTCTTCATGTTTCTCTTTATGTTCTTCTTCATGTTTCTCTTCATGTTTCTCTTCATGTTTCTTATCATGTTTCTGTCATGATGTTGTTGAGAGATAAAGTACAGATGCAATATAGAAAGCTTCGAAATTAACAGAGTGAGCATGAACACAGGCAACTAAATAGATAGATCTAGAAGATTGACTAGATACAGATGAATAAATAGATAAATAGATAAATAGATAAATAGATATGTCTCTATGTCAATGTCTTCGTCTATCAATGAGGTGAAAAGATGAATCAAAAGATGAAGAAGAAAACTTCGCTCAGAAAATCTTTATAAATGATAGTCAATATTCTCATGAACTCTGAAGATGCAACTCAATAGCTCTGCTCGAGAAATCTCTATGAATGATAGTCTATATCTTCATGAATTCTGAAGATGCAACTGAGTCATGCTCAAGAAATCTCTATCAATAGTAGCTAATATCTTCATGAACTTTAGATGCAATTGAATCAATGCTGTTTCATGAGTCATTGAGAAGTGAGACTTTGTTTCACGACATTCTTCTTTCACTCATTTAATGCTCGTTTCTTGAGCATCAATGTGATTCTTCTATGATACTAGCGAGACGTAAGCGAAAAGCGAATGACGAAGATCGAAGTCATAGATGTAATTCAAGCGAAGTTATAAAAAGTGAATATATTGAATAACTAGTAGAATGATAGCTAAATGACGAAGTATTCAAGAACGAAGACGAAATATATGACTAGTCAGTAAATCAATAGCTAGAGAGCGATATTTTCTGATGCGAAAACGAAGCTTTGAACATGACTAACTAGTAGATTGATAGCTAAAGAGTGATAATTTCTAGAGCGAAGCTTTGAACATGACAAAAATGAATAGAATCATCAAGATTTAATTCTAATCATTACACAGTGAATGCTAGTGAGTTCATTGTGTAATGATTAGAGCAAGCTTCAATCATATAAGATAATAGTCACTAAATCGACGATAAATTGAGAGCGACGAGATATATGAGAGTGACAAGATGTATGAGATAGTTGCATGATCTTACAAGATAGTAGATGAGCTACTCTGTCATTGATTCTTGCTGAGATGAAAATGACAAGATGTTTAAATGATTGCATAATTTTACGAAGTAGTAAAATTTATTCTGTCACTGATTCTTGCTGAGATGAAAATGATAAGATGTTTAAATGATCACATGATTTTACGAAGTAGTAGAATCTACTCTGTCACTGAATTCAATAATACAGTTTCTTATTTTCTTATTTCTTTCTTTCTTATTTTCTTATTTTTCTTACGAAACTATTTTCTTTTTTACAAAATTATTTTCTTTCTTACTATTTCTTATTTCTTTCTTATTTCTTATATATCAAAAATGAAAATAACAATGAACAATGCTAAAATTCAAACATATGATCTTTGCATTTGACAGATCTGAGTCTGTAAAATTTCGATTGACTAAATTTATTGAATTTAGAAAGATGATTTCATCTTTGATCTTTGAAGAAATCGCTTTAAAGAACATGATGATGAGACAGAGATAAAGAACGAAACTGAGTATGTGAGCTCAAGAAAGACGCGTTGTCTTTGACTCTGCAACATATGTTCTTTCTCGTTGAGTTCGCTGAGTTTATGAAACATGACGTATAAATTCTTCATGAATAAACATGACTTAATAGATGAGTCATAAGATGAGCTTCAAAACGAGTCACTAGAAGAGATTCTTGCAGATGAGTCATGAGATGAGAAAGTAGATGAATCACGAGGGGAAATTCAAGCAAATGAGTCACAAGATGAGAAAATAAATGAATCACAAGAAGAAATTCAAGCAAATAATCTAGACAAGAATACAGAGACATTTCTGATGAGCATTCAATGAGAATTTTGAGCAGATGAGTAACGAGATAAGCTACGAGATGAGTCATGAGATGACGGGAAACGCGACGGAAAAACAGAGAGTCTTTGCATGAATTTTCGATGTAAATTCCTAGCATCTCAAGCAGATGATTAAGTAAATGAGATAGTCAAGAAAATCGAAGAAAGAATCGAAGAGACTGAGAAAAAAGAAGCGATTTAAGCATAGAATTGCTGCAAATTTCAAGCAGATGACGAGCGAAGAAATGAGCTTGCAGATGACAAAGTTGAAGATTTAGACAAAGATTAAGCAAGAGAAACAATAGACTTTTGAACTGACAACTGAGCGAATTCTCTAGTATCTTGAGCAGATGAAGCAGATGAGATAGACGAAGCAGACGAAGATCTAGGCGAAGATTGAAGAGAAGAAGCAATAGACTTTTGAGCTGACAACAAGATGAATTTTCAAGTATCTCAAGCAGATGAAGTTGAATTAGATCATTCAGATCAAACAAGCTTTATGATCTGTTGATGAATCATTTTTCGCTTACACATTCAATGTATCTCGTTCAAATCATCATCGTCATTGAATAGCTTTGAATATCTCGTTTCTTCTTGAGCTATCTTTTTAGCTTAAGTTTTCTTTTTAGTCTGAGCTTTCTCTTGATTCAGCTCTTTCTGAGCTTGAGCTTCGTTTTCTTCAGCCTCAACACACATAGTCTGTATATGCTTGTATAGTTGAACTCTCTGCTTCTTTGATTTTTCCTCTCAATCATCAAGTATGAGTTTTAATGTCTGAGTAATATGTCGATCTTTCAAATCAAACATCTGCAGCAGCTGTTTTCTAGTCTTCAAAGAAAAAAGTATCAGCTGACTCAAGCTGATCGATGCGTTTAAATTTAGCGAGTTCAAGCTGTTCATCAATGCGTTCATGTTCAAGCTGCTCATCAATGCGTTCATTGTTGCAGAGATAAACGTGTCGCTTTCTGTTGTTTCATCACTGTTCTACTCAATATCATGAAAATGATATTTTCACGTTGAGCTTCAATGTTGAAAGATAGAGTACAGATGTGATATAGAAAGCTTTGAAATTAACAGAGCAAGCACGAATATATGCAACTAGATAAATAGATCTAGAAGATAGACTGAATACAGATGAATAAATAGATAAATAGATAGATAAATATGTCTCTATGTTAATGTCTTCATCTATCAATGAGATGAAAAGATAAGTCAAAAGATGAAGAAGAAAACTTCGCTCAAGAAATCTTTATAAATAATAGTCAATATTCTCATGAATTCTGAAGATGCAACTCAATAGCTCTGCTTGAAAAATCTCTATAAATGATAGTTTATATTCTCATGAATTTTGAAGATGCAACTGAGTCATGCTCAAGAAATCTCTATCAATAGTAGTTAATATCTTCATGAACTTTAGATGCAATTGAATCAATGCTGTTTCATGAATCATTGAGAAGTGAAACTTCGTCTTATGACAATGTCAGATCATCATCTTAATTTAAAACATAAATCATTAATATTTTAAATAATTTTAATTCATTAAATTTATTTTGCAATTCAATGAATTAAGTCATTAATTTAATCATCATCATCTTAATTTAGTTTCAGCAATTTTGTTTTAATTATCTCAGTCATATGCATGAATCTCTGTAATTTTAAGTCATAAAACTACTGTCTAGTCTTGATTCTGCTCGATTCATGTATATAGAAGTTGAGCTTTCGTTCTTTTCTTTCACTCTTTGTCTTTCGTCTTGTACATTATCTGATGTATTGTTTTGTATTTAGTTCAAGTAATATAATAATCAATTCTTTATATTGATAGAATCTTTAGTTCAGTCTAGTCTTTGACATTATGAAAGATTTACACTTTCTGCAACGTTTTCATACATTGAAATCTTATCTAGTTACTCTTTTGCTTAAATAAAGTTACTTCACAATCTTTTGATCAATGATGAGCGTGCTGCTGAACAGTTCGCTCAAAGTATGATTGAAAATTCAGTCGAGATTTTTCATGTAATGCAAGAGCTTCAAAATCAAGTTTGACAACATGATATTATTATTTCATTCTTGTTCATTATTCTCAGTTCTTCAATTTATATAAAATTGAATTCTCAGTCTCTTGCAACGATAGTTCAAATCGTTGCACAAATCTTAAACAATTAATCTCTCTTCATTATTTACTTTTCTGTGAATTCTGTTGCTGTCATCATTGCTTCTAGATTTGAGAAGCTTCTTCACATATCTGAGTATAAGAAGAACAAAGATCAATTGAATGCATGAGAGCAGAGTCTGATACAGCGCATGAATGTGAATGATAATCATTATTTCTCTCATTGAGTCAAGATCATCTATGTCGAGTCACGACTCATCATAAATAAGAAGCACAATTTAATGAGTCAATATTAAGTCAATGATCTTTGTATCATTTTTATCTTTGCAGATTAATAACATAAGTTGCATCATTGCTACAACAATTCTTTCAAGACAGAAGATGTTCATTTATATCTTCATGAAATTCTGAAGCAAGACATGAATAACTTTGTTAACTACTACAATCTCTTTTATCAAAAGAAAGAATGTTCTTTAATGAAAGATTTCTCATTGACTGACTGTCTGAAGCGCAATGTCAATTATTTCACTCAAGTCATCATTTTTTTCTGACGAAATCTTGATGAAATTCAATCATTCATTTTTCATCAATGAGTTCAAGCATTCTTTGACATCAATGAAGAGTTTCAGCAACTTAAGCATCATCAATCTTACTTCATCTTTGTCATCATTTCATTCGTCAAAGTCAAGAACATCTTTGTATCAATTAATAATTCTTTAAGTTTCAAGATCATCACTTTTGTGACTGTTGTTTGAACAGTATCTTCGTCTCTTTTTCTCTCATCTTTCAATGAGTCAATGAATCTAAGCTTCATTATTGTCATCATTCAAGATAAGACTCTGATTATTTCTGAGATCAAGAAAATTTGCAACAAGTGAAAGCTGTGCTACTACTGCAAGTTGCAACATTCAAGTAAAATTGTTAAAGAATGCTCAAATAAGAAGCTCTTCACTCTGTGTATCATAAACGTCTATGACAGTGACATCATCAGTATAAATGAAGAAGTCTCGCTATCTGCAAAAAAAGTTTAGTTTCTGAGCTAAGTCACGCTCAAAAATCTGTATACATATCATCTTGTTTACTAGTCTCAATCTTTTCACTCTCACTTCAATCATATAGAAAGTTTTCTGCTAAATTTATCTTGAAACTCTTTGAATTCAATTTAATATTCAAAGATAGTCACATGATAGTATTCTGTATTTTACATCAAGCTCAATTTAGAGTTCTCACTTTCACTCTGATTGATAGTGAAGTCTTAACTTATGTCTTTATGAATAAATTCTTTGCGCAACAACATCATCTTTTCTTGCATTAATTAATTCATTCTTGCAAACTTCAAGAATTTAATGATCAAGTCATTTTAATTAATGACATTACTCATGTTGTTGAAATCACAATGATTCTTAATGAACACATCAAAAGATTATTCTTTTATGTCATTGAATTAAGTCAGTATTTCATCATCATGAGTTTGTCATGACTTCATCATCACGTCATTGATGTTAATTTTGAACATAATATTCTCATCTTGTTTTTCTTTTTCTGTTTTAATCATTATTGCTCATTTCTCGTCAAGATCTATGATCTTAATCAACAAGAAGAAAATTTCTCGTTCAAAGTTAACAAAGTAGCTTTCTCTCAGTCTTGCTCTCAATTCACTCACAAGAAGTAACTCAGTTCACGAATCATTCACAAGAAGCAATTCAGTCTACAGATCACTCACAAGAAGCAATTCAGTTTACAGATTGCTCACAAGAAGCAATTCAGCACTCAGTTTGCTTGCAAGAAGCAATTTAGTTTCTCATTCACTTGAAAGAAGTAACTCAGTTTTCAGTTCGCTTGCAAGAAGCAATCTAGTCTCTCATTCACTTAAAAGAAGCAACTCAGTTTTCAGTTCATTTACAAGAAGCAATTTAGTTCTCAATTCACTTGCAAGAAGCAATTCAGTTTTTCATCTGCTTACAAGAAGCAATATAACTTTTCATTCACTCACAAGAAGTTAACTAATATTCAGCTCATTTACAAGAAACAAATCTCATTCAATCTTGTCTCTCGTCTGAAACAAAAAGCTTCTAGTTGTATTCTTCAAGTCATTCAAAAAGAATACTCATTAAAAATCAAGTGTTGAAATTCTTCTTTTTTTAAAACTTTTGTTATTCTTTAAACAGATCAATTCAATTAATCTTTTATACAACTTGACATAGTTGAGTTGAGAGCTTGAAGCTTTGATCATGCTGCTTATGTCAAAGACATTGAAGTGTTTAGCATCACTCTAAAGAAAATCGATATCTTCTTGAATCTTGAGTCAATCTCATCTTCTAGTTCAGACTCTGACGAGTCAAAATCACGTTGCACGACTTTGACTGTTCATTCAAAAAACAGTTCAACTCTTGCTCAGTTCTCATCTCACTCTCAAGACAGTATGTATGATAAGAATCTTTATTTAAATCTTCATTAAATGAAAAAGAAATTTCATTTGACTGCATTCATGACACAAGAAGATCTTGAAGTCTATTGACAAAGTAAGAACGTTGATTCAGTCACAATTTTATCGTTCAGATATTTCAAGTTTCTAGACGTCTTCTTTAAGAAGAACGTCAATATCTTGTCTTTGCATCAAGCTTATGATCATGTCATACATTTTAAAGAAGATGCTTAATTCTCAGTCTTTGCTTTGTACAACATGAGTCGTGACAAAATTCTAGAACTTTGTTGTTATTTGAATGAAAATTTGAGCAAAGATTTCATTTGAGTCAGTCACTTTCAGACAATCATCTCTGTTCTCTTCATCAAGAAATTTGAAGAAGAACTTCACTTCTGTATGAACTATCAAGATCTGAACGCTATCACAGTCAAGAATCAATATTCTCTGTCTCTGATCTCAGAAACGCTGAATCATCTAAGTTGAGCTAAAATCTTTATCAAGCTGAATATCATTTCTGCGTTCAATCAACTTCGAATCAAAGAAGAAGATGAAACTCTCATTGTCTTTTGCACTCGATTTGAATTATTCAAGTATCTAGTCACTATTGAGCATCATCTTCGTTTGAATGAATATATATTATATGTGTTTGAGCAAACTCAATGATCTCTGATGATCTTCAGAGCTAAAATTTGCTTCGAAAGTCGCTTTGAGATGTCAAGCACTTTCTCTATCTAAGCGACTGAGTCTATGAAGTGAGTGAGTGAGGCAAAAGCGCGTTTCTGACTGAATTCTAAGAAATGAAGAAACAGAAAGAGATGATGAGAGAAACAGAAGAAAAAACGATCTATTTATTTTCTTTTTTCTGCTTAATCTTCTTGTTCTCTAACGATTGACATTGATTGAGTCAAGTTGACTAGCAGTCATCTTCGCTTGTTGATAGTCTTCAGTCAAGCTGAATCTTCTATTAAGCATCATCTTTGTTGAAATGAATATATATTATATGTGTTTGAGCAAACTTGATGACTTCTGATGATCTTCAGAGCTAAAATTTGTCTCGAAAGTCACTCTGAGATGTCAAGCACTTTCAAACCTCAGAAACGTCGATACAAAGTATCGAGATCAACGAGAGCTGATTCTAGTCAACTGAATGAAAGTGACTATCTTTGATGCCTTCTAAAAACATTTAGTATGTAGCTAGAATGAGCTTCAATGTATAAGTGATAGCTGTCAAACTTTCATCTTTCTAGCAGCTGAATTTTATTCTTCGAAAGCTCTGCTTAACAAGCTGAGATAGCAGCATTTCAACGAAAGAAGTGATCTGAGTAGCGATCTTCTATGCTCAGTGTGACTAGCGTTCTACGCAGAATCTCGATGACGTGAATTCGCGTGTATGAATATTCTGAGTCAAACAGAAACGTCAGCAGAGATGCAGAAAACTTTGAAAACAGATTAACGAGTGAGTTTTTAACGCACGCTTCGTCGTTGACGACAGCGATAATCAATGTCATCTCACGTCTGAAAGAATCGATTTTGAAGCTTGATAAAATGACTTGCAAAAAGTCATTCTGAAAGATAATTAAACTTCTGATTAAATGTCACTGTTTGAAGTCAGATGTTCTATTTGATTGACTTCATGTAAACTCGCTCATGCGCAGAAAGCTCGCAAACGTCAGACAAAATGACGCATGTCATGTTGCTTCTTCAATGATAGATTAATCAAATTAACGTAGTAATAGTAGCAGTAGATCTCATGTTATAAATTTTTGCTTATGAGTCTGATCATCGTCTTGAAGCCTTCAAATTTCAACTATGATTCGCTGTAATGTAGAGTGATGAAATGTCTTGATCTCAATATCAGAATATTCAACGTCAATGTGATGTGATCATAAATCAATGAGATAAATCTTAATGATTTTGACTTTGATCATCTTGTTTTCTAGATTTGCTGATCAACTGATCAGATTTGAGATTGAAGTTGAATATTTGACTCTGACGATCAAGAAGCAGAACATAAAGTAGCTTCTTTTGACTGTATCGTAGATATTTCTGATGAACGTCGCTAAACTTCATCAAAGATATCTGACTGCTGAGTGATCAAGAGAAATCTCGCTGTATCAGAAGCTCAACGACTTGCGCTGATTGACTGAAGTGTAGCTAACTGAGAAAACTCGTCAGCAATAGTACTGAACTTCGCTCGAGAAAGCAAATCAGCTAGATGATTTTCATGAATTGAAATTCACAGAGCATGTATGCAGATATCATGCACAGTCGTCAGCAAGACTATTCATCGCAGATACAGCATTGTCTCTTCGCGCATGAAGATCTTGTTAATATCGATGACAACAGCTACGTTGTTGTCATATATAGTGAGATTGCATCTTGCGAAAACGAAAAGTCATGCTGTCAAAGCTTGAAGAATCGTCGTCATTTCTTTGACATTGATATGCTTGTCACTCAAGCGCGTGTTAAATTGATTAGAAAATGCTTAACTAGCAGCTGATGAAAGGTTGAGATGACGCAGATAGTAGTCTCTCATGCTGTGCAGATCTGAAGCGTCAATTCAGAAATATAGAAAATGTCTGAATTCTTGCTTGCAAAGCAGATGTACATTGTTTTACTTTGAAAGAAACGTCTTTCATCATAGTAAATCTTGTCACATTGAATAATTGATGCGTTGCTTGCATGATTTAATGACGATTAAGTCGTTAAACAGTCATCTGAGAAAGACTTTTTCAGAAATCATGATCTTTGCAGCAAATGACAGAAAGTCTAATAGCGTCTGTAGCTTCTCGTATGATAAAGAGCTCTTTGTAAGCATGCTGTTGACGAGCTGAATTGTTTTCTTATGCTTGTCAGATGATAGACAAGTCATCATATTGATTAAATCAAGCTCAATGCTCAAAAAGATGCATGTGATGTCAATAAGATTCTTTTTAAGATTAACGTTAAATTCTAACTGAGCGCACAGATCATCAAAATCGCTCTCGTATTTATGAGCTTCGATTATGTTCACTTGTATGACTAGAAAGTTATTCAGATAGTGTATTATTGAGTCTCATTGCAGAGTGACTATGAGCATTCAGCAAAGATTTTTAGCGAAAAGATTGAACAGATATGATGACGTGCGTAGATCAAAGAAAAGAAAGCGATTTATTCAATACTTATCTTCTCAGAAGAAATTGAGCAGTCAGTGATCTGATGTTGCTATCAACACATGACAAAAGACGTTGATCAAATCTCTTTTAATGAGAACTGCATTTCGATCAACGTCACATAAAGTGATGATCGCTTGATCAAAGATGAAATATTCAATTGATTCTCAGTTCTTGAGAATGAAGCAGTTGACTGACTTTTCTTTCAAATATGATAGATGATGTATTCAACGTCAGCGATTGTTTTTCTTTGATACTAGTCTTAATGATGAGAATATAAAGCGATGAGAAACATGTTGAATCTCGATTAGTTGATTACAGCGAGCTTGCTGCGTCAAATTGATCTGAAGAGTATCTGAACCTTCATTTGTCAAAAGAAGATTCTTGCTCAAAATCAGTTGATTCAAGTCTCAATATTCAATTTTAACTTCATGTTCAATGATAAACAGCAATGTTTAAACATATCTATGATCAGAATGTTTGACTAGCTGTGTTTATCATGCACTTGCATCTAGAGAGTCTCTGCACACTAGAGAAATCTCATTGATCTTCATGAGCTGATATGAAAAGAATTTCAATATTGATATCAGCGAGATCGAAATTCGACGTCACTTTCTTTCAATGATCAATTGACTGTTTGAATTCGATGTTTTGCAATTGATGACAGCGTGAGTCTCATCACATTCACTGCAGATATATTGATATGTGCAACTAAAATAGATGCAGCTGTTGTCGTTGAACTTGTTGCATACTGAAAGTTTTGTGCTTGACTGTTTTCTGACTCTTTGACTCTGATATCTCGTCTGAAAAGTGATAGCAAATGTTTTCTTTATCAATGCTCAATCGACAAGTTCATCTTTAGCATTGTATCACTCGTTCAAGTCATTGACTTCTTTTATCATGCAAATCTCATGAAAGTGAAAGTGAAAGATTTGCAAAGACTCAAAAATGTAATGCAGATGAAGCTTCTGCAAATAGTCAATGTATCAAGCTAAACTTGCTTGCAAAGAATGTCTCAATTGATCATTGATCATCTCAATGAAACATTGATTATATACTTCTAAACAGCGTAGAAAGAGAATCATGCTCTTGAGATTTTGCTGAGTGATGTCATCATTATGAGCTTAAAGCTCATTGATTCATGACAATTGCAGATCTTGCTTGTTGATTGAATTTAATATATGATCATTGATCAGCTTGAAGATATTGACAGTTCGAAATTCGTTTTTGAAGATGAGAATCAGTTGAGTGATATCAATAAAGAGATAGCGAAATATCATTGTTTAAATGCAAGAATCACTTGAGAAAATAGTATCTGACGTTTGACTGATAATGTCTTCTATCACTGAGTTGTTTCTCGACTGATTCAGCGCTGTACTCTGAGCTTCTAGTCGTTGAAGCTTCTGTTTCAGCTCACGTTTCATATTCATTTGATGAACGTCTTTAATTCTTTGTTGCATGACGAGAGTAGTTGATGTTTCAACGATTTGTTTCGAATCAACCTTTGAAGAAGCAGATAAATTCAATGAGAATGATGACAATGATGCAGACGAGCGAAAGCAAAACACATGAGAAAAGAAGAAGCGTTGACGACTTCGTCTTCTGCTGATAGTAACGTCAACGTTGACGCAATCTTGATGACGAGTAGAAGCAATCATCGACAGTGATGACAGTGATGAAGCAAATGAGGTAGCAGTGACAGCAGTGAGTAGCGATGACAGCAGTGAGTAGCAGTGACAGCAGTGAATAGCGATGACAGCAGTGAGTAGCAGTGACAGCAGTGAGTAGCAGTGTGAATGACAAAGTGAGTAGCAAAGTGAATAGCAAAGTGAGTAGCAAAGTGAGTAGCAAAGTGAGTAGCAAAGTGAGTAGCAAAGTGAGTAGCAGATGCAAAATCGCGTTTCTGACTGAATTCTAAGAAATGAAGAAACAGAAAGAGATGATGAGAGAAACAGAAGAAAAAACGATCTATTTATTTTCTTTTCCCTGCTTAATCTTCTTGTTCTTTAGCGATTGACATTGATCAAGTCAAGTCAACTAGCAGTCATCTTCGCTTGTTGATAATCTTCAGTCAAGCTGAATCTTTGTTTTTCAATCTATGTAATGAGTCTATCTTGTTTCAAAAGTATATCAACAATACTCTTTGCAAACATTTAAATAAGTTCTGTACAGCTTATCTGAATGACATTTTGATCTATTTTGACAATGAACTTGAGCATGAGATTCATGTCAAGCTCATTCTGCGAAAGCTGCAAGAAGCAGATCTTCAGATGAATATAATTAAATGCAAGTTTCATGTCATTCAAGTCTTGTATCTAGAATTGATAATCATCATTGAAGAGATCAAAATGAATTCTTTTAAGATAAACATCATTGTCAACTGACTCATCTTGATCAACGTTAAAGACATTTAAAGTTTTCTAGATTTCACGAACTTCTATAAAAGATTTATCTATGACTATAGTAGAATAGCTACTTCGCTCACTCATTTCATCAGAAAAAATGTACTCTTTGTCTGATTTATTCAAATCTAACTGTTCAAGATTATATGAAACGTTTTGTCTCTATGCTGATCACTCGATTAGATCAACATCAGATAATTCTTGAAAAAACATGAATGAACAAGATTAAAGTGACTATTGATATGAAAGACAATCGTCTTCAATTTTCTAGTTTTGAAACTTATATCAAAGCTTTTATCAAAGCTCATTTGACTGTTCTTTCGAGCAAGAAAATCGCGATAGAACAGAAGAGTTCAATCTTTACTCAAATACTAAAGAGATTTATCTCTTCTGTTGTCACTTGACTCAGCGAGAAGTCATCTTCATTCAGTAAAATCGTGAAATCATCTAATTGTTGAGATCATGCCTAGAATCTAATCACACTGCAGCGAGATAGTGCGTAGCTGAATAGAATGTTTGATCAATAGAGATAGCTATAACTAGAATATTAAGAATACAGAAGAAATTAAAGAAAGTTTCAAGCTGTATCTATAGTAAGACAAAACAAAGAAAGCGAAGCAGGTTTGCTCGAGTATCAAAAGCGCTAGAATAGAGTGTTGAGACTAGAGATTCAACATGAGTCAAAACTTCTAGAGCTTGTTGACTAGAAAACTCTATTCAATTTCGACATACTCGTAACATTATCTTTTTCTCTTTAAAAGTCATGTTTCTATGACTTGTAGTGTAGTTCATAGCACTGACGTAGAGTCTTGATGCCTGTCTTTCTATCAATCTTTCTATTGATTCAAATCAACTCGTCAAATGCCTATTGTAGCAAACTCACTATGTGAGATAGAATGATCATTGAAGCAGACTCACTAGTTGCATGTGAACGCGAGGTAGATCAATTCACTGATAGGTCGAATGATGAGAGTAGATAAATCATTGCATTGACGAAGAGTGTCATTGAAGCAGACTCACTAGTCAACTTACTCATCGAAGAGATCAACTTTCGACTTGTCATTGTAGCAGACTCACTATTTGCATGTGAACGTAGAATCAGGTTCACTGATAGATAAGACGATGAGAGTAGGTAGATCATTGCATTAACGAAGAGTGTCATTGTAACAGACTCACTATGAGAACGTCATTTGTAGTAGCAGACTCACTAATTTGATCTGACGACACAGATTGTTTTGACTCGCCTGATTCACGAGCTTGATTCGAAGCAAAGAGGGAAAGAAATGAGTTAAACAGCTTGTTTTCACTCGTCTGCTTCACGAGAATGAGTTGATTCTAGAGCAATTCACGAAGATTCTTTATCGTGATTCTCTTAATCAAGTGAACTGTGCGTACTTAATGAGCGGTAGATTCTCTAGCAATTCAAACAGTCTTGTCGTTGATTCTATTGACTCTCTGATGTTGTTCTGTCTTTCGATTGCGTCGATCATCAGGTAAAACAAATTTCTTTATACTTGTTTCGTTGTTCATCAAGTAGCTTGAATGAGTATTGATATTGATATCATGTGGTTAACGAATTCTTAATATAATATTGAGATCATGTCTAGAATTTAACCACACTGCAGCGAGATAGTGCGTAGCTGAATAGAATGTTTGATCAATAGAGATAGCTATAACTAGAATATTAAGAATACAGAAGAAATCAAAGAGAGTTTCGAGCTGTATTTATAGTAGGGCAAAACAAAGAGAGCGAAGCAGGTTTGCTCGAGTATTGAAAGCGCTAGAATAGAGTGTTGAGACTAGAGATTCAACATGAGTCAAAACTTCTAGAGCTTGTTGACTAGAAAACTCTATTCAATCTCAATACACTCGTAACACTAATTCAGTCAACTTCGCTTCGTCTTTCGATTCAATGAACATAGCAATAATAGAGACTGCAGCATATAGATCACTAGTTAAACGATTGAATGTGACTACTTTGATGATCATCATCACGAAAATTGATCAACTTCTAAAAACAGCTAGAAATAAACTTGAAGATGTAAATCTACAAGAGCTTTCATACGAAGAAATCTTGAAAGAAGTCAAAGCTAAGCTTTCTTCGAAATATCATGACTATCTAGACATGTTTGATCGAGCGATGACTGATCAACTATTTTCTCATCATCTTTATGATCATAAAATTGAGTTGATTGACAAGAAAACATTTTCTCGAAGTCATCTCTATCATATGTCTGACTACAAGCTTCAAAAGATGAAGAATTACCTGATTAAGCATCTGAATAAAGACTTTATATCTTTTAGCTCAGCTTCATACGTTTCGCTCATCTTGTTCATCGAAAAGAAAGACAATAGTCTGCGTTTCTGCGTTGATTATAGAAAGCTCAATGCTTTGATCAAACAAAATCGCTACTCTCTGTCATTGATAGACGAGACTTTCACTTGTATACAAGAAAGCAAGTATCTGACTCGATTGAACATCATTATCACATTCAACAAACTACGCATGCATTCAGATAACGAAGATTTGACTATCTTTATTATCTCTTTTGATTTCTACAAATATCACGTGATGTCTTTTAAATTAATCAACGACTCGACTTTCTATCAACACTATATGAACGACGTGCTATTTGACTATCTTCATCAGTTTTGCCAGATTTATCTAGATGACATTATCATTTACAGCAAAACACTGAAGAAACATAAGCGACATGTACAATTAGTTCTACATAGACTACGAGAGACTGATCTTCAGATGAATATAAACAAATGCAAGTTTCATGTTCAGAAAATCTTCTTTTTGAAACTATTGCTATTCATTGAAGAACTAAAGATGAATTTCAGAAAAGTACAAGCAGTAGTTGAATGATCTACTTCTACAAACCTCACTCAGATGCAGTTCTTCGTTGACTTCTGCAATTTCTATCGACGTTTTATAAAAAACTTTTTGAAGATTGTTCATTCTCTGATTCAACTAACTCAAAAAAAGATGATATTTGAATGAAATCAAGCTTGTCAAATGATCTTTGATCATATGAAGAAATGAATGACTGAAGTCTCTATTCTTCGTCATTTTGATCAGAATAGAGAGACTATTCTTGAAACAGACTCATTCAACTACGTCAATGATGATATACTTTCTCAGTATGACGACGAAGAAACATTGCATTCAATGATTTACTACAGCAATGTTACAATTCTAGTCTTTGTCTATTCTTCAACTAGTCTTCGTCTGATTTCATTCTAATCAAGTTTAGTGAAAATCTGATCTAGAAGTGATGTCATTGAGTCTCTGCATCATATGTGTAAGACGTTAACTCAATCGAGTCTAGCACAGAGCTGAGAAACACACATATAAGAATCGAGTTCTTTTCTGTAAATACTTTTCTTTCTTAGCATTTATCTATTAGTTAAATGACACTTATATGACTCGCTCTATGCTGGTTTCTAACAGTAGATAAATGCTAATCAACTACTCTGCTATCAACGTGTAAACGATACGAAATAACCTACTTCGTTCATTCAGAAAATTCGCAAGAAATTCTTTGAATTACTTTTATTAAAACACATCTTCAAATTTACTCAAAATTATCAAATCAATCACTCAATCTTATCATAATCTATCTATCTTTACCTTCAATTTCTCACAATGACACGCGACTCTGAATCAGTTGAGTCACGAACAGCTTGTTTGCTTAAAAGCATTGCTAGTAGACGAGTTTTTCTTATTTCTGTTGATGTTTCAGCGAAATCTCAGAACGCTGATACTTCATGAAACATCAAGACAGAAGAACAGCTTCGTCAATGAGCTCATGATCAGTCAAATGAGATCATCAAGATGAATGACAAGCTTCAGACAAATGTTGATCACTTCGATAATGAGAATATTTGTATTGTCTATGTGATATCTAGACTAGAAGATGATGCTGCTGAGCACATCTTCGCTCAACATTGACATGATGCTTCGCATTCATACATCTCGATCGATGAGTTATTTGAGCATCTGAAAGAAATATACGATGAACTAAATAGAAATTAAAAGTGTCGTTGCAAGTACAACGCTCTGAAACAAGCAGACAAGTCTTTCAATGTTTTTTACTTCAACTTTATGAAGTTATTCAACTATCTCGATTATGACAATCATACTCTGATGAACGATCTTCAGAATAAAATCAATAATTGCTTGCAGAACACTCTATCAGTCTGTTTAAAGAACTTTACTTCGCTCACTCGCTTAAGAATCTTTCTTCAAAGTGTGAATAATAAACAGCGAGTCAACTATCAGCTACGCAGCAAACGTTGCACTGTCATCATCACTGTCATTGTTAAAGTCATGATCGTATTTGATAAACGTGCTGCTACTTCATTGTCAGTAACGACTTTGATAATCAATTATGTTAAGTCTATCATTTTCTTTATCTTTAAGTCAGCAAGATCATTTATCATCTGCTATACTTGCAAGATCTTGAGTCACTTGTCAAAAAACTATTCTTAGAACAAGATTAACACTTCTGCTTCTTGAGCTTTCATCTTTTGTCTACATGAAATCATCATTTCAAAGAATAAAGAAAATGAGAAAACGTCTTTCAAGAATAGCGAGGCAAAAAACTAGAGACTTTCATCAAAGACGTGATGAAAGATGTGTTAATTTCTTCAACAATGAGCATGTCAGATGACTCTTTTGCTTCTGAATCTTTGACTATTGAATATGTACTTTCTAGCAATGAAATTAGTTACTCATTGAAGTCATTGATTGACATTGAAGCTGCTGACTATTCGTTCATTGATGAAGTGATTGCGCAGATTGTTTGTGATCAGTTGCAAATTGAGTCTCTGACTTTGATCAAAGCAAAGTCAATTCAAGAATTTGACGATCATTATGCTAAAAAACTCATTACTCATGCCATCTATTTGAACCTGACTGTTTAAGATTATACGATTGACACAGCTTCTATGTTAATCACTCGATTAAATCAACATCAAATGATTCTTGAAAAAACATGAATGAACAAAATCAATCTAGTAATTGAACTCAATGACATCATTTCTAGGTCAAATTCTCGCTAGGCTCGATTAGAATAAAATCAGGCGAAGACTAGTTGAAGAATAGACGAAGGCTAGAATCATAACAAGCAAGAATTTGAGTCTTGCTGAGTGCAATTACGAGATTTATGACAAGAAACTACTAGCAATCATTCATGTCTTCAAGCATTGACGATCTGAGCTGAAATTGACTGAGCTACTCATTAAGATGTTCACTGATCATCAAGCTTTAACGTCATTAATGAAAGATAAAGAGCTAAGTAGACATTAAATGCGCTGAGTACAAAAGCTCGTCAACTTTGTCACGATTCTAGTCTTGTCAGACTCAGTCTTCTAGCCTTGTCAGACTCAGTCTTCTAGTCTTGCCAGATTTATTCTCGCTTCGTCACCTTGACTAGTTTCTATTGAGTCTAGCGTTGACTGAGAAACACACATATGTAGTCAACTTCTTTTCTGTAGCTATCTTTCTTTCTTAGCATTTATCTTCTAGTTAAATGACATCTTTATCTGACTCGCTCTAGGCAGATCTCTAACAAACTTCAACTTCAAAATCATGTATTGTTCAGATAAATAAAACATCAAAGTCGATGCATTGACTCGTTGAGTTGATTCAGTTTCTAGAAGTCTTGAGAATGAATGATGTCGCTATCAGCGAACTACAATTCTCACGTCAGATTGAATGAAAATCGCTGATTTAAAGAAAAACATTGATGAATCAATCTATAAACAGATTCTTGAGACTAATGAAATCGACGAGAATTGTACGCTACTTCGCGAAGCAATAGCAAGAGACGAGACATAATATAAAGATATCAAATTGAAGAATTGTCGAACTCAGAATGAAATCTTGTATCATGATAGTCAGCTATGAATCTCGTTCAACGAGCTTCTACAAATGAATCTGATTCGTGAGATACATCATCAATCATCAGTTAATCATTCTGATATTCTTAGAACTGTGAAAGTCATAAAGTGAAATTACTATTGATCATTCATGCGAAAAACGATAGATCGATATATTCAAAACTGCTATATCTGTCAACGTTCAAAGACATCTAAAGATAAATCAAACGACTTGCTTCAATCTCTATTGATATCTGAACAGCGATGATAAGACATAGTAATAAACTTCATTATTAATCTATTTGATTCAAGCGAGTACAACGTTATTCTGACAATCATCTGCAGATTATCAAAAGAAAGACATTATATTTCTTGCATCACTGATGATGAAGATATCACTGTTGAAAAGATAGCTGAAATGCTGATTCAATGAGTATATTGAACTCATGATTTATCAAGCTTCATAGTATCTGATCGAAGTTTGCAATTTACCTCTATACTATGAAAGTTTCTTTGCAAACAACTGAGCATTTTTCTTTGATTGTTCATCATTTATCATTCTCAGATCAACGATCAAAGTGAACGAGTCAATCAGAACATTAAGCGATATCTTCAATTCTTCTGTTTGTATATGTAGAACGACTGATTTAAGTGACTACTCATGATCAAGTTTGTCAACAATAACATCTTGTCATCAATCATCTTCTTGACTCTCTTCTTCATGAACAAGAGTTTTCATTCTTGTATGAGCTTCAATTCTGACATCATCGAGTATGAAATCACTTGCGAACGCTTGCAGATTGATCGAGTCAAGAATATATCTGAACAAATGAACAAGACATTGATCTTCACTCATAAAGCTCTGATCAGAACACAGAAACAAATGATGAATCAAGCTAATAAGTATAGAAAGAAGATCAATTACAAGATTAAATCAAAGATGTTTCTGAATTAAAGAAACATCGTTACAGCGAGATCTTTCAAGAAGCTAAATGACAAAATGCTCGATTCTTTCATCAATTTAGATCTTGTTGACTCTTCATATAAACTGAAATTATCAGAGTTTATGCATGTTCATGATGTATTTCATTCTGATCTGCTTTGATCGATCGTCAATGATCTCTTGTCTGATCAAAAGAATGAATTCTCAGATTCAATAGTGATAAACGACAAAGACGAGTGAAAAATCAATGATATATTGAATTCTTGTCAATATCGAAGACGACTTCAGTATAGAGTCAAATGAAATGACTATGACAATGATCTCAATTGATACAACGCTGATGACGATGAATTTATGAACGCTCAAAAGATTGTTGACGATTTTCATATTTGATACTTGAACAAATCGCGCTAATTAACAATTCAATCAATCACGATTTAACAAATCTGAGTCTGTGAAATCATGATTGAGCAATCAATCAAGTCGAGCAGAAAATACATTCATGCAAACATGAATCGTCGAAGAGAGAGAGTAATATCATGATTCTAGCTGTTAAAAATCAGCATAGAGCGAGTCATATGAGTGTAAGATAACAAGTATATAAATGCTAAGAAAGAAAAGTATCTAGAAGAAAAGAGTCAACTATTTATATGACTCAGAAGAACATAAGCTAACTCTGAATAGAGTTGACTTTGAAACAAGTCTATGTTCTAGCGACGAGTGATCAGCGATAGTTCTCAGAATAGTCATCAACATAGTCATCAGCATAGTCATCAACGAAGATGCATAGCTAGAATCGTAACACTAGCTTTGTCAGACTCAGTCTTCTAGTCTTGTCAGATTTATTCTCGCTTCGTCATCTTGACTAGTTTCTATTGAGTCTAGCATTAACTAAGAAATACACATATGTAGTCAGCTTCTTTTCTGTAACTATCTTTCTTTCTTAGCATTTATCTATTAGTTAAATGACACTCATATGACTCGCTTTATGCTGATCTTCAACATTATGTGAAAAATATAAAAACAACATTGTTAAAAGTTTTAAACAAGTGCAATTATTAATACATTAAGTGACATGATTCAAGTAATTTTATTGAACATTCACTGCAAAATAACTCAGAAAATGAATTGATTAATTTTAATTTTATGAAGATTAACAATTTTATCTGCATACAAAGTATATTGTTACGATTCTAGCTACGCATCTTCGTTGATAGCTATGTTGATGACTATGTTGATGACTATTCTGAGAACTATCGTTGATCGCTCGTCGCTAGAGCATAGACTTGTTTTGAAGTCAACTTTATTCAGAGTTAGCTTATGTTTTTCTGAGTCATATAGATAGTCGATTCTTCTCTTCTAGATACTTTTCTTTCTTAGCATTTATATACTCGTTACATTACACTCATATGACTCGCTCTATGCTGATTTCTAACATTATATAAATGCTTCTTCGTTACAGACGAAGTGAAATAATCTGCATCGATTTCTTCAAGTGCTTCTGCTAGTAGTTCTTCAATTCTCTATCGACTTTGATCTAGCGACTTGCGTTCGTGCAGCAACACTCATCTTTCTTCTCTCATGAGCTGATTCAGCGAGAATAAACAAAAGATTCGAACTCATGCGCTGATCAGCAAGTATAAACAAACGATTGAAATCATTCAACTAGGTCAAAGATCAGCGAATTAATCGTTCATTCAGATTTGCAAGAAATTCTTCGAATTTGTTGAACAATTAAACAAAGTCAGTCATAGAACTGCGTGAAGTCTCTATCTTGAGAAGCAAACTCTCAGTGAGTCTGCTTCAATGACATCGTCAATGCGATGATCTTCTCATCATTCTACCTATCAGTGAATCGATTCGTCTATCAGTTCACATGCAACTAGTGAGTCTGCTTCAATGACATCTATTCTCAATGCAATGATCTACTCGCTCTCATCGCTCTACTCATCAGTGAATCTGATCATACGTTCACATGCAACTAGTGAGTCTGCTACAATGACGAGCTCAAAGTCGATCTCTTCAATGAGCAAGTCGATCAGTGAGTCTGCTTCAATGACACTGTCAATGCGATGATCTATTTGCTCTCATCATTCTACTCATCAGTGAATCGATTCGTCTACTCATTCATGTGCAACTAGTGAGTCTGCTACAATGACACTTCGTCAATGCAATGATTTATCTTCTCATCATTCTACCTATCAGTGAATCGATCTGTTGACTCGTTCATGTGCAACTAGTGAGTCTGCTTCAATGACACTTCTATCTTGCATAGTGAGTCTGCTACAATAGACATTTCGATTCTACACAAGACTAAGAAAATACATTCATGCAAACATGAATCGTTGAAGAGAAAAGATAATGTTACGATTCTAGCTACGCATCTTCGTTGATAGCTATGTTGATGACTATGTTGATGACTATTCTGAGAACTATCGTTGATCGCTCGTCGCTAGAGCATAGACTTGTTTTGAAGTCAACTCTATTCAGAGTTAGCTTATGTTTTTCTGAGTCATATAGATAGTCGATTCTTCTCTTCTAGATACTTTTCTTTCTTAGCATTTATATACTCATTACATTACACTCATATGACTCGCTCTATGCTGATTTCTAACATATATGCTCATGATAATAATAATAAATTCATACATTCTTATGACATTGATTAAATCAATTCATGAGAAAACTTTATGCTATTTGTATCGAGTGAACAAAATTCTCTGAGATAGAAAATCACTTGTTATTTATATGACTGCTTCATGCAGTTAAAACAACAAGATTAAAACTATGTATTAAATTTGTTCACGTTGATTGCACATTAGAAAATGAGTGTTCTAGTCATTCTAAATAGTAAATTACTTCAGAAGTTTCATTTTTATCATCATTCTCACTGCTGCTCTGAAACTCTTTGTGATCATAATGATTATTCAATAGTTTAAGAAGTCAACATCACGTAGCATTTTTGATCGCAGATGCATTCAGTTCAAGCAATGCATGAGTACATGCTTCGCTGTCTGATGACTTTGTTCGCAGTTGCATCGCAAGCTATTCATGCTCAAAATGTTTCTCAAGTGCAAATAAATATTAAGATCTATGCATTCAATTTTAATGTAAATTGCAAGAATGTTCTCAATCTTTTGAAGATCATCATGCATCTTTATTGTTTTGTTGAATAAATGAAATCTTTGTGCTGAAATTATGTTAATGTTTGCAATGCATTTCTTGTATTTTTTTTTCATCATTACTTTCATTGATCTTTGTGATATAACATTATTGCGATGCTATCACTTATTAAAATCATTATAAAAAGATTAAATCATTTGCATTTAAATTGCATTTTTGCGTCTTCTTGAATAAATGTGTTCAGAAACATTATTTTCTTGATGACAGAAAAGTGAAAGATGAGACAATTAATTTTCATTAGTTGAACATATATGAATTTGCATGCTCATTTAATCTCTTGCATTCTGTCATTGACTTGACTGCATAATATGATTTTATTCTGCAGCATGTTCAAATAAACATACAATGAACTTATGTATATTTTGATCTTTAATGTTTTAATGCTTACTTTTTTGAATGCTTTTGCAACATAATGTAAAGTCTGATTTTGCAGAGTTTCTAGTCTGCATTTCTTGTCTGACAGTTCTTTCTCTTTATTATGCTGATCGACAACGAGATTTATCTGTACAAGATGCTGACTACGAATCTTCTGCAAGCTATGCTTGTCAGAAGAGCTGAACAATCTCATCAACATTGACAAAGCAGTAACAGCGCTTTACTTACATGTTGAGCTTACACACAGTCAAAAAGCGAAACAATAACAACGCAGTCATCAACGCGTTGAAGCTTGTACATACACAGAAGAACAGCAACGTCTTTGCATACATGTTGCAACTTATATACGACATACATACATATACTGCAAAGGCACGACTCAGCTTTTGCACATATAAAGACAGACGTGATGCAGTAAATTGATTGATTTTTCACATTTTCAGACCGATTTACATGCAGCGCAATCACACACAGAGCAGTAACAACGCTTTATTTACATGTTGAGCTCATATACAACATATACACATATACTGCAAAGGCACGACTCAGCTTTTGCGCACATAAAGACAAATGTGATGCAGTAAATCAATCAATTTTTCGCATTTTCAGATCAATTTACACGCAGCGCAATCACACACAGAGCAGTAACAGCGCTTTATTCACACGTTGAGCTCATATATAATATACACACACATATTGCGAAGGCACGATTCAGCTTTTGCGCATCTACACGTCTGTGTAGAAGTATTTTCGGCTCGATGCACGTTTCGATCTCGTGCACATCTCACTTTACTACTTTCATCTTTCTTCAAAAATCAATTACAAATTCAATATGACTTCAATTGAGGCAGCGTTTGCAGATCTAGCTTTGCAAGACTCATTTAACTACATTGCAACTGCAAAGAAATTCAATATCAATTGAAGCACGCTGTCACGACAACATAGAGGCAAAACGATCTTCGTGAAGAAAAGCAAGCAAACGACGTCAATTCTTTTGAATCAACAAGAAAAAGAGCTTATTTGCTATATCAACAAGCTTATCGAGCGTGATATACCTTCTTTCAATGTCATGATTCGCGTTTTTGTGTATAATATATCTGAAAAACAGTCAGGCAAAAACTGGTCTTATGAGTTCGTTCGACGTCATTCAAATATACTGCAGTCAAAGTTTCTACAAGACGCTGATCTAGAGCGAAAGAAAGCTGATAATGCATATCAATATCAGCTTTATTTTGACCTTGTAAATGTCTTCAATACGTTTAGTTTCATACTAATATAAGGGTAGGTAAAGCAAAAAATCGAAGAATATGAGATTCTTTCTTCAAACACATACAATATGAACGAAAAGAACTTTTTACTTGAACTTCTTCAAAAAACTTGAAGAGTCTTTAGTTTAAAGCATCTTGACAGTGACAAATTGCTGAGTGCTGATCAAGATGACAATAAAGAATGAATTATCTTGATTGCAATTATTTGCATGAATATGACTCATATACTTTCTTCGATCATTTATCAGGCGATATCAGACAATATTCAGAACAGCTGACTTACTGAATATGATCTCAAAGAGCAATTCTGCTTCTTTGCTTTCTTCGCTACTGACTGAACTAACGATGAATTGATCTACTCTTGACTCACTATCGTATTTGATTGAAATACGAGATCAAAAGTCAGAAATTCACGAAATTATTGCCTTCTATTTGTTGACGAGCATGACAGTCATATCAACATGAAGTTTCTTGACTGATGTAAGCAGAACAAGATGCTCATGACTTTATATTCTTCTCATTCTACGCATTGTCTTCAACCTCTGAATGTGAGCTTATTCAATTCTTTGACTAATTACTACTTGCAAAACCTGAACGACTGAATCTTTAAAAGTCAAGAACTTTCTCAAATATCAAAAAGAGACTTCTTTGATCTGTTTTGACCTGCATATCAAGCTGCTTTCATGCATGCCAACATAAAAAGTGAATGAGAAAAGACAGAATTGCTGTCTTTTAATTCGTCACAGATCATAAAGCAGATTAAATCGAACGCTAGATCTGTTTCAAGTCATTCTTCTTCTTCAGCATTGTCAGAAGCTGATTGAAGAAAGATTCAACGATTAATGAAGTTAGTTGTAGAAGAAGTAATTAATTCGAAAGCTCGTAAGTTGAACAATACGATGAAAAAGCTTACTACAGATGTTGCTCTTCTAAAAGCAGAAAATGAAGATCTTCAATGAACAGTACGTATTGAAAGAAATCGCAGACGACGTGAAAAGTCTTTATTTGACGATTTAGAGATTAATGATGAGGCAAAGAGAGTGTTTTTTAGTTCTAATAAGATTCAGGCAACTCGTGATCGTCAAATTCAAAGAATCGAAGAGAAACAGCAAGCTGCTATTCAAAAGACTGAAGAAAAGAAACAAAGAAAGCTTAGAAAGCTAGAGAAACAGCGTTTAATAGCTGAAAGAAAGATGAAACGAGAAAAAAAGAAGACGAAACAAAAGAAGAAAGCGAAGCGAAAAAAGAAGCTACGAGCGAAGAAATTGAAGCAACGACGTCTAGTTCAGAAGCAAAAGCTGAAGGCTAAAGAGCTTCAAAAAGAGCAAAAGAAGAAGTTTAAAGAGATGAAAGTACAGCAATTCACTGATTTTGTTGCTATTGAGAAGGTGAAAAGAGAGTTTAGTCAAATCAGGTCTACGCGAGCTGAAAGACAATTCAAAGCTTCTAAGCGATTTGATGATTAATTCTTATAGCTTGAAAGCTTCATATAGATATCAACAACTCTTTATATTAATTGCAATTTGATTCTATGAATGATGATTGAATAATAATAAAAATAGTATTGATTACTAATCGAGTTTAGAATGTGCA
>JAABUW010000701.1_pt1 | contig 62863 bp, 71 predicted proteins | sample 5560081 | NCBI WGS metagenome assembly JAABUW01 (sample SAMN10711882, study PRJNA513363) | rock metagenome | isolation source: Antarctica rocks | place: Antarctica: Victoria Land, Knobhead sud | reverse complement strand
CCCCCATCGGCCCCGCCAAAGATGAAGAGATCGAGTCCGACATGGTCCAAGTCGTAAACGACGAAACGAGTCGCCTCCAACCCCCTGAGCCCGTCTCCACCATCCTCTCCTACATCGACCGCAAAGCGTTCTTCCTCGTCCAAGTCTCCCCGCCCGCGCAGGATGGTCTCCCCGTCTGCAAAATCCTCCCCAAATCCGTTGTGCGCAAACAAATCGCCGACAAGCTGCGGCCGCCGAGCCAGAAGAACCCGAAAGCGGACAAGAATCTTAAACAGTTGGAGGTTGGCTGGGTGATTGACGTTCATGATTTGAAGATGCGCATGCGGCAGATGAAGGCGTTTTTGGAGGAGGGCAGGAGGGTGGAGGTGGTGTTGGGGAAGAGGAGGAGGGGGTGGATGGGGAAGAGGAGTGTGCCGCAGCAGGAGATGATGGGGATGTTGGAGAAAATTAGGGGTTTTGTTAGGGAGGTGGCAGGGGCGAGGGAGTGGAAGAAAATGGAGGGGGAGATGGGGGGGGAGGCGATGCTTTTTTTCGAGGGGCCGAAAGTGGAGAAGAAGAAGAAGAAGAAGGAAAAGGAAAGGGAGGAGCAATCCCCAGCCTAGGACAGCCGACCTCGTAGATCACGGCTTGGTCAGAAAGAGGTGGGATAGCGTCGCGAGCGCCCCGAAGCGGTCCTTCGAACGAATGCCGCGCTACAGGTGCCGGAGGCAATTCGATACTTCATTCCATATCAACTCTATAGTATAACCATCTGGAAGGCGGACTCCTATTTACCCTCACCAAAGCCAAACCCTGATCACCGCAAACCACTATATCGAAGCTGCCTGTGTAAGCACGTTGACCCTATATCCGGGTGAATTGCTCGGAAGAAATCTATCTTTTAGATAGGAGACTTTGGTACGAAGATCGAGGTCGAATATCAAGACACCGCCAATCTTCTACTCTCCACCCTCCCCGCGCCCCTCTTCTCACCATCGACGATCCGGATCCCTCACTTCCTCATTCCAATTTCTCATCAAAATCAATTGCAAGAAAGGACATCACACAGATATGTCAAAGAAGCTCCATGTCAAATATCAAGCACAAAGGACATTTTCCTAAGCACTTCATTTACATTTTTGTACTATATCGATCCCATCGTATTGATCATTCCATGCTAGATTCCGACTGCTGCAAATGACAAACTACTTTCATTTGCATCGACGGGTGGACGATAGTTGTTTTAACTTTATATGTTTTTGATTCCTTATTCTCCCTTCCATTTTCGTTCCCTTTCTTCCCCCATTTCCATCCCAAATTTCATTTCCCGTAGCCAACCCCCACCCCTCTAACCCCCCTTCACCCACACTCTTCACGCCACCCCTCTTTTCCATCTCCCCTAACCACCACCACCACCTCTACTTCACTCTCATCCCCAACCCCCATCCCCTAGTCGAAACACCACCACCAGCCCTCTCAAAAACCGAAACTTACCATCCAACAACCCTCTAGTTTCCATCTGATCCCCGGGTGTAAAAATGTGCTGTTATTTAAGGAAGGAGGAGAGTTTCTACGGGATGGAAAGGGGGAAAGGGGAAGGGGAAAGAAGGGAGAAAAATGGAGAGTAGGAAAGCTAGGGGAACGGGAGAGGATGAGGGTACAGGCGCGAGGTACGGCACAGAGGCATGCAAGCATCAAAAACAAGACCCCAACGCCAAGAAAGCAACAACCCCAGACCTCTGAAAACGGCCGCGTTGTAAACGAATCGGGAAAGAGAGACGCCCGCGGGGAAGAGGATCATAAGAACGAGATACAGTAATCGCTACGTTCGAACGAGGTGTTTGGGGGGGTTAGGGGGTTACTTGGATGGATGGATGTTTATGGGTCAGGGTTGGTAGAGACGACTGTCGTTGTGGCGGAGTGTCTTACTTGCCTAGGGCTGGGGCTGACGGTGTTGTGGTTTATTCGAACATAGGGGAAGAGACTGTCGTTGTGGCGGGTTGCCTGCTTGCCAAGCTTGGAGCTGTGGAATCGTGAAAGATTGTCGCGGCGTGTTAGTTCAGTGGTGGTAGCATAGACGAAAGAATTTGACGTGGTGAAGCATGAGGTTGGGAGGGGGATCCAGAGACGCCTCGCAAAGGGGGTTATCTATTATGTCCTAGAAGAGGAATCCTCTCTGATTAGGCATTAAAGAGAATACTCCGAGACCCCAAATCACCCAGCCATTATGCCATACCATAACACCCATTCATTTTCTCTCATAAAGCTCTTCCTCCTCCGGCGCATACGCCCCCATCTTTCTCGGCTCCACCTTCATCACAAACAAATGATCAATCTCGCTAAACGTCTTGCCCTTGAGCTCCGGAACATAAAAGAACGCCCAAATAGTAGCAATAGCGCCCAAGCCCCCAAATACGAAGCCGACCTTGCCCTTTAGATCCGCCTGGTCGGGGTTGACCATGTAGGGAATAACGACGTTGAAGGTGATGCCGAAAACGGCCTGCGTTGCGGTTGCGAGCCCCGTGGTTTTGGCGCGCAGGGTCGGGGAGGAGGCCTCGCCGAGGAGGACAAAGGCCATGGCGCCGATGGTAAGGAAGTAGACGAAGGCGTAGAAGACGGTGAGGGAGGCTTGGACCCAACGTGCGGGGCCGGTGGGGATGACGTCGAGGATGCCGATGAGGAAGAGGATGGTGGTGACGCAGATCATGCCCTGAAGGAAGACTTTGCGGCGGCCGTATGAGTTTACTACGAACCACGAGAAGATGTTGCCGAAGATTCCGCATGCGGTGACGCCGACGCCTAGGCTAAAGGCGTTTGAATTCGCAAGGCCAGCGAGTTCGAAAAAGTAGGTTGAGAATCCGAGGACGAATATGATGCCGACGAAGTGCTGGCAGGCGAAGACACCGCAGGAGATGACGGTGCGGACAAGGTTCGTGCCCCTGAAACAGTCTACCCAGCGGGATTTATCGCGGGCTAAGTCTTCTTGTACCGTTTGCTCGATAGCGGCGAGTTTGTCGGCGACTTCGGTGGGATTGCTGTAGAGCGAGCTGAGAACTTTGCGGGCTTGGTCGATGCGACCCTTGCGGACGAGGTACCAGGGGGATTCTGGGGCGAAGGGGAGGCCAATGGCTAGGACGGCTGGTTTGTGTGTAAATAAATAACCCGATTTTAATGGCTGGGAGAAATTAAAGAATATGGAGAGGTTGCTCACCAACAAAGATGAACTGGCATGCAAAAGGGGCACGGTAAGCCCATCGGTCGTTTCTACCCCCAAAACCCTTAATGGCAGCGTTCGACAGCAATTGCCCAATACCAATGGCCATGTTAATTCCCGCTGTGGTGATACCTCGAAGGGCCGTTGGCGAAAGCTCGGAGCAGTAAAGCGGTCCCATGGTCAAATAGAAGCCCAAACCAAGCCCAAGAACTAGCTTGCTAACCAAGAAAGCAGGACGAGCAACAGAGAATATCTCTCCTAGAATACCACCAAGACAGAATAGAACTCCGATACCGAGGCCGCCTTTGCGGCCAATGCGGTCAGACATCCAGCTGCATATGAACGCACCAAAGAATTGACCGATTGATGAAGCTGCATTGAAGGCACTCTGCCATGGGGCTGGTAAGACGGGCTCGCCTTTGTAGATGTATCTAGAGCCAAGCGTGAGCACCAATACCGGGAGAAGATTCTCTAGCAGGAAAGATCTTTTCCGTACCCGAAATCCCTACGAAAGGATGGGACGGATATGGCGGCGCCGTTAACCTGAGCATCAAAACCCCATCCGACGGCGCTGAGCGCAAAGAAAAAGGTCCAACCAACGATGCGCTTGTGGTCCCGGATGATCTCCCATGCTGTAGCCTTGTGCTCTCTGATGTTGTCGGCAAGAACCGCCTGCTCATGCGACTCTTCTGAGTAAGCATGTTCATATATCTCTGCTGTCGGGCCGGTCATGGTCTTCTCCATGATTGCCTCACTGAATGAAACTGAAGGAACAAGTGTCGAAGGGCCAGTCGGTGGTCTTTAAAGCAAGAACTGAAGGCTGTCGTCTCCTCTTTTATGATTAAGCTTCCTATACTGCAGCTACAGGTCAAGAAATACCAAGGGACTGGAAATGTCCCAGACCATTCTAGACAAACGTTCTCCACCAGCTGCCGTCAGGGTCAATTGAGGCAAAAGGGATTGGCTAACGGGATCTGCACCTGGTCTAAACCCCCGCACGGCATAGTGGGATGTAAAAGAGTAAGGTAGACTCTGATCTCAAATCCAGGAAAGGTACATCTATACGAGTAGCAACTGCTGAAGAAGTCGCAGAACAAAAAGGATAGGGTCGCCAAAGCATGGGGCCATGTGCAGGCCAAGCTTTTGAGTACACAGTAATCAAGTCGCGGAGACATGCCGAACCTGGTCGATCGTGCGATCGATGAGGGGAAACAAAAGCTGAGAGGTAGAGCAGCTTGTGTTTTAGTGGAAATTGTCAGCTCAAACTCAGGACTGATCCTCGGCTGCCTGCCCTGGTCATGTTGCCTCCCGATACCACTCGAGAGTCGCAGTAGCAGCAACGATACCCCCAACTTGGAGTCTTAGACGCACCCATTTTCCGTATCAAGGTCTGACCTGCGGGGATTTCCAGATTGAGAAATTGAGAATATGAGAGGCGTGAGAGGAACCGTTGCCTACATCACGCTAGCGCAGACCACGTGAGACGGAACATAGCCGACGACTGCCGATATCCTTCAATACGAGTAATCACCAAATCAAACTCCTGCTTACGGAGGTACAGCTGAAAACTGAAAGATCTCCCAGTACTGTCTGTTGGTATACGAGATCATATGGGGGCATATTGATATTTTGATTGTTGCTGTTAGGAGTCCATCTAGTAGCGAGCATTGGATATAGGGGAGATGGTAATCTCCGCCTTCATAGGGCTGATAGGGCTGATAGGGCCCGCTAGTAGAGTTTTCGCCTGCTACTCCTAACAGCAACAACCAAAATATCAATATGCCTCCATATGATCTCGTATACCAACACTGTCCAGAGTCTGTTGAGTTGGAGGCTCACTAGTGAGTATCATCTATTGCTGCTTGATGATGATCTCACCCACGGTGAAATGACATGAGGGTGTAGATGTTGATAGATATCGGTTATAGCAAGGCTACCTTACCTTACTCGCCAAAGGTCGCCAAAAGTCCAGGTCTGGTACTCGTATGAAAAGGGGATCGTATTATTGCTGTACGAGCCTAAATTGCTGTGTACTATTCTCAAATCCAACAACAACAATTTTCTAATCTCGTGTTGTACAATAATAATGTATCTACTTCTTTATACTTGTCGCGGATAGTCGGGGAGTAAGTTTGATCACGTCCTTGCCCAGCAGCTCTAACTGTTCTCCTGGCCACTATCGATAGGGCAAGTTAAACGAGCTTTCGTACCCCCGGTTGTGCTTCACATATGGATCTCCCGCTACATGCTGCTCGGAATGCATTAGAGCCGCTGACTGAGCTGTCCCCGGGTGCGACGCATTCAGAATTGGCCCTCGCAACCTCCACGACAACTAATAATACGAGCAACAACAAGAGACAAACTGCGCGAGGTGATGCCTCATATCCGAGAAAACGTGCGAACACGGCATGCCAAGTTTGTCGGGCACGGAAGACCAAGTGTGATAATCGAAAGCCAAGATGCTCATTCTGTGAACGAGTAGGAGCAAGATGTGTTTCGTCGTCCTCTACCGACTTATCCACGTACGTAACACCAACTTTCGTTGTACCAAGATCTGAAACACAACTGACCTGCTTCAGCTTTGACCCGGCCAGCCTTGCTATCCTCGAGCGGATAGATCAGCTCGAAGGAAAACTCCAGGCTCGTAATCAATCCGCTGGGGTTGACCAAAGGGACGATGCCAGATCAAGTACGCACTCGACTCCAGGTCGACCAGACAGTACCTTTCAAACGAAATCCACCTCAAAGGGAAATGTTGCTATCATCAATGTCGAGAAGATCTTGTCGTGGCCAATTTTCCATCACCAATTTGATGCTCATCTTAAGCTGAAGCCTTTGCTCGAAGGAAGCTTGAGTGCCCCTGACCGTCTGTCATTGCAATCAGTTGACAGAACCAAAGCTGCGGGTGAGCTTGAGATTGAATCTTGCAGTGGGCTGCTAGACGTATTCTTCAAACATGTGCACATCAAGAACCCCGTTCTCGACGAAAAGCTCATTCGTCAGTGGGTAAGGGATGTTTGCCTGAATGGTATTTCTTGGAGTGCTCAATCCTGTTTAGTGGTAGGTTACGCTTAATTGCTCGTCACTCTTTCAACAGATTGACCGACAGATTAGCTTCTCGTCTGCGCTTTGGGAGCGGTATCACTACCATTTGGCGCGTTCCGTCAGGATGACCCCATTTCTGCTGGCCGGTCGATGGAGTCTGTCAGGGCGGAGGCCTGGTTCAATGCTTCCCAAAGACGCATTGGAGCACTACTGACCAAAGGTGACGTGCTTTCAGCCCAGTGCTTCTTCTTCTCGGGCGTCTACCTTATGCACACGATGAGGCCATTCCAAGCTTGGGCTCTGTTCGTGCAAGCTCTAGCATGCTGTCAAAAGTTTGATTTCTACGCCGGGTCGTTCGGGGCCCCAGAGGTACAAGAGGTTGTTGGCTCAGAAACGCCATGGAGATCGGAGGAGAGTATGTACTGGACATGTTTCAAGTCTGAACTGTAAGTGGCTGTAACAACCCCCTTTTCAGTCGCCTGTCAAAAGCTGATCAAGACGTTTTTGGAACCTGCACAGTGAGCTTCGATTGCAATTATCAGTACCTGGATTCGGCGCTGCCGGGGATCTTTCTTACCCATCATTCTTACCGTCTCCGCCTCCAGGATCGGTGAAAGACCAAGAAAGGTCCTGGTACTTTTACCTCGCTGAAATAGCTCTGAGGAGGCTTGGAAACCAAATTCTTACCCATGTAGTTCAATACGCCGTTGATGATAGGTTTGACAACCTTGAGGAGGTTTCGGCTTGGATGTCTTCATTTGAGAGCCATGCACAGGAATGGTTTGCCTCCTATTTTCTTCGTTTCCTTCAAATAGATTGTCGCTAACGCTGAGAGTCAGGTCTCGGCTTTTGCCGCCCGAAATGGACCTCCAAACCAGTCAACATGACGACGATATTCTACGTTTTGTTCTCAGAGGCCATCTGTTGGACTGCTATGAGACTATGTACTGGCCCTTCCTAGTCGAAGCCATCAACACTACATCTTGGGATGTCACGTACCAGGTTTTCGTCCGAAAGGGCCTCCGAGTATGCGTTGAACGAATATGGAAGAATGAAGGCGGCTTCTACCACCATCATCATGGCACTTGGCTCATGTTACGTTCTTGCACCAGAAGTGCTCTAACTCTTGTTGCAGCAAGATTGTGTAGACATCTGGACGACTTGTTACCGCCAGACTGGGAGGCAGCTGTACGTAAAGTCGTTGCCTTGCTGAGCTTCTGGCAAGAAGAATCAGAAGACGCTCGAGACCGGCGTTACATTCTCGAAACCCTAATGGCAAAGTTTTGATTTATCTCGACACTGATATCAGAGCCGCATGATCGGCCGATCCTCTTTTGTCTGCGCCTGTACGATCATTCTTCAAGAGTAACAGCAATATTTGCCCTTTGCGTTCTTTTTGTATTATATTTGCAGCACTTTTGATGGTCATGGTATGCCAGGTCACACGAGTTTCCTAGCTTCTTCTTTCATCTAAGTATCCGATTTCTCCAGATCTTGGTCGTCACGTGGCACGCCGCGGATTATCGGGCTCGGGTCCATATGACTCGAGGCTGGGTCTAACCGACCCATACCTTAATTATTAGCCACTTCACTGATTCCAGAAGGTGGAGATGTAATCTATTATCAAGTCTCATAAGATGTCGTGTGTTCTTGATTTCGCTTGTCTCGAAGCTGACTTTCGCTTTTTTCCCACCCTTATATCCCATGGCTCCCCACCGTGAAGAACCTGCTTCGGACGCGGCTTTCTTAGGTAACAGAAGTCACGCCAACGGAGCTCATATCAACGGAGATAACTATTCCCCTAGGAAAATTGACTCAATTCTACAGGTTGAGGGCACTGGTATCGTTGACGGCCATGGCGTTGCCGTGGTGCTTAAAGGAGTCAGTGCTTGCGTCTCCAAATAAAGTACTACTTATACTCACGTGAGGCCAGGCGGGCCTGGGAGGCCATATGAATATGGAGAACTTCATTACTGGCTTTGCCGGTCACGAGCACGAACACCGAGCTGCATTGCTGCAGGTGCTCGGGCCAGAAAAATACAAGTACTTCTTTGACAAGGTCAGAAGACTTGTCTCGAATACTCCAATTATGCTAATACTATGCCTTATTAGTTCCTCGATTACTTCTTCACAAGCTCCGATGCCCGATTCTTTGCTTCATTGGGATTGAATTGTATCCGCGTTCCTTTCAACTACAGACATTTTGAGGATGATATCAATCCAGGGGTATATAAGGAGGAGGGTTTCAGACTGTTGGACAGGGTCGTGGAACGTTGTGCCCATGAGAATCTATATGTTGTTCTCGACATGCATGCGGTTCCGGGAGGACAAAATCAGGACTGGCATTCCGATTCGGGGGTACACAAAGCTCTTTTCTGGCAGCACAAGGAATTCCAGGACAGGGCGGTCAATCTCTGGGTAGCACTGGCTAAGCGCTATGCTGGAAACCTACACGTAAGAGCCATGTTCCGTTGCGTTTAGAGGAAGTTCTAACCATGGGCCCAGATTGCCGGCTATAACCCGCTTAATGAGCCTGCAGACCCAGACCATAGTAATCTAATCGCATTCTACGAACGTGTAGAGAAAGCTATTCGATCGGTAGACTCTGACCACATTCTGTTCCTTGACGGCAACTCTTACGCAATAGACTTCACCCATTTCACAACCATCCTTCCCAACTGTGTCTACGCTATGCACGACTACTCTCCCATGGGCTTCCCCCTCGGCGAGCCCTTCGAAGATCGAACCGAGCAAACACAGAAGCTCCGCTCATCCTTCGAAAGAAAAGTAGCCTTCATGCGCCGAAACAAAGTCCCTATCTGGAACGGCGAATTCGGCCCCGTATACGCCTCGGCTTCAGACCCCAACCACGAGAAAATCAATACGCAACGCTACAATCTCCTGCAAGAGCAACTAAAAATTTACTCCGAATCAAACGTCTCATGGTCCATCTGGCTCTACAAAGACATCGGCTACCAAGGCATGGTCTACGTCTCTCCCTCGAGCCCCTGGATGCGCCTCCTCGCCTCCTTCCTCACGAAAAAGAAATCCCTCGGCGTGGACTTCTGGGGCCGGGATGACAAGGACGTGCAGCACATCTACAAACCCCTGCTCGACCACGTCGAGGAAGTCATCCCAGAGCGTTTCCAGAAAAGAATATACCCGAGTCCGCTGTGGACGGCAAGACGGCATGCGGAGCGTGTGCTGCGTGAAATGCTGTTGTCAGAGTACCTTGGGTTTGAGATGGCGGAATTATTTGAGGGAAAGTCCTTTGAGGAGCTGGAGGCGTTGGCGGCGAGCTTTAGGTTTGAGAATTGTGTGCAGAGGGCGGGGTTAAATGAGATTTTGCAGAGGGATTCGGGGATGGTATAGGCTTTGCGGTTTATGAAGAGAAGGTTCTGGTGGGCTTGGGTGTCCTATGTGTCAAGATCAAGATCAATATGAAAATGGAAATGGAAATGGAAATGTCATTTTTTGACACGATTTCAAGACGTTCTAAATTCGTCTCCAGTTAATCTTCTTAGAATCTTACTGTTCTGTTCGTTCAAGAATATCCGTACGCGAACTATTACGCTATTTACGGTTCTGAAAAACCTTCATCATTGCAAAAGGGGCTTTGAGCTGTGCCTCAGATTCCCCAATACTACAGTATTCCCAACCGACTAGTCACGTAATGTTTTAGCCCCCATTAAGGTACCTTACTGTACTTGTGCCGTCCTTCCTTCGACTCTCAACACTCAACATATAGCCACACTTCATGCAGTGGGATCATCAGGCTAGAGATGAGGTTATACTGGCAAATGTTATCTACGAGATGGATTACGGGATTTGCCCGATTTCTTACTGCTGCACTCGGCGCACTCCGTATAGCAAACTTTCGCAAGGGAACCCAAGTAATTGTGCCTTCCTGCACTGAGTCCCCAGAGGATTCGTGATCAGTGAACTGCGCCCGTAATCAGCATGTCTGATGGGGGCGCCTGCATCCTTACGTGACCCACGACCCATTTTTTTTTCTCAGGATGGTTTAAGAGGATGCCCATCTTCGCAATGCACTTACGATCCTGCGTTTCTCTATTCTCCATTTCGCTGCAAGGCTGCTTTCGTTCGTGGAGTTCTTTGCGACGATAATTTCAAAGTCACTCGATAGCGGAGTGGGAATTATCTGATTGATATCTTATTTTCGACACCTTTACTTTCTCATGACGCTATTGCTAGACTTTAGAATTCTTTTTCTTCTAACCCTCTTCCAACCGTCCATATCCACGCAATGCTACAGTTTAGATAAGTCCCTCTCGACTGACATTCCCTGCATTTCCAATGGCACCGAGTCTGCTTGTTGCAGTTCTGACTCCTATTGTCTCTCCAATGGCCTCTGTTTGACGAATATGGTTCTGTCTCGAGGGTCTTGCACGGACCAAGGTTGGAAGTCCCCTCAGTGCACACAGTACTGCCATGATAGTAGGTATTACCATACCCGACCAGAATTCTAAGATGCAAAAACCTAGGTACTTACTTTCCCCTCTCCCAACAGTTAATCCCAGTGGTGGCGCAGCGATGGCCTTTTGTTTTCCAGATCTCTGGTCTTGCACACCGGAAACATGTACCAGCTACAACTTTACCATTCCAAACGGCCAACTCGTCATCCGAGATGATCAAAAACCCGGCCTCGGAATGGGCGCCAGTGGTCAGGCAGGGAACTCCACCGTTCCGAGTACAGTCCAAGCTACCACGACCTTGAACGTCTCAAGTACAACTGATTTCAGCATCGTAACCGTTGAACGAACGCCTTTCGCCACCGCCACCATTACCACAACGCCAATCCAGATGGTTACCAAATCAGCCCTCGCAGTCAGATCAGCTATTGTCGGCATCACTGTTGGCATTCCCTTGCTCATTATAGCCATCGTGGCCTTCTTGATTATCGTCTGGGAGAGATGGAAATATAAAGGGCTATTGGACGAAAACAAGAAATTGCAGGCTAAGAACATTTTCTACAAGGGGCTCACTCCAGTCCCAAACAAGGACAGGCTTCAGAGCTGGTACGAATTGTCGCCGGGGGCTTTGCAATTGGCAGAAGAGATGTGTACAGGCCCGGTAAGGGCGGGGTGGGGTAATGGTGAATCTCAAACTTGTCTGACTCCTGCGAAGAAGATTTGATAGGGTGGGTTGAAGGCTATCGAGAAGATGCTGTATTTGGTGACTTGAGGTATTTGAATGGTGGTCATGATACGAGGAATGAGAAAGCCTGTCCCTAGTATCATAAAGATTATCGCATGAAACCAAAGCCGACTCTACCCTTGACACATCACACAGAGTGTAGAGGTAATCTAACGAACGATAACATCTCGAAGCTTGAGCGCCGATAGCTAGATCTCAAAGAACACAGACAGCCATCGGGATCTCTTATTGTCGGTTGATACAAGAAAAGCCCATCGACCCATCTTAGATTGGACATGGAGAGATCGTGATTTTCTGAATTTGCTTACCTCGCAATTCTAGAGCCCGCAGCGACATGGCATTTATAGATATGCATTGCCCCTCCATCTCACAAACCCTATCAACAGCAGCTCCTAACTCCATCAAAGCAATCCCCCAAATATCCTCCCTCATCCCCTCCCTCTCATCCCCTCCCCCCATCTCCAACTTCCCCCACCCTACGACGTCCCAACCGCCATCCCCTCATGCCCCTGCCCCTCCTCCCTCTCCGCCCTCCTTCTCCTCTTCTCCAGCAAATTATTCCGCCTCTCCGCCAATATTTTCATCTGTCTGCTCTCGACCCCGGTCAACCAATATCCGAAACTTCCTCCCGCGGCGGCGAAGAGGGGCCACGCCCAAAGGGATTCTTTGTTGAAGAAGGGACGCATTTCGATGCCGAGTTGCCAGAAGCGGACTGCGAGGCCTGTAGTGATTGGTGGTGGTTAGTATTGGATTTGATGTGTTGGGAAGGTTTGGGGTGCGTACCGAAGCCGCTCCAGAAGAGGATTTTGTGGACCATTGTGAGCTTTGGGTAGAAGATAGGGTTGTGGAGACGGAAAACCGGAGGCTGCGATGTGCAGGCAGCACCGTAGTCGATTGCAATCGAAGTCGAAGACGTGTATTGTTTTGACACCTGATGAGCCTTCGTGACTTTTGGATGGACAGCCAATCGGCAACTGCCGCCGCTAGTATCAGAGATCGACCTGCGCAAACGCATTGATAGTCAAGGACGTGATTATCATCGTCAACAGGTATGGCTACTATAGATCTTATACCTACTACTCGACCACATGAAGGGGAGGTCTTCGTCCCTCGCAAGAAGTTCAAGACCTCTGACCTTCCACTCAATTCTACTCAGCGCTCGACGATCGACAGCCTTCTACATACGATCAAGAAGAAGGGCGAGTATGATGCATTGAGGAAGAAGGTCTGGTCTCAGTATGCGGAGAGTGTGAGTGTCGAATATTAAAACCCCATTACTTCTTTTTCAAGCGCCCAATTGGCCGACTAACATTGGGTTCTACTCAGGACGACAAAAATACATTTACCTCCTTGTTGAACGAGCTCGCAGAGGCTGAGACCGATCGAGATCCCTCGTTGCTTTCCCGAGATCGTGGCAAGGCAGCTACGTTGATGCAAGGGGCAGTTGATCGGAGTGACATCTACAAAAGCGTCGAAATGTCTCTCGATAAACTGATTGCGGCGCACATCGATCACGTCCAAGAGGCTGGGAGGGAGATTAGGAAGGCCGAAATTGGCGAAGAGGCTGCTGCCGAGGAGGAAAAGCGCGGCAACAAGACAGACGAGGATTACGCAAACGAATCTGCTGCTAGGAGAGAAGCCAGAGAGGAAGCCAGGAAGAAGGAGGAAGCGCGCAAACGCCGAGAAGATGAAAAGGAGAAACTTCGAGCTGAAGAGAAGACAAAGAAAATCGAGCTCGAAAAGCTTCGCAGCGCCGATGAGCGTAGAAGAGAAGAAGAAGCAAAGGAGGCGAAGCGGGAAAAGGAACGGGCAGCCCAACGGGCAGCAGCCAAACAAATTGAAGAGGAAAAAGAGGCTGAAAGGCGCGAGCGTCACGAGCGCCGCAAACAAGAAGAACTAGAGCGAAGCAGAGACGTTGAACGAAGCCGACATCGCACTCGCTCGCGCAGTCGTGACCGCCTCAAATCCAGCCATCGAGACTCCGAACCCCCAACTCGATACCGCGAACCCCCTTCTCATGCCATTCCAAGAGATACACATCAATCTCCAGGCCCCTTGATCCCGCCTCCTCCGGTCGACGAAAAAGCACTCGAAGCCGCCGCCCTCGAGCTCCTCCTCCGCGAAGGCCGCGAACTGGCTGCCAAAAACACCACCACCAACCCCCCAACGCGCTCCGAATCCATCGAGCCTCCCTTAACCCGAAAACCCCACCTCTCCTCCCGCACCCCCGGCACCCCCAAAATTGAACCGCACCCTGGGCCTAAACTCAGTTTCAGCACCACAAATGTCCCCTTTACGCACAGCAGCCGCCTCAAAAGCCCCCACCACAGCCATCGCCATCGCAGCAGAGATAGAAGCCCCGCACACCACCATCATCACCACCACCGTAGCCGCTCCCGCTCAGCCTCACGACGCCATTCAGCCCGTCACGACCTCTCCCCCGACGCAAAAGCGGCCTGGAAAGCCAAAGCCTCCGCGCAGCGCGAAAGAGACGCTGAGGCTTACAAACGCGCGCGCAGCCGAACCCCCACCCACGACCGCGACCACCACCACCACGAGTCGTCGCACCGATACACGCGCTCGCCGAGCCGGGAGCGGGGTGCGGAGCGCGAATGCAGCGGACGGCATGAGAGGGGAGGTGAGAGGTATACGCAGCGGAGAAATAGGGATAAGAGCCCGGTGGAGATTGATCGGTATGTTCCTGGTGGGAGATCGACGAGGGTGACGACGAGTGGGAGGGATAGGGAGAGGGAGAGGGACAGTGGGGAGAGGGCGCATAGAGAGGGCGGAAGGGACGGGAGGGACGGGAGGGAGCGGTATGTGGAGATTGACCGATATGTGCCCGGGCACACTGATGGCGATGGGAGCGGGAGCAGGAGAGGGAGGGGGGAGAGGGAGAGGGAGAGGGAGAGGGAGAGGTAGTCTTGGTGTGAGATTGTTCGCGCAGTTCGTTTGTTGATTTATTGGCTCTTCGCTTGTGTGCGTTCCAGCGAGAAATGCATCGCTTCATTGCAGTCGCATACAAGTGTAGGAGTAACTGCTTGTTCTTGCAAGAATAAAATAGCTATCTATGCTATAAAATCGGTTCCGGGTAGAACTTCGTGTGAAAACTCGCTGAAATTGACATTGAAATTGAAATCCGAAAATCTTCCCAATACCGAAAATCCTGACGTCCTTGTCATAGCGCATACCTGCGGCTTAAATCGAGATCCTAATTCTCCGCCCTACCAACCACATTCCTTCCAGAAAACATATCAGATCATTCAATTCGCCTCCACCATACCCCCTCCCATCCCCATCCCCATGGCTTTCCCCGCTCTACTATTGCCCCCTCTCCCACTGCGTGGTCCAGCGGTTCGCATCGGTGGTGGGGCGAGTTTGTGGGGTTCTTGGGGTTTGTCTTGAGGGGTGTCTAGGGGGTTGGTAAAGGAGTGGGGCGGTGTCGTGGTGGTTGGTGGTGGTAGTGGTGACGTAGAACTGGGAGAGGAGGGTGCCTGGGAGGGTTCTTGGGGTGTATAAGGTATGTGGGGGGGCGGTGGAGATGTGGGAGTTTGGGGGTTTGAGAATGGCGATGGGGGAGAGTGGGAGGTTTTGGGTGCAGGGGGTGTGGTGAGGGCTTCACTCGATGTTGCTGAAGATGCTATTGGAGGTAGTGCTGCGGTATATTCAGGGAGCTTTTCCGCTACCGGTACGGTGTTCACGATCTCCGAAGCATTTGATGGAGTTTCTGTTGAAATCGCATCGCAGGCGGAATCATTTGTGAGGGTAGGTTCTCGGGGAGTTCCAGGCTTGGTCTCTTCCAATGAAGAGTCGACTTGCACCTGCTCCGGCTTAATATCCGCAGCTATTGACGCTTCTGGTTCCGGAACGCCCCTTTCACCTCCTTTTGGCTTTTGAAGCTTTGATTTCTCGTAAAAAAGCATAAAAACTCCACCCTGCGATAGCACGTTCTCTTCGCGGACTTGAGACACTTCGTCATCGCTGAAGCGCCACCAAGGGTCGGCAGCTCCATCTACTGGATCAGAGGCGCTTGAGTGTCTTCGGTAGCAAATATAGTGTCCGTTTTCGTGGCGTCCGTAGTGTGTGATGACAGCTCGAAGCTCGTACATCTCTTTGCAATTGAGGTTCTTAGAATCTGCTTCTGCTGGCAGCATTGAAACCGAGGGATCCACGTTCCAACTCTCCGGTTCTACTGGGTCATCACTCTTCGCCGGCGGCGAATTGCCTAGACACCAAGGTGCAATATCGAGATTGACGGGGAATCTGACATCGGCAAGATTCTTGCTTTGCACTCCGCTCAATTCATTGAAGATGCTTCGATTAACGTGGACAACCAATGCCTGTGGTGCCCGAGCGATGACTGCTTGCCGTGACTTGGTTGTTGAGATTCGGCTTCGAGCGGGAATCTGGCACTTCTTGAGGATTGCATTATCCGAGAAGTCCTCTTCGTCCAAAGCGAGATCCACTGCAGCAAGTCGATCTTCGATGGAACTCAGCAAGGCCGACGACAAGGGAGGAGCGAGTGGATTCGGGTCACCAGTGTCTTGATTGTAGAATTGAGAGCGTAACCGCTCTAACTGTTTCTTGTTGTGTAATAGGGTGCACTTGACACACTCCACCCCGTTAATCGGTTCCAGATTGGTATATTCGTCAAGGCAGGTTCGGATATCGTACATCCATTGCTTGCCCAGCGGCACTGTGAGGCAGGTGAAAGGAACAACAGACAGCCCTTCAACATATCCACAGGTCAAGCAGCCAACGCGCTGTGCTTGAAGACCTTCCAGAGGACTCCTCGCAATTACTGATCCTAGCTCGTCAGGAAGTTGATCAATAGATGCTTTACTCGAAGACAGAATATTGTGTGCCTCTGACTTCTCGACTGCGTCGTCGATTTTCATGGTTGAGACTCGCAGCTCTTGGGCCGCCTCTAATGCCAGCCCAGCGTGTTTAGACTTGCTCTTGATCGTCTTCGAAATCTCTCTCTCGACGTTATCCATGATCTTGGAGAAGTATTCTTGGGCGTCTTGTTGTTGCCAGCTACTCATACTTTTAAGCCCTGTGGGGGTCCAGAATAGCTTTCCTGCATTTGACGGGTCATTGAGCTTGCAAATGATTTCTCCTAATGCTGCCTGAGTTGAATGGGATTGGTCTACTTTGGTAATATTTCCTAAGAAAGTAGACAGCGACGGCAGTGAAGCTAGACCCTGTATCACACTGTTTTGATAACAGGAGTTATCCCAGTTCCCCAGACCCGGAGGGCTACCACTTGGTCTACTTTGAAATAGGGTTCCCAGGCCAGAAACAGTCCTCGTCCGTTGGACTGCTGTCAAGATGCCCGTACCATCTAACCCTAATATGCGTCTCATTACCTCGCTTTTTGTAGCATGCTTCTCTGAGGCCGGAGCTTCGTATCCGGCTTTCTTCCCCTGGTGTAATCTTGGTTCCGAGCGAGCGTCTAGAGCTGAGATCACTGACAAAGGTGTAAGATAAATGAAAGCGTTCCAGAGAAGTTCAGACGCGGGTAGGGAGAGATAATCGAAGTACTGGAGGGCGTGATAAATGAGAAGTAAGACCAGAATAACGTAGGCTAAAGTAGCCGATGACAAAGTCGAAGAGGGCGGTTGTGGGTGCCCTGAAAGATCAAGATGATGTGGACGGTCGTTCGATCCATAAGCCAAGCTCATGACGAAGACGGAAGTGTCTCAAGCTTGTGGAATTATTCTTGATGGTTCGTTACTACAACAGAGAGTGAGAGTTGCACAAATAAGCTTACTAATGGATTTAGAGTTGATCCAATTTTATCTCACCAACGGCTTTCTCCTGAGACAATGTTTATGGCAGTCAAACTATGCGTATAGCGATTAATGCAACTTTCGTTCTTTAGGTACGGGGCATTGAGGTTTCCAAACCGCTATTGCTACGCAGCCCACATTCATACCTATCCTGGAATCAAATCCAATAAAACTCAGCAACCTACGCTCGCAGCAGCACATTCACCGCAAGCAACCAATGCTCTCTCAACACTGAACTATGTTGGTCCAGGATTACACATCAATGCTTCGGACGATGGCGTTCGAACGCTTGCAGATTCGGAAGACCAATACACGAACCCCGTTGGCGGTGCGCTCGAGAGCAACGATAGGTCGCAGGAAAATCAGAAGCAAGCTTTCTCAGATATAACCCTCGGTCTCCCTGACAGTTCACTTGGTTCAACATCTACTTATGTAGCTCGACAAAGGGTCCGGGACACGTTACAGCAGAAACTACCCCACGAGCTTCTCCCCGCTGTTCTCGATGCATCACAAGACCCAGGGTATATGAAATCTTTGCCTTCCACTACTTTCGTAGAAATTCTAGAGGTCCTTCATCCTAGACATTTCGTCGCCGATTTCAAGCACATCTACAAAGACTTGCATCCTAACCAAGTTGAAGCTTTTCGCACCGCTGAATTTCACAACATTTCTGCCGCATACACATCCAAGATAAGAGAAATCATCGCAAGGCGGCTACATGCAGGTAGAGACTTATGGATTGAAGAGTGGAGGTCTTTATTGCAATGGGTGGCTTATGTAGGCGACGGGGTGACTGCCTTGGACATATGGATCGATATGGTTAATTGCAAGATCAGGCCGGATCTGATATGCTACAACTTTTACTTTATGGCGAGATGTTGGTCAGGTGCTTCTTTTCCACTTGAGAGGCATAGACAGCGGGTAATTCCAAAGACTCTCCAGCTGCGACAGCTTCGCGAGACTGGACAAAGTCATTTACAGAGGCTGCGGGGTTTTCAAGTTGGACCAGGTGGATTGAAGGATGAAATTACTAGGATGTTCGCCGTCATGGTCAATCGAGGGATTATGGCCGATGCAAAAACATTTGGCCTGCTCATGACCGCTTTGTCCAGAGAAGGAGATTTACAAGGAGTGAAATCGGTTTTGAAAAAAGTCTGGGAAATCGACGTGGACAAGATTTTAGAAGGAGATCAGGTTCCGGTGAAGCCAAGGAATCTCTCCACTAAATCTCCTTTGTACCCAACGACTGATACATTATACGCCATTGCTCATATTTATGGGTCCAATAATGAGCTGCCAACAGCATTGCGACTTGTCGACTTTGTTTCACGTAAATACTCGATCGCCATTCCACCGGAGGTCTGGGATGAACTACTTGAATGGGCCCATGTCCTTTCAAGCCCCCGGCGTGCATTACGAAGGGAAGACGGAACTTCCCAAGGCCAATTACCCCTGAAAAGCGTTGAAAGTTTATGGAACACTATGGTTTCCGCACCTTACAATATACGACCAGACATGCGAATGTACAACCATTACTGTAGCAACCTGTTCAAGCGCCAGATGTTGCATGCTATGCTACACCAAATGCGCGCCGGACTTGCTCTCTATCGGGTCCAAGCTACTGAATACGCAGATTTAAGACGTCTTCATGCAATGAGTTCAGCTGAGTGTTCGGAACAGCCCAATTGGCGCGACCACACCAAAATCGAATTGTCGCATCAAAAAATAGCTTTAGGGGCTCTTACTGAATATCGAAATTTCCTTATGGTCTCTCGTTGGTTTCGACTACTTCTGGGTGGGAGACGTTGGGGGGGTGGATCAGATCGAGTCATGATATGGGAACGACAAGAGCTCCCCAACGCCGTGCGAGAGTTCTGGCATTTCAGACCCAGGCCAGTTATCCATTATCATATTGCGACAGGCATAGTCGAGATTGCTGCCGACAAGGACGGGGACCGTATTAATAGGCGACCTCAGCAAGATCTTGATGGTGGCCACTTCCGTACGTTCAAAGGGTTTAATATGAGATTGAAAAGAAAGCTTCATAGAGCTGAAAACCTTCCCAAGTCATGGGGGCTTCCCACGATTAAGCAGCGTCATAGAGCCAAAGCACCTCTCGTATCTTCACGAGCTATGTCTTAATCAGTGACTAGTGAAAGTCTACAGAGAAAGGTTATGCAGAATACGCATTACGTGCTGTGGCCTGTGACTTCCAGCCGAAGAAGGAAAAAAAAGCAACATCATGTTGCTGCAGGTGGATCAGTTGGGTTGGGACAACCATCGGATAGCCTATCAACATCTTGTTTAAGATTCTACCTCTCTAGCTCAGCAGTAGAGTAATGGAACACTTACGGATGACCCCTAAATAACCCTAACTCATAGATTTCACGTCAGCTTTGTATGACTGAGTAGTCAAACTAAACACGAGTTCTTTCGTTTCCAGTACGAAGAAGCATTCTCAACCCACCTACCTCACCGTTTCCACCAACCCCAGCAACCCAACAGCGTTCCCTCCCAGCACCATTGCAATCGTCTCCTCGTCCCCAGCCAACGCTCCCTCCACCGCCTCAATATTCGTCCGCACACTAAGCCACTCCTCCGCCCCATCATCCAGTGGCGGAAAGAAAGGATGATCAGTCCCAAAGAGCACTCTCTCCCTCCCCACGGCCTCAACCGCCGCCCTGGTCGCCACCTCCCCATACGTCACAGCATCTAACCAGACATTCTTCCTCAGCACATCCCACACGTCCCTCCTCTTCCTCGCCGTATTTCCCACGGCATCCCGAAAGTGTCGCTCATGCAGCACACAGCTCTGGACCCTCCCAGCCAAAAACGGCACGGCGCCCCCAGCATGCGCAAGCAGTACTTCCAGGTCCGAAAACCGATCAAACACCCCACTCAACAGCATCCGCGTAAAGGCCACCGTCGTCTCCATCGGGAAGCCCAACGAAAGCGGCAATACGTGACCGTATTCCTGTACCCGAGGGCCAAAGACTTCGTTGGGTAAGCCATAGTGCGGATGTAAAAACACCAGCGTCCGTGACCGCTCCAGCGCCGCCCACATGGGATCCAGCGCCGCGTCATCGAGCCCCCTTCCCAGCCCCGACGTCCCTAGAATCACGCCTCGGATATGCGGCAGCGTCTTCAACCTCCAAATCTCAGTGCACACCTCGTCCGCCGACGCGCTCACAGGCAGGCATCCGAACGCAAACAACCGGCCCCCGCTATCAGCGCAAATGGCTTCAAATTCATCATTCACTTTCGTCGCCCACAGGGCTGCTTCAGCGGCAGGCAGGAAATCAAGCCAGGGATTCGCGAGGCTGAGGACGCTGGTGCGGATGTTGTGCGCGGACATGAAGGCGAGTTTTCGGGCAACGGAGGAGTAGGAGGGGTCGATGGGGCGGCCATGCTGGGCTCGGGGGAGAGTGGGGGGAGCGTCGGTGGGGAGGATTATCAGGCGCGGGTGTGGTGATGTGGTGGGGACGGTGGAGGAGGCGTCTGTGGGGGTTGGGGAGGGGTGGAAGAGATAGGGGATTTCGGTCCGGGATGAGAGGAGGGAGAGGTAGGTTGGTGGGTAGAGATGGGTGTGGATGTCGATGAGGGGGTGGGTGGTGGGCATGATTTCTGGGGGGGGGGAGGGTTTGATGGTGTGGAGGAGACAACCTTGGATCGGGAGAGCAGTGGAAAAGCGGGCGGCGTAGCGAGCTTGTGGCGTGCCGCACTCTTGTCATGGAATGTCGTTGTTGACGCTGAGAATCAGGTACGCGCGGTTTAGCTGCAAGCTGCCAGGTCACATGCAGGTGTCCTCTGAACCCCCACCTACCTTACCGATGCGATAAGGCGAACCAGCGATAAGGATGCGGGGCAAGTATTTTGTTTACCGATTAGGCTTCGAAGTCCTCGGCCCCAAGTGCCACACGTGCATTCTCCACTTCCACCTTCCCTCACCCCACAAGCCCTTCCCCAATTGTTTAAATGATCAAAGATTCGACACGATGATCTGATCTACAGTACCGAATATCCGCCTCAACCAGACCAAAACAGACCGAACCCCCGCCAAAACCAAACCATGCCACCATCAGCAACCACCGCCGCCGCCGCCGTCGTCGTCGAGGCTCCCGCGGAAAAAGAAGAAGAAGAAGAAGAAGAAGTAGTAGTAGTCGCAAAAAAGCCCACCACCTCGCTACCAATCCCCGTAAACCCCCCTCCACCCCCCTCCCACCCCCCCCCCAACTAACCACCCACCCCACCCCCAGCTCATCACCCTCCCCGCACCCCCGCACCCCCTCCCCCCCTCCACCGCGACAACCCTCCTCACCGCCCTCCGCACCTCCGGCTTTCTCTACCTCTCCAACCACCCCATCCCCCCCACCCTCCTCGCCCGCGTCTTCGCCCTCTCAGCCCAATTCTTCGCGCTCCCTCAACGCCGCAAAGACGCGCTGGCGTGGACGACCGCGCGCGCGAATCGCGGATACGTGTGCTTGGGGCGGGAGAAGGTGAGCCAGGCGCTGACGAGCGCGGAGGTGGCGAGGGAGCGGGAGGGCGCGGGGGAGGATTTGAAGGAGAGTTTTGAGGTTGGGAGGGAGGGGGGGGTCGGGGGTGCGAATCGGTGGCCTGAGGAGGAGGAGGAGGAGGAGGAGGAGGAGGAGGCAGGGCAGGGGCAGGAAGGCGGGTTTGATGCTCGGGGGTTCCGGGAGACGATGCAGGAGTTTTTCGAGCGGGGGAAGGAGCTGCACCGGGTTGTGATGCGCGGGGTTGCGATGGCGTTGGGGCTGGAGGCCGGGTTCTTTGACGGGTTCGTCGGGGCGGGGGATAACACGCTGCGGCTGCTGCATTACCCGCCGGTGCCGAAGCGGGCGTTCCAGGAAGGGAGGGTGCGGGCGGGGGCGCACAGCGACTACGGTTCTGTGACGCTGCTGTTCCAGGACACGCGCGGGGGCCTGCAGGTGGAGGATCCGAGCGGGGAAGAAGGGTGGGTGGACGTGGGGCCGCGGGAAGGGTGCGTGGTGGTGAACGCGGGGGATTTGCTGGCGCGGTGGAGTAACGGGTTGGTGCGGAGTACGAAGCATCTGGTTGTGGAGCCGCCGTTGGTGGGCGGGCGTGGTGGTCGTGGTGGTGCCGCCGACGGGGACGTGGTTCCGGCGAGGTACTCGGTGGCGTATTTCTGTAACCCCGATTTCGATCGGTGGATTGAGGCGTTGCCGGGGACGTATGGGGGGGAGAGGGGGGGGAAGAGGTGGGAGGGGATCAATAGTGGGGAGTATCTGGAGCAAAGGTTGAGTGCAACGTATTGAGGTGGCAGAAAGTTGGCGTTTTTCCCGGTTTATGGATCGATGATGGGGAGCGTAGGATCAGAGTAGTGTTAGCTGTGATGGGATTAGATGGTCTGACGATGGACCGAATGAGGCATCTCTTTTAACTGCTATGGTTCATCTGCCGTGGGAAAGACACGGTACATTAGTCAAGCGCTCCGGTATGGAAAAGAACGTCGGGTTAGAAGAAGCACTCAGGCAATGGATCTGTACGATTGAATATCTCTGATATGTACGCCAGTCCTAACGAGCACTCCTCACAGGCGATGAGTCGATCAAACCAGATCGGACAATGTATTAAACAAACTCCATAACATCCCACCATGGATCCAAGTAATTGACCACTTCAGTTGTAGGGAAATATCTGCGGAAGCTCAAGTACGAGGTACCCAGATAGATTATTCCGACTTTCAGCTAAATGGCTGTTTCCCTCCGCTTGCGCTGACAACTCTGGGCCCTAGTCTGAGCTCGATGGTATCTACTGAACCGTGGACCGGATCAGATAATTAGACAGCTTCATTGTTCGACCCCAAAATAATACAGTCTTGGCCTCTTGCAGCTACAAAGTCGTGTAGGTAGAGGCAAACAATATTAAGAGGCTGAGTGCGTGTAGCCAGGTCGCCGAGTAATCAAGTTAATAAATAAGATTCTGTCGACAACGCGCCATGAATTATCTCGCGGTCACTCCCCGAGAAAGGTCAAGTCTACTGTTATAACCGAATATCGAAGAGGGGAGGCATCAATAATCCGGAGACGGTTTGGGCCTCAAATCATCTTCATTAAATAATGTAGAGTCTGTGGTCCCTGCATAAGCGTTCCGGGTTCTGCAGGTACTGTTGGCGTTCCATGTGGACCCCTCTCGATGTAAGCGTGCAGGAGTGCTGTTCTTCCCCCAAGGCATCGTGCCATTCGCAACCATAGCCTCCCTGGGTATCAATGCTGCTGATGGTTCCCTCAGCGGATCCTGCCAATTAAGCCTCATGTAACGCCGCTCCAGTTCCTCAATGTCTCATATGATCCAGCTCTTCATAAGGTAGCGGTTCGCCATCATAATCGTCGAGCTTCGGATACCCTGGCGGACTCGTAGGAACATCCTCATACATCGGTGGTTGCTCCTCATCCCAGCTAATGCCCATCCCACTCCGCTCGGTCAATATAAGCTTGAATACCATGCGTAACACCCGCGCTGCCCCTGTCGGAGTTGCATGCCTCATACCCTTCTGAATGTGTTCCTCTGCGACAATGAGTTCTATAGCAAGAGCGTGTGTTACAGCAAGCCCTGTAGGCGACTCGACGTCACATAGAGGGTGTGAGCCTGGTTTGATCGAGGCCTGGAATTCGTACTCAATAGTGCCGCCGGGAGAATCGAAATCAGTCTTCCAACCTCCTTTGACGTCCTCTCCGCCAATCGCTCTCGTGTCTTCATGTAGAATTCCTTTTCCTTCTCCACCAACCTTGTGTGCGTGCTTCGCGCACGGCTCGGAGATTATTTTCGAGTATTCATCTATGCGCCAATTCATCTTTCGAAGCCTCCATCGCGTCATGTAATCCTTGCCTTGATCTGCCACACCATTGAGGCGCATCAGGACTGGAAATTCTCCAATTGGGTGGATGACTGGAGGAAGCTGGACATTGGTTGTCAAGTTGGTAGGAGGAAAGATTCGAAGTGACTGTTTCTCGGTTCCAGGCATGAGAGCGCGCTGTACCGTAAGGCGGCGGATTACTGTAATGGAGTCAAGCGATGTGGTAGCCTTCGCCGAGAGGGAGTAGTCGATGACACCGAGGACGCCATGGCATGTGGCAGGGAGATGGCCTGGTAGTAGGTAGGAAGATGGAAAGTTGTGCACTCCCTTCTCGAATATTAGCTGATTGATATATCATAACGTTTCGGAAGAGACACGTTCGAACAGATGCAGGAATGAGAAACATCAAGGCTATATGGGGAATTGGCAAAAGCAGACGAAGGAGGGATGGATGAGGGAATGGTGTGTTGAGCGCCGAGCTGTTGAGTTGTTCAACTCCAGGCTGACGAAGACTGGCTTTTAGTCGATTTCATGTGTAGCAGCAGCTCCAATACGTTACTCAGCAGCTCGGCGTTGTCTTGCGTCGAGGTGCGGAGTAAGAGTGGACAATCATTTGGAGGATAACACTGCGGGGGAGCGCAAACCTTGGAAAATCGCATAGGTTCTGTGAGAAAAGTCCACTTCTTCAGCTCATTACTCTTAGTAGCACAATTTGGGCAATCTTTTGAAACCGGCATTTTGGTTGTGACTGTTGCTATAAGGCTCATTTCAAAAGCGATCAGTTCGATTTCAGGATCCAGGACCGTGAGCAGAAGTTGGCCGGAAAACAGAGCGCCAGACGACTGTGATGGCTTGCCATAGAACACAAGAGGAGGTGATTCAATCTCAATCTCTAGCTTGGCTGGTTTGACTGGGGCAATCCTGGGGCTGTTCTTTGGACTGTTCTTTGCGGCTGGGGAAGTGCGTCCGCCGCCTGTGAGACTACGGCGCTTCTCCTTTGCATGGTGAAAGAGATCCATGCTCGAATGAGGCAGCCTGTGTTCAGTGATGGGTGATTGTCTCGCGAGGGTGTCTTTGGCGGACAAGTCTGATTTGTTTGGTGAGAGGTGAGGACGTCCAAAATTCAGGATGTGGGACGGCATGACGGGGAGCAGGGGAACGATAGTGACAGCCCTGACGTGATGTGAAGTTGGAAGGCGCGAGTCTGAATTGATGTCTGTCTTTGTTGTTGTTGTTCTCGTCGAGGGTGTATACGCAGGGCAGAAGAAGGCTGCAGGAAGGAGGAATGCATCTTGACGCCTTGGATCTCCACGTGGGAGGTTTAGTGTGTGTAGTAGGGCGCAAGGTCGTTTGTGTTGTCATAGTTGTATGTCATGAGATTCTGAAAGAAAAGCTCGTCGCCATTGACGTTCTAGAGCCAATAAAGATCCTTCCTCCAGGATGCGACTGCCATCATGGGTTAGCTCCACCCCAGACTGTAGCTTCAGGTTTTCCTGGTGTCGATCAACATATTTCCGGATGCATCTCCGCACTATATCTAATAAACATCTCGTTCTCGGATTTCCTCCAGATCCAATCACAACGTTGATAACTATAACAGCCTTGTAGTCGAACGTAGGGTTCAATTGCTGTTGATATGCCTTCTGTGTGCTTCAGAGTATAGCAGGTTGGCGTTTCGCTAGGATTCCTAGATTCCAACGACGGTCTGCGTACTGCGCCATCATCATGGTACCCCTAGGCTTGGTATCTTACGTCGTGCTCTGGACACTGTCATAGAATCAAAAGAGTGATGTCCAGATTCAATACGGTTGGACACGGCTTGCTACAAAGTAGGAATAACAAAATTGATACGAGTATGTAGTACACTCAAAAAGAACTGCAAACCCCCAGCCGGGAAATTTGAATATAAACCAGCCCATGGTGTCCACCTCCAGATTCAACTGCTTCTTTCGCCTCCTTCCTCTTTCGATCAGGGAATCTTGTCAAACTTCTCCTTGAACTGTTCCACCACCTGGTCTATAACGGGCTGGCCGTGGCCACGACCGATCCAATCTTCAAGCGACTCCGGTTCAACCAAACAATCAGCGAAGATATCCTGCGCCTTGGTGATGTCGCACTTTTCGTATTTGGGCCTGAAATAACAGGCCAGAAAGTCTGCGACGTTCTCGCAAGAGTAGCCCGAGTAAGCCTCGATGACGAAAACAATCTCGAAGACTTTGAGGGGAGGATGGCCTGTTCGGGGGTCTTTGATCACGCATGCTGGCGAGATGTCGGCGTACTCAGACAGAGGCATGATGTTGGAGTAGGGGTAGTTGTAGGATCGATGAATGTGAGTGTCTGCTGGTTGCTGTTCGATAAATAGAAGATGGGATCTGAAGACTTATGTCGGCGAGTATAAGTCACGGTATATGAGCCTCTGAATGAGGTTGCTGGTGGAGAAGGTTTTCTGGAGATATTTTGGTTCGGTCTTGGAATCAGCGAAAGAAGCTGCCTTTGATACTTATGACACAGGGCAGCGTGCACTTCAATGTGAGAGACTCGAGTTTTATCGCTGAAGATCCCTACTTAAGTATGATGTTATATGATTCTGAATTAGAAACAGAGTGGCACAAGCAGGGCTTGAAAGGAAAACGATAGGTGCAAGCACTTGAAACAGGAAATGAAGTGCCATCATAGTCACATGAACTTCACTAAATGTTCAAAGAAAATTGCTATAGACACATTCTTGAAGATATCTCTATCACAAATCTGAGACATAAAAATTCTTCATTAAATCCGGGGAAGTTGCCTGCAAATCTAGTCTTTTTCAACAATAGAAGGATTTCCCTCTAAAATAAACAGACAACGAATGCAAACGTTCCTGTGGTGTACCGGTATGAATTCTGATCCGATGGCGCAACAAACATCTGTCCCAAAGAGCAACTATCTTCGAGTCATAATCCTCAACCAGCTGTACAAGTTCAGGTTCGGATTTCCCACAATTCACCCACTGCTTGTGTATATCGTATTCAGGGTGTTTTAGAATATAATTGTAGATATTTTCGACATCCTTCGCCTGCAAGTCCGAACATTCGTATGGGTATTGGTCTTCCATGGCCTTGGCAATGGCGCCGTTCGCCAGTGATTGGATTGTTATACAAGCGATGCCTTCAACCTCCTTTGAATGGAGTCTAACAAGGAAGATGGCCTTGAGAACGTCGTAAGAGTAGCTAAGTGTTGGGTCTCGTTTCCCTAGGAGGAGCATGGTTTTGGCGTCAAAGAGGTATTAGGCCTGCCGATATCTGCCGATAAGTCGAAGTTAATTGGAGGAACCGAGATATTGTTGGATAAAGTAGACTGCCTATTTATGATAGTACTGAAATAGAGAGAGAAAACCTTTCAAAGTTCTGTGACTTTGCAGTTGAGCTTTATAAAAGTGCGAAAGACACTGTACTTATGGACATTGACCTGGAACCCACGCATTGTGAAGGACAGATTGCGGCATTCACCACGATGCCATTAAACACATTTGGTAGCCCTGCTGTAGGCTTGACAAGGCTTTCCAGCACTTGTGAAATCTTACACATACTAGTGCAAGTTCATTTGACACGAGTCCTCAATATTCCTGCATCATCCACGAGATTCCGAGTCAAATGATCGTAGGGGACTCATAAAGCTCGAGGACTCATCAATATAAAAAGGACTGATGTGCTCTTAGGACCCTCTGTATTATTTCACGTCCTCACAAATTCTTCTACCGTAGACTTTCGATGTTTCAATGAGTGGTCATGGTTTCAAAGCCTGAATCGACCATTTCCACAGTCTGATGTTCATTTGGGCGTGAAAGGACCGGCTAGCATTTTGAAGATTCACAAATTCTTTCTGGGTATCAACCAACAAAATGAAGACATTGGATCGACGGTGTCTGATTCTGGTGAAAGGATGTTGACCTCTGAAATACGTCAGATCATTCGCACTGATGCTTCACATGACATAGGCTTTTGGATTCCGTACGTTCTTTGAGTCCCGAACCCTGGTTAGTGAAAGTCCACGTTATGGCATAATCCTAGAAGCCCACAGCCTAGCCGAACCGGCATGAATAAGGGCTTTATGGGGAAGCATTGTAGTGCCTGAACCGGTGTAGGCAGCAGACACAGATTCTTCTAAATTCAACGTCTGTAAAATCTTCTTTCAGAGTAGGGCATATCCCTTCCACCAGCCCCAACCCCCAACCAACCCCAAACATGCTGCGGCCCATTCCCATCTCATCTCCACAGTTGCCCACACCCATAGCGTCCCTAATGCTGGCGCTTTCTTCATCACAGCCAGATAGGGATCCTCGTTCGATGCATGCACAAGCCAGCCGCCGGCGAAGACAGACATTGCCGCGAACAGGACTTGAACCAGCGGATGAGCAGCGCGGTGGTGAAGAGTTGTAACCAGTAAGAGAATGATAAGTGGGGTAGGGGAGAATATGGTAGTGGAAAGGAAGAGGGAGAGAACCTTCGGGGGACTGGGAGCGTATTGATAGTGGATTAGGAAGGTGAGCGTGAAGTTGAGACAGATGAGGGTTGAGGTGTAAAGGAAAATGTCGAGATACGGGGTGGGAGCAGCGTCCAGCTCGGGGTCAAGGTCTGTATTCGAGATATCCAAGGGCTCTGAGAGGGAGCCATCGGGATTGATGGTTGTTGTAGTCACAGATGAGATGTCCATGGCCGAGTCTTTGCCCTTGTGGCCGAGGAGTTGGCGCTCAGCAGCGATCTCGAGGAGGGTTTTGCTTGTTGGCGGGGCGCGTGAGGGACGAGCAAGATCACAATCATGACTGGTAGCTGTTGATTTAGATTTAGCCTGAGCTTGCGCACGTCTTTCTTTGCGGTTTGACCCTGCCATATGTGATGTTGACGTGGCAACGTTCGTCGTCCTAATGTTCGGAGGACGAGAGTAATGGTTGAGGTCCAAGTTCTCTTCAATCGCCAGGCACGCTCGCAATCGATATAATGTGCCAATTAGATATGTCAATTCTCACATAATAACGTTAATGGTGAGTTTCTAATCACTGCGTGCTGACTTGACAATGAGTTCGACTAGCCGATAACACTCAATACTGGAAGAAATTAATATTCTACTTGGAGATAGTAGGTCTACGACCGATTTGGTGACTCTGTATTACTCGTCTTAGTCTTCATAGTCATTAAAAGTCAAAATCTTACAAAAGATACTACGAATTCTAATTGGACGACCTTAGGTCTAAGAACGAATACTGCAACGCTTTCAAGATTTGCCGATTATTCTAAAGTACCGCGAGCTCTCAAAAGCTGAATCATGTTCTCATCTCCCTTTTCCTTTGTTCTTCCCAATGGAGTTCGGTTTTGAGCATCTCGCAAATTCATTTTGGCTCCTCGATCAAGGAGTAACTTGACGACCTCTACATGACCCCCAGTAGTAGCCTTGTGCAATGCACTACCCATGTCCTCCATTTCTTGGGAGTCAGGACATTCCAATCCTACTTCGTCGATATCCGCACCCTGATCGAGCAGGTATTTTACGTTGTCGAATCTCCCGGCCTCGGCGGCAACTACTAATGCGCCGCTGTTTTCCAAAAGAGCGTGATGCTTGAGTAGCAGTGCAAGCATTTCTTGCGAGGACGTTTCGGCGGCCGCTGCCAGAGCAGATTTGGAGTCGTCAACCAGGTGCATATTGGGATCGGCGCCGTTTTCGAGACAAAAAGTCGCCCAGGGAAGGTTATTCGATTGGACTGCGACTATTAAGACATCGCCATACCATGGAACACCATGGTTTATGTCAAGACCGGAAGACACAAGGAGCTTGTAGGTCGTGAACGAGTGGCCACGGATGACTTCTTTGACCACCGGCTCGGTGATTGTAGCACCGGCATCTAAACAAAATTTGACGACATTGCTCCGGTCGTGGAGTGAAGCTGCCATCATCATGCTTTGGATATCTGGATCTTCCCTAGGGTGAGATTCTTTGAGCTTCTGCAACGAGGCCTCGACGTCGGTCGGGCGGCCATCAGCGCAAGCAGTCATCAGCTGGTCGCTAAGATCTTGTGTCCTTGTGGTCGCCATTGTGGTTGACTACGTAAACAAAATTGATTCTTGTGAGTTGATGGTGGTTGTCAAGCTTGAAGGGAAATGCTGGATGCAGAGCGACGTCTGATACCTCTCCCTTTTCTCAAGGAGCCTTTTGAAACAGCCAATCATTGGCTATGATGAAAGACGATTTTTACGGTTGGCTATCATAGATTGTCATGGATGTCATGGATGCACGAGTACGCACATCTCGACCCACAAACCGCCTTATTACCATGGCGCAGTATCCAAGTCTTGTGCTTGATCTTTGCATATTCTCCAGGGCGTTGACAAAGACGGATAACGATCTCTTCAAAACAGGGTTTCGTCGCTATAAATTGCCCTAATGACGAAAGCTGGGCTGGTGTTGAGTACTTGGATATTTTTTTCGACCCCATCACTCCAAGACCAAGAATGGCAAGAAACGACCAAAGCAACGGCGCAGCGAAACACCAATACAACGTAGATAGGCTTGAATCGTTTCGTGTAGACGCCACTGACATAGATCATGGCAACGATTATCCTAGTCTTCACTCCGCCTTGCCAGTTACCACACGATTCTAGCAGCTCGGCGAAGGTCCGTCCCACTTACTACTAAGGTACCACCTCCTGCGAAGTACTTTAGGTAGGCCTGGAACCATTACCTGACTGGGGAATGGGGATACTCTCTACCTAGTGGCTGTGTAACAGTGTAAGACGACAAATCTCATTCATTAATGAACATGAAACATTATTGCTTAGCCGCAGAACCACAATGGCCCCTCGTCTGTCCTGCCAGGCTGCGACATCGAGAAGTTTTGCAGCATGCCAATATTCGTTAGCACTTTGGAGATCGCCCTCTCTCTGCTCTTGAGCATGAAGGGGGCCAACATCGACGCCTCTGTGCCGGCGCTGTGATTGATGAAAGTACTACTGTAGCGCCTCGCACTCTGTTTATCAATTGTTACAGCCTCAAGCAGAACCAGCAGGTATTCTCTATGTTCCATCAACTTCATCTCGGCTTGATTTTCCAATTCTCGCAGATGGAAGATGCCGTTATGGTCCTGTGATTTTGTGGCATCGCTCAAGTCTCTTGGTCTTGAACGCGTTGCTCGACAGAACGTGTATAAAGACCTCTTTTCTGTCTCGGGATGTTGTCTTACCTCGCAAGCCTCTGCTATCCAAATCCTTCTAGGTTTCTGGCACTATTTTCGGCCTTTTCTAGAGAAGAAGCTCAGGGCTACTCTATCTCTTGACAGTCATGCATTCTTTCCAAGTACTCGTTTCCTCCCCTCTCACTCGCATTTTCACACTCCTCTTAGCTACACTCTTCCTAGCATCTCTCGGCAACCATGGAACAGCTCTGGCATCACCAATTTCCTCATCCCAAAGCACCGCCATATCAAGCATCCTTCCCCGCGAAGATAGCGACTACCCCACTGATGACGAAATCAACAAAGCTTTCACTGGCGTCGGAAAAGACGAATCCGTCTTCTTCTCTCAAACCGGCGATTCCCAATATGCCTATAATTTCGCTCAAGACAATAGTAAGAAAATCTTCCGCGACGTGTACCCAAAGAAATACACCATCAAAAACGGCCGCTCCGACAAATGGTACCAAGACTTCGCCGACCGCTTCTCCCGCGTCTTCGCTGAAAAATCGTCCGGCGACGTCTACTTTGTCTCCATCTGGTCCGGCTCCTCCATCGACGAGTGCAGAGTCTGGAACCGCGTCGAGTACCCCGCCCTAACCGGCAACTCCGACGTCACCTCCATCATCCTCGTCGACTACAGCAACTCCAAAAACCAAAAAGTCATCTGGACCCCCTCCGGCGTCCTCAAACCCCGGGACCTCGCCGCTGAATCCCACGCCCTGGCCTCCCGCTCCGTCTCCCAATGCTTCGACTGGGACGGCACCGGCGAGGATCCAGCAGACCCGGACAAGTCCGCCACGGCAGAAGGCTTTTACCCCGGCTGGTGTGGCGTGCACGTCACCCAGTACCAGAAAAACGAAGCCGACACCAACCCGACCGCCAATTACAAGCTCGACATCACCGTCAAAGATGCCGCCAATGAGCAAGTCGGCGCGGTGACCAAGGCCGATGCGCCGGGCGGCCAGGGCGTCGGTGTTACGGGCAGGTTGCCCTTGGTGCTGACGGTGACGGCGCAGAGCGTCGACAGCGATGCGGTGCTCTTCGCGTATGGGGGACAGAATTGGGGCAGCAATGATCAGGCGCATCAGTGCAATTTCGGGAGTTATGATAGCGGGAAGAGGGATGGGGATTGTGGGTTTACGTGTTAGAGGGGGTTGGTGGTGGGCGCTTGGGCGCTTGGGTGGTGGGTTCAGCTGGATCTGGATGTGTTAGTATAAGCCGACGTATATATATACGGGAAATTGGTGTTTTCGTAGTTTCGTAGCGTTCACATACCGAAAAAGATCATAATGAAAAGATCGACTTCTGAAAATTTTCCATCTTCTTCGCAGACTCACACTTACTCTACATCTCCTTGCATATTCGCCTCATGCAAAGATGCTTATGTCAACATCCAACGAGAAAGTGTTTAAATAACCAGCTTCAAGAGAACAACTGATCTGTTTAGTCACATGTGACTCAGTCTGACCTGTTGATAACCTCAATTACATAATAAATTGAAATTGATCAAAAAACCAAAAAAAAAACTGGCTAGAATTAAATGAAAGCAAATATGTTAACATAGTGACGATGGCTGCATGGTCCGATTAGCTTGCTGGTTCGCTGATGCAGGGGAAGGGGACTGTACTTACCTCGACTGTCTCTCGAGGGCTTTGTTTTCGATGGAATCTTTAAGACGTCGGTAATTATAATATCGTCGTCGCTGTGTCCAGCGAAAGCGCGTATTGGTATGGAGCGCACGCGGCCTGAGCACGGCGTGCAAATAGCGGAGCGCGAGGCTTCGGGGGAATGCGAGCGTCTTGAGCTCCAGCCACCGGTGCCAGTATTGGCTCGGAAGGTAGGCGCTAAGTGAGGGGTGGAAGCTTGGGGAGGGGTATGGTATGAGGGAGGAGGTCGATTACGCATATGAAGGGTTGGGTAAGTGGTTGCGCGAAACGGTCGGGGTCGTCTTGAGGGCTTGGAAGTCCATGGGTGCGTCAGGATTCCAGGTATTCAATTTTCGCCCTCGAGTTCGTCTCACAACATTCACCCAGGATTCGACAAAGGCGTCCCGAGCGCGATTTAGTGCTGCCAGGGAGGGGAGTTGTGGGTCACCGCGGTTATGGACTTGGGTGATGCGGACGAGGGTCGTATAGCGATCCTGTATAGTGGGCTCACTTTGCGGGCCCATGGCGTGGTCTCAGCCGAACACATCGAAAGGATCGAAGTCGGTAAGGGTATCGAGCTGGCGGCGTTGAGCCGCGCCGTCGAGGCTTGTTGCGTTGCCGCTCATGGTTGTGAGGCAAGAGTGGTTCGATAAGGGAAGTGAGTTATAACAGTTGAGAAGTGTGAGCTGGAATAGGGGAAATTTAGAGGGGAGAGGTGAATTATATAAGGGGGAAGTGAGGAAAATTGTGGTGTCAGAGAAGAGAGTGAATTGACAAAAGCGACAAATGAGTGAGCTTTTGAAAATGAGCAGAGCGACAAAAGTGAATAGGCTACAATAGCGTCTTGCCAGTTTTTAGATTACCATTAACCTTAGAATAACCACATCTTTCATGCTCAATATCTCTACATCCCAAGCTCGTTGTCGGCCTTCACCATAACGGTTAAAAAGTTCGGCGGGCTTTTCTCTCTTCAGGCACCAGCTAAGCTTAGTGGCATAACCAACGATTGCAGGTGCGAGACGAAAATCCTATGTCGCGACCAAAAAGCTCCGTAGTCAGTTACGGCTGCTGGCGATAAGCCGGGTGCACGTTGGTTGTGATAGCCACAGGTTTGCATGTCCTATTGTCAGCTAAGGCGAAGATCGCTGGGTTTGTGGCACAGGGAGGACGTTCTCTGCCTGCGGTGCTCCGCTGATGTTGCCCGCGCTGTATATTGAACTTTGACTTTGCTCCACCACAATTCTGTGTTTTTTGACTCTGCCCCGTATGATACTACGATTTGGGCCGCTGCAATAGGCGGAAGCACTGCTCTTTCCTCCAAAACCTCCCTTCCGCAAAAATCCTCCGGTAGGTCCCTTTATAGTCTGCCGTCAACCTTGCTCTTTGCCAGCCAGTCTACGCCTCGCCAATTCAAATATTCATCCAAGCTGATTCCGGGTAATCTGCAAGGGCTTCTTCAAAGTGGTGAGATTCGAGCCATCTCCCAACGGTATCAACTTCGGCATGGCTGGAATAGAAATCTTCCAACAGGCTGTTCAGCGCTGGGCAAAGATTTTGTCAGCCAGTGCAACTAATGGCGTTGATTGTCCCTCGTACCTTTTAAAGACATAGGGCTCGATGGTTGAAGAGAAAACCGTGATATATCCATCCTCAGTAGTGCGAGAGCGCTGGGGATAGGGGTACCTGAAAGCTGTTAATAATAGGGTAAATCATCATGCCAGCTCGGGCCTACCCTTTCTCACGGAGTATACCACAGGTTCGCCAAAAGATCTTCCGCTCTCAAGGTTCTCAAGATGTTCATCAAGTGACATGCGAGCCAGCTCTTGCATTGTAAAGGTATTGGGCATGAAGGTCCCCACGTTGGAGACTGTAGCTTCGACGTCAGCGTGAAACCCGGAGAGTTTAAAGCGCACACTCACAAGGCAACTCCATTGATGACCAGGGATGGACTAGTCCGTCTTTAGAGACAAGTACTCTGTTGTCTGAATTTATGTCCTCTCGACTTTTGTCATACTCGAGGAGCGTGGACTCTGGCTGTAGTTGAAGTCGTAGCAAAGAAGCGGGGAAAAAGGAGTGAGTAGAGATCAAAGAGAGTCTTCGATGATATCTATGTAACCCGTGTAGGCTGACAGTTGGAGAGTGAAAAGTACCGCGCCGACTAACTGTGCGACGAGCGATCCTAAACATCGTGAACAATCGTGCGTGCAAGGCGCTGAACGAAATTTAGGAGAATATTGAATCATGATTACTAATCACGCTAAGGATCGAGGGTTTAGCTTGCTTATATAATATAAAACCAATAAACAAACATGAAGAAACCGCTAAGAGGTATTAAACACGTTTATTGTAGAATAAACGGTTTTTCCCTGACCCTACCTGTGCGTTCCTCGGTGGGCTTAGGATAGCGCTCTAGCCACTGCTCCTGTGTGAGCTTCTCAGCATATGTGTCCAAGAAGTCGTTAATCTTTGTATTGAGGTCTTTCTCCTTAGCTAGAGCCGAGTAGGGCGTTGAGTTTCGTGATTGAACATACCTTTGAGACTCATCTCTTTGGCCGCCTGTAGGGAATAATGATCGGTATGCTCATGTACAAGTATAAGGTCATGTGGAAGTTTAATCCCTAGTGAGAGGTTAGTCACCTTCGACGCTGTCCCTCTAAGTTATATATACCTGCTGGGATAGCGTACACAACGACATCGAAGCCTGTGTAAAAATTGACGAGTCTATTCTGAAAGGATGAATTTGGGCGTAGAGAGGCGCCATTTGGAGCTGGTACCCATCAGCCGTCCAATCACCAATGAACCGTACAATGAGCTGCATTACGTGCGTACGACATGGGAGAGAGTGCTTTGGGCACGACCTTTCCACCTACGGTGAGCAAGTCGTAGCTACCACGCGTCTTCACAGCCCGATCCCGCAAGCTGACCGAGCTCCCATTGTTCAAACGAAACAATTCTCTTGGGATTGCTCTAAATGTTCTGATGAATTTCGACATGTTGCTTTAGTGATTGATGCACTGATGTCGATATGAATAGGAAAAGACATCTGCCATTGGCCCTAGAGAGGCGCTACTTTTGAAAGGTTCAAGGTCGGGAGGGCCAATCAGGTGACCGCCATTATAAAGTATGGCTGCAAGGCGGGCACAGCCCTACGATTACTAATGCAGATGACCAACCACCACGCTGGCAAATTGGAGCTTCAGTGCATGCGCTATTAGGCAGATATGCCTTCTGGACACCACACCCGATGGATGGGTCGCAGCACGTTAGGGGGAAGCAACTTAGACGGAGATCTCCTATAAACTAGTTCAGGTTATGGATGAAAAAGGAATTGAGGAAGTTATGGTCGTTCGATATTAGACAATTACATGTATCAAACGCTGATCACGTCCTGTACCACGTAAAACCCGAACGCCAGTATAAAGAAACGTATGAATAATTTGACTTTTTCGGGTCCGAGCTCAATATGTTCTTGTTGGAATTTGTTATCTGTAAGGCAATAATTTAGGCCTGCTACCCCAGATCGGCCCATAGTCTACCGGACATGAACCATTGACAGTGATTTCAATTGCCAGTCTCGGATTTGACTGTTCCCACCTCTATAAAATTCAAGGTCGATCATTCCAATAGCCACCCCCGAACGCGATCCAGAAGCCACCATGCAGTATATTGTTTTGGTGAAATACACTGTGGCAAGAACAAATACCAATCGTTATCTTCAGTAGGAGCCAGGCAGTTTGTGCTCTTGATCGATTCATAATACTCGGGATAAAAGCCGCTGTATTCCCAATCCAGAAGACCTGTAATGAGGCACTGGCCACTGTTGGTGATTTCCACCATGATGTTGTCAGGCCGCAGATCACCATGAGTAAACACACCTTTAGGCGACTCAGACACAGAAGGCTGACACAGCGGGGAAAGTTGACGGAGCAATTCAACAACGACATGACCACCAGGATGCGAATTGAAAAACAGAAAGTCCTCAAAGTCACTGATGTTCATGATTGGCTTTGTGCTTCGTCGAAGATGCCTTCTGAGGTCTTTACAGCCTTCTCCTTCTACCCCTCCAAAAGGCGTCCCGTTGGGATGCGGGAGAGATCTCAGATCCGTTAGAATCTTGTCCAGTTGATTTTGGATGGAAGCCTTCTGCACAGCATCTAGTCTTGTCCAGACCTCTTCAAGGGTTGTCTCAGCAACATAAGTCATAAACATCAGGGAGACTCCACTCATGCGCATGGCTCCCAACGGTCTTGGAGCAGGAACGCTTGGCTTGTGCCTTTCCAGATATTGTAATGTTGTATATTCAGTGTAGTCCTCCATTTTCCGCACTGCCTTGACAACCACATTCGGATGACACTTGAACACCATCTTGTTGCGAGGAAATGGACTCTTCCAGAGAATCTCACTACGTTGCATGGCTCTCAGCAAACGTTGTGAGAGTGCAGGATCCGAGGAACCGGATAAAATGGTCGAATTATGGTCATCTGCCAGCAATCTTCTCACTGGCTCTGACAATGGAAACAGAATCGTGGCTGAGTCTGACGGTCGTAGGAACACTCGAATATCCTCTTCAGGAATGGATGAGGCCTTTGAAGGAATATCGGATTCTTCTAGCAGTGGGAAAATGAGTACTGGTGGTTACAATTAGAGTCTAGGGTCTTTTACTGAGGTCTGGAGCGGCGCGTCGCATCTCAGAGAGTCGATCAGAGTACCCTGAAGGGAATTTGGAGGTCAGATCAACCTCCGGATCATTTTCAATGGCTGCTTGCAGTCTTTTCAGTGTAAGAAGGTTAAATCTGGCGGCCCTGGACTTCGCGACGTTTGGATTTGGAGTATCCGAATCCTCGCGAGCTCTCTTTCTGGTCATTGTTCAAAGTTGAGAAGCAAAGCCTTGACAATATAAAAGTAGAAGGAGAGTCTGCCAATCTAACGCGAATGAGGGACCGTGGGACGATTGATGTGGGCCTGAGCTTCCGGGGATAAGTCAGAGACTTCGGCACTGGAGAGAAGTTGAGGTTCTTCGCTTAGTACTCACCGGCCATGTAACCAAATCGACCAAAATTCAACCATAAAGTATGTATTAGTTCTGAAAAGGCTGTATTACAAGCAATTCCTTCGAAACAGTCCAAGGTAAGGTATGCGCGTTGCCAAGGCGGGAAGACCCCAGCTTAGCGCCAGTCCTTAGCTTACCTTAAGCGAGGACGGTCAGTCGGCGAGCAGACGATGACCAAACCACAACCCTCTCCACAAACCCCATACCCCAACATTTCCACCAAGCGATCCGGTCGGGATAGCAAGAGCGTTGGCCTTGCCGTGAAATTTCTATGGGGATCCGGTACGCGGAGCGGAGTGGATAGGTATTTGGGCAACCTCAGGTGAGGGGCTTTCGTTGTTGGAGTGTGTGGGATTGCATAATATTCAACCTTTGCCATCTTTTCATTCCTTTTCCCCCGTCCTGTCCGTATGCGCGTTTTCGCTGGCTTCGTGCCGTAAACTCAGCTTTCCGATACCCTTGGCGAAATCAGGAAGCGGTAAATGCATAATAGAAACGCTTGATCTCGCCTACCTCCGCCCTGCTCCTCATCAGCCAGCTAAAACCGGGCCCCCCTTGGCACACCTCCTACCCAACGCGTCGACACACAATTCCCTACTATCAACAAAGCTCGTCCTCCGCCCATAGCATCCACTGGAGTATGTGGAACGCTCTTTTCACTAACCAGTTTTCAACTGCTGCGGCGCAGATATAGAACCTGGGTTTGGATTGCGAGGGTGGCGGATTCGGTAAGGTTGAAGTATCGGTAGTTCGTTGGTTCAGTCGTGGTAAGAGAGGTTTGAGCTGTGGGGGTTTGGGAGATGGAGCTTCCTTTGCTACTGAGCGTAGGTGGTTTTTGTTCAGGCAGGTGTTTTTTGTTAAGGTAGGTTTCTTCCCTTCCCAAAGCCCCGGGTGTACTGTTTTGCGAAGGTATAGAGAAGAGCGGGAAGCAGAGGAGTGGAGTGAAGGGATGCGGTGATTGCTTTGCGGTGGCTTCCGAGTCCTGGGTGAGGTGTACTTTTGCTCAGATGCGGGATTTGCTGTTGCGTGTGGGTTAATGTATAGGCTTTGGTTTCGATATATACATGAAAAGCCTTTCTCTTATATACAACCATCATCAGGCATTCTCTGGGTTCATTTTCCGGTGTATGACTGCGTCCGGGTCTTGTTCACACCTCGGTACCATTCAACTTGTGCCCTCGCGGCCTCTTTCCCGGGTTTGAGTTTCATCGTATGACCTTGGGAGACGGGACGCTCTTTGACCCGTTCCTCAGATGCTCTATCAATTGCCACACCCAACACCACCCCTATAGCCCCAAAATGGTCCTCTCCACTCAGAACGCACCAGCAGCTGCGGCCGTACTCCTACCCAACGCAGCACATCCCGCATCATACAACACCGGACTCACAAACGACGCCGCCGGGTCCCCGTTAAGCCCCAGCCTCACTAAGCTATTAGCATCCGACAAATACACCGGCCAGTCCAAGTGCTTGCTCAAGCCCTTGGCCGGATCCCGCGCAAACGTCGCCCACGCCAACATCATATACTGCATGGTCCAATTCTCCAGGTCCGTGTTCGGTACACCCGTCACGTCTTGCGCGCCCCCCATAATCATGTGCAGGTCGCTGCCGTGGTAGGCGCCGGAGCCCGGGTAGAGGGTCAGGTTGGGCCACTCGCCAAAGTAGCGGTAGCGGTAGGCAGGGACGCCGGCGGCGATCCGGGCCGCGACTTCGGTTCCCGTGGCGCAGGTGAAGCCGGCGAGGTTGAAGGCGGTCCATTGGGCGTCGGTGAGGGAGAGATTGGTGGCGAAAGCGGAGAGCTTGTAGAAGCCGGCTTCGTAGTCGGTGTTGCCGGCGAGGTAGGGCTAGGAGCTGGTTAATTTGTTTGATGGCGGTGGGTCGGATAGAGTTTGTAGGGACTTACTATATTGGCAAATTTCCCAGAGGCGGACATGGATTGGTAGTCAGTAAGAGAGAAGACGGTTTTATTATCGACGGTTGGTTGGAAGATGGGGGAGTACAACGTAGTGGTAGGGGCAGGCTTGAGCTTGGCGGTTGCATTTTCGGTATCGTGCCAATCCTTGCTGCGCATGCAGGCCACGACGTCGCCTGAGGTGCAGCCGAGCCCTGATGCTAATTCTAAGAAGCGTTTTTGGGAATAGTCCGGCAAGTTGCTAACAAAGCTGAGCGCGGTTCCCGAATGCGAAATGATTCCCGCGACAATGGGGTCGTCTTGGTAGCTGTAAGCATACATATCTACGGCTGATCCGCCGGCAGACTGCCCAAAGATCGTAATGCGTTTCGGATCACCGCCGAAGCCATCGATGTTGTCGCGAACCCACTCAATGGCTTTTCGTTGGTCGAGAAGGCCGGCGTTCTGGGTCACCCCTGGGGCGCCGGAAAAGCCGAAGATATTTACGCGATAGCTAGAGCTTTTGTTTAATGCCGGTCGAAGAATGCTGAGTGGAATTTTACCTACTTTACAGTCACGAAGACCACATCCTGGGCGTCGGCAATGTATTGACCTTGGTAGAACTTGGTATTGGTGTTACCAAGAGCGAACCCTAGAAGGCAAAGTCAGTAAACCTCGGCATAGGCACGAACAGAGAGACCTACTGCCGCCGTGAAACCAGACCATTACAGCTTTCAACTTCCCCTTTCCGGGCTCTTTTGTCCATACATTGAGAGTCAAACAATCTTCACTCTGAGGGTTGCCCTCTCCCCCTCCGAAATACCTGATAATCGACGGTTCCGTAGGGCTCTTGTTTGGGTATGGAATTGGCGGTATTCCTTTTTGCGGGCAATCCCTTTAAATTCGACATTAGCAGATGCTCCTTTTCATTCAGCAGATGAGCGCATACGGGGACTAGAAAGTTTCTTTCAGTGTTTGTATCTCCGATTCCAGATGCGGTAGTAAAGAGTTGACTTACGTATGATGACCCAGTCAAGGGCGTCTGAGATGAATATGTCTGCGGTGGTGCGAATCGCAAATTGCCCAACGGTGGCTGGGCATAAGGAATGCCCAAATACTCCGAGACCTGGGTCTGGTTCAGGGCAGCGTGACCTGTTACGGGTCCGCTCGACGTCTGTACCGTCGCGCCTACATCTGGCTGCTTTCCACCAACGAGCAGGGCTGGCAGCAGAAGCAGGCTAGCAAGAGCGACGAGATGCTTCATCATTGACAAAAGGAGGGATGGCAACAACGATGCCCTTACGACTGGAACAAGCAACTACAGATGTACAACAAAGAGACAGACAAGCTTGCACGGAGTTTCACACGTTATGCCGCCAGTCACGACAGGGTCCCGGAACGGCAATTGGAAGGGACTGGATGGTGAAAGGGTTTAGAAATGAGATATCGTTGGCGGCATTACCTCCTTTACTTGTGCATCTTGTCGCATTCTTCCTTCCAGTCGCCCCAGACTAAGAGAAAAAGAATCATCTAGATACCTTCGGTTATGATAAAGCACCAGTGTACCATCTTTAAAGTACAGTACAGTCCCTCCATGACTACTAGTCCTTGACGTCGGCCACATCCACGGACCGCAACCGACGCCTCGGTTCCTCGACGAAGTGCGGGGTCCCCCCCCCAACATCAACGTCAACGTGACGCTTGAAGTCGGAAGCATGCACGGGCATGGTCTTTTCAATTGTGCCGTCCCAATGAGAAGGAGGCAGTGAAAGACGAAGAATCTCTGGAAAGAACAAACAGGGGCACGGTGGATCGCGCCAAGAAGCCAAGAATGGCGCACAGCTGGCTGATATCTGCTGTGGGTACGGAATACGTACCGTCCTTTATCACGTCAGGGAGTTCGTGCTACGGATCGAGATTCTCGATTCTACTTTCTCGATGATGCCACTTTTGTCAACACGTGACATTTAGAGAGTACCTTAGCGGAATTATGAGGAATGGCTCTACCGTAGCAGCACCGTAGTACTACCGTAAAATATTGTTACTGTAATTTCGAGTTACATCGCCTTTAGGCGATCCTCTTAATGACACGTTATTATAAAATATACGCTTAGAATTTCTAAACGACCTTGAAAAGGAACAGTTATGAAAATAAGCATATGTAAAATACAGTATCAGGTATCATGAACAATATCTGCATCATCCTCCTGCAATGTCTCTCCGTATTCACTCACCTTTACTCTGCATTCACCCTCGCATCAATCTACCCATGATGATCATGCACATGATACCCATGCCGCTCATGCGATGCACCCCCGCGCAGAAATTGGCTGAATCGATCGATTCTGAGCTTGAAAATACAGAAGCGTTGATGTTGTCTGAAATACAGTCTATTCGAAGATAAGCCTTGACAGTATTGTAGCAGTTATCTTGAAACTACACAGAGCTTCAGATTCTACCGTAGCAACACTGTTTGATTTGATATCAGTGTACTATCTTTAAACTAATATTCAACTAGACTGTAAGAGTATCATTCTTTTTAATACTCGATTATCATTTTGTCACATATATAATGAGCTACTGTAAGTCAGTATATACACTATAATACCGCCTTTAGACGGTAATTTGAACCATTACTGAATAGATACAGTTGAAGGAAACCATATATTTTCGCTAAGGTAGTTGGTTGACGCGCTTACTCTGAGCTACAGTACCTATCTAGTCCAGCCGTGCCGCAACGACACTTTCCCGCCGTGAAACTCAATGCCAGACTCGGAATCCATCTCTCCACTGATGGATGGATCCAAAATTGGAAGAAAGCCCGATGGATATGAGTGTCCCATTGTACATGTAGCAGGGTAGGTATCCCCGTAGTTCGCTGGTCCGAAAGATCGCAATACCTTGACATGGGATGTGGTACCAGTTGGTGGTCCTGTGTACTTCCCGTTGTTTTTCCGAGTGGGTTCCAAGTGGCCACGAGTGGGTCTGGAAGGTAAAGGTTATTTTATATCGATAAAGGATAGGTAAAGTTAATACGGGTTTAACCCTTACCTTACCATACACCCACTCGACAGCAGCCAGTCATCCTTGTTACGCGGGTGTTGCTGTTGCAGACGGCTCCCTTTAGTGTTACGACGATGATTCCGAACAGCGTCCGCTAACAGCCCGATCGGGTTCGGAAGGGATCCCGTGGGGTGCCGGGCATGCTTTAGCACGAGTCTATGCACGCTTTTCGTCGTTTGAAGACCAGTCCTTTGAGACAATAGACAGTTGTTCGAACCTTTACGGATGAAGGGTTCGACTCATAAGGTTCTGTGGAGGACCCGAGGCGTGGGCCAGGTTTACTGCCGGTGTCACCCTATTCCGTCACACCGCGTCCATTCCTTTTCATCAATGGTCTTGCTGATTGATATGGCTTCCCCCTCCCCCCCCCCCCGGATATCGCTTCGAATCATTGAACGGTTGAGGGTGAAGAATACGTCGCTTTAACCGCATGTCACAGCCATGGCAAACGTGGGAAACGGCACCTCAGAGCTCCCTGACCGGGGCTGGCCGCTCTTCATCATCAGCGTTGTGATGGTGAACATCTCCGGCCTTTTTGTTCTTGGTCGTGTGGCCTTTAGATTGTCAAGGAGAGCGATGGGAACAGACGACTATGTCATCATCCTTGCTCTGGTGAGCAGAGCCAAGATCAGGCTGGGCTTAATATCTCTCAAGAGGTAGACCATGACTGACTCGGATGTATGATAGTTCACCCTAATAAGTCTTTCGGCCACAGAGTGCTTAGGTATGCCCTCTCGCTGAGACTCTTCTCCCTAGCTCAATGTAGCTGACTGCTTGTATAGCCGTCGTGAATGGGTATGGGAGACATTACAAAAGCCTTCGGCATCCCGAAGCCATACAAGCTTTCAAGGTCGGTCACTCGGTCCTTACGAATATCCTAGATCATACAGCTGAATGTTGTCGACGTCCCCCTAGTGGTTTTATGGCGCCCAAATCACCTACAAAATTGCCATCACGCTCAACAAAGTCTCCATTTTATTTCTCTACCTTCGCATCTTCCTCGACCGGAGTTTCCGATGGATGTGCTTCTTCGGCATTGCGTTTTGCTCAGCCGCCGGGACTGCTTTCGTTCTTGTAACCATCTGGCAATGCAGTCCGATTGCGGCTTTCTGGGACAGAACCATCCCAGGTAGTCGATGTTTCCATAGCGAGGCTTTCTGGTTCTCCTATTCGTTAATCAACATTCTGACCGATGTTGCCATTCTCGCCCTCCCGGTGCGCCAGATCCTCTGCCTCGAACTGGCATGGAGGGACAAATGGGGGTTGGTCGGTATCTTCTCACTTGGGATCTTGTAAGTTGAGACTATCCAGAGTTCCTCACTAGGAAAGAAAACAATTCTAACATTCGGTAGTGTTTGCGTCACGAGCATAATTAGAACTACAACGTTAGCGTCATCATCTAATTCTTCAGATCCAACATGTAAGACCTCTAGCTGTGCCGCATTCGCTGCCGCACTTACTAAACCTGCCATAAGGGAATCCTATTCCCGCCACCATATGGAGTGTGGTCGAAGCCAATACGGGCACTATCTGCGCATGCCTGCCAATGCTCCGGCAACCACTTGTGGCTATATTCTCCCATATTTTTCCCAGCACAAGGAAGGAGACCACCCTCGCCAATAATCAAAACAGCTATACTCTGCGGAACCCAGCTATCAATGTCTATTCTGGTAATCGTACAGCGACCGATTATCACCATTGGGCCATGGCGTCCAGAAGACAGAGCAAACCCGACTTGGAGGGAACAGAAAGCGAAGAGCGCATAATTCCTACCGGAGTAGGAATAGTACGGACGACCGATGTGTCGGTCATGTATCATACTGGTCATACCGGCGACGACGGTTCCATACCATCTACCAAGAATCATCTTGGCTAAGCAAAGGAAAAGCAATGGCGTATTTATATACTAGCGATGATTATTTGATACAAACTGCGAAGCCCCATTCTATCCGGGTGAGCGAACAAGGGAAAACCCAGTGGCGTTGGATATATAGGTGGATGCGTATAGATTTACCGCCCGGGCAGAGGTTGTATATCCCGTATTCAAGTGTTATGTTTACGAGAACGGCCTCTTGGGTGGCTGGATTGATCTAGTGATCAAGCAGGGGAGCGTGCGTTATTTTCTTATACCCATACAAATAGCAAGTTTTTATTGAAGATCAAGCCTGCGAGGGGACTGAATCAAGACCCGACCCTCCCTGTGCTGCCGAGCGAAACAAGAAAGAAGAATCTGCATCGGTCACCACTCTCCTTGCGATAAACGCTGTCTCGGTCCAGGAACAAAGCAGAAGCTCAAAGGGAGTAGTTTTATTTTTCATGTGTAGTTGTATGCGAACCTGATGGAGCCTGAGAGTATCAGGCTTTGGCACCCACATCATTTTCCTTGCTTGTCACGTGCCAGAGAAGTCGCACTGTATGATTACATGATATTCCAATTGGAAGATTGCTTGCTACAGCTGCTTAACATCCACATAGGTTCATGTCTCTTTCCTCTGTCCTCCCATTCAGCTATCTTTCATGAGGGCTGATGTTCCGCGCTAAATTTTTTCATCTAACAGTTTCAACCATCAAAATCAATCATTCAACCTTTGCAATCCATTCATCATTCTCAATCTCTACATCAAGTCAGTTATCAGCTACATCTCACACTCTGGTTGTATAACTAATTGATTATTAGAATGACTTCCAACTGCATTCAGTGCGACGGACCACTATACGACGAATTTCTACCATGTTGTAAACTGGAAGTCTGTATGCTGTGTCAAGTAGCGACCGATGAAGACAACAGAGATTCTTTGAGGGGTTTGAGACTTGTCCATAAATCAAAGTAGAGGCCGTCGTCATAATCAAGGCCTGTGCCCCTTACTGTTGCTGTCTATCATCTCCTCGATTTAGGCCAAAAAGAGCTCTGTTTTCCACCCACCCACTCCATTAGCTCAGTCTTTAGATAGAGGGAGTTCTTGGCGCCGCTGAGCAGTTGATGGGCCCTTGCTTCCCCTAACGGCGGTAAGGCCTGGTGGCGGCGAGGCGGTACTGAGGAGGCCAACCAATGGAACTACAAATATCTATCTCAATCGCTTGTGTGTATGTGAAACGACGATCGCAGACAATAGACGCGGAATTAGCCGAGCTCAAGGCCCACTTATTTGAATAGCGCTAGTGGTCAACAAGCGCAAGGGTCTCCTTTGATGGATGAACCAGTGCGTCCACAATCACTGTGCATCATGTTAAATGCCTTCGGAATTTCGGAACTGAAAGCATGACTCCTTTTATTCAGTATTGTGTCACGAACAAACGGACATGCGAAGCTACAAGCACACATACACGGGACCACACGGGAGCTTATAGCCAGCCAGTAACCACCGATCTCCAAGGAAGGGTCGGTGGCATTCGGCCCTATAGCCTCATATCGTAGCCTTGTGCCGGGTTGTCATTGCTGCCAATGGTGAGCAGACACATTTCCATAGGATAATTCTAGGCCGACCAAGATCAGCACCATCTTGAATCCGTGCCTCAGATACTCTCAAGTGGAAAAGCTGCAGATCAGGCTAATCCGATCAATTCACAGCCAATAACGTATATCAAAATTTCAAAATGACATCCAGATCCAATCTGAAATACGGACAGCGTGCGCAGGAACACAACAACCCTCTAGTCAAGAAGCTTTTTCAAATAGCCGAATCGAAGAAATCTAATGTAGTCGTCTCCGCCGATCTCACCACTACCAAAGAACTGCTCGAATTAGCGGACAGTCAGTACAACCTGAACTTTGACGACACAGTGGAAGGCTGACACACACTAGAACTTGGTCCTTACATCGCTGTTTTCAAGACTCACATTGATATTGTGTCAGATTTCGGAGAGGAGACTGTGACAGGCCTGAAGTCTCTATCATCGAAGCACAACTTCATGCTTTTTGAGGATCGCAAGTTTGTCGATATTGGAAATACGGTCCAGAAGCAATATGACGGCGGCGCTCTTCGTATTTCGGAGTGGGCACACATTGTCAATGCGAGCATCCTCGCAGGCGACGGTATCATCGAGGCCATGAACCAAACGGCTACTTCTGAGCCATTCAAGTACCGAGGTGAACGAGGCCTCTTGATTCTCGCTGAAATGACAACTACAGGCTCTCTCGCGACTGGCGATTACACGAAAGCTTGTATCGAATCAGCAAAAAAGCACAAGAACTTTGTGACAGGCTTCGTTGCCACCCAGGCCTTGACTTCTCTTGCCGAAAAGGACAATTCGGATGACGATTTCGTTGTCTTCACTACTGGAGTCAATCGAGCCACAAAAGGCGACAAGCTAGGTCAGCAGTACCAGACTCCAGAGTCGGCTGTCAAAAGGGGAGCAGATTTTATCATCGCCGGCCGTGGTATCTACGCAACCGATGACCCTGTCAAGATGGCACAGCTCTATCAGGAAGAAGGTTGGAGTGCTTACTTGGAGAGAACAAAATGAGCCGGCCACTGTGAGGGTTATGCTTTAAATAGCCATCTGTAGCGTTGGTAATTGTCTCTCCAAGAATTTACAACTCTTAGTCGAATCGATTGTTTGAGGTATGGGAGCTCGATCATGATATGTGATGAGAAACTCCTGTTTCGTGACGCCGATAGTAGTGAAAGCTGATTTTTGAGCGCAGTTACGGGAAAGCCAAAAGCTAAGACCACATGAATTTTCGGAGGGCGCTGTTGCTTTGCAATATCTTTCTCCTCCGAGTACTCCCTCGCTGCTCTCTCCTACTCCCCCCCTGCTCCCCCCCTGCTCCCTTGATGCTTCCCTCTGCTCCCTCGCTGCTCCTTCTAAAGCGGCTCTGCTTTCTTTCAAAATCGGCGAAAATAACAATTTTTAATTTCTAAGTTCAAGATGTATAGTATCATAATAATAATAAATTCATACACCCTTGTGACATCGGTTAGGCCGACCCATGGGGGACTCTATGCTATGTGTGTCGAGTGAACAAAACCCTCTGAGATAGAAAACCGCTCGCTGTCTATACGGCTGCTACGCGCAGTCAAGACGATAAAACTGAGACTATGTATCAAATTTGTTCGCGATGATCGCACGTTAGAGAATGAGTGTTCTTGTCATTCTAAACTGCTTCAGCAGCTTCATTTTCATCATCATTCTCGCTGTTGCCTTGAGACTCTTCGTGATTGAGACGATGATTCAATAATTCGTGAAGTCGACGTCTCGTAGCATATTCAACCGAAGATGTGTTCAATTCGAACAGTGCATCAGAATATGCTTGACTGTCTGATGACTTCATTTGCAGTTGCATCGAGAGCTATTCACGCTCGACACGTTTCTCAAGTGCAGATAAATCTTCAGCTCTATGCATTCAATTCTGATGTAAGTTGCAAGAGTGCTTTCAATCTTCTGAAGATCATCATGCATCTTTATTGACTTCTTGAATAGATGAGATCTTTGAGCGAAAGATGCATTAATGTCTGTAATGTGTTTTTTGTAGTTTTCTCATCAAAGATCTCATTGACTTTTGTGAAACTGTGTGATTGCACGTTCACTCATTTGAATCATCATTAAGAAGTTAAGTCATTCACGTTTAAATTGTATCTTTGCTTCTTCATGAATTGAAATGTTCAAAAATGTCATTTTTTTGAATGTTGAAAAGTAAGAAATGAATCTATTAGTTTCTATTAAATGAGCACATGTGATCTTGCATGCTCATTAAGTCTTCTGTGTTCTGTCGTTTATTCAACTGCATAGTATGACTTGATTTTGTAGCTGTTGCAATCATGCACTTTGAATTAATCTAACATAAATCATGTCAGACTATCATAAACTAGTATAAAGTTGATGTTGACACGCTAGCAATTTAGCATGTCTTCATGAATAAAATTCACAACGTGTTGCATCTTCTTTCTTCTTCAGCTTTGAACTTCTAGTTAGAATACACTCATATGATTCGCTTTATGCAGACTCATAACATTAGTTCAAAGCTCATTAATTTTGTTATTGACGTGTAAACAATATAAAAACAAGTTACATAACTCAAATCAGAAGTTGAAATCAGAAATTTCAACAGCAGAATTAGAACTCAAGTTCAGAAAGCTTGATAGAAATCAGAAATTTCTAAAGAAGAATCTTGATTTGAAATCAGAAATTTCAATAAAATCAGAATCAAAAAACATGAACGCGTTGTTCTTGACTAACTCTTTATTGAGCTCGTCATCAGAAATCAGAAATTTCAGCAGTACTTGAACTCAGAAAGTTCGATAGAGTACTAGTCATTGCTTGAACTCAGAAAGTTTGATAAAGTAATATCAAAATCTCAATCAGCAATTTTCTACTCATATCATGACTAGAAGCACAGAATCAGAATCAGTGAGCATTGCTCATTATGACTTTTGAAATATTAGAAAAAAATCACTTCTATCACAGAATTGAACAGCATCAGAAGAAGAAGACATGAATGTGTCATCAGATATAGAAGAAAAGAACATGAACATGTTGCTTTTTAATCATGAAATGATCAAGATCAGCATCAGCACTGAACTGAATGCTTAAATAAGCACTCATAAAGCAGACGACATCGTTGTCTTTATTAAGTACATATGTCAACAGCATGACATTGAAATCAAGACTCACAATGACATGATTCAGATGTTAGAAGATGTCAACGAGATAAACATCATGTTGAAAGCTGCGCAGACGCGTCTGCAGAAAAAGATGAGAAACAAGAACATGATTATACATCATTTAAAAACTGCATCAAGTCAATAAAGCACTTTGATTTCTGAAGATTATTTCTCGAAATTGATCAAATTATTGAACTCTTCACTGTTTGAAGATTCATTGCAGAATGTAGATAATTGACTATCGCGAATGCAAAATAAGTTGAAGGCAAACAAGAATCACTTTTTTATTGAAGAGTTGAAAATTGTTTACATCGAAAGTTGAGTCAGTGAAGCTGCAATCAAGCACATAGCTTCTTGCATGCAAAATATCTTCTTGAACTCGTTTCTAGAAGTCGAAGAAGTACTATCAATTATTGATAAGATGTACAATAATTTCAATCATTGTCACACAGCTCAACGACAGTACTTGAAGCTGTATCAGAACAAGATCTTCTTTCATGAATTTTGAATGAAATTTCAAAGATTCAGCGCAAAACTAGAGTACAATAATGAGATTTTACTAAATGATTTTCAGCATAAGATCAGCTCAGATCTTCAACGAGCAACACTCAATGAATAAATCACGAATTTGAACGAGTTTGTCAACATCTGCATGCAAGTCAATGTTAGATTGACTGAATTGAACGCTCGATCAATCATCAAAGTCTCAGCGATCTCAGCTGCTTGCTCTGTCGCTAGCACTTCGTCTGCTCAATCTACGTCATCAGTCTCTGCATGAAAGAAACTCAGAAGATCGAATCTCAACTTTATTCAGAAAGAGTTGTTTAAGAAAGAACTTTGCTTCAAATGCAAGAAGTTAGAACATAAAGCATATGACTGTTTCAAAATGACTCAAGTGCACAAGATTGCTGCAAATTTGAAAAATAATCTATCTTCATCAAAGTAGTGACTGAAAATGATATACTCATATTCTGTTTCATCAGCATGTTTGATGATTCATTTAATTTCAAGTCGTTCACTGTTGATATCATCTTAAGTAGTTTAGAAAAGATATTCAGATCTCTTGCTCTGATAGATATTGAAGTCATTGACATGACTTTCATCAATGAATCTTTGATGTCAAAGCTATGTGAATGCTTTGATATTCAATCAATATCACTGTCAAAATCAAAGTTGATTTGATTGTATGATGAAATCTTTGATTGAAAGTCAATTACACATGCTTTGTATACATCAATCATGATTCAAGAACATAAGAATGAAATGATGTTTTTATTGATAACTTGTTTAGATCAGCACAAGATAATCATTGAAAATCTCTGATTGAAAAGAAATCAAATTTTGGTAAATTCTGCAAATGATTGATTAATATCATCATTGAAGATTCAAACATTGAAATCTGTTGTTTTAAAAGCAAGCAATCAATCAACATTTCACAAATCTGAGTCAAACAAGATCTGCAAAATGAAATGAAAGAACTTGAATTCAATTGTTACATCAACAATCATCTTGAAGAGATCTTTGAATCAGAAATCAGTGAATAGATTCATTGAATCTGCTTTCATAACAAAGCAAAGCACTTAAGTTGATCTTGATCAACTTTGTCTCTTTCAATCAACTGAGAAAAAGAGACTTATTAATATTATCATGATCAAAGTCACTGTGTATCAAACTTTAGTCAAGAATAAAAAATCAAGATCTTCTTCTTGATCATTAGTAAAATCAACAAAGTGCTTAACTCAGTTGAAGATTTCGCGAAACTGAATGAAATGATCTCTGTCATGTCATTAAATGAATTGAAAAAGAAGTTTTCAATAGTTTATCACAACTTTCTGAATGTTTTTAATAGAGAAAAGACAACGCAGTTGTTCTTGCATCGATCATACAATCATAAGATTGAATTAGAAGATGAGAGTTAATCTTCTAGAAGTTGATTGTATCTCATATTGAGTCACAAGTTGCAGAAGATCAAGAAGTATCTAGAAGAAAACTTGAAGAAGAAGTTTATTACACTCAGCAAAGCTTTCTTCGCTTCGTCAATACTATTTGTTGAAAAGAAAGATGATAGTCTTTGCTTTTGCATAGACTATTGAAAACTGAATGCTCTGATTAAAAGAAATCGTTATTCAATACTCTTGATAAACGAAGTACTAGCTCAAATTCAAGACAGTAAGTATCTGACTTAACTTAACATTATCGCTGCGTTCAATAAACTGCAAATGAGTTCAGAAAGCAAGAATTTAACTACTTTTGTTACTTTTTTCAACATTTACAAGTATAGAGTAATGCTCTTTAAATTGATCAATGAATCTGCGTTCTTTCAGCACTATATCAATGATGTATTGTTTGAATGTTTGCATAAATTCTGTTAGAAGTCAGCATAAAGCGAGTCATATGAGTGTCATTTAACTAATAGATAAATGCTAAGAAAGAAAAGTATCTACAGAAAGAAACTCAATTCTTATATGTGTGTTTCTCAGTTCTGTGCTAGACTCAATTGAGTTGATGCTTTACACATATGATGCAGAGTTTCAATGACATCATCTTTAGATTAGATTCTCGCTAGACTTGATTAGAATAAAATCAGACGAAGGCTAGACGAAGGCTAGAATCGTAACATTATCTTTCTTTCTTGACTATTCATGTTTGCATGAATGTTATTTCTTAGTGCGCTTTTCTTGAATATTTGATATGAAAGTCGTCAATCATCTCTTGAGTGTTCATAAATTCATCGTCGTCAGCGTTATATCAGTTGAGATCGTTGTCATAACTCTTTCATTTGACTCAATATTGAAGTCGTCTTCAATATCATTGAAAGTTCAATATATTGTTGATCTTTCATTCGTCTTCGTCGTTTATCATTATTGATTTCGAAGATTTATTCTTTTGATCAAACAGAGAATCATTGACGGCAAAACAAAGAAGCTCTGAATGAAATACATCATGTATAAACATAGTCTCTGATAGTTTCAACTTATAAAATGAGTCAACAAAGTCAATGATCTGAAATGAGTTAAGCATCTTGTCATTCAATTTTTTGAAAGATCTCGCTGTAATGATGTTTCATTCATTCAGAAACATCTTTGATTCAATTTCATAATTGATCTTCTTTTTATGCTTGTTAGTCTGATTCATTATTTGCTCTCGTGTTTTGATCAGAGCTTCGCGAGCGAAAATCAGTGTCTTATTCATGTGATTGAATATATTTTCGACTCGAGTAATCTGCAGACGTTCGCGAATGCTTTCATACTTGATGATGTCAGAGTCAAAGCTCATACGAGAGTGAAAGCTCTTGTTTATGAAGAAGAGAGTCAATGAGATGACTGAAAACAAGACGTTATTGTTGACAAACTCAATCATGAGTAGTCACTTGAACCAGTCATTCTGCATGTATAAACAGAAGAAACGAAGATATTGCTCGACATTCTGATTGACTTGTTCGCTTTGATCATTGATCTGAGAGTAATAGACGATGAACAATCAAAGAGAAATGCTCAGTCGTTTGCAAAGAAACTTTCAAAGAATGAAGATGAACTGAGAATCTCAATCGAATACAATGAAGCTTGATAAATCATGAGTTCAATATACTCATTGAAGCAACATTTCAGCTGTCTTTTCAACTGTGATATCTTCATCATCAGTGATGCAAGAAATATAATACCTTTCTTTCAACAATTTGCAGATGACAGTCAGAATAGTGTTATAGTCGTATGAATCAGATAAATTGATAATGAAGTTCATGACTATGTTCTGTCATTGCTGTTCAGATATCAATAAAGATTGAAGCAAGTCATTTGATTTATTTCTAGATGTCTTTGATCGTTGACAAACATAGCAGTTTCAAATATATCAATCTACTGTCTTTCGCATGAATGATCAATAGTAGTTTCGTTTGATGATCTTCATCGTTCTAAGAATATTGAGATGATCTATTGAGAGTTGATCATGCATCTCACGAATCAGATTCATTTGCAGAAGTTCATTGAACGAAACTCATAGCTGACTGTCTTTGTATAAGATTTCATTCTGAACTCGACAATTCTTCAGCTTGATGTCTTTGCATTGTGCTTCATCTCTGATCTTTGCTTCACGAAGTAGAGTACAATTCTCGTTGATTTCATTCGCGTCAAGAACTTGTTTATAGATTGACTCGCTGATGTTCTTCTTTAGATCAGCAATCTTCATTCAATTCAACGTCAGAATAGTGATTCATTGATAGCGAATGCGTTCATCATTGAAATCTCTGAGCATGAAGTCAGCTCAACGAGTTAATGCATTGATCTTAATGTTCTGTTTGTCAGATTGATACATTATCTTGAAGTTGAAGTCAGCTAGCTTTTGAACTCAGTGCATCTGACGTCTGCTCAGCTCTTTGTCTTTCATCAATGAGATGAGTGCTTGATGATCGATAAACATCTTGATAGAAATGTTGATCAGCTTCAGTTCGAGTCATCAGTGTTCAAAAGCTCAAATTATGATCAGCAGTTTCTTATTGTATATCTTGTAGTTGCACTCAGCAGAAAACATGTTCTTGCTATAGAAAGCAATTGAATGTAGTACTTCTTCGTCATCATATTGAAAGAGAACTTCGTCGTTTACGTAGTTGAATGAGTCAGTTTTCAGAATAGTCTCATGAGTCTGATCAAAGTGACAAAGTATAGAAGTCTCAGTCATACGTCTCTTCATGTGATTGAATGCAGTCTGACAAGTCTCATTTCATTCAAATATGATCTTCTTTTGAGTGAGTTGAATCATTGAACGAACAATCTTCGAAAAGTTCTTGATAAAGCGTTGATAGAAGTTGCAGAAGTTAATGAATGATTGAATCTGAATGAGATTATTAAGGGTAGATCATTTCACTACTGCTTGTATCTTTCGTGAATTCATCTTCAGTTCTTTGATGAATATCAATAGTTCTAGAAAGATGATCTCTTGAACATGAAACTTGCATTTGTTTATGTTCATCTGTAGATCAGCTTCTCGTAGTCTATTTAAGATCAATCATACATGTTGCTTGTGTTTCTTCAAGATCTTGCTGTAGATGATAATGTCATTTAGATAGATTTGACAAAACTGATGAAGATATTCAAACAGCACGTCGTTCATATAATGTTGATAAAACGTCAATTTGTTAATTAATTCAAAGAGCATTACATGATATTTGTATGAATCAAAGAAAGTGATAAAGATAGTCAAATCTTCGCTATCTGAGTGCATTCGCAGTTTATTGAATGTGACAATGATGTTCAATTAAGTCAGATACTTGCTTTCTTGTATTCAAGCGAGAATCTCATTAATCAATGACAAAGAATAGCGATCTTGTTTGATTAAAGCATTGAGCTTTCTATAATCAACGCAGAAACGCAGACTTTCGTCTTTCTTTTCAGCGAACAAGATGAGCGAGATGTATGATGCAAAGCTGAAGAAAATGAATTCTTTGTTCAGATGTTTAATCAGATACTTCTTTATTTTCTGAAGCTTGTGATTGAACATCTGATATAGTCTGCTTCGCGAAAGCATTTCTTCATCGATCAACTCAATTTTGTGATCGTAGAAATGATGCAATGATAGTTGATTGATCATTGCTTGATCGAAGATGTCTAGATAGTTGTAATATTCAGAGAGAAGCTTGATCTTGACTTGCTTAAGAGCTTCAGCGTGAAAAAGCTCATGCAGATTCACTTCTTCAGACTTGTTTTCAACTGTAGTTATGAGTCGATCGATTTTCAAGATGATAACAGCAAAGATCTTGACATCTGATTGTTTGACTAACATTCTATATGTTGCTGTCTCTATCATTGCTATGTTCATTGAATCTGACGTTGATTTAGGAATTTTGACGCTAGTTAAAGTCGCATCGCGCGATTTTAATTGTTTGATTAGTTTAACTGACTTCTCATTGAACTGATTGAAAGAGAGTGATTTCAGACTGAGTTGAGAAGTAGTGAAAGATCTCTTCAGTATATGAGTAGAAGTCAAACTCTTCTGCTTCGTAGTTGTCTTGTTGCTTGTGAATAGAACAATCGATTTCAAATTGAGGGTGAAATTCGAAAATCGAAGAAAATCGATTTGCATATCAATTACTAGATCGATTTTGTTCATTCAGGTTTTTTCAAAAATTATTTGATGCTGATTTAATTGAATGATCAACATAAAAGCTGTGTCAATCGTATGATCTTGAACAGTCAGGTTCAAATAGATGACATGAGTAATGAGTTTCTTAGCATAGTGATTGTTGAATTCTCGAATTGACTTTGCTTTGATCAAAGTCAGAGACTTGATTTGCAACTGATTACAAACAATCTGCACAATCACTTCATCAATGAATGAATAGTCAGCAGCTTCAATGTCTATCAATGACTTCAATGAGTAACTAATTTTATTGCTAGAAAGTACACATTCAGTAGTCAAAGATTCAGAAGCAAAAGAATCATCTGACATGCTCATCGTTGAGAAAATTAACATCTCTTTCATCGCGTCTTTGATGAAAGTCTCTAGTTTTTTGCCTCGCTATCTTCGAAAGAAGACATTTTCTCATTCTTCTTATTCTTCGAAATGACAATTTCATGTAAACAAAGAGTGAATGCACAAGATGCAGAAGTATTAACCTTGTTCTGAGAGCAATTCTTGAACAAATGACTTAAAGTCTTGCAAGTATAGCAGATGATAAACGATCTTACTGACTCAGAAATAGAAAAAAGAATAAACTTAACATAATTGATTATCAAAGTCATCACTGACAATGAAGTAGCAACGCATTTATCAGATACGACAGTAACTTTGACAGTGACAGTGCGAAGCTGACTGCGTAGCTGATAGTTGACTCGCTGTTTATTATTCACATCTTGAAGAAAGATCTTGAGACAATAAAGTGAAGCGAAGTCTTTGAAGCATACTGACAGAGCATTCTGCAAGTGATTGTTGATCTTATTCTGAAGATCGTTTATCAGAGTGCAATTGTCGTAGTCTAGATAATTAAATAGCTTCATAAAGTTGAAGTAAAAGATGTTGAAGAACTTGTCTGTTTATTTCAGAGTGTTGTACTTACGACGACACTTTCAATTTCTATTCAGTTCATCGTATATTTCTTTCAGATGCTCAAATAGCTCGTAGATCAAGATGTAAGAATGCGAAGTGTTATGACAATGTCAAGCAAAGATATGTTCAACAGCATCATCTTCTAGTCTAAATATCACATAGACAATACAGATATTCTCATTATTGAAGTGATCGACATTTGTCTGAAGCTTGTTGTTCATCTTGACTCTTCAGCTATTTCATGTTGATTCATCTTCATTGATGAATATAAATGAGTTCGAAAACTTGAAAGACTTGTGATGATCATTATCAAATAGAGTGAATAACTTACGTCAAGTATGATTCTCGATAGATTGACGAGATAGAGATTTCGTAGAAACTCGAGATTCAGTAGACTGACAAGATTGAGACTGATTCACTGAACGCTGTTTCTTTTTTAAACTCAAGACTTTCTTTTGTAGTTCAATGATAGTCTCTTCTTGAATGTCTATTGTCATTTAATTGATTTCTAGCTCATCAAGTCTCTTGATGTGATCGACTTAAACATTGATTCATTGCTCATTGAGTTTCAAAGTCATGTCTCGTTAATCTCTTAGCTCGATCAGCATCTTGATGATTTCGTCTGACTGATTGATAGCTCATTGACAAAGTTGTTGACTCATGTTGATGTCTCATGAGATAGCAACATTCTGAGATCTCGCTGAAGCATCAAAAGAAATAAGAAAAACTCATTTATTAGCAATGCTTCTAAGCAGATGAGCTGTTCATGACTCGACTGATTCAGAGTCGCGTGTCATTGTAAGAAATTGAAGATAAAGATAAATAGATTATGAGAAGATTGAGTGATTGATTTGATAAATTTGAATAAATTTGAGTAAATTTGAAGATGTATTTTGATGAAAGTAATTCAAAGAATTTCTTGCGAATTTTCTGAATGAACGAAGTAAATTATTTCGTATCATCTACACGTCGATAGCAGAGTAGTTGATTAGCATTTATTTACTGTTAGAGATTGATCTAGAGCGAGTCATAGAAGTGTCATTTAACTAATAGATAAATGCTAAGAAAGAAAAGTATTTATAGAAAAGAACTCAATTCTTATATGTGTGTTTCTCAGCTTTGTGCTAAACTCGATTAGAATGAAATCAGGCGAAGACTAGGCGAAGAATAAACGAAGGCTAGAATTGTAACAGAATCGAACAGCATCAGAAGAAGAAGACATGAATGCATCATTGAATATTGAAGAAGAGAACATGAATGCATTGCTCTTTGATCACAAAATGATCAAGATCAGCATCAGCACTAAACTGAATGCTTGAATAAGCATTTATGAAGCAGACAATCTCGTTGCGTTTATCAAGTACATATGTTAACAGCATGACATCAAAATCAAGACTTACAATGACATGATTCAGATGTTAAATGACATCAATAAGATCAACATTGAATTGAAAGTTATCAACATCAAGTTGAAAGCTACGCAGACAACGTTAAACGCTGTTCAAACGCATTTACAGAAAGAAATGAAGAAAAAGAACGTGATTATACGTCATTTAAAAGTAACATCAAGTCAACTAAGCACTTTGATTTCAAAAGATCAATTCTTGAAAACAATCAAGCTATTTGACTCATCTCTGTTTGAAGATTCAAGACAGAATGTGAATAATTGATTGTTTCAAATGCAAAACAAGTTGAAAACAAACAAGAATCATTTTTCTATCGAAGAAATGAAGATTGCATATGTGAAAAGTCGAGTCAGTGAAACGACGATCAAACACATAGCACTCAGAATGAGAAACATGATCACGAACTCGTTTCTTGAAGCAGAAGAGATACTGTCGATCATAAATAAGATGTATGATGATTTCAATCAACATCACATGACTCAACAACAGTTCTTGAAGCTGTATCAAAACAAGATCTTCTTTCATGAATTTTGAATAAAATTTCAGAGACTTAGTGTGAAACTAAAATATAATAACGAAACTCTACTAAATGATCTTCAGCATAAGATTAGCTCAGATCTTCAGCGAGTCATGATCAATGAACAAACTATGAATTTGAACAAATTCGTTGACATCTGCATGCAAGTCAACGTTCGATTGACGAAATTGAATGCTTGATCAGCTCTCAAGACATCAACGACTCAAATTGCTTACTTTATTGCTAGCATCTTGACAACGATCACTACTGCGATCTCAGCTTCAATCTCTGCATGAAAGAAACTCAGAATATTGAACGTTGATTCTGCTAGAGAGAAGTTGTTTAAAAAAGAACTCTGCTTCAAATACAAGAAGTTAAAACATAGAGCATGTGACTGTCTTGAATCAACTCAGATGCATGAAATCGCAGCGAATTCAAAAAACGACTTGCTTTCATCAAAGTAGTGATTGAGAGCAATATACTCATATTCTGCTTCATCAGCATGTCTGATGATTCATTTGATTTCAAGTCGTTCACTGTTGACATCATCTTGAATAGTTTAGAAAAGATATTCAGATTCTTTGCTTTGATAGATATTGAAGTCATTGACATGACTTTCATTGATGAATCTTTGATGTCAAAACTATGTGAATGCTTTGATATTCAGTCAATATCGCTGTCAAAATCAAAGTCAATTTGATTGTATGATGAAACTTCTGATCGAAAGTCAATTACACATGCTCTGTATACATTGATTATAATTCAAGAACACAAGAATGAAATGATGTCTTTATTAATAACTCGTTTAGATCAGCACAAGATAATCATTGAAAACTTCTGATTGAAAAGAAATCAAATTTTGGTAAATTCTGCAAATGATTGATTAATATCATCATTGAAGATTCGAACATCGAAATCTGTTGTTTCAAAAGCAAGCAGTCAATCAGCATTTCACAGATTTGAGTCAAACAAGATCTGCAAAATAAAATGAAAGAACTTAAACTCAATTGTTACATCAATGATCATCTTGAAGAGACTTTCGAATCAGAAATCAGTAAATAGATTCATTGAATCTGCTTTCATAGCAAAGCAAAGCACTTAAGTTAATCTCGATCAACTTCGTCTCTTTCAGTCAACTGAGAAAAAGAAATTCGTTAATATTGTCATGATCAAAGTCGCTGTGTATCAAACTTTAGTTAAGAATAAGAAGATCAAGATCTTCTTCTTGATCATTAGTGAAATCAACAAAGCACTTAGCTCAGTCAAAGATTTCGCGAAACTGAATGAAATGATCTTTGTCATGTCATTAGATGAACTGAAGAAGAAGCTTTCACTAGTTTATCACGACTTTCTGAATGTTTTTGATAGAGAAAAGACAACGCAGTTGTCTTTGCATTGATCATACGATTATAAAATTGAATTAGAAGATGAGAGTCAATCTTCTAGAAGTTGATTGTATTTCATGTTGAATCACAAGTTGCAGAAGGTTAAGAAGTATCTAGAAGAAAACTTGAAGAAGAAGTTTATTACATTCAGCAAAGCTTTCTTTGCTTCGTCAATACTATTTGTCAAAAAGAAAGACAATAGTTTTCGTTTTTGTATAAACTATTGAAAACTGAATGCTCTGATCAAAAGAAATCGTTATTCAATACTCTTGATAGATGAAGTACTAGCTTGAATTTAAGGCAGTAAGTATCTGATTCAACTCAACATTATTACTGCATTCAATAAACTGCGAATGAGTTCAGAAAGCGAGAATTTAACTACTTTTGTTACTTTCTTCAACATCTACAAGTATAAAGTAATGCTTTTTGAATTGATCAATGAATTTGCATTCTTTCAGCACTATATCAACAATGTATTGTTTGAATGTCTGCATAAATTCTGTCAGACATATTTGAATGATATTCTTATCTACAGTAATGTTAGAAGTCAGCATAGAGTGAGTCAATATGAGTGTCATTTAACTAGAAGATAAATGCTAAGAAAGAAAGATAGCTACAGAAAAGAAGCTGGCTACATATGTGTGTTTCTCAGTCGACGCTAGGCTCAATAGAAACTAGTCAAGATGACGAAGCGAGAATAAATCTGACAAGGCTAGAAGACTGAGTCTGACAAGGCTAGAATCGTGACATTACTTCTTTTCTTCGACGATTCATGTTTGCATGAATGTATTTTCTGCTTGATTCAATTGATTGCTCAATCATGATTTCACAGACTCAGACTCATTAAATTCTGATTGACTGAATAGTTGAAAGTGCTTCTAGCGCGATTTGTTTGAATATTGAATATGAAAATCGTCAACTATCTTCTGAGCGTTCATAAATTCGTCGTCATCAGCGTTGTATCAATTGAGATCATTGTCATAGTCATTTCATTTGACTCTATACTGAAGTCGTCTTCGATATCGACGAAAATTCAATATATCGTCGATTTTTCATTCGTCTTCGTCGTTTATCATTATTGAACCTGAAGGTTCATTCTTTTGATCAGGCAAGAGATCGTTGACGGCAGAGCGAAGCAGATCAGAATGAAATACATCATGAACATGCATAGACTCTGATAATTTCAGTTTATATGAAGAGTCGATGAAATCTAGATTGGTGAAAGAATCGAGCATTTTGTCATCTAGCTTCTTGAAAGATCTCGCTGTAACGATGTTTCTTTCATTTAGAAACATCTTTGATTCGACCTCGTAATCAACTTCTTTTCTATGCTTATTAACTTGTTTCATCATTTGTTTCCGTGTTTTGACTAGCGACTCGCAAGCAAACTTCAGTGTTTTGTTCATATGTTCAGATATATTCTCGACTTTAGCCGTCTGCAAGCGTTCACGAAAACTTTCATATTCGCTGACATCGAGTTCAAAGCTCATACAAGAATGAAAGTCTTTGTTTAGAAAGAAAGAGGTTGAGAAGATGACTGAGAACAGAGCATTATTGTTGACGAACTCGATCATGAGTAGTAGCTTAGCTCAGTCATTCTGCATGTACGAACAGAAGAATCGAAGGTATCTTTCGACGTTCTGATTGACTCATTCACTTTGACCGTCGATTTGAGAATGATAGACAGTGAATAATCGAAGGTTAATGCTCAGTCTTTTGCAAAGAAACTTTCATAGAATGAAGGTAAATTGAGAATCTCGATTCGAAACAATGAAATCGAGTAAATCGTGTATTCAATATATTCACTGAAGCATTAGCTCAGCTGTTTTTTCTGCTGTGATTTCTTCGTCATCAGTAGAACAAGAAATATAGTGTTGTTTCTTTGTCAGTCTACATATCACTGTTAGTATGACGTTTTTGTCTTTTGAAAGAAATAAGTCGATGATGAAATTCATGACTATGTTCTTTCATCACTGTTCAAGTATGAGTAGAGAATGTAGTAGTTCATTGAATTTATCTTGAGAAGTCTTTGATCGCTGACAAATGTAGCAGTTTCAAATATATCGATCTATTGTCTTTCGCATTGAAGATCAATAGTAGTATCTTCTTATGATCTTCATCGTTCTGAGAATTTCGAGATGATCAATAGAAGGTTGATCGTGAACTTCTTGAATTAGCTTCATTTGAAGATGCTCATCGAAGAAAACTCATAGAAGGTCATTTCGATATAGTATTTCGTTCTGAACTCGACAATCTCTTAATTTAGTACCTTCGTATTGAGCTTCATCTTTTAATATGATCTCACGAAGTAGAATATAATTCTCGTTGATTCTGTTAGCTTTTAGAATCAATCGATAAATTGATTCATCGTTCTCTTTCTCTTCTAGATCAGCAATTTTCATTCGATTCAACGTGAGAATTGTAGTTCACTGATAGCAACATCGTTCATTCTCGAAGCTTCTAGAAACTGAATCAACTTAATGAGTCAATGCATCGACTTTGATGTTTTGTTTGCCTGAGCGATACATGATTTTGAAGTTGAAGTCAACGAGCTTTTGTACTCAGCACATTTGACGTCTACTTAGCTCTTTATCTTTCATTAATGATGTTAAAGCTTGATAATCAGTGAACATCTTGATGAGTAGCTCAGTCAATTTCAGCTCAGATCGTCAATGCTTGAAGACACGAATGATTGCTAGTAGTTTCTTGTCATAGATTTCGTAATTGCACTCAACGAGGCTCAGATTCTTGCTGTAGTAGATCATCAAGTGCAATGTTTCTTCATCATCATACTGAGAAAGTATGTCATCGTTGACGTAGTTGAATGAGTCTGTTTCAAGAATAGTCTTTCTATTCTGATTAAAATGACGAAGAATAGAGACTTCAGTCATTCGTTTCTTCATATGATCAAAGATCGTTTGACAAGCTTGATCTCATTCAAATATCATCTCTTTTTGAGTTAGTTGAATCAGAAGATGAACAATCTTCGAAAAGTTCTTTATAAAACGTCGATAGAAATTG
>JAABUW010000697.1_pt1 | contig 63014 bp, 109 predicted proteins | sample 5560081 | NCBI WGS metagenome assembly JAABUW01 (sample SAMN10711882, study PRJNA513363) | rock metagenome | isolation source: Antarctica rocks | place: Antarctica: Victoria Land, Knobhead sud | reverse complement strand
CGGTGCACGCGCACTCGGCACTGCAGACCGCATTTGCTGCCCGCTATAATGCTGCACAGCCTGCTGTTGAATGCATTTATTCGCTCTCCCAGAAGAGCATGCCAAAGGTGATGTCGACTTCTCATCATGGAGGTTATGTGCGGGCAATCCGCCAGAATGTAGCTGGGAAGAAGTCTTCATACTATGATAGGATGCAGGTCGCTTGCAGCAGTCTCAGCGGCAGGACGCATCACAGAAGGACTCGCCTCACAGAACGACATGGCGATTTGAAACGGACGCGTGTGCTGCTGTGCAGGCTCACGGCGCTGCAGCGCCATACACCTACGCCTGTCCATGCACAGACAAGTCGCCAAGTCCTGCAATACCGTGCCCGCAGCTGGTAAAACCTTCCGTGCCTATAACATACACATTGCAGTTTTAATCTCCAGGGGGCAAGCGGCATTGCCTGAATGCTGCAAGCTGTGTGGAAACATGGCATCTGTCAGCATGATCCCGTCAAGAGACATCAGGAATTCAGGCCTTCGTCAGCAGTGCCGCCGAAATCACATGGGTCAGTAGATATTCCATGGATCCATTATGTCACGCTCTACAGGTCGCCATCAACAGCACCAAGTGCTGTGACACTGCGTGGCTGGCGGGCAATCTGTGCCAGACCAGCTGCAACCGCTGTGGGTGAGCTCATTGTTTTCTTTTGTATTTGCAACGTGTGGTCTGCAACAGTCTTACCCGCGACAGACCTGTCCACCAGCACATGCTAGAATGCTGGCAAAGCGGAACAGGTGAGCAGAAGCTGCACACACTCATGACGCTTCATGTGCAACCATTACGGAATCAAAGCAGTGAATTCCAAACGTTTCAGTCTCTGCGTCAGGCGCCATCAGTAGCAGGAATTTCCATCCATCCCCCTGTCACGACCCGCAGGTGCGCGGGCGGCTCACGAGCGTGTCCGACGCTGGCGGCGCAGCAGAGCGCCGCGATCGCAGCCGGGCCGCCGCCTTCGCCACCCCCTCCGCGCCGCCTGCCGCCACCGATGCGCAAGCCAACAAGGCGTCGAAAGCCCACCAGGAAGCCGCGTCACAGGCCAACTAGGAAGCCGAAACACCCCATCCGCCCACACCGCCCTACGAAGCGCTCGGCGGCATCACGGCCCACCAAGGTGCGCCCTGGACGCATCCTCCAGATGCGAATGCACGAGTTGTTTCGGCAACCTAGCGAATCGACCAGATTAAGCCCGCGAAGCTGACACAGCATGACGGGCACACCGAGTACATGCACGATTGCGCCAAAGCACGGTATGCATGCGTGATACGGTATGATGTCTTGCAATCACGCGTATTGCGTTCGTTGTGTATTGCTGACTGACGTTGGCTGGTGATGATATCTGCTGCAGAAGCATAGGTTCATCAAAACGACGAAGCGTCGGCCGACCCATCGTCGACACTCCTCGACGGGCTAGAAAGCCTGCAGTTCTCAGCTCCGTGACAAATAAGATTGGCGCGCATGCGGCACCGCGTTGCCGCGGATCGCAGCTCTTGCCGTGGCGCTTGTCATGACCAAAAAACTTGCAGCCGCATTGACGAGATAACGGGCAACCACGCATGGGCAGCTTGAGTGTATGTATGATGACAATTTGCGCATCCTCTGCATCTGCATGTGCAACTGAGCAATTGTTTTGTGGAACTATTCTTTGATTCTTTGATTTGTGCGTGGAGGCAGCACGCGGCTGCGAGGCGCCTGCCAAGGATGGAGGTGGTGTTTAAAAACACCATTGTGGTTGTCAATACGCCAGGAAATGAGCGACATTTTCAAGCGGAAGTGAACTTGGTGACGGCCTTGGTGCCCTCGGACACGGCGTGCTTGGCCAGCTCGCCGGGCAGGATGAGGCGCACGGCGGTCTGAATCTCACGCGACGTCACTGTAGGCTTCTTGGAGTAGCGCGCCAGCTTGGCCGCCTCCGTTGCGATCTTCTCAAACTGGTCCTGAATGAAGGAGTTCAGGATGGAGATGGCCTTGGAGCTGATGCCCGTGTCCGGGTGCACCTGCTTCAGCACCTGTTTGCAGCAGCAGGAGAAGGAGTCGGCAACTGATGTGTATCGCCAGTGGGGTTGTGCGTGGACGCACGACAATGGAAGCGCCGCCGGCGCGCATTGTGACTGCCCCCGTCAGTGCGCGGCAGATGTGGTGCCACATGTAGAGCAGGTTGCAATCAAGCCCACCTTGTAGATGTAAATCTTCCAGGACTCGACGGACTTCTTCTTGCCCTTCTTGGCGCCCTGGCCCTTGGGCGCGACGGCCTTGGCGGCGGGCTTCTTCTCTGCGGTCTTCGGCGCCATTGTGTCCTGCAGAACATGGCAAGGGGCAAGCACGTTAGGCCGTGTATGGTGGCAGCATGTTCAGCTGTGTGGCTTGGTTGTTGGCTGGCCTTCGCTTGGCCACACCACCATCAGAGCTGGAATGTGAAGGCAGCAGGCAGCACAGCGGCAGGCGACACGCAAGGCATGCGGCTGGCTTGCATAGTGGGCTGTGCATCTCTATGCGGCCCAAGCTGAGACAGAGCGCCCGGGCTGTGCCACGCAGCAGTGCACCCAGGTGCACCAGAAGTTTCGAATTGGCAGAAAAAATGTTCGTGCTGGCAAGGCCGAGAGAGTTCCACGGAGCAGCAGGCCACGCACCTGCTGTTGCGAGAAGAGGATCAGAAGGCAGCTGGAAGAGAGGTGGGGAGTAGGAGAGTGCGAATGCCGGAATGCGAGCTCGCTCGTGTCCAAGTCCAGCTCGAAAAAGGAACCTCGAGTCTAAAACCACGCCTGTGTTGTCCAGATTTGACCTTTGTTTCCCGCTGTTTATGGAACCTACATCTGAGACCTCAGCTGCCGTTACAAAAAGCGATCTCGCGTCGCTGACAACGCATTCTCGCTCACTTTCGCCTCCTCCTGCCTCCTCCTGCAGCTCTAGGCCCTTTCCAACAGACACAACAGCAACCATGTCGGGCCGCGGCAAGGGAAAGACGGCGAAGAAATCTGTAAGCCAGTCATCTAAAGCAGGACTCCAGTTCCCCGTGGGACGTGTCGCCCGGTGAGCACTGAGCATCTCTTCTGCGTTGCCAAACTGTGCGGGGGCACTGTGCGCCATTCAGCTGTCCATGATGCGATGAAATCACAACTAGCTGCTATGCACAGGCTCTGCCTGTCGGTGAAGGTCGGGACCTCGTTGACGAAGCTCACTCGCGCCTCCCTTACAACGCAGGTACCTGAAGAAGGGCAAGTACGCGACCCGCGTCGGCGCTGGCGCGCCCGTGTACCTGGCCGCTGTCCTGGAGTACCTCGCCGGTGAGCCACCGTCTTTGCCTGCTATCCAATGTGTTCCACGTCTCTCTGAGGCTCCATCTAGCTACATGAACGTCAAGCCTCCAAGTTCCATGCTGGCAGCGATATCAATGCGCTGGTTTGATTTCCAAAGACATGCTGACGCCTTTCCTGCTTGCGCAACGCAGCTGAGGTGCTGGAGCTGGCCGGCAACGCCGCGCGCGACAACAAGAAGACGCGCATTGTGCCGCGACACATCCAGCTGGCGGTGCGCAACGACGAGGAGCTGTCCAAGCTGCTCGGCAGCGTGACGATCGCCGCCGGCGGCGTACTGCCCAACATCCACAGCGTGCTGCTGCCTAAGAAGACCGCCAAGAAGGAGGCCTGAAGCTGCTCTGCGCTCATGGAATGAGTTGAGCCGTGCATCAGATCAAATGGTGTTTTTCAACACCACCTCTTTACTTTTGGGCATTGCCCCCTACTACCAATTTCACAAGTCTGTCAGACAAATTCTGTGTCAAACTGCATCAGCCGTGCAACTGCCGCTGCATTGTTCCTTCAGTCTTTTCGCCCCAAGATTCTCCAATCATCGGTATCGGTCGCGCCCCGCCAGCAGCGGCGTGCACTTGCATCTCAGTTCCGGTGGCAGTTTTGCATCCAGCGCCTCCAGGATAGCCTTCTCACTGCTCCTGCGGTGGCAAATTCGAAGGGCATTCGTTTCCAATTCCAAGGTGCATTTACAACATCCAGAAACACACCATCGCGAACATCGTTTAACGAAAGTGCATCAGCAGCTGAGGTGCGCACCTGGTGGAGAAGTGGATGAGCAGCAGCGCGCCGTTCGCCGCAAAGGCGTCCGCGTTTGCCGCCAGCTCGTCCAGATGCGTGTGGCCCCTGTGCAGCGAACGCACAAACTCATCGAAACAATGGACCCAGCAGCCTCAGAACAAATAATATGACGCCTGCTTTTTCCTTTCAAAACGGCTGCATATGCCATACACCGCTCCACTGGCAGCTCACAGCATCGTTCAGCCTTTTGCATTCGTAGATGGCTCAGCTCGAATTGATTATCAGGCACGCGCCGGCGGCGCTCGTGCTACCGACCACAGGCGACGCTGCCAGGTGCCGGGAGCGCGGCAGCTGCTACATCTCAGAAGGAGGCTGTGCTTGCATAAACCAGTCAAACATCTCGGAAGCAGCAAACTGAATCCGTGTGCCAACGGCTCGGGCAACAGGTGACCTCCAGGAAGAGTACCGTGCACGTAAATATTGCTAGTTTCACATTGCTAAATTCTCTTAAGTAGGAAATGCAAGGCTTTCTGCCCAAGGTTTACTCACTTTTCTCGCGCGCCGGCGGCGCTGACGCCGTCGTCCACAAAGGTGACCTCCAGGATGAGGAGCCGTGCTTTCAGCGCTGCCGCCGCCGACGGCTCGTGTATGAAATCCAGCGTGGTGTCGCCCGTAAACGCCACCTCTGGCGTCTCTACCGTATCTGTGACTTCCTGCGGCCAGACCATAAGACGGTCTGAGGAAGAGCGCTATGAAAGAACGATGCAAAGTCACTTGCAGTTCGGGCAAGATGTCCAGCGTGGTGTCGCCCGCGAACGCCACCGGCGGCTCCACTGCGCTCGCCGCCTCCTGCTGCAGAGCGTGTAGCCTGGACTTCCGTCACCTTTCGCGGCAGCATTTGACGGTTCTGTCATCAATTCGGCCGTGGTCATGTGCTTCCCCAACACAGGCGCGCCGTGTTGCCACTGCTGCCGGCTCAAGTGTGGTGTCCTTCGAGCATGTCACCTCCTGCGGCATCTGAAGAGACCTGCACAATGCACTATAAATGCACAAAAAGGCTGCCCAGGTTCAGGCATCGTGAAAGCATTTCTGATGTTCTTCAACACAAAGCCCAGCGCGGCATCGCCTATGAATGCCAATTGCAGTATCTCTCGGCGTTGAGGCGCCCGGCAGATCCTCCCCCCGCGGCGCGCAGCGCCTTAAAGTCGGCGCCCCACTGGCCGACCAGGCGCGGCTTCAATGTGATGCAAAACCCCCTGGAAGCATCAGATATGATCCAAATTCCTCTCACCCCGCAGGCAGGGCGCAGCACCTCGAGCTCCACAGAAACCCCGCAGTCACGAAACACTAACACTCAGTTCACGCACCTGCCCCGCAGCACACAGCGCCTTGATTTCGGCGCCAGGGAGCCCCGCTAGGTGCGCCTTGAGCTTGCGCTTGACGGATGACAGCACGCAGCCCTGGGAATGAGGATGGCTTAATAGACATATGTCTCACCTCCCCCGCGGCGCGCAGCGCAGTAATGTCCGAGCCTGGCCGCCCGGCCAGGTGCGCCTTGAGCTTGCGCTTGACGCTGGAAAGCACGTAGCCCTGGGAGGCCACCCTGTGGTGCGTCCGGAAGGGCCGCACCACCGCGTCCCGCAGCCACACCTCGCCACCCACCTGCGCTGCAGCAGAATGCAGGGTTTCACACTAAGTCTCAAATCGATGAGGCAACACTGCATTGTATGGGACTCCACCATGTGGTACGTCTGAACGGGCTGCACGACTGCGTCTCGCAGCCACACCTCACCGGCCGCTTGCGCTGCCGTGTTCTGCGGCAACAGCATCAGCTGTGACATGGCTTTTCCGAGACGCGACTCCAAGGTGAATAATAAATCACACGTCCAGTCCAGGGGCTGCAGGCAGGGAATGTCGTGGTCGCTGACCGTCACGGCTGAGCGGCTGCATATTCGTCAACCTTAATGACGCCTGAGACAAACACATGCTGAGATTGGCACAGCCGGGCGGAGATCGCACGTCCAGGGTTTGCAAGTGGCGGCATACCGTGGCCGCTGATGTCCTCGGCTGGGTGGCCACACTGCTTTCATCTTGACAGACCTTGACAAATTGAGCATTGTTCAGGAAGAAACCGCACGTCCAGCGGCTGCAGGCGGCAGGGCATGTCGTGGCCGCTGACGGCCGCGGCGCCATCTAGCAGCGCCTGCGCCCCCGCCGCACATGCAGGCGGCACGAAAACCTGCGGCGCCGCCATGCCCAGCATGTGCCTGCGGCCCAAGGCAGAACAGACTTGAACAAAGAACAAAATAATCCCAGTTTCGTGACTAATCCGGCGCCGTCTAGCAGCGCCTGCGCCACCGCCGCGCACGCTAGCGGCACGAAACCTGCGGCGCCGCCATGCCCAGCATGTGCCTGCGGCAAAAGGAATAAGGCAACTGGACAAAGTCAGCAAATGGATGCTGCAGTGTTTTGTCGCTCCGGCCGCGCACGACGGCCGTAGGAACACCTGCGGCACCGCCATGTCCAGCACGTGTCTTTGTATGCACAGGCAGAAGCTCTATAGACTGTTGACCACGCCACAGCAGTGCAGGCTGGCGGCGGCGATCGGCAGCGTGCATGGCGGCAGCCGCGTTGGATGTGGCAGCCGCTGCCGGCGCCGGGTCTTCTCGTGCAAGTGATGGAAAGGCGAGAGCTCCAAAACTTCTTTGAATCTGTCTGATCAGCTTCGGCATTGCCAACTGGCCTTCATGCCGCAGGTCCCGACTGGCAATGTCGGCTCGACGAAAGATTGCGCGGTGCCTGAAAATTCTTACCGAACTCCACAGAAGCCGCCGCGGGAGGGGCAGATGACGGTGGCGGGCATCGAGGTGGAGGGCTGCTCCGTGGCGGGCCTGGACACCTGCATCATGCTGCCCCGCTGGTGGTTGAGGCATTGTGGGTAGTATAGGAATTGCTGGTGCATGGCTGTTTAAATGCACATTATGTGCGAATATGCTCACGCCTGGGGACCTGGACACCTTCACCCGGCTGCCCCGCTGATGGATCTCGCGCATTCGTCGCTCAGTTGATGCTGACGCGTGGAGTTACCCAGGCTGTGACACATGCACTGTGACTGCCCATGGTGTTGTGGAACACACATCGAACAAGCTCGGTGCTGCTGCCCCGCGGTCGGGTGCCGGCTGATCTGGGGCGGATCCATGGTGTACTGCACATGCAGTCTTAATGCATGTTGATGCATCTTCAGTGAACTCCTCCACCACCGCCGCGCAGGCGGGTGGCGTTTGACCTAGGATGGTGCCCACACCGCGCGTGCATGCATACTATGACGTGTTGCAAAGGAGAAAATCGCACGATGCTTCTGTGCAGGCGGGTGGCGCTCGACCTGGGGCGGTGCCCCCATCGCGCGTGCATGCAACACACCGCGTTCATCAGCCACGGTCACCTGGATCACATCGGCGGCCTGCCGGCATATGTAGCGGCAAGGTGAACATCAATATGCGCAGTATAGATGCCGCAGGGTACCCGCCTCTTCTTTATCAACCTCTGCTTGATCAGCCACGGCCACCCAGACCACATCGGCGGCCTTTCGTGATACATCTCGGCGAGGTGGACAAGGGCAGTTATAGCAGTGTAGGTGCCGCTGGGTTTCCGCATCTTCTTATGAATCTTTGTCTTCATCAGCCGCGGCCACCAGGATCACACTGACGGTCTGCCCGCCTATGTAGCGGACAGGTATGCTGCCTTAAAGCTCTTGGTGGTGTGTATGCCTCACTGAAGTCGCAACAGGAGCCACGACCAGCTGGTCCACACCAACCGGCCGGCCTGCATGCGCCGCGAAACGGTGAACATGCAAATGTAGAGGCAGTTTTTGTTCTGTGGTTACTGTTCCAGCCATGATGTCCGCCGCAGCCACCTGGACCACATCTGTGGCCGGCGCTGGGCGCTGCTGTCCGAGACGCGCAGATCCACGCAGCAGGCACCAAAGGGCTGCAAGCTTCTGGTATCCTTGCTGGTCTGCGATCAGCCGCTTTGAGGGCGGGCAGCGCTTTGAGAATGGGCGCGGAACGTCTCAGGGATCCGGCTGCCCGGGGCTGGCAGCAGCGCAGCATGCGGTGGCTTCACATGCCGCGGTTAAGCATCACTGGCGAACATTCCCGAAGGACTCGAGGCTGCTGAATGCACTTCTCTGCGCGAGTGTGTGAGAATGCGTGAGAATTTATCTGCTAATGCATTCTGCGCAAGCCAAGGCAGGGGAGCTGCGGTGTCAGCTACACAATGTGTCTGTGCAAGTGTATTTTCAGTTCAGGTCCTCAGCAACATTGCTTGAAATCGCGCAGATCGCGCAAGCACGTGCACATCTTGGCGGGAGGCCATTGCACATTTCTCTGGTGGGCATTGGTTCTAAGGCTTGGTTGATTCCAAGGCTTGGTTGATTCCAAGTCTTACACCGTTCTCTGGCTTGTTACCAGATTTTTCCTCATCATCAACCTTTCTCTCTTGGCATTCATGCCCGTTGAGTTACTGCCCAACCCAACCAGTTTCCTGCTGGTTTCCAGAGAGCTAGGTCACTTCAAGGCTTGCACGCAGCATCAGGGAACGCCACGCGGCGGCGACGGGAGGGTGCGCCCCGGCGCCGGCTGGCGAGAGACGCAGCGGCATGCATCTGCAGCATGGCCGACACCAGCCTAACTGTAGTACAGTGTAAGAGCATGCCGTGTTTTGGCAGATGGGTGGCATTTTCTAGACATACAGTCTGTACTTAGCGCTATTTCGTGCTGCATGCACCTCGCATTCTGAAAAAGTAGCGTCATGACGTATGTGAGGCTCACCATTGCGGGGCGTTGCTGGCCGTGCTGCCCGCTATATGATAACTGCCGTTGCATCCAGCCACCGCACGTATGCACAGTTTTGTGTTCATCCATGCATAGCACTTTGCTAGCTCGCCGCTATGAAAGGTGTGCTGATTTGCCCGATTCGAAAACGCCGCCGCCGCAGCTGCATCCCTCGCACAAGCAGCCGCCGGCGGCGCCGGACTGCAAAGCCTGTACATGACACATATATGTGCCGAGCCTTACGGCGCCGGCGGCGTCCCCGGCATGTGCCACTTGGTGCGGTCCACTCTCTGGTCTATGGTGCTGGACTTGTAGTGATACACGAACGCCCCGGTGTGCAGGCAGATCTTCGCCCGGTGACCGATGTCATTTTGTGATCTGCATAGACGCGGAGCAGAAAGGTCAGCGCATGTAGGAGCTTCATATCGTACATGCTGCAGCTGCAGCTGCGTATGAGTGCACATCTGATTTTTGATGACACTACCTGCTGAACAGGTCCCCCTCCTGCCCGATGATGCGGTTGCCGGGGTCGAAGAGATTTTCGTCATCAAATGCCCACGCCGAGATGCTGCGGCGCACGCCAAAGAAGAACCCTGCGAAGAAACCACCTCTTTGGTTTGGTTCATCAGGCTGCCAATGCCAAGCACCCGTGCCGAGATCACACACCAGAGTCAGATGCAACGCATGATACCGCCAGCTTTCGAGCACAACGAGCCGCCCTCCAGCCGTCAGCGCGGTGCCACAAACTTGGAGGATGGAGGGTTGTCAGTGAAATACAACAATTTGGGGCAGCACCTGAGAAGCCGGGCAGCTTCTTCTGGACGGCCGACCACTCCGGCGCGGCGGCAGGCCCCGCGCAGCCTCCCGCTTCCAGTGCTTCCTGCAGCAAGGAATATGCGTTTTGGGCGTGATTGCCACTATGGTATGTGATGATGATGATGATGAACTTCTCCATCAAACCAGGTTACTTGAATCAGAAAACGTTGACACAGTGCAGGCACTGCGGCAGGGCTGGAAGGAACACAGTGGTTCCCTGCTGCCGGTGCCAGTGCCAACAGCGCTGCACAGTACATGGAGACTCGCTTGCTGTTGGGCTCAAAGTCTCCCGCACCTGCACGCGGCGGAAGTTGAGCGGGTTTTGAACGAACTGCCGCGCGGGGAGCGACAGCCCGAACAGCACCTCGATGCCCTCAAAACGGCCCCAGCTGCCCAGCCCCGCCACCGTCGACAGCGGGCACACCAGGTCACAATCGCCGCCTGCCAAAGCAAAGGGACACACCGAGAATCTTGAAACTGATCTTGAAACTTACAGGCGCCCGGGTACAACCTTACAACATCAAAACGTCGGAGCATGCAAACGGCAGCTGTGGGCTCCCTGTAAGCTGGCTGAGGGGTCAGCGCGATGGACAGTCCGTCGGCACCATTTCACAACACAGCACACGAGGAGGCAGGTTCAGGGTTTGTTCAAGGCTCGCCTTCTGGCGTCAGCACAGCGGAGAGCGCGTCATAGCCGGACGCCACCGGAGGCTAGCTGACAAGAGAGCAGACTGAGTGGGTTTCGACAAATCTAAAGTGCACCTGCCGGCGTCAGCGCGGCGGACAGGGCATCGAAGACACCGTCAGGCACCAGCACGTCGTTGTTGATGATGAACAGCGCCTCCTGGCTGCTGTTCAGCCACTCGCGGTACGCCTGCACCCAGGCTGTCCAGTGTGCTCAATCAATTTTCAAAATGCGAAGGTAGAGCTGTCATGCCGTAGTTGTTGCCGACGAGCTACAGCGACTCATGGGGCAAGCTGTGCATGCCATAACGCCACGCTTGGATTGCAGCCATTTCAACTTAGGAAGCAGTCACAGCCCATGGCTGTGTATCTTGAGCAAGGGCTTCACATTAATCTTCATACAGTCTGCAGCCCTAGGCCAGCGCACCATGTTCCAGTTGTGCGTCACCCCCTGCCGCTCTGGCGGCTGCAGCATGCGGATGCCCAGCTGCCGTAGCCGCTCCGGCGTCCCATCGCTGCTGCGCTCGTCCACCATCTGCGGTTTGAGCGCACAGCACAGCACTTCAGTGCAGGCAGTAGCAGCGGCAGCAGAGCAGGCAGCAGCACACGTAAGACACCCGCATGTCATTGTTGGATCACATCAAATCTGATCATAGCCCGCCGGGAATGCATACAGAACCTTGGTAATAGCCATAGGAGAAGCTCAAAGCTTTCGCTGTTACCCGCCGGGCGAGTGCCAGAGCAGCCCCGTCTTGAGCACGACACGACGCAGGAGCTCATAAACGCAGTTCAAGCAAACCTACAAAAGGTTCGAAGTCCCACCAGCAGCTCGAAGCTGTCGCTGTTGCCCGCAAGCGAGTGCAGCAGCAGCTCCGTCTTCGACCACACGTTGGCCGTCGGCACCGCGACGAGCGCCGACGGCAATTGTCTGCCGGCGCCGCCGCTGCCGGCGCCGCCGATTGCCGAGCCTGTCCAGCGCTTCCAGCGCGTCCGCGCAATGCCCTTTTGCCGCCAGCCACCCGCGGCGTCCGCAGCCGCCATCGCCTCGAGCCGCTTTTGCGCCTGCGCGAGCGGCGCCACCACAATAAATGATGACCCCGCGAAACGGCAAAAGATGCATGAAGCCCTAGAGAGGTGCTGCCGAGGGTTCGTCGCTGACGCTCTGCGAGTATCAAGTCCTGACCTTTGTTCCCTTCATGCTTCTGACCACGTTCAGCGCACATGGTAGCATCAAAGAGCGAAAGGAGCAGACTGCGCTGTGCGTGGACACGAGCGACAGAAACGACAGCCATGTTTGTGCTTCAGCTGTGGGATGCCCCCAGGGTGCCGTGTACGACGGCATCAGCAGGGTTGGTGTCTGGGACTAGAGTTCGGAGCACCACGCTCATGCCACTACATTCGCTCATCCATGCGGGGATCTAGGGCTGAGCCGTGCAGTCACCCTGGCTTTGCAATCTGGCCAGCCGACAGGCTGCCGAGCCTTGCTGCCCTTGGCAGTGGGCGGGTCCGTGGCAGGCAGCGGCACGTCTGGCAATCTCTGCGGACGCGGCAGCTGCCGCGGCGGCCCCTGCGCCGGCGCTTCCACCGGCCGCTTCGCGAAACCAGGCGCTTGTACCTGCAGCAGTGAGTATCAAGCAGCGCAGCGCCATGACTCAGAGTTGCAAAAGATACTTAAATTGCTGCCATGCCTCTCCCAACAATGTGGCAACAGGTCCACTGGCGAGCGGCTGGCAGGCCACGTGCGCCAGACAACGGGGGGAGCTGCGAAGCGCGGCTGAAACTTATTGGCTAATGCAGCTGGATGTAAGCTCAAAGGTGTGCTTTGGATGTCATGCGCACCATGTAATCCACGTGCGGCAGCGGCGACCCGGCGGCGTGCCACAGCGGCCGTTGGTTGTGCAAAAAGTGTGCGGCTGCAGCGGCCGACACCAACATTGCGACCACCACAACCCTGGTCGGCGGCATCGTCACCATCCGAACAGCTCTCCAGCTAGATCCGACTGCGACTGCCGGCGAGGCCCAGGTCTGGTGCTGCTGCAGTTACAGAAGCACAGGCGTGCCGCCGCTACTGCTTCTGCCGTGAGACACTGTCGACAGCCGAGAATAGCAGTGAACGGAGCGATAAGCAACCGTTCTCTGAATGGAAGAGTAAGAGCCGAAAATCTACACCGCACGTGCTTGCCTGGGAAACACCGACAGACAGGCAGGTGTAGCGTCGATATGCGCATGTGCGATTGTGGGTCAGCATTGGCCGGGTCAGCCGTGATCATTGCCTTTTGGAGTCAGGGTGCCGCCGTGGGCGTTATCTGCCGGTGTCGCATCCTGCAGGCTGGCTGCACCTCCTTGACGATACGAGGGCCGTCCCAGGGACGGCCGTCGATCGCTCTGTGGGCGGCCGCGCGCGGTGCAGCGACTGTGAACTAGATACAATGAGCTACTGCAGCAATATGAAAGCTGATCGCCCCTGCTCTGATCGAGGCAGAGCGGGGCTTTAGCTGCCATCATCGTTGGCAAGGGGGTGGAAACGCAACTGATTAAAGGCCTTAATAGGCCCTTATCAGCGGCCACGTGCTGCACTGAGATCTGAATCACCATGTCAGCAAGTGACTTCGCGTGAGCTAACTCGCCACACATAGACCGAACAGAAAAGTTTCAGCCAAAGCAAATACACTGCGTACACCAGCTTAGGGAATGAACTTTCATCTGCAGACCTTCTTGCAACCTCTCCAGTTGCCTGACGCCTTGCTGCAGAGCACAAACAACCGAAACCCTCGGGCAGCGAAACGGTTTTGCCGGGCATGGCTCCCCAGCACGCTGTGCTTGGGAGCAGCCCCACCGTGTCCCGCAGCAGCACGCCGCAGCCGCAGCGAGGCGGCAGCGTGAAGAGCACCGTGGTGCCCTTTGTGCGTCGCTGCTCGGGCGACCAGAAGGATGGCAGCAGGCTGGAGTCGAGGTTCAGCTTTGAGGGCGGCCGCGCCCGCCCCGGCAGCACCTTCAGCGGCTTTGGCATCGACGAGCGGCTGTCCCGCAGCCCCGGCGGCAGCAGCCTCAGCAGCAGGAGCCTGCCCACGTTGCGCAGGCCAGAATTCGCTCCGTTGCACGTGCAGCGCGGCTTTGCGCCCGCCTCGCAGCGGCCGCCCGCCAACCCGCCGCAGCAGCAACCCAGGCGCAGTGGCAGCGGCGCGCCGGCGTCAGCGGCAGGCCTGCTGACCAGGCAGCTCTCCTCGAACGACGTGCAGCCTGTGGGGCAGCGGCCAAGCCAGACGGAGCTGCAGGTGCGGGGGCTCCTTGGATCATGCGCTTCTGTCTTGTCGAAGCTGCCCGGCCCACCCCCGCGGGCCAAGGGCCTGCCGGTGCACCACAGTCTAGGCGTTGACCCTGTGTGTAGGCCCTTTTATGCAGCACGTTTCGAACGCGCTCATGCTCGTGCTAGATACTACAAGGCCCTGCGGGCATATCCGGAACCCGAGATGATCAGCTGCTGCTCCTGATAGCTTTCAAAGGACGCGAAGCCAGTCGAGCTGCATGCTGGATCAAGAGCAAACCCCAGTTGTACCTCGGTTCGTGAAACAAGCTGCTCCCTGCAGCACTGACTCAAAAAAACGACTTCTACCCACATCCTGAATGTCGTGCCACCGCAGAAGGCGCTGGAGAAGTGTTTGGACAAAGCTGCGGTCACGCCTCCCAGCGAGCAGAAGCAGCTCCAGCAGCGGCACGGCAGCGTGCCGGCGGCAGACCACCTGGAGCAGCTCAGGGTGAGATAGCGCTGCCGCATTCCTGCTGCTGTTTGAGACCGTTCACTGGCCCTGCGTGTGCCTTGCAAATTGCTTCACCAAGTTACAGAACCAACCCACTATCATACCACATCTGGCCCACACTGCTGCTGCCCGCTGCTCCCAACAGGAGCGACACGCTGTGTTCGGCGCGCCGGTCGTCTCCCGCGCCTACGGCGTGGCCTCCGCAACACTCGCGGCAGACAGGCTGGCGGCCAACGGCGCCGCAGCGGCCATTCTCGCGGATCTGGGCCTGGACGCGGACACCGTGGCGGCGGCGCTGCTGCGGGATGCGCTCGATGCCTCCCCGCTCACGCGGCAGCAGTTGGAGGTGAGAAACTCTTTGTCTTCCCCTGTCTTCCCCATCAGAACTTTATTCAGTCAGACCTGGCACTGGGTGTAGACGCGGACGCCGTGGCGGCGGCGCTGCTGCGTTGGGACTGCATTGCCGCCTCACTGGCAGCAGTCGGGAGGTGAGCGATATGAGTTGACTTTCCAATGAGGTAATTATAAAAGGGCCTGGACGCGGACCCCGTGGCCACGGCGCTGCTGCGGGATGCATTGGACGCCTCGCCGCTCACATGGCAGCAGCTGGAGGTAGGCGCTGTATGAGAGAGTATAGGCGCAGCTCGTGCCGATCATCTCTTGGCATCAGCTGCCTGTGAGAGAACTGTTGGCCGCAGAAACAACCTATTACGTGGTGCAGATGCTGGCGCTGCCGGCAGTGGCGGACATGGCGGCCGACGTGGCGTGCATGTTTTCGCACACTGTGTGTCCACAAGGGCTGACATGTTCCGCCAGTCGTTTGCGACCTGTGATGTCTGCCATCACAGATGCTGGTACCGCCGGCGGTGGCGGACATGGTGGCCAACGTGTCGCGCATCTCATCCGCCTGCCAGCTGGTGCAGGCCGACAGCGCCGCACAGGTCAGTGTTCGGGATCCATAATACCCCGGTGATTATCATGCAGGAATCTGGCCTTGTGTGCGTCTATGCGTCTCTGAACATGGTAAAATTCGCATGCGCACTTGTCAGACTGGCTGCAAAGTGCGGGTTCTGGCTCAAATTTCTGCTTGGGCAACAGTACCTGGCATCACGTCCCTCTGCTGGTCTTGCATGGGGGAATCAACTCCTTTTACTGTTCTGCTCTGCAGGACCCCAGCACCGCGGCGAAGCTGACCACGATGCTGCTGGCAATGGCGGATGTGCGCGCGGTCCTCGTCGTGCTCGCATCGCGTCTCGCGGCGCTTCGAGCAGCGGCGGCGCTGGCGGCCGCCGGCGGCGCCGACCTGCGCGCCGAGGCGGAGGAGGGTCTCAGGGTTTTCGCGCCGCTGGCCAATCGCCTGGGCGTGTGGAGCCTCAAGGCCGAGCTGGAGGACCTGTGCTTCCTGGTGAGCTTGTGTGTCCTTCGTTTACCTGAATCAAAAGGACATGACGGGGTTCGACAAGTCAGAACTCGTGTCAAATATGATCGGTGATCGGAACTCTGGAACGCCGGTCCAACGCACTGTGTGCAAGTGCGTCCTGGCTGCATGCGAAAGGGGCCTGCTGGTCCGCAGCTGGTCAGACCAGTTGTCAGTCTGTTCAGCTGGCCGGCCGGCATGCAGCAGCCCGCCTCTGCAGCTGTGCATCTCGGTGGCCACGTCGTTCAGACTGCCTGCACAGGGTGTAGCCAGCTGTGGATAGAAGCGTGCAACCTTACGCGCTCCTCCTATCGCTTCTGCACAATGTCGCGCAATTCCCAACATCTGTGAAGCGTGGCAAGAACAATCACGGTGCCGTTGCCGGTTAGGCTAGCATCTTGTCTGCGCACATGCTGCGGCCAAATCGCACCAAGGAGGAACAAGGGGGAGCTGCACAAGACCTGGCTTGCGACTGATGCCGCTTTTCGCGCACAAGCTCTGCAACACCCACCTGGCTGCGCAGGTGCTGCACCCGATATGCGCAAATGAGCCCGCGGGGGGATGTGCTGGCACGGCCGCGGTCGCGCGGTGGAAATGTGCATTGACGTCCGTCATGTTCTCTCATACACCTCGCAGGTGCTGCACCCAAAACACACGAAGGAGGTGCGGGACACGCTGGCGCAGCCGTGGGTGCATGGTGATGCATTCAAAGTCTACGATCCACTGTGTCTCACACACTGTTTCCCGTTCCACTTGCAGGTGCTGCACCCGAAGCGCGCGAAGGAGCTCCGGGACACGCTGGCGCAGACTCAGTCGCGCGCAGAAATGATGCACCTCGATTGCGAAATACACTCTATCCTTATCCTGTATATACGATTGCGCAATACGCCTTATCCTTATCCTGTGTACTCCGTTTCCAATTCAGCTGCTGCATCCAAAGCGCGCGAAGGAGCTGCGGGACATGCTGGCGCAGCTGCAGTCGCGCGCGGGGCTGGCGTCTGCGCTCACGCAGCTCAAGGCGCGGCTGGACGCTGCAGGGCTGGCCTATGAGGACCTCTCAGGTGCGCGGGACTTTGCATTGGGGTCTACAATATCTCGGGGGTTGACATGAAGCGGCAAGAGATGCTCGCATCCCCGCCCGCTGTCAGGCCCCATTCACATGCTTTGAAACACGGGGCCAACTGTGAGGACGGGCATCAAGTCTCATCAAAAGAAGTGTTGTTTGGGCACGCATGCAGAGTTGTCTGTTGGACCTGCTGCTGTCGGGCCGGCACCTGGCTGGTTGCAACCCAGAGAGAGGGTCAGCATCACGTCTTGGCCGTACTTGAGCTGCAGATCGCAGCATGCCGCTGTCCTGGTCACGAGCCGTAGTCTCCAATCTCTTGAATGCGGGATCATCCCCGTCTACTGTCCGATGCAGACTGGCGCAGCGATGGCGTTCCCTGCAGGTTGGCGCCCGAGGCGCTGAAGCCGCCGATCAAGCACAATGTTGCTTCTGTCTGACTTCGTCTTGCTCATGAGCATCGACGGTGTGATGCTGCAGGGCGGCCCGAGAACTTGTGCGGCATGCACGCCAAGCTGGCGCGCAACGGCCTGAACGGTGCTCGGGACTGATGCTAGGAGAACACAAGTCATCATCATTCTGATTCCGACGCCGCGGTGTGATGCCGCAGGGCGGCCGAAGAACCTGTATGGAGTGCACTCCAAGCTGGCGCGCAAGGGGCTGAGCGGCGCCGCGGACCTGGGCCAGGTGTACGATGTACGGGCGCTGCGGCTGATCGTCGGCAGCAAGCAGGACTGCTATGCTGCGCTGCGGGAAGTTGAACGCCTTTGGCCCTCCGTGCCCGGCCGCTTCAAGGTGCAGATATTCCGTCCCCGTCTCTATCCCTCGGTCGTCTTTCAGCCAAGACCTAAAACACAAAAAGCAGGTGTGCCGCGGCTGAATGTCGGCGGCAAGCAGGGCTGCTATGCGGCGCTGCGGGAGGTGGAGCGCCTGTGGTCCGCCGTGCCCGGTCGCTTCAAGATGTGGCAGCAGAACATGTACGGCTCAAAGTCTAAACCCGCAAATTAGCAGTGCGCAATGCGGCGTCAAAGCAGGACTGCTTCGCCTACTGATTTCGCCCCTTCTCTGTTAGCGAGCCTGCCCCCAGCTTGCGGGCACCTTCGCGGTACCAATTCGCTCTCGCACATGGTTAGCGTTTCGAACTACGCATCGGCCTTGCCCTGGCGTCACTTGAAACGAAGGCTGCCGCAGTGAAGCTGCTGCGTGGACAGGCAGCGTGCTGGCAGCTGACGGGTCCTGCAACTGCCTCGCTGGCTATGCTGCCCTACGTGAGCTTCTCCCTGCACCTGCATGCCCAGGCTATTGCCATTGCTGCAGCCTCTGCACTGCGCTCGGCACCAGCCAATAAGAACACCAGCCTTCAGGGAATCGCCACTGCTCTCAAAAACACGCCTTCAGAATGTCAACATTCCGCCGGCACATCGGCTGATGCTGCCGAGCTCCGATGCTGTCCTCATGTGCTCTGTTCTGCACCACAGCACTGCGCACGCATGCCCAATGCAAACTGCTACCAGAGCTTCCACACGGTGGTGGCGGGCAAACCCAACCTATGAAACTTCCTGCTGGTCGCTGCCCTGCTCTGATGCTCAAACTCACTTACCTCCGCTGCAAATGCAGGACTACGTGCGCACGCCGAAGGCCAATGGCTACCAGAGTCTCCACACCGTGGTGACTGGGCCCGACGGGCTGCCCATCGAGGTGCAGATCCGCACGGCCAAGATGCACTACATCGCAGAATATGGCGTCGCGGCACACTGGCGGTACAAGGAGAAACTAGGCAACGGCGGCGACGGTGGCGCGCACACCGACCAGCTCATTGGGTGCGTTTTCAATGGGTGAACAGACGGGCAGCATGAAGAGCAAATCAACCTGTAAACGCACAGGAGGCGATGAGCTGCCGGCGGCGACGGCGGCGTGTCCACTGTCCAGTTCATCGGTGTGCTGTTTCTATTCAACAAGGTTCCAGGTGAATACATAAACGAAGGCAGCAAGTGGAATTTGCGCAATGGCGGGTGGCGGCGCAACACTAAACAGCACCGATGATGATTCCTGTCTGGCGCATGTGCGCCTACTGATCTCGCAGACGCTTCGAGGGCACTGCAGCTTCCGTCAGTCAACTCGGTTGCTTTTGTCTGGACGACCGCCTGTTCTATCAGCCAGCGCGTCGTCGCCGCACCATTGCCAGAATTGCAGCCGACACTGTTTGGCGGCACGAGCGCGTGTGCTGACGTGGGCATGGTGGCTGACGTCAGGGATCACAACACGCCGCCAGAGAAAGTGTCATTACACATGGAAACGGACATCGTCTCCACAGGCATACATGGGCAGGGTGGCAGATCACCTGGAAGCTGGAGTTCGCTCGCTCGGCAAGACGCGACTGCTGGGCTCGCCGCCTGTGACACATCCTTTGCGTTGCCCTCCACACAAAGTTGGCCATGGCAACCGTATCCCAAGTACCGGTTTCGCCTTGATACTCAGTTGAGCGCTGTGGCTGATCACCTGGAAGCTGCGCTGGGGGACGGCAGGACACGGTCACACATGTGTGTCAATGGACACACAATATCAAATTTTAAAGCCAACCATCACACTGCAGCTGGGCGGGGTGGCTGATCCACCTGGAAGCTGGCGCTGGGGGACGGCAGGCCACGGTCACGCAAACCTCTACATGAACACACGAAACGATAGCATGTCGACACGCAGTATGTACCAATACCCCACATTACTGTCGCAGCTGGGCGCGGTGGCTGATCACCTGGAAGCTGGAACTGGAGGACGGCAAGACGCGCCCGCGGGGGTCGCCGCCTCGCGACACTTCTCTGGCGTCGCTCCTCGGCGCGCGGGCGCCGTCGGTGCCGCTGCCGCGCGGGTTGCCTGGCAGTGGCGATGTGGCGGGAGGGGAAACGCAGGTGGCGGGCGCGCCTGCCGGCGGCTGCACCTTTCCGGAGCACCACCCCGACTGCCGGTGCGGCGGCGCTGTTCGGTCCTCATCCTGCACCTCGAATCCTGCTACGATCTGTCCTGTTGCGAAGCGGGGTTTGCAGGCACCGCAGTCATCAAACCACCGGCGTGCAGCGATCACACACACTGCCGCGGCTGGATCGCCCGCTGTGGCGCTCTTGCATATTTTGCTGACATTGAGAGACAAGACATCCACGATTTCCTTCTCGCACCAGCCTGTAGCAGCTGCTGCGCAAACCTCTGCACTCTTCCCTTCCAAGCCGTCTAGCCGTGCCTGTCGGTCATATTTGCCACAGGCTCGCCAAGTATGTGCACATGGAGCGCTTTGCGCCGCGCGAGACGCCAGACGACCTAGCCTCTCGCCTCTGCCCGCGTCAATGTCGAACCAAGCCCCTTTCATTGCACTGCCGCAGGTTTGCCAAGTACGTGCGCAGCGAACGCTTCGCGCCGCGCGCGACGCCAGACGACCTTGCGTCTCCAGTCTACCTGGTGCTGCTCAATGCCACTAAGGCCGCGGCGGCGGCGAATGCGGCGGCCAGCAGCGCGGCGGCCGCGCCGGCGGCGGCGGCAGCTGCGGCAGGAAGCAGCGCGGTGGCAGCTGGAAGCAGCGCCGCGGCAGCCCTGCAGCGGTCCATTAGTGGCGCGTTCGACGCGCCGGGCGCGGCGCTGCCGGTGGTCGCGCTGCCTCCGCCGCCGCTGGAGCCCTCCATCGAGACGGTGAGATTATACTTGTCAAATGACAACCAAAGTGCCAGTGAAACGGTGAACTGGCGCTGTCGGCGCTGGAGCCCGTCATCGAGACGGTGTGTGTAAGACTCGATATGTCAGCAAACTTGCAGTACCCATTTTGCCTATTGATACCGGCAGCCTGTCATGTGCATGGTCACATGTGCAGCAGCACAGCATGTGTGCTTTGAGCTCCTGTGGTTGGGCAGGTTTCACGAGCCCCCAACAGCTGTCCAGCTGTCGCAGTGCGTGAAAAACACGGCGTTGGCAGTTGGGGCATACTTTTCGTGTGGCAGACCTGCAACAAAAGGGTTTCATGCTGTCACAAACCAAGGTGCAGGGCACAAAGCGTTCCATTTCCTTTTTCCATTTTTCATATGCACGAAAGCTGCTATCACGTAACGGTAACACCTAGCTGACTGTGCCCAGTTGTCCTCGTGCAGGTGCCGGCCGGCACGACGGTCGCGGGGCTGCTGGCGGCGGCGGGCCTCGCAGCAAACGAGGCGCGTGTGCTGGTCAACCACGAGGTGGTGACGGACGGGCTGCTGCTGCTCCGCCATGGTGACAAGGTGTGTGACGCCAATCAAACATCCGAGTCGATCCACCTGTACAGCACCTGTGGTGCTGCGCCAAACCTGTTCCCGCCAGTATATGATCGCATGGCTGCAGCCATCGCTCTTGTCACCCTGCAGCACTGGTCGATTGCTTTCGTGTCATGAGCATCTAACTGCATCTGCACCTGCAATGTTATGTGTATTCCTGGCTGTTCTGACGCGCCACGCTGCATGTGCAGGTGGAGATGTTTGACGCCGACCCCGTCGAGGCGGCGCCGCCGGCGCCGGCGCGCTCCAACGTGCTGCCCTTCCTCCGCAAGGCGGCTGCCGCGGACGCCGCTGCGTCTGCTGGCGCGCCGGCCGCCGCAGCTGCTGGCACGGCAGCCGCCCGCGCCGAGCCGGCGTCGCCGAAGCCTCCCGACAGCCCAAGTCGTGCGATTCCCTCCCTGGGTCCGCGGCCGGCGTTCACGCGGCAGCGCAGCGCCGGGGGCGCCGACGCGCTTTCAGGCGGCAAGCCGCACGTGTCGTTCGGCGACGCCGCCAGAGGAACCACATTTGGCGGCGCTTTCGCGGCAGATGGCGGCTATGATGCCGGCCCGGCAACCGACTTTGCTGGCGCCTACGACGCCGGCGCCTACGGAGACGCGGGCTTCGATGATGCGTTGCCGGCGCAGCGAAATTACTGTGACGGCTGGGGCGGGTCACCGGTCGGCGAGACCGCGCACGAGCGGAAGGCGCGGATGGCGCGCCAGCGTAACTTGTTGGACCGCGCCTTCAGCAGGTACTGGTCTTTTGAGCTGAAGTCTGTTTGTGTGATCATTTCTTGATGCTTTAGCGCATTGCGGCAAGCAGACAGATCGCGCTCGACCGCACCTCCAGCAGGTAGTGCTTCTTGGAGCTGTGATACCAGAGACCTTCAAACAAGCTACTCCAAAGCAAGACTGCCAATGAACGGAAGGCGCGTAAAGCGAGCAGCCAGGTGATGACGCTGCCAATTGCGCCACAGCTTTGTGCTTTCACGTGTCTACCAGCGCAAAGCTCTTGGACCGCGCTTTCAGGTAGGTAGGCAGGTAGCAACATGGGACACAATTTTCTGAAGTCTCAGCCTTGCATCGTAAGCCACATTCGTCCTCGCCACGCTTTGGCTTGCAGCGGCAGGCTGTAGCTGGCTGTTGCCGGAACACCCGCTGGCTCCGCTCTCCCCATACTGCGAATGCGTGATTAAGCGTCAAGCACACACGGTGGAAAGCACACAGCAGCAAGCGTGTCCTCCTAGGAATTGGCAGTTCATTCACGCGGCATCGAGTGGTGGCCTTGTGGTGGCTGCACTGTGAAGTCGCCCCCAAAGCTGCTCCGATCAAAATCTCCTGAGTCAAGCGCCGGTCTCGAACAGGCAGACACATTGCTCACTTTTTCTTTTACCGCTCTGTCTTGTTGCCGCATTGCACAGGTCGGCGTCCGAGCTTCTGGACGCAATCATGGCGCAGCCCCACTGCCGGCCTGACTAATGTCAGTATTTTGCCTCTGTTCTTACCACTCACCCCCTTGTTCTCAGCAGGTCCGCGTCGGAGCGACTGGATGCGATCATGGCGCGGCCCGACTTCCTACCGCCCGAGATGCGCGGCTCCGCGCCCAGCGCGCCCCTCGCCGCCGGCTGAGACACTGCAGACTGCTTGGCGGCAGCAGCTGAAGCGCGCTGCCGGCGGGAAGGTGGGGGAAGCCCTGGCAAAAGCTTTTGGCTGGACGAAACAGCAGTGCAGTGCGGCGCCCGGCGCGCTGCTTGCCGGCGGCGCTCCGCGCGGTGAGCGGAGGCAGAATCAGGAGCTAAGGTCATGCGCCGCCGCCTGCAGCGGGCTCGCAATCTGCAGCCCGCGGCGGCGGCGACGGCGATCGGAACACAGGGCTCAAAACCACGCTGGGCAGACATCAGCGGCGCATTTACCTGAAGCATGTACTATCTAGGCGGCGGATCCTGTACAGAAGGCTGGCGGCAGCAAGTGGCCTAGTGTGGAATGGGGGAGAGGCAGCACTGTGTAGGTGTCGGTGAGGAGCGGTGATTATCAGACAATAGGGGTTTTTCGCCCAGGGGTCTTGGCAGCGCAGCACTTGAGCATTTTGATTCACGTTCCGTGCAGAATGGCTCGTACAGAACGGCGACTGTCTTGGTTGATGATACGTAGCTTGTGGAGATGGAACCTGTCCAGGCGTCTACCTATTTGGCTCGCTGCTGAGCTGGTTTGAGAGGCGTCTGGGGCCGGTGCGTGTGCCGCCTGGGTCTGCCTCTCGGATTGCGCGCCAGCAAGCGGCACTGTCTGGGGAACAGTGCCAGCCGTCGAGGTGTGTGCGCGGTCTTGCCGATTATGCAGACTTGGCAGTCTTGGCAGCAGGACAGGAGTTGTGTTCTGGGTTTGTGACCTGGCTAGAGGTGGGCTCGGAGTCGTGTCAGAACATTTTGATTTCGTTGAGGATGTGCGCTGGGCATGATCCCTCGTGCTCTACATTACAGTTGCCGTTGTTTGCCCTTGTGTAAACTATGCTGCTATTGAGCTGCCGGTCCGCTGAAACCGTGTTTTAGGGGGTTGCCGACAGACCATACCTCCACATCTCCAGCGTATTGTCCTCGGCTAATTGTCTATAGAGCAAATCACCGCCGCAGTGATGTGCGGTACGAGCATCAGTGCATCCTGCTTCGACAGCATGCGCAGACTGTTGCCATAGCACTGCACCCCGTTTTGGGTGTGCTGACTTGAATGGCAACGAGACAGCAAAGCAGTGTGCACGCTGAGGCCACATTCTTCCCAGCAACCGCGCTGGATCATCCCACGCTGGCAGCCGCCGCCATGCCACGCCGCCACTGTGCCGCGCTGATCCTACAGCTGAAAAACGGTCCCGACTGTTGCCAGGCTGCAGCTGCACCAGCCGCGAGCTGTGTCCGCAGCCGGCGGGCGGGCACTACCGCCGCCGCCGCTCGGATTCCTGCCGCTCGAATTCCCGGTCTCGTGCCTGGTAATCCGACAGCGGGCTGGCCACCAGGCCGCCCTGATCTGCCGACGGATCCTGCCGCGTGTCGTACGCGGCAGCTGTTGCTGGCGCCGTCGGCGCTGCCGCTGCTGGTGCTCCGGCATCCGACTGCCTGCCGCTGCCGCTGCCGCCGCTGCCAGAGGCTGTGCACTCTCCTTCTCCCCCACCGCCGCCACCGCCGCCGCCGGCAACGGAGGCGTCCGAAGGCGTCGCGTCCCCGTCGGCGTGCTCGGGCCACGCGTGGCGCAGCGGGTCGCGCGCCGACTGCGTCGCGGCCTCCTCCGCCAGCGCCGCCCGGATCTGGTGCTCCAGTCGGCGCTCCTCCACCAGCAGCGCCTGCCGGATGTCATTGGAACTTCTTGAGCAGTTTGCCAACAGATTCCCACATGATTCGTGATCCCCAAACACCTGGTGTTGCACGTTCTCAATCTTAGGGCCCCGCATGTGTAGCTGTGGGGTTTCGGGGTGGACCCCACTTTTTGCGTGGGGCTGTCAACAGAGGTCTCGCACCTGGTCCTGCATGTCCTTGATCTCCTCGGGGCCGGCGTGCTGCAGTAGGCTGCGCAGCGCCCGCTGCTCCTCCGCCGTCAGCAGCCGCTCCGACATGGGTGGCGGCGGCTGCGGCTGCTGTTGCTGCCGCTCTTGGATCGGTTGCAGCTGCTGCTGCGCTGCCAGAGGCGGCGGCGGCAGCGGCGGTGGCAATTGCCCTCCGCCGGCCGCCGCGCCGGCCGCCGCGCCGCTGTCGACGCGACCATGACTGCTGCGGGAGCTCTGCCAGGGCAGCGGCGGCCGCCGGCCGCGGCTGGAGGCGTCGCCGCCGCGCTGTTGCCGCAGCTGCGGGGCTCACTGCCGTCACGCGAGCGCACATGCCGTGATGCCTCCCGTTCGGCAGCCGCGATGCGATCCGCGTCAGCTGAGGCAGCCTCAGAGCCTGACTCCGATGCTGGGAACAGCTCGGCAGGGAACAACTCCTCCGGCGGCGCGGGCGATTGCGCGGTGGGCTCCGCTGCGGAGGCGGCTGCCGCGGAGGTGGCTGCCGCAGCGGCGGCTGTCGACTGGGGGCTGGCTTGCGCCGAGAGCATGCCGCCGTGACGGGAAGCCGCCGGCAGGGGTGGCGCCAGCGGCGGCAGGTCGCCGCTGCTGGACGCTCGTCGCGCCTGCAGGCCGCAGTGGGTTTGAGCAAGTTTGATCCGTCTGAGAGGCGTTTTCAGTTTATTTCGCAGAATAATCGACAGTCACTTGAGCTGCTAACGTCTCGTACAGGCGATGGTGCTGCGCATGCAGCCAGTGGCAGCTGTTGCATTTGTGCGTCTGGCGGTGGGGCCTCAGCTGCTACAGCTGCAAGCGGCATCTGGCGCGGGGGCCGTGCACTCTAGCTATAACGTGATTGCTGCAGCCAACACTGTCGACAGGTTGACAAGACAGGTCGGTCCGCACCTGCAGGGCGATGTCCGCAAATGTGGAGCGGTGAGAAGCCGAGTGGCTGGCGGATGGCGCCGCGGTGGCCGCCGCCATTGCCGCAGAAACCCGCCTGTGCGCCGCCGCCTTCGCCGCCACCTTTGCTGCGTCGTCGTCCGCGCCCGCATGCTACGTCCAGGCGGCGGCCTCCGCCAGGCTCATGCGCTCCGGGTCAACCTGCCGGAAGCCCAGAAATCACAGGCAACTTCAATGTACAGTTGCAATTCTCCAATCCTGTGCCGCATCGTCGTCGGCGCCAGCGTGCCGAGTCCAGGCGGCGTCCTCCGCGAGGCTCATGCGTTTGGGGTCCACCTGCGCCACCACGCTTAAGAGCTATTGCCTTAACAATTATCAACGTGTAACGTGCACTGGCTGTGCCGATGGTTACGGACTGAAGCTGGATTGTAAAGCTTTTCAGGATTCATGGAGTGGTGGCCAGGCTTACGCTGTCCGTTTACCGGCTGAAGACGTCGACTCCGCTCCCTTTGGGCAAGTCGTTGCCCTCAATGCAGCAATCGACCCACCAGTGCATGTGCTGCCCAGGTGGCAAGGCTTGCCGAAACCTGTTTCCATCTCTGCCTGCTTGTCTGCTTGGGACCAGCTGCATAGTCAAACATGTTTCCCCAGCAGGTCAGGAACCGCACCGGCGCCCGGCTGTCCAGGGTGCGCAGTGCGTTGAACCGCGTCGGCCGCCGTCCGCCGGACTCGCCGCCATCCCCGCCGCCGCCGTCGCCATCCGTGCTGTCATTTTTGGCGCCGGTGCCGGTAGATCGCTGGGAGGGCGGCCCACCACCGCCGCCGCCGCCGCCGCTGCCAGGAGGGCCGATGGACGTCCCGCCGCCGCTGGGCTCGTCGGGAGCGTTGCCGGCACGGTTCAGCCGCAGCGATGTGATCACATCTGCAAGCAGCAGGCACTGTTCAGCTGATGACCCTTCGGCCGCAGGCTGCATTGCATTAGGGTGTGTCGCGACCAGCACAGAGGCCATCTGGCTATGACATTGTTCACCAACTCGAGAGTGAGAGTCTGTGCCCGGGCGACGGTGTGCCAAGACGCAGCTGACGAGCATGCTGCCCCGAGGCCGCGTGTGAGCACAGAAGAAACGAGAAACGAACACGGCGAAATGCTCAATGAGGGTCTCCCAGGCGCCGTTCCCAAGCTGCACAGCGGTGCAAGCGGCACAGTTGCCTCACAGCGATGCCCTTGGTATGACCATGGTGCCTCACAGCATGCGATTGGGTTGCACCATTGAGCTGCTGAAAGTGCGCCGCGTGTACGGAATGAATCAACACCTGTTTCACGCACTACGGCCAGAGGTGGTGCGCAGGCCGAACGCCGTCAGAGTCGTTTCTGTCCGCAATTTCATCAGAGCCCCTCATTCTTCTGGGGATGAACTGCAAGACATCCTGACGGAGTATGAAGCATGCACTCCGGCTGAAGCTGGGAGTCAGCGGCGCTTCCGTCCAGCAGCACCCGCACTCTATTGTGATTGCAGGGACAGGCTTATGAACCTCTGATTGCAAACTTGGGCGAATAGCAAGCTTACTGCGGCCAATGGTGCGCAGGCTGCTGGGCGTTGGCGGCGCCTCTGTCGACCCCTCCAGCAGTTCCCGCACTTTCTCCAGCGTTGGCATCACGATGTCGCGGCGGCCGCCAAGCGCCTCCACATCCACGTCCAGCGCCGCAACCACCTCCGCGGCGATGCTCTGCGCCAACAGGATGTGTGTCCAGATATGAAGAAAGCACATCAGGATATAGTTGTTCTTCAAAACAGCATCGGCATCACGGCGTCACGGCGGCCGCCCCAGCGCCCCCAAATCCACGTCCAGTGCCATGCTGAAGCCCGCGGCGATGCCCTACGGCGACAGCATACACTGTGAATGAAGCCAACTAAGTCAGCGGTGTCACGTCGCTTACCGTGCAAGTTCAAGGGGTTAGATTCGGGCCAGCGCGGCAATGACTTCTGCCGCTACAGCCTGCAGCAACATGATGCAACACTGGCTGGTCGGGCCGCCATACGGCACACGCTATCCGGCCTGCCGGCCAATCAGGTGGCAGCTGGCATGCCATCTGACTTGTGGCTGCATCTTCCTCTTGCGACCGCGGTGTCTCGCCAGCGCCGGTCTGCGGTGCCCAGCTGATCTCTGACGGTCGGCACGATCCCCCGCGTGCTCATCTCCCTTTAAACTGTCTCCCAGATAGAGGGGACATCGTCGCCGTGCAGGATTGCCTATGCAGCGGCGGGAGTTGGGTCCCTCGGACAATGCTGTTCAACTTGGCTGTTCCAGCTGCACTTTGCTGAAACGCATCAAGCTTGTGCGCCCAGCCGCGAGGCGGCCTCCACTACGAGCTACTGATGGACGCCCAGAACGAGGCGCTACTGGTCGGCACCAGGAACTGGTTGCGGGGGCTGCGGCGAGAGTGCCGCAGGCTGGGGGGTATGAGCTGCCGCTCAGGATGCAGGAGGCGCGGGGCATCGAAGTGCAATATGTGTTGAACAATGGTGCGTGAACAACCGCAGTCCACCATGCCTCTGCGGCTTCGTCCAGCCGGGTTCAGCACCATCTGCCGCTGAAATGGGGGTCGCTGAAACTCACGTGCGGGTCGTCGGGCGGGTGCAGCTCCCGTCGCAGCCCGGCGAGCACGTCCGCCGGCGCCGCCGCCTCCGGAAACAGCCGCCGCCTGCATCAAAGCAACTTGACAGCGTGAGAAGCCATCGACAGACGTGTACACGGACTCTGATGAAACTCTCCGGCAGGCGCAATCCCGTGAGAAGATCTCGGTGCTGCCGCCCTTGAGCAGTTTTTCATGCAAACAAGAAAACGCCGTCGCATGTGCCGACACAGCATGTTCAATATACTGCACATGCTGCGTCCATCAAGCGCGCCCAGAAGCCAAGACACATGGAGATTCTGGCCCTTTGCCCGACGGAGATGGAGTGGCGAGACTCACAGGTTCTGCAAGTCCACAGTGTGCAGTGACTTCTCCACCTATCAGACGAAACGGGGCGGCAGATCGGTTTCAACTTTGGCAAACGATGTCCGTGGAGTCACCTCTTAAACGGGGAGACTCACAGGTTCATGGGGTCATGGTGCGCAGCGATTTCTCCGCTCGATTGATAAAATGCGCCACCAGGTCTTCTAGGCTGTTCTGAATCATGCAAGCATTCGATTGTATTCCTTTTTTGGAAAGAAAATGAACACACAGGTACGCGGGGTCCGTGGTGCGCAGTGAATTCTCCGCCTGGTGTGAACTGCGCCGCCAGATCGTCCAGGATAATCAGACTTCTTCAGATGAAAAAGCTTTGGTCCTTTTATGAGGAAGTTCCGCACATATTCAGGGGGTCCATGGTGCGCAGCGACTTTTCCGCCTGGTGGATGAAGTGGGCAGCCAAATCGTCCAGGATGCCGGGCTGCAGCGTACGCATGCGCAACACGTCGTCGACCGCCAGCTCCCATAGGCAGCACGAGACAGACGCCCTGCAGTGGAGAATGTCTGCGTGTGAGGTGTTCAGTGTGCAAATCACTCACCCGTTTGTGAAAGGCAGATCCTGCAGCGCATGCGCAGTGCGTCGTCAACTGTCGGCTCCCGCAGGCAGCAACAAACTCAGATGCCCTGCACTCAGAGGCGATTACATCTGCGTCTTGACGTGGATTAAAATCGACTCAAAAAGCCGAAATTGCAAAACGGATTTCCGACGACAAGCTCCCCGCAAGCAGCAAATGCTAGAGTCCTGCATGTGGAGTGAAGTCAGGTCCTGCATCCTGCATCTGGTGCTGTTAAAGTAGGAATTGTCGCATTCTTCTTTAGCCAGCGTCTGCCTGGCGAACGCGGCGCCATCCGAACTTTCAGGCAGCAAAGTACAGACGCTGCATTCTGGCCAGCAGCCACTCGCTGTGACGAGGCCAGACAGCTGCCACGAGTGCTTTCCTTTTGGAACGCATGCGTCGTCAGAAGTGCGTGCCTGGGCTCTCAGTAGCCCTGCCCAGGGGTATCTCAACATGAGTAAGACCCTAAGTTGCCTGCCTGCCTGCCTGCCGTCCGAACGTTTCTCGATGCGCTTGAAGCCTTGTGAACGAGCTGCTGGGCGCCTGCTTCCTGCGCACCTGTAGGTGAGCGGCCGCTTCGCAGGCGTGCCCGACAGCGCCGCCAGCAGCGCGGACTCGCCGAGGACCGCCGGCGCGGTGATGCGCGCCATGCTGCGCCCGTGCGCGATGGCCAGCACGCTGCCTGCAGCGCTCGAGTGAGATCGGCAAATTGATTTTCCACGGTCTATCGGCGCGGTGATGCGCGCCATGCTGCGCCCTGTGCGCAATGCCCAACACGCAGCCCGCAGCAGGCATATAACGAGAGGATGGCTCACGGCGATTGTTGTTGTATGTCGGACGCACCCTGCAAGACAGCCACGACCACGCGAAGAAGAATAAAGTTCAAGATCAACATGCTATACGGATCGTGTCTTCGGTGAGGAACCAGATCCCGTCGTACCCTAAACCCTGCTGGCGCGCTCAAAGATCGTATGTCAGTGCAGATTCCAGAGACGGAAGGCGGGCGTACCTTCGGTGAGGAACCATATTCTGTCGGCGGGCGCGCCCTGCTGGCACAGGTCGTGCCCCGGCTGCAGCGCATCCGAGCGATGACTGTGGACAGCACCAGCAGCGCTCGCGGCCCCAGCGCCTGCAGTCATTCACGCTGTTCTGCTCTGGTCAGGGTGTTGACAGTGGATTGTGCTTGTTCTCGATGCTGACGCTGCATTCCGCCCGGAGCCTATCAGGCAGCAGCGCAGCCAGCCGGCAAGATCAAAACCACGAGACGCTTTCGCCGCAGGTTTCTGCTGCCACCTCGCGGTGGCTGGCAGTCTAGCACTCAAAGACCTACAGCATTGGCAACCCACACACCTGACCCAAGTCGGATTGGCAACGCTGGAGCGGGTGCGGCAGCGTGCCACTCGCCATGCAGTGCCGCCGGCAGGTCGAAATTGAGAGACTTCTTTTTTGAAGGGCACGCACCTTGCCCACCTCTGGCGACGCAGGGGCGGGTGCGGCAGCGGGCCACTTTGCCGTGCAGCGCCTTGGTCTATTTCAGATCACCTTTGTGCCAGATCATCTGAGGGGCACAACACTTGCCGGTCTCCCATTGGAAAGCCAAAGGCGGCCATTCTTGGCAAAGGCACCTGGCCGAGCTCGGAGTTGGCGACGCAGGGGCGGGTGCGGTAGCGTGCCACTTTGCCGCGCAGCGCCGCCGGCAGGTCGCCGAAGAAGTCGTTGTCGTGGTACGCTGCAGCGAGAATAGGATTGTTCATCTTGCACCTTCGTTCACATTCTGCTGACAGCGCGCCCACTGCAACCATATGATGAGCCGCACTGCCGCTGAGAAGAGGGCAATGGGTGAGCATGTGCGCCAATGCTGCTCTGGTGGAAGGATGTGCATAGCTCGCATGTCGGCGCTCTGCGGATGTGCATTCTAGGGGTGTCACGTTTCTGCGCCCCGCACCGGTGTGGCGCGTCCAGATGTCGGAGTAGTAGGCGGTGATCTCCGCGCGCATGTGCCGCGGCAGGTTGCGTGCCTCCATCCACCTGCGCAGCATATTGAGGGTTCGTCGAGGTGGACCTGATGAACCTACACTGCACAGTCTGTGGTGTGGGTGAACTATGGGCCGCCCTTCGTCCTTCGTCGGAAACACGGTAGGAGCTGAGCAAGCGGCAATGCAGCATGGGTGGGGATATCTGATGTGTCGATGAGTTGTCGACAGGCCATGAGAAAGACGGCTTTCAGAACGTAGCCCAGCTATCCATGTGCAGGTTGTGTGGAGATGTCGGCAGTGCACACAAGAGCATGAGCCGCGTCCCGCGCATGCGCAGCCGAGCCCCACAGGAGCGGCGGCAGATCCCACTCCCCTGCCGCACTAGGACTCTCAAGCTTTGGGTTTTTCATCAGACAGAGCCTCAGGGCGCACCTGTCGACGCCCTCCATCTTGGCGCGAAACAGCCGCCCCCGCTGCGCGTTGGCGCTGGCGTGCTGGGCGCATGAAAAAAAGAATTAAAACGCCGCTCGCTGCAGCCTCTCCTGCTGCCGTGCACTGCGAACAGCAGGCATCGCACCGTGCTGCCGTGCACGTGAGCAGCAATGCAGCAAGCCTCTCTGCCCAGTGCACACTGGACCACAGGACATACAGTGACTAGAATCCATCAAATGGATACTCCAGAAGACAGAAGGCTGTGTCTATGCACTGGCCGCCGCACCTCGAGGAACTCGCCAACAGCGCCGATCAGGAAGCCGAAGAACAGTACGCCTGTGCAATGCAAGGCAGCATTTGGAACGCCGCTCTACACATCGATGGCTGCTTTCGCTTGGCACTGGCCGGCCAAACTCCCACATGCGTCGCTTGTTTCGCTTTACACCCTGCACAGCGCCTGCAGGTCGTGAGATTTGGCAATCGGTTGCGCGATGATCACGGCGACGACGCGTGTCGCAGTGCGCTTCGGCACTATGTCATCAGTTCAGACTCGTAATAGGTGAGCGTGGACTAGCACCCACCCAGAAGCATGACGATCATGGCGACGACGCGCTCCGCGGTGCTCGTTGGCGTGATGTCGCCGTAGCCGATGGTGGTGATGGTGGTGGTGGCCCAATAGATGGCCGCGATGAACTGCGTCACCTGGGACGCCTCTGTCAGGTCCTCGCTGTTGCCGCCTGCATAATATCAACGACAGCATGTCGTTGAACCAGTCGGATTGGAAACCAGCAGTCAGCTGCATTGAGCTGCGCCAGCATGGACGCGCCTGCGTCAGGTCCTCGCTGCTGCCACCTGCACCAAGCAACGGTCGAAGCTCAACGCTGACGGTTGCTCGAGCTCCATCTTCCGAGCGCACAGCAGACACTGACAAGTGGATGGCAGTGATGGGAGGTGCCGGCGTGGGACGCCTCTGCCGGGTGTACGCCGCTGCTGCCTGCGGCAAATGAACGCAAAGCCTATGTTGTCCAAAGGAGTCCGAATGGGCAGGTAGCACGGTGACCTGGTTTCAGGGCTCTCGTACCCACGATGGCAAGCCAGGTGTGCCCCGAGCGGATGCCTTCAACGAAAAGCGGTGTGGTACCACATGCGCCCACGGAACTTGATGAGTGATATTGATGAATGGTGTTGATGAACGGTGTTGATGAATGCTGTGTCTCCAGCCTGGGGCGCACCCACGATGGCGAGCCAGGTGTGCCCCGGGCGGATGCCCTCGACTCGTGCGGTGTAGTACCAGATGCAGCCCAGGATGTTGATGAACAGCGCGGCGGTGAAGGCCAGGTTGCAGAAGTAGCCCAGCCCGTGGGGGAGCCATCGCACCGCCGTCGGCATGAACGACTGCCTGATGGCCGCCTGCAGTACATGAAGGCTTGTGCTATCAGGTTGGTGTACATCGTAGTGTCGAGCGGCAATGTTAGCACATCAAAAGTAGCCCAGCCTGTGCGGCAGCCAGCGCATCGCCATCGGCATGGAGGAATGCTTGATGGCCGCCTGCCATGTCCGCGGCAGACGGTTTGTCGCAGGTGTTGCTGTGTGTCCAGTGTTGCTTGAAACGTCACCACGGAAGTCCAGAGGCAGGGCAAGGTACGCAGCGGGGTACCGCGTCGGGGGGCAGCGCAGCACGTCAGGCACGCCGCTGTCCAATACTTCGTTCACACATGCTACAGCAGAGAGCGAAACCTAGAAAAGCAGCCACACACACCCGGGCGACGCGGAGGAGGCGCAGCAGCCGGAAGCAGCGCAGCACATTGAGCACGTCAAGCACGTTCTGGGAGGCGCGCTGGCCGTAGGCGCCGACCACAATGACCTGCACAGCAAAGGCATTCATCAATTTCATTGATTATTTAGAAGAGGTTGTCACTTCTTGATCGCGGGGATTTGTGGAGGAGCGCTGGCCGTAGGCATGACGACAATGACCTGCGCACGGCATGTGAAGCGGTTCTTGTTTTCATTTCCAGTCAGAAGCCACCAGCTTCCCACTTCTGTTGCAGGCGCCAGCCACAACGACCTGCGCACAACCATGCAATACGACTCAAGGCTTATGTAGCTTTGGTGATAGACCAGGGCCCTATCAGTGGTGAGGGAGGCGCGCTGGCCGCAGGCGCCGACCGCGATGACCAACGCGCTCGCCGCATGGTAGGTCGAAGTTCTGGGGATTGCGGGGCGTTTGTCACTCATCAGAGCTTCACTACCGCAGTGGGTACTTGCTCTACAGGATGGCGGCATGCACAATTTTCTATCAACAGCCGCACTGGGCGGCTTCCTCATGCATGATAAGGGCTTGGATGCCGCCCTGGCAGCCATCTCCGAGCTGTCAGTTGCGAAACTGCAGGGCGGCGCGGCGGCACTGGTGCCACACAGCAGACACTTTCGTTTGAACGCATCCGCGGCGTGCAAGGGGCAGGCAGCCGCACATGAACCCTACACAACAAAGGGGCCGGCCGCAGAACAAGACCCTAAAGCCGCACCTCCACCCACAGCGGCGCGGTGGCCAGCAGGTCGATGACGAAGGTGCTCCTGATGATGTAGTGCACCTGCGTGCACGGCGGCATTACACAAATTAGATAAGGGTGTACAGCAGTTGGTGGCCGATGCAGCAGCCGGTGGCTTATGCATGGCAGCCAACAACTCTCGAAGTCCTTCAGACGTTTGCAGATGTCCCATCATGCGCCAGGAAGCACATGCGGAGCTGTGCTGGCAAGGCGCTGGAGATGGAGCGCGCACAAAGGTAGCATAGAGTTTCAGTGTCTACCATAGCTGGATCATGGAGGCATCAGGGATCGCACCGCGACCATCTTGCGGTCCATGACCACCGCCTGCCGCAGGCTGTTGACGATGACCAGCCCGGTGCAGAAGGTCGACACTATGTCCGTGGTGTATATGATGGCTGCGGCAGCATGGGCCGGTGTCAATGAGCTTGGAGCGAGGGCATGCTGCTGAAGCAGCAAAGCACGATACAGCAACAGCGGCAAGATGCTGCGACGGAAGGTACTGCTGTAGCGAATGGCCCCCTGGCAGGGTGCCCGAAATCTGACCAACGGTCGAAGAATAAGCAGCAGCGGCTGTGAGCAGAGAATCACAAGCTGGGCACGCAGCGGGTGGCCATGCTGGAGGGGGATTGCTCTCGGAACTTTGAGACTATCACCTGCCACCAGGTCGGTGATGGTGACCCAGTTCCAGCTGGTCAGCGGGATGTTGAAGACGGTCGTCACCGGGATGAAGAACGCCGAGTAGGTGCAGTCCTGTTTGCGCAGCAAGGGAAATTGAATTCAGCACAGATTTCCTTGTCCAGCCAGCTCAGTCCTTCTCCAGCAGACACATTCAGCACACCTGCGCAGTCTTGCATCCAAAGCCGTCGTCAAGACAGTCGGCAGCGCTCAAGCGCACGATGTCTCAATTCACTTGGACTGTCAAACCGTGTCAAAGCCCGTCAATCACACCAGAAGGCGCACCATGATGCCGACGATCAGGCCGATGAGGATGGGCGTGAGCGCGGTGGGATACATCATCGGCAGCTGCTCCAGCCAGCGGCGCCAGCGGCTGGTGCTCGCCGCCTTTGCCTGCCGGTGCGTGTGGTGCCTGCGCTGAAAGGAATCTTTGTTGCTTTCATGTGGTATATACTGGCAGCTCCTCCAGCCAGCAGCGCCAGGCGGCTGGTGCCTGCCGCCTTGGCCTGCCGGTGCGTGTGGTGCCTGCGGCAGGGCAGTTGGAACCTCACAAAAAGTAACAAGCGGATGTGGTGTCTGGTCGGCAGCTCCCTCGGCCAGTGGCGCCAGCAGCTGCCACTCGCCGTCTTGGCCTGCCGGCGCATGTGGTGCCTGCGTGCAAACATGCATTCCGATGTTGTACAATGATTAGAAACTATATTCATGATTAGGAGCTACTCCAGCCAGCGGCGCCAGGCTGGTGCCCGCCGACATGGTTTGCCACATGCAGACATGCACACGCTTGGCTCGATTTGTAGTGGTCAGGTTAAAACGGCCGAAATTGAATGTGTACGTATTCTGCTTGCCGGCCGCGGCTCCGTACTGTCTTCTGGCGGTGAGGGACCGGCAACAAGAGAAAGATTCAGGTGGAAGGGCTCGCGCTGCAACGGGGTGCTCTCCTGCGTGAAGGTGTGTGAATGAGCTGACCAGAGCCAGATCTTGAGTAAGCAGTATTGAACGTGAACCTCTGAACCTCGTACCTGTCGCGGTGCAGCGCGCGAAAGGGTGTGATCTTCTGCGTGACGGTGCCGATAACGACGCTGGGTGGCAGCCCGCGCTCGCGCCGCCGCTTCTGCCGCTCCGGGCTGGTGTATGCACTCCAGACTTCGCGGCTCACCGTCACCTCCCGCGCCAAGCTCGCCTTGTACAGCTCTGCAGGAAAACGAAAACGGAGTTGTGGTGCCGTTTTGTGTGGCGAGTGAAGCGGTCATCCAGGCTGGCGTAGGCGCACCACGCCTCGCGGCTCACGGTCGCCTCCTGCGCGCACAAGCCACTCCGACATGTGCTGTCGGCTGCACTCCTCCAGCTTGACCTTGTCCAGCCTGGGCATTGCAATTGGCACTACAGGCGCGGCGCGATAAGGCAATACAGATCAGGTTGCATAGACCCTACCCTAGATGTGCTGCTGGCTCCACTCCTCCAGCTTGACCTGTTCGGCTGCCCCGGATTGCTCTTTCATGATGACATGCGTCATGGTCAGATGTGACCGGCTGCCCTTCACGAGATATGATGCCCACCTGAGATGTGCTGCTCGCTCCACTCCTCCAGCTTTACTTTGTCCAGGCCGGCCGGCGCCGACGACTCGCCGCTGCTGGAGCGCTTTGCCTTCTTGCCGCGGCCGCTGGCGGCGGCGCCGCCGCTCTTGCCGCCGCCCCTGGCGCCACCGCCGCCGCCGCCGGCAGAGCTTACGGACGGCATGCCGTCAATGTCTGCATGCGTCAAGCATTGCATGGTCAGCAGCACGTTGCAGGACGAGGGACAAGCTGCCTCCGCCAGTGATCTGCCAGGTCATTGTGCATGCCGCAGCAGTTGCTGAGCGTGTAGAGCCTTCCTCATCTTACTGCAGCTCTGCTGGCAGCATGTCGCTAGATTTCCATTCTCACCCATGTCGAGGATGTTGTCACGCTCCGCCTGTGCGTCAATCGCCTCGTTGAAGCGCTCCTCGTCTTCCTGCGCCCCCGCAGAGCTGCGCCGCCGTCTGCGGACGCGGTGGTGCTTATGCAACACTGTGCGGGGATGGAAATGGGGTTGTCAGCAGAAGTCCTCAGTGAAAGGTCAGGTCGGCTCGCCTAGCTCAAGGCCCAATATGAGCCACGCCTCGTCTGGCTGCGATCCTGTCGAGCCGCGCCGCTGGCTGCGGTGCTTGTGGGGCACTGTGCGCAGACGAGGCAGCACGACGTCACGCACATGTTGCCCAGATTTGACTCGTCGCCTTCCTCCGAGCCCACCGACTTGCGCCGCCGGGCCCGGTGCTTTTGGGGTTCGGCATGCAGGAAGATGGAGGACTTCAGCGAATCAGGTCTTTCTCCCTAAACTCAAAGCCTGGCTGGAACCGCGCCTCGTGTTTGTCGCCGAGCAACGGCGCCGGCTGCGGAAGGCAGGCATAATGGTCTTGGCTTTCAGAAAGGCGGCAATGGTAAATCGCTTTCCGAAGTAATTGACTGGACACGGCCGGTGCTGCTGCTGCGCCTCCGCTCATGGCAGCACTTGTCAGACTGACATTTGACATTCGAAAGTGCTGGAATGAGTAAAATTTTGCGCTCAAGCTCTCACTGGATGCTGCATGGTGCTCCCGCAGTGCTTCCGCCACGTGGCCGCGTTCCGTCGGGCTCATGCTGTCCTCTGGCGACTGAGCCCCCACGCCGAAGCCACTGCCGCTGCCGCTGCCGCCGCCGCCGCCGCTGGCGACGCTCTGGAACGTCGTCCGCCGGCCGCGTGCTGGCAGGATGGGGACCACCACATGGTCGGCGGGGCCGCCATTCCCAGCTGCCGTGTTGCTGCCACTGCCGTCGCCGCCGCCGCCGCCGCTCTCCTTGCGCTCCTGCGGCTTGAGGCGCGACAGCAGCCGCAGGATCGCCGGCTCGGGCTCCGGCAGCAGCCGGTGGCGGTCCTCCGGGAAAATGTCAGCACCACCAGCGCGGCTGGCGCCGCCCCGTGCACCGCCTGCGCCTTGGCCGGCACCGCCACGCCGGATGCCACCCGTGGCATGCCTGCTGCCATTGTTGCTGGTGGCGCTAGTGCTGCTGTCGCCGCTGCCGCTGTCGCTGCCGTCGCCGTTCATGGCAGCTGGAACGGATGAGGGCAGGTGCCTGGTCGCAGCTGCTGCTCCATTGTACGGTGCACCGGGCTGCAGCAGGTGCCTGTCTGGACGCTACCAGCGAGCAGCTGTGTGGCAGCCGATGCGCCCCTGTCGGAAACGTTGTGGCGAGCCCAGCGGCTGGCTGCGGTGCTGTGGGCGCATAGGATACGCCAGAACTGGGTCACTGGTCGGGTCAAGCTGTGAAGACCGATCGCATGCCCCCTGTTCAAACGTGCCGGTACACAGCTTGCTGCAAGTGAAGGCACAGCCACCCTAGCTGCGGTGATGCGCCCCCCAACGAGTTCTCAGAAGCAGTGACAATGAGCTATGGCGTGAGATTGTGTGGCTGGATGCTTGCACGACTGTACGGGATTGACTCGAACTTCACCACTTCAAGAGTCGAAGGCTTTTGAAAAAACTACGGCCTGCGCAGCGCTTGCGAATCACAGAGCCAGTGGACACCTCCAGCGGTCAAGCAACAACAGAAAAATTGACATCTGCACTGCTGGGCAAGCTGTTCCACAAAAAGCGCGACAGGTCATGCCAGGCTGGCCTATGGCTGATCAGGCCTGAGGAGTGCAGCCACATTCCTTGTTTTGCTGCCATCTGGAGCATCTGCTGGAGTCATGAATGTCACTGTGCGCGACTGCACCTGGCGCTCGCCCTGCCCTGCTATCATTTGGCGCCTGGCACACATCATTTCACAAGAGTAGCAGAAGCTAGCGACCCCTGGCCTGCACGGACTGCAGCTAAGAGCTGTTGCGCAACTGCCCATCAGCCTAATTGTGTTGCGCAACGGCATGGCGTCTGACTGGCGGCCGTACGAGGCGCCACTGGACGCCGAACTGAAGCGTGTGCTCGCAGCGGCAGTGCTCTACCCTCACAACTGGGACACGATTGTGCAGCAGCTCGTGGACGTGACAAAACCTTAGGGGTTCGACATGATGTTGGAGGCAGCAGCCTGCGTGCCTGTGCCTGGCTGATCATGGCAGCTGCGTCTTGCCGGCAAACCGCTGCGCTTCAAGAAACCCTGTCCTGGTGACTGTGCAGGCTGCCGCCAGGCGCTACCTGCGTTGCCGCCGCCGTTGAGGCTGGCTACGATGCAGCCACAATCGACACAGAGACAGCAAGTATGCTCTACACTCTGCTGCTGCTGCTGGCTGGCCAGCTGCACGCTGAGCGTTTGCAGCTCGCGGCGGCCGCTGCGGCGGCGATCATCTGCTTCTCGGATGGCACGACCGCGCCTCTGGCGCCCGCCGCCTGGGATGCGGCCGCGAAGATGACCGGCCTACTCGATCGCCTGGCGGCTGCGCTGGGCCGCCGCGGCATGCTGGCGGCCGTCGATTCCGCGCTGCCCGGAGCCGCCACGACCGCGCTCCACTCGCCGTCGGCGCCCAGCAACTGGCAGGGCCCAACGGCGGCAACAGCGCCCTGGTGGCGGAGGCCGCCGCGCACGCCAGCAAGCTGGCTTGCTGGCTGTCCGGCGTGCAAGCGCCGTGCGGGTCTTGCCCCAAAGCTGGCGCGCGCAGCGGCTGGCGACCGCGGGGCGTCGCCAGGGGGCCGGCGCCCGCCCCCGACGCCGCTGAGGAGTTCCTGGCTGCCAACGCGGCTGTGCACCAGCTGTGCGCCGCCACCGGGCCGTCGGCGGTTCGCCGTCGACTTCCTCCTCAGCTGGATCTTGACGCTGCTGCGGCGGCTGGCGAGCGCGCTGATGTGGGGCAGCGCCCTCTGCAACCGGCAGGCCGGCAAGGAGAGCGAGCCGGGGTGGCGGCCGGCGGCAGCGGCGCTGCAAGAGGCACTGGCGGCGAGCGGGCATCACGGCCAGGGGTGGCTGCCGGCGCTGGCGGCCTCAATCGCCGCCGAGGCGGTGGCGCACATTGACGTCATCAGCGAGCTGGCGGTGTCCCGGGACGATCGCGGACGCTGCGATGGTCGTGTTGCTGGTGAGCTGCAAATCCTTGTCGAAAGACGTTTCTGTGCGGCCAAGTTGTGCTTGAAAATGGAGGTTGGTAGCATCTCGCGCTGTTCTTGAGTGAGGCACCTCACCCAGAGAGTGAGCTTGGTGCTGCGGAATCGTTTGCCACTCATCAGTGCTGCATGGCAACCTTGCGACTAGCCATGGTCCCATTGCCCACATGCAGGAGGAGGAGCAGGCAGCCCAGACAAAATCCGGGCGGCTGCGCCAGCAGCGCGGCGGCGGTGCCCAGACAGTCAGGGACCGCAGCGGCAGCAGGAAGCAGCAGGCAGCTGCAGAAGCGGCGCAGCGGCGCAGCACTGCCAAGCCGCCAGCTGGCAGCGAGGGCGGCCATAGCAAGCAGCAACAGCAGGAGCGGCGGCGGCAGCGGCACAGCTCGGCCCATCGTGCAGGCGGCTGAGGCGTTAAACAGCCCTCCCAGAGCAGCGGAGGTCGCAGCCTCTGTGGCTGACGCCGCGTCTGACGCAGCTGACCATACTGAGACACTGCAGCACCCATCGCTGCACCCGTCGCGGGAGCCGCCAGCACTGCCGGTGCCGTCGCCGCCGCAGCAGCCGCTGCAGCCGCCGCCACCCACGCTGCTGCAGCTGCCGCCGCCACAGCCGCCGCAGCAGCAGCAGCAGCCAGAGGATGCGCCTGGCGACCTTTGCTGCCCCATCTCATCGGCGAGTGTTTCATCCTCAGAATTGAGAAGTGTAATTCGCTCAACGCGCGCGGATTCTTACTGTCGCATTGTCAATTTTTGTCACAGTCAATGCTAGCGGCGTCGACTTCGCGGCAGAAAGTTTCGACCGCGGCACCTGCACCAGCACCTATGGCGCCAGACAGGTCGAGGTGGGTTGTTGCTTCCCGACCCTGTCGGGCAGAGAATCAGAGACACCATCATGGCAACATGAGGCGTGTGCCCCCGGCATTGCCGATGCACTCGGCACCTCGAGGAACACATGCTTATATCCAGGGCGCATCTGGTCATCCTGTTTCGATGCGGCTGTGGTGCCCAATCGGGATCGTGGGGTGCGCGGATGGAGGTGACCTGCTACAGTATGTCCACAGCATCAGATGCACGCATGCTCTACACCCTCGCCCACACTGCACTTTTGTCCACACGATACCCTGTCGCTCCGTCGGTGCACGATTCAGGAGCTGCTAGACTCGGCGCGTGCGGTCCTTAGGACAACCCTCTCCATTTCTGCAGTACTTGAAATCTCATTGTGGGCATGTATTGAAATGCTGTTACTCAGGAGCTGCTGGAAGGATTGGTGGTGCGCGCCGACGGCTGCGCGTGCGGTTAGGTCAGCCCTCTCCATTTCTTTTGTGTTTGCAACTTACGTAGACTCATTGAAGTGCTGTTGCGCAACCCGTTGAATTGTGTTGCGCAGCAGCAGCTGGATGACCCAGTGGTGTGCGCCGACGGCTACACCATCGTCGCTGGCGGCTGGGCACGGCGTGCCGCTGGAAGTCTTGCAGATCTCTGCTCAATGATTCAAATAGCGACAGGTACATGTTTAGCAATGCATTACATTTATGACGGGGGCGCCGCTGTCGCACCAGGGCGTGGGGCCGTGCCAGCTGGCGCGGGAGCTGGCGTTCGAGTGGCTCGCGGCCGTGTGGCGATACGGCCGGGCGCCGCCGCGCCAGTCCTGGCCCCGGTGGGGCCGCAGAGGTCACACATTGACTTATGCATCATTTTGCTTCCTTGAGACTCGACAGCCTGCTGGAGCTGTTCAAAGTCACAATCTGCAACTACAAAACTACTGCAGTGTCGTCGTGTCGTGAAGACGACGGCTGAGTCAGCCCTGCCAGCTCACCATAATCGTACGAGGTTTCCAAGAACCCGTACCGAGGTGCAGCGTTTTAAAGTTATAGGTACACCACGGCTGGCGAAGTGATAAAGTTGAAGTCACACTTTGTTGTCACATGGCAAACCAGAGCTGCCGGAAAGATGGCCAAATCAAATCACTCTGGTTTGCGCCATCATGATGACACTGCCATTGCATCGACACACAACAGGGCGCGAGCTTGCCTGCGGCTGCTGAGCCTCTCCGTCTGCTGGCAGCGTTCGATCCGTCCCGGAAACGCTGTCCGTAGCACCCGCACTTGCCGCCGCTGCAGCACCGCGCCAATCTGCTGCCGGCGGTTTAGCCGCCTCCGGCGGTTTAGCCGCCTCCGGCGCCGCTGCCGACTGCGGTGGCGCAGCCGGCCCCTGACACGCTGCTTTTGGCCTGCCACCGTCCGCCGCCGCTGGATCTGCTGGCGCCGCTGCCGCGGCTCCAGCTGCCGCCGGGCATGGCGAGCCATGACCGCAGCAATCATGTTCACCCACGCGCTGGCGCGGCGGTGGGTCGACGCTGGCGCTTTCGCAGCCGAGCAGCGGTCGGGCACTCTTGACGGCTGTGGCACTGTACAGGGCTGCAAAAGCTCTTCTGTTGCAGCCGCGGGGCCGGGCCAGGAACTGTGCCGCTTCAGCTCTTTCTGCCGCGTTCTGCATACAGTGCTGCCGCGCCGCCGCCGCGATTCTCAACGCCGGCGTACTGCAGCACAGGCTGGAGGCCGCCCAACAAACTCGGGCAGGCCCGCGGCGAAGGCCCTGGCGGGCGCCTCTGGCAGCGTTATGGTGCAGAGAGCGGCCTTCCTGCACTTGGGCGCAGAAACCATGATGGGCGGCGCGCTGGCGGCCGGCGCCTCGGTCTAACACCGCATCGCTGACGACGGCGCGGCGGAATCTCTGGCCGCCGCGCTGGAACACAGCTTCGAGAGGGGCGATGCGCTGCAGTCGCTGTCTGAGTTTCGACAGGACGCGCTCGCATCTCTGGCCGCGCTCCTGGAAGCCAGCGCGGCCGCGAGGGCGCAGCTTTGGCCGGGCAGCCGCTGGATGCGCCTGCTCAAGAACGTCCAGCGCCTCGAAGAGGGCAGCAATGCGCTAAAGCGGCGACGCCCGTGCTGAAGCCGCCCAAGCGGCTGATCAGGGCAGTCCCCAGCAGCCAGGCCAGGGCCTGCGCTGCAATGGCAGCCTGCTCGCCTATAGTGTGTGCGCCGCTGGCCCGCTGATCATCTGCGCCTGACTGGTGCGTTGCCACCGTCGCTGCTGCGCCTCACCCACATACAGCATTCCCTGACACTCTACAGTGGGCGCTGACGCCGTGTCTGCTAAGCCTGGTCCAGCGCTGACGGCGGACGCGGACCCCTGAAGTTTCTTGGTTCTTCTCTCCTGCTGCGGGTTCCCCCTTGCCAAACCCTAAACACGCGACTGGCCGTCCGGATTCCGGCAAGGTGTGCTGCCACATCGGCAGCGCATGGCGCCAGCCAGGTCTCACACCGCTGCAGTGCTGCCGCCAGCGCTGGCGCCGCTGCCAGCGCTGGCGCCGCTGCCAGCGCCTCTGGAACCTAGCTCCTCCAACAAGCCTTGAGTCACAGCTGCCAGCAGCTGGGCTGCGAGCAGCAGCCGGGGCGCGGCCTCCGGCAGCGGGCTGCCGCTCGCCGCCGCGGTGGGCTGTAGCGTGGCAAACAGCACTACCAGTTCTGCGCGTCGCCGGGAAGGCGCTGCGACACCACTAGCAGCGCCTTCACGGCGATGCAGGTGGTGTCCAGCAGCATGGGCAGCCAGAACTCCAAGTGTCCTGCAGTAGGACATCCACATGTCTGATCCCGCAGCTCAGAATGCACGAGTGGTAGAGTCATAGTTGTGTGAAGTCAAAATGCGCTTTTCAAATCGTGCGGTCGAAATTGCAATGCTGCATGGCCGTCAGGACTCTTCTGCCTGACCATGTGGCGCAACAACTGATCATGCAGCACAACGAAGCGATGGTCATGCAGAGCAGTTGAGGCGCTCACCCTGTCTGCTGGCACTTGTAGCAGCACCCACTGCCACGCATAAAAGGCAGCGCGCCAACAGCCGTCGCAGCGGCCCGGCAGCCTCTGGCCGCGCCCTTGCCATGCAGTCAGCTGCTACGAGGGCATTGCGTAGGCTCGCCGCCAGCAGGACTCTCGCATCTGCGGGAAAAGGATGGCTTTCGCCTGCAGCAGCGCCGGCGCAGCGGCAAATCTCCAGAGTGCTGGTGTCTGCCTCGAGCGCTCCATGCAGGGCCTCAGCCAGGTCTGCCGCCGCCGTCAGCACCGGTTTGGGCGCTCTGAACGCTTGGTTTATATACGTGCAGCAGATGGCCCTCCTCTGCATTCTTGAACGTCTAGGCGCCACCCAGTTTTGCACCGTAAACACGAGGGAGCCGCATTGTTCCGCACTGTTGCAAAAATACAAGAACAAAGGAGGCCCGTGGCGCTGGTTTGAAAAAGCGAAATTGGCAACCTCTCCGGTGTCACTGGCCTCCTTTGTTCTTTCTTGTTTTAAAATTTCCCGAGGCGGTGTGAGCGCCGAGGGCCCTCCTGTTTTTTTTTGCCTTTTTCAGAAGGGAGCCCTTCCGCACGGGGTTGGAAAAAAAACCAGAGACATCAAGCACCACCCGGCCCAGAGTCGGCAGCTTGCAAGGGCCACACATGTGGGTAAGCCCTAAAAACCAACGCTGTGGACTGCACCTGCTTTCTAATGGCAGCATCCGAAGGCATTTTGCCGCCAGCGCCGCTGCAGCCACCGCCGGAGGCTGCAACTATAGCCACGAAGATGCCACCGCTGGATCCTGTGCATTTTTACGTTGAGTTTGGCTGGATTGAATATGACAAGGGCGATCTTTGTGACTGGCATGGTTGCGGAGCACATGTCTGCCAGGCTTGGGTTCAGCCATGGGCGTGGTCGCTTTCGCGGCGTGTCCTGACGACAAGGCTTCGGCTTCACATGCAACGGAGGTTGGAGAGGCCGTAATAACGCGCACTTCGGATCCGTGGGATCTGCGGCACTGCTCCAGCGACAAGAGCTTGTTTCAAGAATTATTACGCTGATGAATTTACCTGGCAGAACTGGGCTGAGTCGGATCACATCCCTCAAGAAAATCTGTCTAAAATAAACCATTCGCACTTCTGAATTACAGTCGAGGCCGATTCGAGAGGAAATGTCTGCACCTGCAGCAGTCGGGCTGTGGGACGACGTGCAGGTGCCCAAACCATGATCATGGCTGGGCATCGGGCCGTGCAAATGTGCACCAGAAACTCCTGCTGGAGCGGTATGTCTGCGCACTCGCGATAGTCGGATTCACCGGGAGGCGTCCAAGTCCTCACAGGGTGAGGGATCTCTGTACAGCCACGATTGTACGGGCTGAGTAGGAGAGCTTCGCGGCAATGTAGTTGCGACGAACAAGATTTCCAATTGACTTCATGCGCCGCCCCATCAAACCTTCTAGCTTGCTGGCAGCTATTGCAATTCCTTGCACGCTGCGCCATTGTAGTTCGGGCGCATTACAAACTTTGCATCCTGCCGTTTGAAAACGGAGGTGCAGCCCTGCAGCATCGCGCCGTGCTGGCTAGAGACACCTGAAAGCTGAGCCGCGTTTGTAACAAGATCGCAGGAGCCGGTTTCACCTTCCTTCAGCCGCTGCCAGCAGCAGTTATAACCGCAGCGACGCCCGCGCTGCGCCGGCCAGATGGCTTTTGCGCCCTCGCCGCCCAACAGCCGGACGAGCTTTGCTCGCGGGGAGCTGCTGAAGGCGGGCGGCATGCTAGTCGTCTGCCTGGCACTGGTCATGGCGTTCCAGGTAAGCTTCGGCATCTCCGCAATGTGGGACAGCGCGCACCTTATTCCTGGCATGGAGGTCCAGCATTACGACCCAAGGCAGCATGCAGGTTGAAATCCCCGCGCCTGCACCGCAGGCTGTGCTTCCAAAGCCGAACAGAGACCTCGGACCGCGCCTGACAGCCAACGACCTGCAGTCGGTGCATAGTAAGGTGTGGACCCGCCGCCGGTGGCGCCGCTGCGGCCATGCCTCTGCGATGTCTTGAACAAGTTCAGAGGCTGAAGTGCTGAGAAGCTCGACATTAGGGAGTGTCTACTCCACTCGCCCACAGCTGACATGCGTGGTCGCAGCGCAGATGTCTGAGCCAGCGGTGGCAGCACGGCATGCGGCGGCGGACAGCCCCAACGCAGGCAGCCAATCAGCTGCGGGGCTAGAGGAGCAGGTCTCACGGCTAGAGGTTCTCGTAATGGATCTCAGCAGCAGGGTGGATACGTTGGAAGGTGGGTGTCGCCAGGCGCTTTTTGCACTGGTGTGTTGCGCTGTGCACGTCTGTGTTGTGCGCTTTGTGGGGTTGCTGATCATCAAGCACAGACGGATGCTTTGTGATGTCAACAGGTCTGAGAATTTTTATGTCGTCATATTCTGCAGTGGACCGAAGAGCCACCGCAAAGCTGCTGGACCGGGTGCTGCAATGAAGTCGGCAGGGCGGAAGCGCACACGAGGCGTGCCATGCTGGCGCAGCAGATTCACAGGGGCGCACGTGCTGCGTTTGCCGCCGTCACCACGCACTTTCAGCACCTGCTGACAGCGGCTGGTTCACAGTACTGCAGCACAATTGTCGGCTCTGAAGTGTAGGTCATCCTTACGTAAGCTGTCGACCTCCCGGCAGTTCAGCCACATTCCCTTTTCTGCAAATGATCCACGACCACTACCAAGCCTCATCGAGAAGTGAGCTGGACTCCTGCTACGCAACAGGTGCTTGTTGTGTGTGCCAGAATCTCGCCACCGGGTGCAGATTGTCTGTGCACGTCGACACTTTAATCCACGCGCTGCCATAAGATCCGCTCCGCATCGGTTCTGGTCTCGTCACGGGCACTCTGCATCGGTGTGTTAGCAAGCGCCCCATTTTGGAAGACAGCCAATATCATCTCGCTGCGCCAGCGGCACAGCATGCGGTCCTGACATGCACCGCCGGCCGGCTGCCAGGCGATGCACGCGCCAGGGCGCCACAGGGGCGGCGGCCTGCGCCTGGCCCTCCGGCTGGTGCTGCTGCTCCTCTTCGCAGTCGCTGCCGTCCGACTGCTGCGGGTGCGCCGCACACGCTGACGTATGCTTGAGCGCTGCACGGATGGCGCAAATGGTACTGGCAACTGAACGGCAATTAAACCCATCGATGTGATTGGAACTTCCCCTCACTCTTCATGTGCATGCCACAGACGGGGCGCCGCGCGCCGGATGGAAGCCCCCGAGTCGCCGGCATGCCAGCTGGCAATGGCGGCGCTAATGGGCAGGTGAGCCGATGCGCCGCTGCACACGAGCAGCACTCCACGCCACTGTTTGGGCTCTAGCCTGTGACCGCACATTGCGTGCCAAGCTTGCCAGATTCTCATCTGTGCCGCTGACAAAATGCTCTCAGCGCCGCTTCGGTACTCAGATGACACGGGCGGCCCGGAAATGCGCCCAGTCAGCGCAGGGAGTCCACGATACGGCGCAACGTCGTCAGCGGCAGCTCGAGGTGCTGGCAGCGACCTAACTGCCACCGCGGTCACTGATGCACAACACGGCCTGCGCACTGCTCGAAAATCTGGCCTGGTGCGCTGCAGATTGTGGCGCTCAGCCGCAGCCGAGGCGTGAACGCCGAAGGACCGGCGGCGGTGCCTGCGGCGGATTCGTCTGGGAATGTAACCTCCGCCGGGCGGCGTGCCCACAGGGCGCGTGGAGGCGACCAGCTGGCACGCCTGCGCAGCCAGCTGCTGGAGGCCAGGGAGGAGGTCGATGCCATGAAACGTGAGCAGTCTGACGCACTGTGCTCTATAACAGTCCGTGTGGGTGCCAAGCCTCTGGTTCTGCCAGCAGGACATCGAGGTTACCCTGCACTGCAGAGCAGCCTGGAATGCGACTGTCATTGCTGCTATCCTACCACGTCCAGCTTCCTGCTGGGGACCTCGGCAGCTGGCAATAGCCAGAGACATGTCATCGACCCTTCACCTGTGGCGCAGTGGACCGGGCCAACACGGCGCAGCACCTGGACTATTCGCTGCGCCTCAGGGCTGCAGCCTACCAGGCAGCGGCGCAGCTGCCGGGCCCAGGCGCGCCCGCTCACTCCTGCTGTGCTCGCCTCATGGCTTCTGAGCTGGCATCTCGCACAGCATGGATTTGTTGCCGGCCGTGAACTCGTTGGCTGTTGTGAGCCGCGCTGTTGCCGTGCAGCTGTGCTGTGTTAGCCCGAATCACGAGTGTGCCGCATTCCGGTGATTGTATGAGCACAGGACCCGCAGAGGTCGCACTCCCCAGTCTGCTCATTGCGGAAGCGCCATCGACACGAAGGCGCTTGGCCACCGCAGGTTCACCGGTGGCGGAGTCGGCGGCAAACAGCGGGCCCGCCACGGCCGCCGCCCCGGCCGCGCCAATGCCCGGCCTGGAGTGTGTCGGTCCTGCGGCAGACACCGCCGGCGTCGTGGCGGCAGTGGTGACGGTAACTTTCGACCGGGCGGACTACCTTCGGCAGCATCTGGACAGCGTCCTGGCGGCGCACGGGCGCAACCCCGCCAACAGGTAGGCACTTCGATGCGAATCAACCCGTCTTTGACCGCGGTCTGGTGGAGAAGTCTGGGGTAATGAGAACCCGTGGCAGCGCGTCGCAGGCGGCGTTGTGACGACAGCGGTGATGGGCACCTTCCATCGCGCTGACTATCTGCGGCAGCACCTTTGGCTTGGGGTCCCGCCTGTCCACCTGACACCGCGCGACTGATGCAGACGTGTCTGGCTGCCGGCAGGCGGCGCTTCCCGCTGCACATTGCGCAGGACGGCACCAACGCAGAGGTGGCAGCCCTGGCCCGCAGCCTTCAGCCCTATGGCATTAGGTGCGCAGGCTGTTCACGTAACAGATGTCTTGAGTCTTCACGAATTCATGTCATGGCTTGCACGCAATTCTGAGCTGCATCCTCTTGAGCCTCACGGCAATAGTTGAGCCAATCGCCTGCGCTGCCGCTTGACCAAACATATGGAACCTGCAACTTTATCCAATCTGCAACTTCCGCAGCCCTGAGTCGTCACACGATGCTCTGCACTGAACCCTGACGTCGCAGCTGCCAGCTGCATAGCAATAAATTCTCCAGTCTGCAACGTGCGTCTGACACACAGCCATGTCACAATTATCTCACTCTCACTCTCTCTCGCTCTGCTCATGTACAGATGTGTAGAGCTGCTTTCTTTCACTGCGCAGGTACCTGAATCACCGCGGCAGCGAGGCGCGCCGGAAGCACGAGAAGAACCCGCACAAGCTGATCGGCGCGCACTACCGCTTCCTGCTGTCTCAGTTCTTCGACTGCTTCCGCTTCCCCAAGCTCATCATCCTGGAGGTGCGCAGGATTTACGTTGTGTTTTCTTCGATTTGATACCCTAAGATACCCTAAGAAAAATGAGCGGCGCGCACCACCGCTTCCTGCTGTGCGCGGTTCTTCGACTGCGTCCGCTTCCCCAAGCTCATCATCCTGGTGGTGCACGAGAACTTCCTTCTGTTTCCTTGAGTTCACGTCCCTGAGAGAGCTGATCGGCGCAATCTACCGCTCCCTGTTGCACTCCGGCTGCTTCCACGTTTTAGAGGCTATCACCACCGCGGTCAGCGGGAATAAGCTTCGAATCATTTGTGATAGTCCTTAAGCTTGACAAGGTCCTGTATTCACTTGTCGGTGCACCAACTGTTGTGCGTGTCCCACCACAGGGGCGGCGGGATCTCAATATGCACCTATACAGTCAGTACTGCAGATGTTTCAAGTGATCATGTTCCTGCGCCTACAGGTCGACATGCCGCCGACAGAGGTTTGTTTTCGTTGTTTGCCTGCAGGGCACCCCTGCTGGATGCCTCAAACCCTGACAATTAGATCATCGTGCAATTGTACGCAGGACGACATGCAGCTGGCGGTGGATTTTTTCCCGTTATTCGCCCGCGGCGCCGCACTGCTGGACGCCGACCCTACCCTGTACTGCGTCAGCTCCTGGAACGACAATGGCCAGGTACGCCTCTGTCGATTGCCTATGACAAACTGACAGTGACAGGTACACTTCCAGCACACGTGCTGTGCTGCCTCATGTTCAAAAATATAGGGCAGACGCGCCGCGCCCTTGGATCTGTGTCCTTTTGCTGTGCGTAGTAAGCGCAGAAGAACACCCACTGGCCGTACGCCTGCATCTCATGTATGCCATCTTGTCATATGCAGCACTGGAACGTGCGCAAACTAAAAGCGCTCCCGCCACACGGGGTCTATTCTCCTCGTGGAGAATGTTTCATGACAACGCACGTGCTTCGCTGTGTTATGACCCATACTCGTTTGCCATCTGCAGCACTGGAACGTGCGGGACGCGGCGGCGCTGCGCCGCACCGACTTCTTCCCGGGCCTCGGCTGGATGCTGTCAGCGGAGGTCTGGAGCAGCGTTAGGTGAGAGCGATCCACTCTCCCTCGCACCCTGACATCCAGACGTGCAGCGCTCACATGTGTTGATTTCACGACATGCTGCGTGCTGTTGGCAAAGGTGTGCAGCAGTGTCAGATGTTTCTGAGGTTCCTGCATCACGATCAATCTGCTTCGAATGTCAAATGTCAACAGGGTTTGACTTATGTTCCGCGACAGCATGTGTTTGCGTAGGGGACAGCTGCTAAGCGTGGCAAGTCCTCCTGTGCTGGGCCCATGTCTAAGTCGGATCAGCTCCACGAACTGTCGGAGTCAGCTACGATAGGTCTCAAATGCAGGATTCGCTTCATGGCGGACAGCTACTGGGTGTGGCACGACTTGCTGCGCATGCGCAACGTGCGGCGCGGGCGCTGGTATCTGTTGTTTCTCGTTGTGAATCACAATTTGAAATACTCCTGACTGCAGGACGCGCTTCATGGCGGGCAGCTACTGGGTCTGGGACGACTTCCTGCGGATGCGCAACGTGCGGCGCGGCCGCCAGTGCATCCAGCCAGAGGTCTGCCGCAACTTCAACTTTGGCGCCCAGGTGAGCGCGGGCGCTGTCCTCCAGGACTTGCCAGCCGCGGACGATGGGAAGACGGCGTGAATGCTCCTGCACCGCCGCAGACGGCAACAAGAGTGCACAGGCGCTCATGCACCGCCGCTGCCGCTGGTCGATGCAGGACACCCCGGCAATCCGGCATCAGATTCTGCATTGCCTCCTGCCGGTGTGGCGCAGCAGGCGGCATGGACGTGCACTGGGTGCAGCATTGCATGCTATCTGCTGGATGATCCAACATCCTGGATGACAGAGCACATTAAAAAAACGAAGGTGCATTTCCAATTGGATCACCCACAGCCGGCGACGCACCTGGCTGCCATCAAAGTACCTGCACCAAACCTCTGAAAGCTCATGCCACTGATAGTAGCGTGCCAATGTGATCTGCAGGGGTCGTCGAGGGGGCAGTTCTACCGGGAGCACCTGATGCCGGTGCGTCTCAACGATGTGGACGTCGACTGGGCACGGCAGGACCTGTCCTACCTGCAGCCGGACGCCTACCGGCGGCTCATGCGCGCGCGCCTGGCGGGTACACCATCTCTGTGCACATGGATGTTCTCGTCACCTCCCTCTTTCGAGTTTCAATCGAGGTGCTCTGTAACCAGTGTGGCATCCGGAGGCGGAACACGTTGTACCTGCGGCTGGACGCTTACCGGCGGCTGATGCGCGCGCGCCTGGCAGGCACGTCCTTGAATTTTTTTCAGCTGAAGTTCCTGCACCTCATGCATGGCTCAGTACAGCAGCGAGTGTGTCGAACCAGAGCGGCAGTCACAGCAGCCTATCTGGCTGCCAAACGCCTGCGTCCGAAAATGCAAGGGGGCGCGGCGTGTGGCGCCGCTGGAACGACGATAGGATGCGGCGGCGGGCGCTGTCAATTCGAATCATAGGCATTGGCCAAGGCCTATCGACCGCAGTGCAATCACAATGCAGGCGCGCAGCTGGTGGCTTCAGTGCAAGAGGCGCACGCGGCGGCGGGTGACGCGATGCTAGAGTATAACAGCATGGACGAGTTCTCGTCGCTGACCGGCAACCTCAGCTGGTTTGGCGACTGGTGCGTAAATGGGAGCTCCTTCAGCTCTGCAATTCCGAGCCGCGGAATTTCGTACTACTAGATTTCCGATGTTGATCAGCCCTGCTCCTGGCATGACGGGAAACTGGGGGGAAACTGGTGTTTTGGGATGTCTAGCGAAGCTGTTCCAACTACTTGCCCGTGTTTTGCAGGCGGGAGGGCACGCCTCGAGGCGCCTACAACGGCGTGCTGTTCGCACCGCACACCGGCAGCGGGGCTCCGGCCAGAATCACAGCCGGCACCGGCGGCGGCAGCAGAAGGCGCGCTCCGGCTGGCCCGGTGGGCGGTGCTGAGCTCGAGGACGGCGGGCTCGACGCTGCGGGCGGCGGCGGCAGGCAGCAGGAAGCATCAGCGGCAGACGGCTCCGAGATGGCTCCAGCACATGGTGCTGAGCAGGCAATGGAGGCTGCCGGCCCCGACAGGGCTCCTCTGCTAACGAGCAACGCGCTGGATGCCGAGCACGCAGAGGATACTGCAGAGGGTGACGAGGGCCAGAGTGGATTTGCACTGCCAGGTGGCAAAACCATATTCCTGGTTCCGGGCGCCGGTTTTAGCGCGCCGATCACGCGGTACTCGGCACAGACGTATGTGGACGAGGCTCGCGCGGCCATGTACGGAAATGATAGCGGGCGGCAGGACAAGGCAGCCGAGCGGCGGCAGCTGACGGTTGCAAGACACGGGCGGCGGTGACATCAGCGATCTCTGCGTATTGAAAATGCTGAATCTGGGGGGCAGAACTTTATGTTTACGTCTTTGCGGCTACTGGCCACGAAACTGGCCGATGCCGAGCAATACGTCCAAGCCCACCGCCAAGAGGCCAAGCCGACCTCCTGCCCCGACACCCCAGCCCCCACTTGGGCGGCAGGCTTCACAACGGCGCCCAGCACGTCTCCGACTGCATCGCCAACAATGCAGCCCACCACAGCGGCCCCGACTGCGTCGCCATCTACTGCCGCTCCGACGGCTGCTCCTACTGCCATTATCCCAGCAATCGCGCCAACCGCTGCGCCCACAGATGTGCCGACCCCGTTCGCACGCCGCCGCCGCCGGTTGCTCAGCTGCCGCCGGTGGTTGTTTCGATTGAGTCGGTGCCCATCGGCCAGCAGCCGCCGTCGGCGAGCGGCACCGGAGATGCGGCGCCAGTCACCCTCGACAACTTTGTAGTGAAGACAGCCACCGGCGACTTTGCGGGCACCGCCCTGAATGGCTCGAAGGCGGGTCCATGCTACAATGCTGTTGTGATCGGAAGCAAACAACCGCACGCCATTGCTGATGGAGAAGATCGATGCGCTGCACTGCATTTGTAGTGGTTGGCAATCACTGCAAATCTCCTCCATCCGCGACTGCGGCAGCTGAGCCCGCATTCCCGCATACGCAGAAGACGATGTTCCTTTCACATGGTTCATTGAACGGGTTGTGGAGCTGCATGACGCTTTCAATGCACTCGTGCAGGTGCTGACAAATGCAGACGGGCAGCCGGCGGCTCTCAACCGCACAGACGGCGCCAGATTCGATCTGCTGTTGGTCTACATAGCCAGGTGCGGTGGAACGAAGCTGCACAACTCAGCACGAGTGTGGTGAATGCCAAATGTGGCTTCTCTAATTCATCTGCCTTCTGCGTTGCCTGCATGGAGTGTGTTGCGTGTGCTGCTGATGCATAAACAGTATGTGCGAATGCGGAGCAGTTTTTGACGCTGAAGTTCATTACTGCCACAGTTTTCGCCGCCATGCTCGAGCAGCCTACGTGTTCAAGCTGCCAGCTTCTACAAGTAGCATCGTCTTTTTTCTGAAGGCAGCGCGAGCCCAGAGACGGCGCTGCGTGTGACAGTGACCGAGCAGCCGGTGGGTTTAGGGTTTAGTGTTTCCGTCACCAAACCCTAAACCCGTCACAACAGTGGACCTGCAGCCGAACGCGGCCTTCAGATGATGAAGGAGGAGCTGGCGGTCTGCTCGGAGCAGCTCAGGCACGGATTCTGCGCGTAGCCGCCCGCCGCCAGGAAGTGGCGCACCTGCACTCAGAAGTGGATGAGCATTTCAGATTCGAGCTCCTCAATTGGGAAGGTGTATTCCAAGGCCGACAGAAAGGTTGTCGCTCAGCTCAAGTCGAGAGCCAGCTCCATTCATATGTGCTGAACAAGGTGGGCTGTGCCGCCCGCGACCGACAGCGCCAAAGTGTTCGTCTGCTGCAGAGTGCATGTGCAGCTGCCGAGGTGCGCTGCTGACAGCCGCATTTGACAGAACCCACCGAGCAGATGCTTCCCACCTTGGTGAGTGGCCGCCGGTCATGTTGGTTTGGCAGTTGCGTTGTGCGCTGTGCAGCATTTCTTCTGGGGTTTTCAGTCCTTGCTGAGCATGTGAAGGAAGCCTGCAGACTCACCGAGCTGACGACCTCCGCATTGGTCAGCGGCCGCCCCGAGGTGTTTTTCTTCACTGTCGTCGTGATGGCATTGGTCAGCGCGCCAAACGCCTGGCTCTTGTTACCCGACGGGCACCTGCGGTGCAATGTAGCGCATTCACGGTGCGATTTCAAACCAAAAAGTAGTAGACATTGTTACTTGGCTGCCCCAGCATCAAGGATTCTAGGGAACATATTTTTGTCGCTGGATGGTGGCGGTGAAGCTCACCGAATGCCAACCTTGCAGGAAACCGCGGGTCACTGAAATCACGTTCTAGGGGCATCCCTCTGAACGTTCCCATGACACCTCCAAGGCATCGCCCACAGCAGCAAACCTTGATGTCGAGCAAATCGGGTGTTTGGACACTGAGGTGCAACATGCAGACGTGTGCGTCACCGTTTCTTTATGTGGACACCAGGGAGAGGGAGCTCAAACTGCAAAATAGGGACGGCGGTATAGAGAGAAAAAATAAGAAACGTGCACGCATGTGCAGATGTCTCATTCTTGCGGCAGCCCACACCAGGCCCAGAGACCCGCTCACAGGAGGGACACTGATCATGAGATGAGGAAAAGGACAGGTAGGAAAGCAAAAGCGCACGCGTCCGCAGACGTCTCCTCATCGCGGCAGCCGGACACCAGGCAGCTGAATTCCCGCGCGCCAAAGCTGTTGGGGTGCGGCCGCACCGGCGCCCCACCCTGTGTAGTGCACAGCGATGGCAGCTTAGGCACTTGATGAGAAAGCCCCAAGCACAGCTTTGTCAGCGGCGCTGCGCCAAAGCTGTTGGGGTGCGGCCGCACCAGCTCAGAGCTGTTGGGGTGCAGCCGACCAGCGAGCGTGTCTCAATGCATGCACAGCGATAGCAGCTTAGCATTGAGCTCAAACTGGCACAAAGTGTTTTTCTTTTTCTTAGAGGATGAGTTGGCAGCTTTCCTCCTCCGCCAATGTGTTTGGATGCAGCCGCGCCGGCGCCCTGCCCTCTTTCGAGGAAATCATCTGCTATCACAGTGCCTGTCAGCGCCGTGCTACAGGAGCCACTGGCTGGCTGGTACGTCTGCAGGCTGGGGGCAAGACGCGTATCACCAGCTGCGGCAGCAGAGCCACGCACCTGCGGTGAGGTGAACTGCCCCCTGGCGGTGAAAGAATGCTACCAGGTTCAAGGGGCTGGCATGGGAGCCCCGCCCTGTGGTTCTGACGAAATGACCTGGGCGCCGCCACCATATCCGCCGCCGCCGCCGCCGCCGCCGCCGAGCATGCTGATCCTGTATGTGTGAATCAGCCAGGAGAAGGAAGCACCTGGGGGGCGCCGCCGCCATACCCGCCGCCGCCGCCACCGCCCAGCATGCTGCTGAGCGCGCCGCCGAAGCCGCCGGCAAAGCCGCCGCCGCCGCCGCCGGAGTGGCCGCCGCCGCCGGAGTGGCCGCCGCCGCCGCTGCTGGCCATGCTGGCCATCTCACTGACAAAGCCGAACAGCTTCTTGCCGGGCGTCTTGTTGGTCGCGGAGGATCCAAAGTTGTCCTTGATTGCGCTGAAGATCTGGTTGTACGGCACGTCCTGCAGGCGACAGGCATGTCCAGGTTTCTGTTACTTGGTGCGACATTCAATCCGGTAGACGTACATGCACTACCTGGGTGCCAGCTTATATTGTGAGTCTGTGCCTGCCGCGGTCCGTGCGTGCTGAAAGCACCGCGCACGGCATCGACCGGCAAACGCCCGGCAGAGTGTCTGCGTGCGGTGACATGAAAACATCCAGGAACGACCCGGGCGCAAGGAAGACTGCAGATGCACCAATGCAACCGGATGCAATGTCAAAGGCGAAGGCTACACAGGGAGAATGGTATCAAAGGCTGCCAGGAGGGCGCACCCGTCCCAGGAACTGCGACAGCATGTCGGCGACCGCATTGTAGGGGAGGGACCTGTTGGCAGCAAAGTCCCGCGCCTGCAGCACAGCAGCGATGTTCTTTGCAGCTACCCTGTGTGGAGAAGGCTGAACATGCCTGTCTTGGATTTCGGATCGACCGGCTGGCCTGCTGAGATTTCCAGGCAGCATAAAGGGACATGTCAATTTCGCTCTTGGCGGTGCCTAAAGCTGCACAGAAGCAATGGAGCAGCGCCGCTGCATCCCGAGGCCTAAGGAATGACAGCGCACCTCTGCGGCGCGCCCGATGCTCTCCTGCGTGTAGCCATATGCGCGCGAGGCGTTGCCCCGCTCCATCTGGATGAGTGTGGTGTCCAGCAGCGTGCCGCTGTGGCAGCAGTCTGCGCCCGGATGGAATCTATCATCAGATAGACCGTGATTCACATCGTCCGAATTCAGCGGCATTTCGCTGTGGCAGCAGTCTGCGCATTTGTCGCTCTTATACTGATGTATAAGAAATGGAATCCTAAATGATAGACCGCAGACCCTGGCCAGCTGAACTATCGCCGAAACTCCTGATAGCTCGGCCAGTGCGCGCAAGCGGCAAGCAGGCCTGCTGCATGGTGCAAAGGCAGCGGGGCAGATCGAGCAGGTCTTGACGCTCAGCTGTCCTACTTTGAAGTCACATACAGGTAAACCAGGGGCGCTAGGACACAGGAAAAGTGTCGGAAAAAGCACACCGGCAAGAAAGGTGCATTTTACCTCGCGATGCAGCGGCGGCAGCAGGTCTTCCCGCGAAGTTTTTATGCTTTTGAAGATGTCATGAAAACAGAGTTTCAGAGATAAAGAGCACACCGGCAACGAAGGCATTTCACCTCAAAGTGCAGCGGCGACAATCTTCGTGTTGGAAGTCCTTACTTTGCTATCGTGTTTCGCTTTGAGATCTAGTTCCAGCGAATAAAAGCGCACCGGCGACAAAGGTGCATTTCACCTCGCGGTGCAGCGGCGACAGCAGCTCCGCCATGTCGTCATCCGTGATCAGATTCTGCGCCGCAGGAAGCAGGAAGCACGTTGTCAAAGGGTCGTCAAGTTGTCAAAGACTCGTTGAGTCAGGCAGCGTGATTGAGGTGTTGGACACCTGTTTGGCAGGGCAGCAGTCATGCTCCAAGAAAAATTGGCTGTTGAAATGACTTCACCATACTGCAGCGCATGCACCAATGCCAGCGGAAACCCAAATGCATCTGCCCCGCGCTTGTCAAGAAGGCAATCACGAAATGGGTTTAGGCTGCACGACCGAAACATGCTGGAAGCTCTGGCAGGTGAGGCGCACACCATGTCGCAGGGCAGATAGCCTCATCGTAGCTGCGCACCTCCTGCCCGCTGGCATTGCGGGATTTCGTTTTCAGAAATCGCGCTTTGTGCAGTGGCACACTGGATGCGCTCAAGGCGGAGACGTGCACCATGTCGCAGGGACAAATGGCGTTGTCGTAGCCGTCCTTCTGTTTCCTTTGTTTCGAGGGGGGATTGTATTGGGAAGAGCCAGTCTCAAAGCAGTCAACAGCGGTCGATTTCCGCACCATGTCGCAGGGGATGATGGGCTCATCGTAGCCGCCCGTCTCCTCCTCTTTGCAGCCGCAAACATCTTGTTTCGAGGCAATTTGTGCGAATCCCCTCTGAATATTTGGCGGATGCGCACCATGTCGCATGGGCAGATGGCCTCGTCGTAGCCGTCCGTCTCCTCTTCGTTGGGGTCAACGTCTGTGATCGGCACCTGTCGGATGTACACGGTGCATGGTCAATTCCCAGGTTTGCTTGACAATGTTGCAGAGCCCAGTTTGAGGAGCGCAGCTTCCAAACATCTTTACTCGGCGAGTTTCGGTGTCCAGATACGTTCTGTCACTCACCTGCGTTCCGTGGCCTGAGTAATGGAAGAACAGCACGTCGCCAGGCCCCGACTGCTGCACCGCGCGCGCGATGGCGTTCTGCGACGAGCGAATTGCTTCAGAAGCCACATGGAAGTCTGCGCAGGTGCGCCATCGCCACGCATGCATTGCTCACGTGCGTCAGGTCAGCCCACAGAAACCATCCGCCAAGGCTGCCCACATGTTCGCGCAGGCAGTCTGGACATCTTGCAGGCTGCCTGTTGTCGGCAGCGCGGCCAGTTGTCGGCTGCACGCTTGCCGCGGCGCACCTTCATGTTGGCTCCCGTAGGCCGCGGCTCCCGGTCATCCGTCATCACCACGATGTCCTGTTTGATCAAGGGCCATCAGTTGAGAACGGCGCCGTGTGCAGCAGCTTGAGGGGACGCGGCCAGGCCCTGCGCTGGCCGCAACCAGCTTGTCATGGCTGACACAGTGCAACAGCTCACTACACCCGCCCTACAAAAGCTGCACAGGCGATGAATGAGCATCTCACCCGCTCGTTAAAGCCGTAAGCGTACTGCAGCATCTCGTGCACCGCCCGCACGTCGTTGATGCAGCCCGACAGAGCATTCTTGCTTCCAGCATAGTTGCAGCCAAACAGTACGGCGCGACGCGTCATGGCGGTTGGTGGAAGCGGTCAGGGTGCTGTCAGGAACGGCTGCTACAGCCTGCAGAGTTCACGGGCCTGCTGCAGGCCAGATCGCCTGTGCACCAAGGGTCAGGCTCGCTGACGTCACTTCGCTCAATCCAGCGTGGTGCAGTGATGCCTGCGACTTTCTTTGGAACTTAAACTTTGGGTGCAAGGCATTTATGTCGCGGGAAGTGCATACCGTCGCGCTTTGCACCGCTGCGACTTGCGCACGTGACCCCTGTTGCAAGCCGCCGGTGCCCGATCGGCGGGGGCGCCTGATGGGCCACCGGGTCATGGGCATGCTTTGACCTTTCAATCCACTATGTTCTTTTGTGTGTCTGCCTGGCCATGACGCCTTCTCAGGCCCTTGCTCTGTGCAGCTGCACCTCGTGGTCGATTCATGCGCCGCAGCTGCTGCCGCTGGGGATGCTGTCGGCCTTTGCACCCGCCACCGGCGCGCTTCAAGCCTGCGGGCGGGCAGAGATTTTGGAGTCAGGCAGCGCGTTTTGCGCCACACCTCGGACCACGAACTATCAGGACAATGACAGGCCTGGTCCAGCCGGGCATGAGAAAGCGAGGGCAGACCCGCAGCAGTGTTGCGGGCGGGGTTCAGTGGCTCAGCATGTTGCCATTGGCGAGGTGTGCAGCAAGAGTTGCGCGCCGCCCCGACGCACACTGCCATTTGGCCAGCCGTGCCGCTCAACAGCCACCGCAGCTGCCATTCAGGGCAACCACTGCTAGTACCCTGATCCATGCTCACCAGCCTGTCCAGCAAGCCCTGCAAAAATCTGTCAACTCTCGAAACGCTCAACATCTTTTGACCTTGAAAACCCACCTGGCCCGGCCGTTCGGACGCCGCGTGCAGGGTGTGGCGCAGGTGCGAGGCGGCGGCCGACGCCGACGCCCGCGCCGCCGTGCGCGCCTGGATTTCGCGCAGCACCGGCGTCAGCTGCGCAAAGGACGGCCGGGCGGTCGGGTCCAGCTCCATGCACCGCTCCGCCAGCTCCTGCGGCAATATAGGATGTAAGTCGTGGGATGTCAAGGACAAAGAGAATGAACGGCACGTCTGTCTCAAGCCGCAAAGGACAGCCGGGCGGTCGGGTCCAGCTTCCGTACAGCTCCTGCAGCAGCGACCAGTACCATGAACACAGGGTTTGAGGTGTAATTTTGTGTATGTTTTGAGGACATTTCATCATGTCGAGAGGTTGATGCAGAGGCCCTTGCGTCTCGGAGCTGCTGGCGACGTGCATGCTCGCTCACCCACGGGTGCGCCCTGCGATGGCCAGGCGCGACGCGCTGCACAGCCGAGGTGGCGTCTGAAGTCGCTTCAGCTATTAGGGGGGCTCTCGTGCAGAGCTATTAGAGGGGCCCTCGTGCAGAGCAATGTGGACGTCGAGTGCTAGTGGGTTGTTTCGCGGTTGTCCAACCCGCACCGTGAAGTCCTCGAAGCCGTGGCCGAGCGGCGGGAAGCGCAGGCGCGCCCGCTTCTGCCACACCTGGAACAGCACCTGCACACAGGCCACGAACTGATATGCGAGCCCAGACTCTGTCTGCGTGGCGAGCCGGCAGTGGGCTGGCTCTGGGCCGGCAATGCGGCCGGCACAGTGTGACAGTGCAGGGTGGGTGGAGGGCCAGCAAGGGGCAGGAAGTGGGCGGACGTGGGCAGTACGTGGGCGAAATGTGGGCAGAAAGCGGGCGACGCGTGCGAGACAGACCTTTGCAGCTGTGCCCGTGCCTGCGCGTGGTTGAGGCCGGACCAGGCACGCACGCCGTGGAACATCTCCCAGCAGATGACGCCAAAGGAGTACACTGCGCAACACAGCACGGTCGTGTCAAGCACCAATGGCACATTTCGAAAGCTGGGACATCAGACAGCGTAGACAGTTCTTGCGACCGGCTTCGCATTTCTGGCAGGTGGAATGGCTGGGGGAGCTGCATGCGGAGACAATGACAAGGCGGCCACCAGTCTCTGCTGGCAGCACAGCGTCCCCGAGTGCCTCAGGAACTGACCCGAGTAGTTTCCGACTCCCAGAGTCCCCACGGAAGCTGCGCCGCAGCAAAGAGCAACAAGATGGCGTCTCAGGTGAGGTGAGACGATGGCGGAAGGCGCACCGTCGGCGGCGGGGAACTGGATGCCGGTGAGCACGACCTCGGGCGCCATGTGCGTCAGCGTCCCGTAGGCGTGCGTCTGCAGCCGGTCGCTGAACAGCAGCGCGCGCGCCAGCCCAAAGTCGCTAACCTGCGGCGCGCCATAGAGGACGGCTGGCTGGCGGTGGGCAGAGAAGCATGTGGACAGTTGTGAGCGGCTGCAGCGAGAGATCGTCTTCGTGCCGTGCTTGGATGCCAGGCGCACGTGGCCTTGATGTCGAGCTGCCTGCAGCTTCTGCATGATCCTCCTGTGGGCTGAAAGCGGTGAGGGAGGCCAAGATTGCATGGTAAGTCGTCAAGATCCCACAACATCCATGCAGCGAGTTCTCACCTTGGCGGTGAAGCCGTGCGGCGCCGACTGGCTGCCGGTGAGCAGCACATTGTGCGCGCTCAGGTCGCCGTGCAGGACGTCCGCCGCGTGCAGCGCCGCCATCGCGTCCGCGATCTCGGCAGCCGTCGCCGCGACCGCCGCCATCCCCGGCGTCGGCGGCGCGCCAGCAGTGCAATCGCGCAGTGGAGCTGTGTCGGCGGACCTTGAATGGATGGTGCCTGGTCAGACATGCAGTCAGATGCCGCGGTTAGGAACATAAAAAGCAGACGACTCGTCGCTGTTGCTTGGCAGAGCTTGCAGCTGGGTGCGGCATGGCCGTGCACGCTTCTGCACAAACCTGAAAACCGTGTGAGAAACGATGGAAGGATTCACGTCTTGCAACCTCACTCAGGGTGTTTAGGGTTTGCTTAGAGTGCCGTACCTGGGTCTGGGGGATCCTCGGGCAGGCGCGGCTCGGCGAGCAGGCCGCGGTCCAGTGCCATGGCTAGAGTCCCCACATCGCACAGCTCCAGCAGTAGCCATGTCTGCATTCACGCAATCACCGCCAATTGGGCAACAGCATTGGGAAAGATTCGTAGCTCATGTCCTTGCAGCCTTTGGTTTGACACGGAGGACAGGGCAGCGGGAGGCGTGCCAGGACATGCGCGCGAGCCGCAAGCCGCAGCTGACTTTCTCAGGGGCGGGAGCAGATGGCACGTGCAGCGCAGTTCAACAGCAGGCAGATGGAAGGGAAGTGCGCGCCTGCAGCTTTGGGCCGGGCGGGGCCGCGGCGGAGCCGCTGCTGCTGGCTTTAGCATCCCGCTCGAACTGTTCGCCCGCACTGGCGGCCCCCTGGCAGGGCAATGAAATTACGGATTCATCCAAACTTCAAGCGAGCTTTGGTGGTGCAGTGAAGCTGCGTCGAGGAGGGTTGGGCACAGCGCGGCAGGGGCCGTTGGCAGAGTTCGCTTGATCGTGTGCAGCAGCCCAGTAGTGCACGCTGCTCCTGATTCAAATTGGTTCAGTCCGACGAGGCTTGCTGGAGGCTGACTCGACACTGACTCACGCCAGTGCCCGCTGTGCAGAAAGCGTAGGCATCGGCGAGGCAAGGTCTGCAGGCTGGTTCGTCGGGAACCTAGATGACATGTCTGCCGATTAAGCATCCTCACAGGCAGCCTGCAGATATGGCAACAGCCTAACGAGGGGGCAATGCAGATGCCACCGGCGACGGAAACAAAATGACCGTCCTGACAAAGCGCTTCTAGTGATAACTTGGCACTGTTGGCCGGTGACTCGAGCCCGCATGCGCACCTCCTGCGGCGGCAGCACCACGGTCGCGTGCGTGAGGGTGCGCACGATGTTGGGGTGGGCGGCGGCGGGCGCCGCGAGCGCCTGCGTCGCCTCCACGCCCGCCCACGGCGGGATGCCAGCCTCCAGCAGCCGCGGGTCGAGCCCGTCCTCCCCGATCTGCAGCGGCGTTTTTCAGGGTTCTTGCCATTAGTATTTCTGGTTGTTTTGTCATGGGGCGGGGCGATGCAGGGTCGAAGGCGTCAGAGGAAGGCTGCGAAAGTGGCAGCGGCGCGGCGGCTGTTGCTGACCAGTGCTGCTGTCTGTGGTTCAGTAGAAAGAGGCTGAGAGCACGGCATGCGGTCAAATAAGATAGACGTCAGGAGGAAGATGCATGTACAATCAGAGCTGGCGTCTGAGGCGGATCTGGCACAGATGTGGTGCGGAGGCGCTGGGCTGGGCAGCATGCAGCGGCGCTGAGCCGGGCATAATCACAGAAGGGCACAATCAGAAGGCTAGGGCACCGGACGCGCGCCTTGACGGCAACCGGCTCGCCGCGCCAGGTGCCGCTCATGGTTTCAAATACACTGCCGCGGCGTGGGCAGGCATGGTTTATGAGAATGGAGTAGGAGGCCCTCTCTTGATTTTCCCGGAAACGTCTAGGCGTCACCCGTCTTTTGTCGTCACTGGCCTCCTTTGTTTTAACCTTTTTGAAAGAAGGAGACGGTCAAGTCGGTTTTACAAAAAGGTTAAAACATAGGAGGCCTGTGGCGCACCTTTTAAACACAGCTTCACTGGCCTCCTTTGTTTTAACCTTTTTGAAAGAAGGAGACGGTCAAGTCGGCCATTACAAAAAGGTTAAAACATAGGAGGCCAGTGAAGCTTTGTTTAAAAGGTGC
>JAABUW010000696.1_pt1 | contig 63083 bp, 4 predicted proteins | sample 5560081 | NCBI WGS metagenome assembly JAABUW01 (sample SAMN10711882, study PRJNA513363) | rock metagenome | isolation source: Antarctica rocks | place: Antarctica: Victoria Land, Knobhead sud | reverse complement strand
TGGCCATGTATGCGCATATCTATGGCAGCAGTAGTGGCCATGTATGCGCGTATCTATGGCAGCAGCAATGGCCATGTATGCGCGTATCTATGGCAGCAGCAATGGCCATGTATGCGCATATCTATGGGCCATGTATGCGCGTATCTATGGCAGCAGTAATGGCCATGTATGCGCGTATATCTATAGTAGTAGTAATGGCCATGTAAACAAATAATCCTGAGCGGCCCTGAGCGGCCCTGAGCGGCCCTGAGAATATTAAGCCGGTATTAAGAATCCTAAATAATCCTGAGCGAGCCTAAGCGAGCCTGAGCGGGCCTAAGCGGGCCTGAGCGGGCCTAAGCGGGCCTGAGAATTTTTACCTAACTCTAAGTTATTTTAGCGCTCGCGAGCGGGCCTGAGCGCTCCGAGTAAACCAGGATTCTTAGAGTCGCTTACACTTTTATAGATGTATTAACGTAAATCTAAAGTATATATATAGTTATATAATAGATAATAAAGATAGGATAATTTAATTAATTCTCCTTTACTAGGGAATAATTAATATAATCTAGATTATCGTTAAGACCTAGCGAAATACTTTAATCTACGAAGAGGAAGAAGAAGAGAATAAGAAGACTAAAAACTAAAGAGTCGTAAATTTACATAGTTATTTAATTAATTTTTAAAGGTACGGCCTTAAAGTCTATAAAGTAAATTAATTAAAATACGAAGTTTAAAACGGAAAAGAAATAAATATAAAAGATTAATAATATTTAAAAATAATTAAAACTAATTACTAATATTTAATAATAAAGGAAATAAGTTTTTAACTAAAGAGGTTTCTTTAATAGTTAATAGATATTATTATAAAGTAACTCTATTTAAAAACTATCTAATAAACTTCTTTATTAGAAAATTAATCTTATTAAAATATATATATAAATTAATTAATTAAGTCTTTATTTAGATAAATCTAATTTATCCGAGATTTTATAATTACTAAAAATAATTAACGTAAATAATATATTAATAATATTTTAAATTCTAAATATAATCGCCGTTAAAGTCCGCTTTTATTAAAGTACTACGTTAATTCGGAAAATTATATCGTTATATAGAAACCCTTTTAATATTTTACTCGTTATTAATAATTTATTAATAAATATTATATCTCTAATCCTAGCGCCGCCAGCCTCTACGAATTATCGTATATTATTTAGAAGTATTAATATAAAGAATCTTTATTATTTTTATTTTTATTCGAAGTTTAAGAAACTAACTCCCGCTTATATTTTAATTTATTCTTTATCCGTTATTATTACCTTAGTTATCGTTCCGTATCGACTTCGATTAATACTTCGTATTATTATATAAATAAAGAATATTTTATAGCCTAGCCTCGCCGTTATCGTCTATAAATAATAATATTAATATTAAGTTTATTCGTATATTACCGTTTATTTCTTATTTTTATTATAGTATAACTTTATTTACTTTAGCCTAGTTTAATTTATCTTAAATTTAATTTAAATCTAAACTAGTTTCCTATTTCTATTTTAATATAGTCGGGATAGGAAATAAATAAATACTTTATATACTAGCTCTTATTTAGATAATAGCTAGCTCTACTCTAATTTTCGTTCTTTATTTTTTATTTTAACCTACTCCTATACTATAACTAAAGTATAGTTTAATAAATATCTAGATATTAATCCCGTTTTTTAATATTATAAAAGATTAATTACCTAGCTAGTACTTCTTAATATTAGGATTATTATTATAAGGAATTAACCCTCTAACCCCGAATACCGCGTATAATAATTCCTCGCCGAAGTTTAGAATAACTCTATTAATTTCCTAAATACTTTCGATTATCTATATATTTAAATCGAGAGTAATTCTTTATTTAATATTTTATCCTTATCTATACCTCCTCCTCCTATACTAAATACGTAATTCTTAGTTTATACTATTATTTAAATAATAGTCTAGGCCGTATTTATTATAGCCTAAACTATATCTTAGCCCTCGCTTTAAGTATTCGATAAAAATACTTTTAATAATACTATTATTATAGGCCTACGCTCGTCTTCTACTTTAAATATTTAATAATTTATTTTTTTATAATCTCGAATACCTCCTAGATCCGAAAAGTTCCTAGATATCTCGGAATATAAAGGGGACTAGGATAAATTAGATATTTACGAGTAAACGTTAATATAATAAATATATATAAATTATAACCACTACCCTACCGATAATAATAAGATCGTTTATATAAAGTTTAAATTAATTATCGATAAAAAGATCTTTAACTTAATACATCGTTATTAAAAAGAGGGTCTTTATATTTTAATTAATTTTACTAATTAACGAAAGAAGTTATAAGAAGTATATAATAACCCGTTTAAATAAAAGAATACTCGGAATTATATCTAGGAATTTAAATAAGACTTTATATCTTTTAACGAATATTTTAACCTCCTTTCTTAAAAAAAGAAATATTCTCGAATAAAGAACGAATTTTTAATTAATATTATAAAATATAATATTAATTATAATACTTAATAGGCCTTTATCTCCTAGAGGAAAACTAATAATTAACGGTTATATATATTCGATAAATACGTCCGTATATACTCTGAAATCGATTAAGAATTTTAATAGATTAAATATTATCTATCTCGCTAGAGTACCGCTTCTATTAAAATAAGATAACTCTCGAGGAGGTTTATTATACCTCTATTAACTTTTATCTTTATAACTCGCTTTAGTATAACGAGTACTTTTATTTATATTATAGTATTAATTCCTACTCTTTTATTTAGGGAGTTAATAGACCTCGATTCGGCCTAAATTATTATTAAAGATAAATTAACGAGAACCCCGGCTATTAAAATTATTTACGAGAAATAAAGATTTTACTTTTATTATAAATCGCCTAGATATAATATAAAGACTTAGTTAATTAAGCTAGTTAGTCTCCGATCTAGTATTATAATTATAGTCGACGGCGACGAGAGTATTATAAAAAAAGTTATTTTAAACGCGGAAAAAGAATAATCTCGGTATAAAGTTATATATTAGAATTATAGGTACCTAAAACCCTATATATATCTTTTTACTTATCGGCTATATTATTTAATTTATTAATTAAATTTTCGCTTTAATTTATTATATAGCTTTTTAAATCCGACCCTACGTTTTATAATAAATATATAATTATTTTTTATTAACTACGAAATAACTAGTCCCGAATTTAAATTAAAGCCTTAATTAATACTAGTATATTAGATTATTTTTTTATTAATTATAATTTTATATATATTTAATATCTACCCCTTCGCTTTTTTTATTATCTTTATATTATCCGACCCTTTAATAGCGTACCTACCGTTATAGAACGTATTATTTATATCGTAGAAACGATTTTAAATATTTATAATTATTAAAAACGAATAGTTTTCTTTATTATTAAATTTAATTAATACCCTATTATAATCGGTCTATTATACTTTTATTATTATAGAGTTACTATTAATTTCTCTAATAATTCCTTAACCTTCGCTTTATATTTTTATTTAAGAAACTATATTCTTAGTCCCGTAAAAATCTTTATAGAAAATAAACTCTTTTTTATACCTTAAGAAAGTTTCTAGACTTAAGAATCCTAGTTTTTAATTTTATTTAATATTTATATAGAGTAAGCCCCGATTTAAAAGGAGTCGCTAGTATATAAAGAGCCGTTATTATTTATAGACGATAACGCTACTATTAAATAATTAATTCCGATTTAAGAAAAGTTAATTTAGTCCTAGATTTATTAGAAATAAACCTAGTCTTTAGCCTAGTCTAGTATTTATATAAAATAATTTAGAATTTAAAAAGAATTACCCTAGTTCTAAATTTATTAATAATAAATTTAAATTTAAAAAGAATCCTCCCCGTCCTAGTTCTAGTTATTTATTCCTACGGGAACTAGCTATAATAACGAATATAATTATATCGTTATTATTATTAAATAAGGAAAGACGCTTAAAATTAAATATTATAACCTAGCCTCGCTTCGTTTTAAATTTTAATATTAAGAATAACGAACCTAGTACCCAGGTACTCTTAATATATACGAGATAAGATCTCGACTATTTATTTATCTCGTTAAATTTAATAAATAAATCGTATTTAGTTTATTATTTATAGAAATCGATTAATTTTTAAATATTCTAAAAGAAATCTCGACCTTAAATACCTAGTCTCGTTAAAAATCTAAATATTATAAATTTAAATACCGCTTTAATTAAAACTTTAAATTAAATATTTACGATTAAATTTAAAATTATATTATATTTAAAATAAATAGAGAGCTCTACCTCGTCTTTATTATTATTTAAAAAGAGTTTTAAATTTACCGAGATAATAAGAATATTAACCTAATTATAATTTTATTTATATAGTATTATAAATTCTTAGACGTTTTTTTAAGAAAAGACGCTAATACTTTACCCCCGTATTAATTATACGATTATATTATTAAATTTAAAGAAGTATTATAACCTCTATTATCTAATTTATATAGTATAAGTCGTAACGAGATCCTAGAACTCCGCCGTTATTTAGATAAGAATCTTAATAAAGATTTTATTCGAGTTAATTATTTTTATACTATATTCTTTATTTTATTTATAAAGAAACCTAGCGGAGGTTTATATTTCTATATTAATTATTAAGGGCTAAATATTATTATTATAAAGAATAAATACTCTTTACCTTTAATTTTAGAAACCTTAAATTAATTAAATCGTATTAAGGTATTTTTTAAATTAAATATTATATTTATTTTTAATCGCCTCCGCGTTAGAGAGGGCGATAAAGAATTTATAATATTCCGTATATAATTCGGCCTATTTAGATACCTTATTATATTATTTAATTTATATAATAACCCTACTTTATTCTAATACTATATTAACGATATTTTTTATAAATTTCTCGACGAGACCTATACCGTTTATCTCGACGATATTTTAATTTATAGCGATATTAAGGAAGAGTATAAAATCTATATTAAACGAATTCTTTAGAAACTCCGTAAATCGGGGCTCTAAATAAATATTACTAAATACGATTTCTATATTAAGGAAGTTATATATCTAGGATTAATTATCATTACTAAAAGAATTAAAATAGATTTAAAGAAAATCGATATTATTCTAAATTAACTATAACTAGTTAATATTAAAGATATTTAAAATTTCCTAGGATTCGTTAACTTTTATCGGCGCTTTATCTACGGGTTTAGTAAACTCGTTATATTATTTATAACTTTAATTAAAAAAGGTACTATTTTCGAGTAAAGTACTCGATATTAAATAACTTTTAATACTTTAAAAAAGACTTTTACCTCCGATATTATCCTAGTTTATTTCGACCCCGACTATAAAATTATAATAGAAATAGATATATTTAATTATATATCTAATAGAGTCCTATTTTAATATAACGACTAAAATGTCTTTCGTCCTATAGTTTATTTTTTAAAGAAGTATAATTTTATAGAGTATAATTATAAAATATATAATAAAGAGTTTATAATAATTATTTATATATTCGAGGAGTAGTATTTTAAACTAGAGGGATCTACTCTTTTTATTAAAATAATATCCGATTATAAAACCCTAAAGTATTTTACTTTATTTAAAATATTATTTTATTATTAAATAAAGTAGAGCGAGTTTTTATCCCGTTTTAATTATAAAGTTATTTATTATCCTAGTAAAAAAAGCGGTAAATCTAATATATTAATATATCGATTAAGAGACCTTCTTAAAGAGAGGGATAAATTAGATACTAGATATTAATATTAATATTATATTATATTAAAAAGAAAAAATCTAGCCCTAGAAATCTTTAAAAACTATATTTATAATATATTATTAAATATAATAACTTTAGCCTTAATTTTAGTTACCCTAGTTATATTAATAATAGATTAAAAGATTCTTATCTAGTTTTTTTAATTATATTTTATATTAATTTATATAACCCCGATAAACCTCGATATAAATATTAATCCGGAATTATAAACCCCGTCTATATTTTACGAGCCCGAGTTAAATAAAAATTAATTTATTAATTTAAACGAAGACTTATATAATACCCTAATTTATTAATTATAAGATATAATTAATTAAACCGATTAATTCGCCTTTAAAGTCCTAGAAATACTATATTCTAGAATACGTTATTATAGCGGAATTCCCTTTATTAAATATAAAGATAGAGATAAAGTTCTCTATTTTTAAAGAAAGAGATATATTCCGAATTTTAATAAATTACGCCTTCGTTTAATCTAGCTAGTTTATAATAATATCGCGGGTAATTACCTAGGTCGTATTAAATATTACGAATTAATTAATCGGGCCTATTAGTAGCCTAACGTTTATACTACTATCTAGTAATTTATTAAGAATTATTATATATACCGAAGAATTAAGTCTTCCCGTTAGTATATTTAAAAATAACTATATTTATTACCGCTTTTATAACGATATTAAAAAGACGTCTCGATAAATTATATAAATCCCCTACCGTTTTATACCTTTATAAGAATTATTTATCGATATATTCTAGTTTTCGTAGACCGCTTAACTAAAATACGGTATTTAATATTAATTATATCGATAAAAGTAGATAAAGCCTACGACGCTTTCTATTAGAATATATAGAAACTCTATAAATTACTAGATATCTTTATTTCGGATAAAGAACCTTAATTTATATCGGAATTCTAAGAGGTTTTATATAAGCGTTTTAAAATTAATTAATGTATATTTATAGTAAAGTACTATCCTTAAACGGATAATTAAACCGAGTAGTTTAATATTATAATAAAATACTACCTCCGTATATATATTAATTATATATAGGATAATTAGGTGAAATAACTCTTTAGAGCGGAGTTTTCTAATAATAATATTAATTCTTCTAATATTTTAGCCTCGTCTTTCTTAGTTAATTATAATTAATATTTATATATTAATTTCGAGCCTACCGAATCTTTACTCTAAGATCTTACTATTTAAATCTATATTTATTTAATTACTATTAATGAATTCGCGACGTAAATAGAAATTTTAAATAACTATTTTTATAATAAAATATTTATAGTCTAAACTATCTTTAAATCCTCGGCTAATTAACGAAAATACTTATATCCAATATATTTAATAAACGACTAAATATAGTTAAATATTAAGAATTTAAATATTATATACTTTTTAGTTAAACTCGATAATTATAATATCGGCCCCTTCCGAGTTTTTAAGATTTTCGATAATTCTTTTATAGTTTAATTAGATTTTTTATATTCTATAAAAATTTACCCCGTCTTCTACGCTAGTCTATTATAATTAATAATTAATAACTCTCTACCTAAATAAATCTAGTTTATCCGAGAATTTATAATTACCGAAGATACGTCGGTAAAACGAAAAGTGGCTCGATCGTGGCTCAGGGCGCTCGACGGGCGCCCCGGGAGCCTTAAACGCGATACCTATCTACCGACTCGAGGTACGCCCGAGGCATGCAGCTAAAGGGCCTAGGGCCACTCGGGCGCATACCGAGCAAGCCTAAAACGGCTACTAATGGGCGCTAAATTAGGGGTGCGCCACCAACTTTGACCCCCGTCCATGGCCCCTGTTCATGGCCATGGCCCTATTCCATTCATGGCCATGGCCCCATTCCATTCATGGCCATGGCGCATTCCATTCATGGCCATGGTCCTGTCGCTGTCGCACCCCTATAACTGTCACTGTCGCACCCCTAAACCCCTGGCGCATGCCCTGGCGCATGGCCTGCGCACACCCCCGCGAGGATTTCGCCTGAATCGATCGATTCCGGGCATCAAAATTTGCTAGCGTTGGGGGTCGTTCCGGGGGGTCGCTGCCGTCGCTAGGGGCGATCATGGAATATCAAGATTTTTGAAAATTTTAGGTGGTAAATCATATGATTTTCTAAGGTTAGGGCCCTTGAAGCTCCGGGCTTAAATTACGCTCGTAGGGAGCCCGACGCTTATCTTATAACGGCCTCGGGCGCCCGTCGAGCGCCCGTCGAGCGATTTAACGCTCGAACTCGACGGGCGCTCGGGGCCGCTCGGGCACCCCGAGCCTACCTTAGGCGCCCGAGGCAGCTTGCCTAGTGGCCCCGAGCCGCTGGAGCCGGTTTTCGATTTGCCGACGTAATTAATATAAATAGTATATTAACGGTATTTTAAATTCTAAATATAATCGCCGTTATAGTCTACTTTTATTAAAATATTATATTAATTAAGAAGGCTACGTTATTATATAGAAACTCTTTTAATACTTTACCCGTTATTAATAATTTATTAATAAATATTATATCTCGAATCCTAGCGCCGCTAGCCTCTATAAATTATATATATTATTTAGAGGTATTAATATAAGGAATCTCTATTATTATCGTTTTAATCCGATTTTTAAAAAGTTAACCCCCGTCTATACTTTAGTTTATTCTTTATCCGCCGTTATTACCTCGGTTATTATTCTATATCGGCTTCGACCGATACTTTATATTATTAAGTAAATAGATAATACTCTATAATCTAGCCCCGCCGTTATTATTTATAGATAATAACGCTAACGCCTAGTCTTATTCGTATATTATTATTTATTCCCCGTTTTATCCTTTATCCGTTATTATCGCTATAATTAAGCGTTCCGTATTAGTCTTAACTAATACTTCGTATAACTATATCGATAAATAGTATACTTTATTTTACTTCGTTATTTATCTCGTAGGAGCTCGACCTTAAAGAGGGGGTTATTATTATAATATAGTTTTATTTATTTTAACCTAGCTTAATTTATCTTAAATTTAATTTAAATTTAAACTAGTTTCTTATTTCTATTTTAATATAATCGGGATAGGAAATAAATAAATACTTTATATACTAGTTTTTATTTAGATAGTAGCTAGCCCTACCTTAACTTTCGTTTTTTATCTTTTATCTTAATTTATTTTTATATTATAGTTAGGTTATAGTTTAATAAACCTAGTCTATTATTTAATAAATATCTAGATACTAATCCCGTCCCTTAATAATTTTATCTTCTATTAATTATTATCGTTAAATTTAAATATTCTATATTAACCTCGATTAATACTTCGTATAATTATATTAATAAATAATATACTTTATTTTACCTCGTTATTTATCTCGTAGGAACTCGGCTTTAAAGAGAAGTTATTATTATAATATAATTTTATTTTAATTAATTAATTAACTTTATTTTAAATCTAATTTAAATTTAAATTTATTTTATTTTATCTTAAATTTAATTTAGATTTAAGAAGTTATTATATTTTTATTTTAATATAATTTAAATAAGAAATAAATAGTACTTTATATACTAGTTTTTATTTAGATAGTAATTAACTCTACTCTAACTTTTATTCTTTATCTTTTATCTTAGTCTACTCCTATATTATAATTAAATTATAGTTTAATAAACTTGGTTTTAACTTTAATAAATATTTAGATATTTATCTCGTTCTTTAATATTTCTTAAACTTTATAAATTCTATAAAAATAAAGTTATTTAGAGAAGATAAAATATAATAGAAATTACTTTAAAAATAAAAAGAGATAGAGAGAGTCTAAAAATAAATCTAAAAAAAAGCGTAGGAGGAGGAATACTTTTAGAAAATTAAAGAATAATTAATTAATTTCGGACTACTAGATAATAGAATATTTAGAATAATATATTAATAATAAATGAGATAAATATAACTACGATAATATCTAGCGCGTATATTATTAGAATTAATAATTCACGATATTATTAAAATAATAAAAATATATTAAGTACTTTATTTTCGATTAAATAACTTCGAGATTATAAACTCTATTACTAGGTAATATATTTTTAAATATATTTTATATTCCTAGTTTACGCTAGTAACGCGTAAAGTAAATAATAAATAATTTATAATACCTAGAAATATATATTTATATTATAAATATTTAAACCGGTATAGAATTATTAAAAGAAATATTAAAAGGAATTCTAGAGTTATTAATCTTCAATTTTAATATTTTATTAATATTTTATTAATACTTTATTTAATTTTTATTTATAGTTTATTCGAAATTTATTTTCTAATTTCTTATTCTACTCGATATTCTATTAATAAAGTATCCGTAAAGTTTATATTATTTATACTATTTAAAAAGATAGAGTATTATATTTAATAAATTATTAATATTTAATTTTATAAAAAAGAATTATTTATAAAGATAGAATATTAATAAATAAGTTTATATAAAATTTTATCTATCTAAATTAGTATTTATACTTGAATATCTATTACTTTTAATACAAGATTCTATAGAATAGGGCGGTTACGCTCTAATATAATATATAGTTTATTCTATTATATACTATTCGAAAAGTTTATCTATAGTTAATAACTAACGCAATTTCAAATAATAAAGTAGTCGCTTTAAATTATTAAAGTACGGAGATTAATACTAAAAGTCATAGTAAGCGCTAAAGATAATAGTAGTTTAATAAATATCTAGCCCTTATAAAAGTTACCTAGATAATTAATTTACTACGCCTTTTATAACTCTTTCGGGAAGTATTTAAAAGAAATTTAAATTCTAGAGTCTAACTACTAAAGAGATAGAGAGTATACTTTAGATATATACCTAAATAGGCCCTTATAATAGATTATCCGAATTACTAGTCCGAGGTACTTATACTTTAATAATATAGAGACTCTTTAAGGGACTACTAGTATTTAGAGCTAGAGTAAATTTCCACGCTAACTAGGACTTTTAATATTAATCTCCGTACGGAGGTTAATATTAAAAGTCCTAGTAAATATTAAAAATAATAGTAACTTAATAATTATCTAACCCCGATAAAGATTATTTAAATAATTAATATACTACGCCCCCCGTAACTCTTTTATAAAATATTTAAAAGAAGCCTAAGAATCGAGTTTTAAAATTTAAATATTAAAGAGATAAGAGATTTATTTTAAATATATATTTAGGTATACCCGTAGAGTAAACTATTTAAATTATAAATCTAGGTTATTTCTAGCCTAAAGATATAAAGATTCTTTAAAGGGCTATTAATATTTAGGGCTAAAATAGATTTCTATATTAACTAGGACTTTTAGCGTTAATCTCTATATAGAGAATAATATTAAAAGTCCTAGTAAATATTAAATAATATAGTGGCTTAGTATATAAATAGCCCCTATAAAGGTTATCTAGATAATTAATATACTACGCCCTATGTAAATTTCTCGGGGAGTACGAGAGGGAAGCTTAAAAATCTAGTTTTAAAATCCGCGCGCCTAAGAGATAAAGAGTATACTTTAGATAATTTTTTAAATAAATCTCTAAAGTAACCCCTCGGAATTACTAATTATAGGTATTTATTTTTAAAAGATACTAGGACTCTTTAAATAGTTACTAGCGCTTAGAGTTAAAGTAAATTTATATATTAATTAAGACTTTTAATATTATCCTCCGTACGGAGATTAACGCTAAAAGTTTTAATTAATATAGAAATTAGTCTTAACCCTAAAACTTAATATTCTTTTAAAGAATCTTTATATTTTTAAATTAGAAATAATTTAGATTTATAATCTATATAGTTTACTCTATAAGTATATTTAAATATATATCTAGAGTAAATCTTTTATCTCTTTAATATTTAAATCTTAAAACTCGATTTTTAAACTTCTTTTAAATACTTTATAAAAGGGTTACGGGGGGCGTAGTATACTAATTATCTAGGTAATCTTTATCGGGGCCAGATATTTGCCAAGCCACTATTATCCTTAGCGCTTGCCAGGACTTTTGGCGTCAACCTCCGTACCGAGGCTTGGAACGTTTGCCCGGATCAACCGTCGGACCGAACGTCCGAGGGGTCTAGGATCTGATTTCGAAGTTATCGACGCCAACAACACACCCACATCTCCTACTCTTCATGCGGTCAATCCACCATGATGACCTCGAACTTAGGAGTGAATGAGAAATTGGCGCTCATCAAAGAAAATCTCACCGAAATTCTCAATCCGGAGGTGATTGAGCGCGTCTTGGCCGAAGGGCGCAACCCGAGGATCTACTGGGGTGGGCGCAGATGTTCCTCTTCACAAATCTCCTCATTTTGCAGCTGGAAAGTGGTTAAAGGAAGACACTAACGCTTTTGTCTATTGACAGGAACCTCACCAACAGGACGGCCCCATGCCGGCTGCAAGTCCCTCAATCCAACAGCGCCGACGCCATTTTGGTTCCTAACGACTCCCAGACTTTGTCCCAGCCATAAAACTGGCGCAGCTCGTGGCAGCCGGCTGCGATGTCGTCGTGCTGATCGCAGACATTCATGGGTTTCTCGACAATCTCAAGGCACCAATCAATTTGGTGGAGCAGAGAGCAAAATTTTACAAGTCTATCATTTCGTCGATTCTCAAATCAGTTGGTGTATCCACTGAGTTGGGAAATCTTAGCTTTGTTCTAGGCAGTTCTTACCAAAAGAGTGCTGAATACGCTATGGATGTTTATAAGCTCTGCTCTCTCGTTTCGGAACATGATGCCAAACGGGCTGGCGCCGAAATTGTCAAGCAATCAGATAATGCTCCGCTGAGCGGTCTTCTCTATCCCATTCTCCAATGTTTGGACGAACAATATTTGGATTGTGACGCACAATTTGGGGGTGTGTCCTGCTCCTCGCATCTTGACTACGATCTTGACTAAGTTGGATCAGGCCTTGATCAGCGGAAGTTGTTTATCGCTGCAAAGGATTGGTTGCCCAAGATTGGATACAGAGAGGTGCGTCCACAAATACTTCGGCTCTTATGTCCAACAGCTACTCAGAACTTACGTATCCGTAGCGTGCCCATCTCATCAATCCTATGGTCCCAGGGCTACACGGTGGAAAGTAGGGCAGCACGATCCACTCATTAAATTACTCTAACTCGCGGAGTAGGATGTCTTCGAGTGATCCAGACAGTAAAATCGATCTTCTCGATCCCCCAGAAGTTGTCACCAAGAAGATCCGCAAAGCAGTAGCTGCACCGCGAATTGTTGAAGAGAACGGTGTTTTGGCATTCGTGGAATTCGTTCTGCTTCCGGCTGCCGCCTTGAAGGGCCGTCGGGAGTTCCGCGTTGATCGCGACAGAGATGGCTTAGAACCGCTGATCTACACGAGCATTGACCAGATACATAAGGATTATAAGGATGACATCGTATGCCTAATGAGCTAGCTCCTCACGTTTCGTAATTTGATACTAACTGTTTTCTAGCTTTCGCCTCAGATCCTGAAACCGGCCGTGGCGACGGCTCTGAATAAGCTCATGGCACCTATTCAGGAGGCTTACCAAGCTTCTACCGAATGGCAGGAAGTAACGTTGAAAGCATACCCGCCAGCTGAGAAGATGGTGAAGAAAGTCAAGAATAAAGGCACTCGATACCCTGGATCAAAGGACGGCGAAGCACCCGAGCCTCAGAATCAAGCATAAATAAACTACTAGAATTTGGAATTGAACTTGTCTGATTCCCATCATGGCCTCGATCCTAGTCACTGACATACTCCATGAACTCATCGGGTTGATTCTCTGATTCGCAGTCCTCCGTGTTATCACTCTCATCCCAACTATTTGACTCCGAATCCCAGATCTCATCGGCTGTGTCATCGACTTCTGTCTCCAGCATATCTTGTTCATCAAGCTCCCCAGCAAGCCGTCGTCCTCAATATCAACCCACTCAGTTGGCTCGTCTTGTATCTCGGCGCTGAATTCGCCAGGCGAAGCGTGTAGGTTTTCCATCCTCCCTTCTGAACGAATTGGACGAAAGTATGACCCCAGCTTTCCTGGGATTGGGGTGTTTCTGACCTTGTTGAAGGAATATTTGATAAGGCGTATTGTCATACTCAAGTCTAAACCTGCATGGTGCCATTCCTCGGAAAGACCTGGGTCCTCTGGGAACATCAATCGATGCAGACGACCTAACGACAGAGGAATCCCACAGCCCTCTGCACCCAACCAATGCTTAAGTGTGGCCCACCACGCTAGAGGGCGTTCTGGCCACTTTCGCTTAGGAGGTCACAAGTCATCCCTGCCAGCTTTCCGCAGACCATACTTGAGACATTGGTAATCACCATTGGTTCTTCCCCATTCGAGAAAGACTTTCAATTTGCCATGTCTCTATGCGATAGTTAGGAGCTCGGACCATCAAAAGACTCATTTAGTGTTGCCGAACTGTGTGTACTTGTCGATTATGTCGCCAATATTCCTCCACGAGAGACCCGCAGTCTGGTTATGGCTAGCTGGGCGATAGTATTTAATCACCTGCGAGTTCCACAAGCGTTGGCGTATTCGATTTGATTTGACACTTGTGTGTGTCTTTAAGTGACCGCAAGTGAAAGTTGCCTTTTTCGCAAAGCTCCAATATCGAAATACCGTGGTTCATCGATCTCGGTGGAACAATCCAGTCCCCTCGCGCATTCGCAAGTGCGATCTCGAAGATAGCTTCATGCTTCATGGCGCCGAGGAGGTATGTATTGTAATCAAAGTCCACAGCAACTGTCGTAAAAGGGTTGTCTGTCCAAGCACTCAAGACGCGTTCGATGGATGGGGTTCGAGGGAAGTAGGTTTTATGGTCAAGAAGTTTCCCAGAAACCAAGCGTTGTGGGTTTACCTCACTTTGAATCTTGAGATCGTGCTTGTATCGTCGCCAGCCCAAGCTCAGCTTTAGGCATTCTGGTGCTATAACCTTTCCTGGCCCTCCAGCAAGCTGGGACCGTCGATACTGGGTTCTAACACCGCAGTTTGCCAGGTTTTCCTTGTAAGCCAGATTCGTTCGGTAGTCTCGAATGGCAGATGCAGCACATGAGATACTCACATCTAGACTCATGCTCACGATACTGCTCCAAAGGAATCTTTCTGCCGCAGGCCGCACACATGGGTGCGGCGCAAACGTGCGCGGTAAGATCGTCTTTGTGCAACCTGGATCTACATCTGTTGCAGCAGATGAATTGACACGTGCGTCGATGATGCTCCGCATCTAGTGTTGCAATCTTATTACGGAAACAACGGTGGCATCGGCGGTAAGAGCAGGACTGGATATGATAGCTGAACTCATCAATTCGTACAGTTATATTACAAGCAGTGCAACGCTTGAACCGTAGACAAGTGCTGAGGTGAGCGGCAGCATGTTGTACTGGAATACGTGATTTCGCACAGCGTCCGCATTGGTAGAAGGCGCAGGTCTTGAGGTGGCCATCGAAATTCGCTGTAGGTGGAATACGTTTCGAACAAGGCTTGCAACCTTTGAACTGGCAAATGCTGACATGTGCGTCCAGCTCATATTGGTGATTTGGATGGACTTGCCGCAGGCAGTGCAACGCTTAAATTGACAGGCGTGGATATGGGCCTCCCACTTTTCTACTGGTGTCCTCGCTTTTCTGCATTTCTCGCATTTCCGAAACTTCTGCCTGCATTCATACTTGTGCTTTTGAATGTGAGACTCTGGGAGCCATTGTTGACAGCCGGTACATTTCTGGGTCTTCTGACAACCTTTAAAATGCTCGGCGAGCCGCTCTTGGAGAAACCTCTGTTTGCACTTGGAACTAGAAGCCACCTGAGCGGAAGGGCGAATAACTTCCTTTGGCAGCTTCGGACATTTTGAAAGATGACCTTGCAACCATACAAGACGATGAACCATCTCGTGATTGCAATAGAGACATCGGGCTCGCGGCTCTCTGAAGCGGTGGTCGCCGAAGAAAGCAAACTGCTTGAGGATGTCTTCGGCTCCAACCCTTGGTTTTCGGCCCTTAATTGGTCCAAATTGGAGAGGACTGAACGATGGCGGGTCGAACAATTCCCATTGGTATTCGAAGACACTTTGCAAGATGCCTTTCAATATGCCCAAGGCAATGAGATAACTCTTGGCTGCAATACAGACACCGGGCTCGCGGACCCTTGAAGTTTTGATCGCGGAAGAAAGTATTTATACCTAGGTAATACTAGTATAAATAACATATATTAGAAATTTGAACCCCGTTGCGAGAGCGGTTAGACCAAAAACTTATCCCGAAATAATTAAGTATCTAAAATCGACTATTTATAATTTAATAAATTACCGAGGGTATTTATTAAAATAGTAGAAAAATACTTAATTATTCTATAAAACTATAAAAATACGCAAGACTATATACTATAGAGAATCTATATCTAGATTCTAGATTATATAATTAAATTACGTAAAATATAAAGCCTTAATATATTTCAATACTTTTACTCGAATATGATTATTATAAAAAGATAAATATTAAATAGTTAATATAAATAATTCTTACGTAAAATAATTACTAGGTAATTATAATAACTAAGTTTTATATAAATTAACACCGGGTATTTATAATAAATAACTTTTAAATAATAAAAATTATATTTTTTATATTAAATATTACTAGTTTTAATAAAACGCGGTTATTTAAAACCTTTATTTAATATATAATATATATATATTTTTTAAATTAAAATTTATTTATATAAATTATATAAAGCGAATAAAATATTAGAAATAAATTATTATAATTAAACGAGATATAAATAAGTCTCGATAATTATATTACGAGAAATATTATTATAAAAAGTAATTATAAAAGTTAATTATATATACGAATAAAATTTTAAAATATTAATTTCCGAGTAATATAAGTGAATTTTTAAAGATATTAATTTTGAGAATTTTAAAATAAAAACTTTAAATATTTAAAGAATAATTAAATTTAAAAAATAATATAAAGAATATAATAAATTAACTCCGAGAGTATATAATCGTTTTTATTATATTATAGATTATTTACTTTATATTATACTTGATTAAAAATAAATTAAATTAAAAGTAGAAACTACTTAAAATATAATTAATCGATATATTAATTTATATTAATTTTATAATTATAAATAATAATATATCTATCGTATTCTTTTAAATTAATAAAGATAATAATACTCTAATAATATTATATATTTATAAACTAGGTACTTTTATCGATTTATAATTCAATTTAGGTAGTAAAGAAAATTAAATGATTAATAATATAAAATATATTATTTATTAATAGGACTCTATCTAGATTACTAAACCTCGAGTTAATATTTAATATAGAGTTTTAATATAAACTCGTAGATAATTTTCTAATAAAGTTAATAATATTTAAAGTATATTAATATTTACTCTTCAAATTTATCGATATAACCTCGACGTAGATTTTAGGCTCGTAAAGTTTATTATTAAATATTTAAAAAATAAGATAAATAAATTAAATAAATCTAACGAGAATAATTCTTAATATACTAATAAATCGAGATTAAAATAATATTTAACAACCCGGTTAATTAGTTCGATATATATAATTATAATTATAGAGTCGCTAGTAAATATATTATTAAAAGAGAGAGTATTAAAGAGAGTATTAAAAAGGATTAAAAAAAATAGAAAAAAACAGAGTTTAAAAACTATTAAAAAAGAACGGATTTAATATATATTAATAAATCTAAAAAGTAAATATTAGTATACTCTAAATATTATTAATTTTATTAGAAAATTATCTACTAGTTTACGTTAAAACTTTATATTAAATATCGACCCGAGGTTTAGTAGAGTTAGTAGATCGAGGGTCTAGACATAATCCTATAAATAAATAGTATCTATTATTAATAAATTTAGTAGGTTTAGTAATTCGATAAATTATCAATAATTTTAATATTAGACGAATAAACTTATTATATACTTTATAATATACGTAATTATATACGTAATAGTATAGGTTATAATATAAATTATAATATACCTTATAATATATATAATAACGTACGTAATTTACGTATATTTTTAAATAATATATAAATAATATACGTAAAAGTATTTTAAATAATATATAATATATACTCTTTATAATAATCGTTAAGATATTAAACGAAAGCCCCTATAATATATACTATAATAAAATATAATATAGTATTTATATATATATATTCTTTCTAAATATATTTAAATAATATTCTTTATTAGTAAAGTAATAAACTAGTATTCTATTAAAAAAGATAGAAAAGACGCGTAGATTTATTTAGTTTATATACTAGCCCTAGAGATCGATTTAATACCTACTTTCGTTTAAAGTTACTAAATACGCGTTTAGTACCTCGACTTATTTTGAATAATTTTAAATAAGTCGGAATAAATTAATCTAAATAATATCGGTAAATAATTAGATATATATAATTATAAGTAAATTATATAGTTTATAATACCGCGCTAACTTCGAGGTAATTACGTATATATATAATTTTCGTGAATTAATATAATTTAAAATCTAGATTAAATTAACGTACTTATAATACTTTATATAATTTTAGCGAACAACCCGATACTAGTAAAAAATCAAGGATTTAAAATCTTAAATCCGAAGTTACTATTTTTAGGTTTTTCATTAAAAAAAATTTTTTTTTTAAAAATATTCTCTTTTCGTTATTTTTCCGCCTAAAGTTAATAAAATACGTATTTAATACCTCGACTCTTCTTATATAAACTCCCGCTTTATCGATATCGCGAGAATTTTGATTTATACTTATTATTCCGAGTTTAATAAGTCGCTAGCGTTAATAATTATTACTAGAAATTATTATTATTAATAACGATAATTATAGAACTTTATTTAATTTAACTTTATAATAAAACTAAGTTATTATTAATATATTAACGATATATATAATTTATTAAAGTTATTATTCTTATCAAAATTAATCCGGAGTTATTAAATTTATTAATAAGATATTATTTAGATCTCTAATTTATTAAACTTATTAAGAAAATATTAATAATTTTATTCGTAAATTAAATTTACTAATAATATTTTACTAATAATATTCTACTAATAATTAAAGTTAAAAAACCGATTAAGAAGATATTAGTAATCTTATTTATAAATTAAACTTATTAATAACGTTTTATTAATAATATTTATTAAGAGAAGTTATTAATAAGATATTACTAGCTCTTTTCGCGCGGGTAGTAAATCGATTTTTAATAAGAGTTTTTGAGATTTATCGATATAAATACTTTATTATCTTAAATAATATTAATAATAATAGATTCGTTCTATTTCTTCGTTAGATATATATATTATTAATATTTAATAAAGAAATTAAAATTTAATACTTTATTATTATATCTATATTTATATTTCGAGTACTTTTCTTTAATATAAAAAAATTTAAATAAATTATTTTCTTTATAATTAGATTTTATAAATAAAATATATAATTTCCTTTATAGTTTTTAAAAAAATACCGCGTACTTTTATCGAGAAACTTCTTTTATTTCCGATTTATAATTTAAATTATTAAATTAATAATATATAAATAATAGAGATTAGAGTATTATTATACTATATTAAAACTAGATTTTAATAAATAGGACTCGGGCCAAAGGCCGCGTATACGATATATAATCTTTGTATTAACTTTATTAATTAATAATATAATCGACAAACTATTAATATTATAGTTAAATATATTATTATATAATTAACTAGTTACTTCTAGCTCTTAAAACTCTTTAGAGATCAATTCTTTTATCGAGTAATAAAGATCTTTACTAAGTTTATATATTTTTATTATATTATTATATATACCTTAAATTGTATAATTTAATAATTCTAATCTTTTTAAATCTTTTTAAATAAAAATCCGTTAAAGATATAAAGATAAACTAAATATATTAATAATATAGACTCCGCGAACGAGTTTAGGAACCCTATTATTAGAACTAAATTAAATAATATAGAATACTACCGAGGAATCCTTTGAAAATATATAGCGCTTTTAATTATTAAATATTAAAACGAGTAACTAAAACGCGAAATCTAAAATTTTTCTCGCGATATTAAAGATAAATAATTACTAGTTATATTGTTTATTATTATATTTAAAGATTTAACCCCGATAGTATCCGAAAGTAATTCAACGGTCGGTTATAATTAATACGATTTTATAATATAATAAAGGAATCTATATTTAATAAATTTAGGGACTTTTATAAAAAAAACGTATAAGATTACTACGATTAAATTTATAATATAACTATATAACTTTCTAATAAATAATAAGAAGATTTTATAAATAATATTTATATTAAAAAGCTATATTAAAGATATTTAAAATAATTATAAAAATAATTACCTAGCGGAGAGTCTTAATTAAGATATATTTTTTAATTTCCTTTTTAATTATATTAAAAATCTAATAAACCGATAACTAGATATAGATATATAATATTAATATATCAATTAAAGGCTAAACTAGACGGTACGAGAATTCGAAATATATTTTAATTAATTAAAAACCTAGTTACCCCTTTATAATAAAGAGTAATTAATTATTTATTTATTAATATACCTACGCGACGATATTATATAATAAATTAATCGACTTTCGTTCTTTTTTATTATATATATTAAATTTATAATATTTTCGGCCCGATTTAAATATAACCTAATAAAGAATAAGAAGAAATACAAGAGTAATAATTAAAATAACTATTCGAGGTCTCGTAAAAAGTTAATGAAAATAATTATGAAAATAAAGATAAATCTAATATAAATAATAAAAAATAAGACTTATTAAAACTTAAAAGCGTAGATAAATTATCTACGTTTTATGAATATAATCTAAATAAATTTAAATATTATAATTATAAAGAATATAAATATATATTCTTTAATATATTTAAGAAGAAGTCTAGAATAATCGACTATATAAATAATTATAAAATTACGGGAAATAACGAACCTTTACGAAAATCTTCGTCTTAAAGAGATAATAAAAAGTAATTATTTCGCGGAGTATATATATTAATTATTATATACTTCTTAATTTAAAAGATATTAAATTTATAAAGTATATAATTATAAACGATATAAATCCTAGAGTAGAGATAAATATTATTAATAAAAACTCTATAAAGTAATATAACTTTAAATATATATAACTAACGCGCCGCTTTTAAATCCGATAATAAATAAATAAGTAGTTTATTATTATAATATATATTATATAAATTATTATTCTACTAATTTATAAGGACGTTCTAAAATATATAATAATATTTTCTATATTATTAATAAAAAGGGATTATTTATTACTTTAAATATACTAGCCCTAAAAAAGGAAAGAATTTAATTAAATCTTAATATTAATTAAATCTTAATATTAATTAAATCTTAATATTAATTAAATCTTAATATTAATTAAATCTTAATATTAATTAAATCTTAATATTAATTAATTAATTAATTAATTAATTTATACGCTTATTTAAATAAAACTACTTCGCTTATAAGGGAGTTCTATAGAATACGTATAATACCCGATAGAAATCTTAATATTATTAAAGATATATTTAGTTTAAAAAAATCTAAAGATTTCGTTAAATCTTTAAAAACTAAATTAGTAGTTTATATATTAATATATATAAATATAAACCTATTTAACTCGAAATAAAATAATAACTAAATAACTAAATATTAAGATAACGCGGTAGTAAATATAATATCTATTAATTATAATACCGGTGTATTATTAATATTCCTAAAATAATTTAGTAATTTTATTAATTTTTTTTTAAATATAAAAATAGGCTAGTTACTTTCGTATAAAAATAACGATTATATTATTAAGACCGAAGAGGATCTACTTTATAAACCTCTTTATAATTTATTTAATATTAAATTAATAGAATTAAGAATATATTTAGATAATATCTTAATAAAGGGTTGGATTAAATATTTTATAAATTTAATAAAGGCCCCTATTCTTTTCGTTCCTAAAAAGAACGGCGGTTTATAATTATATATCGATTATCGAGGTTTAAATAAAGTTATTATTAAGAATTATTATTCTTTATTATTAATTAGTAAAATATTAAATCGTTTATATAAAATTCTCGTCTTTATTAAACTTAATTTAAAAGATATTTATTATTATATTAAAATTAAAATAAGCGATAGATAGAAAATAATATTCCGTATATAATACGACTATTTTAAATATATAGTAATATTTTTTAGATTAACGAATATACTTATTATCTTTTAAATTTATATTAATAAATTATTAATAAGAATAATAAATATATTCTATATAATATATTTAAACTATATTCTAAAAGATTTAAATTTAAAAGAGGAGTATATAAATTATATATAATAAATATTAGAGTATTTATTAAAACATTCTTTATTTACGAGTTTAAAGAAATATAACTTTTTTATTTAATTAATTAAATTTCTAGGCTTTATTATAAATATCGAAAGTATATTAATAAATAAATATAAAATTAAGACTATTTAATCCTAATCAAAACTGAAATCTTATTATAATATTTAGATTTTCCTTAACTTTATTAATTTTTATTATCAATTTATTTATTAATATTTATAAATAATAGGGCCTTTAATAGGTTTATTAAAGAGAAATTAAAATAATAAAAAGTTTAGGTCTTTTATATAATTAAAAAAGACTAAATATACGTTTTATATATTACGAGATATTTTCTTTCAAATATTAATATTAATATATTTTAACCTAAAATTACGAATTCGAGTTAAAATAAATATTATTAAGTTTATTAAATTTATAATACTCTTAGAGTTATAATACTATATAAAGTTATATTTTATTATATTTTAATCGCGTAAAATATAAGGTCTAAAAGAAAGATATAAGATTTATAATAAAAAGCTCTTTATAATCGTCGCGATATTAAATAATAACGATATTACTTCACAAATAATTAATATAAAATTAAAGTCTTAATAATTTGTAATAGTTTAAAGAGATTTATAAATATTAAATAATTTAATAACTATTAAATAAGATAAATTATAAGGTTTTCGTCTATTTATTTTACTATTATATATCGCTTTAATAAAAATAATCTAGCCGATAATTTATTACAATATTTAAATTATAAAGATTAAAATAATTTATTATATTAAATATTATTTATATTATAATAGTAGTTATTAAATTTAAGAAAAGTTAATTCTAATTATATTATTATTCTAATACGAAATATATTTATAAATTAAAAGATTAAGAAATAAATAATAATTAGTTTATAATTAACTAATTAACTATAGATATATTATAATATCGATAAATCTTAAAAGTAAATATTAGTATATTCTAAACGTTATTAATTTTATTAGAAAGTCGTCTACGGGTTTATATTGAAACTTTATATTAAATACCGACTCGAGGTTTAGTAGGATTAGTAAATCGGGGGTCCGGGTAGAGTTCTATTAATAAATAATATTTACTATTAATAGATTCAGTAGGTTTAGTAACTTAATAATTTATTAATAATTTAATTATTAGATAAATAACCCCGTTATATACCCTATAGTATACGTATTTATATATATTATAGTATAGGTTATAGTATAGGCTATAGTAAACCCTATAGTATACGTAATAATATACGTAATTTACGTATACTATTAAATAGTATACGAATAGTATACGTAAAGGTATTTTAAATAGTATATAATATATACCCCCCGTAGTAGTCTTTAAAACATTAGACGAAAGCCCTTTATAATATATTTAATTATAGTATACACTAAAGTATACACTATAATATACGATATAATATAGTATTTATATATATATACTCCCCGGATATACCCGGGTAACGCCCTCGCGAGAATTTTCGTTATAGTTTATTATTCCGGGCCCGGTAGATCGCTAGCGTTAATAGTTATTACTAAGAGTCGCTATTATTAATAACGACGATTATAGAACTTTATTTATTTTAGTTCTATAATAGGGCTAAGTTACTTTTAATATATTAATTATATATACGAGTTACTAAAATTATAAAAATTATTAATCCTATTAAAATTAATTTAGAGTTATTAATAGGACGTTACTATCACGGGGTGGACTTTGGTAGGAGTATTACTATAGATATCTATTAAGACGGCGGGCTAAGCCCTACCGCTAGCCCTATCGGGACTAGGGTGACTCTAGGATTCTAGTATATTAGGGCCAAATCCTCTATAGAATAATCAATATCTTTTATACTATATACTATTATATTAACCCCTTATTAAATGATAGTAATGGCTATACTAACGTAGAACTATACCTCTTCTATATTAATAAGAACGATTATACTAGTTATAAGTAGTAAAACAACCCCTAAAACGGCCAATATACTCCCTATTAACTACTATATTCAAAATAACTTACTCCGTATCGACAGCGAGCCTTACCTACGTTATACTTATTTAGCGCTTCCGTACCGTACCCTACTACCTTAAATAAGTACTTTTAAACTCTTTATTAAGTTATTAAAGTAGCTTATTCAATACCCTTTTTATTTAGGGTATTTATAGTAAATACTAAACTAAATATTTAGAACGTCCCTTTATTTATTTCTCTTTTATTAATATAGTTATTTATCTTAGTAAGCTACCTATTAGGTAAACGTTTAACCTAGTAAATATATTATTAACTATATCTCTTACGCTTCCGCTATAGAAAAAAGAATACTAGAATACTAGTTTTTTAATACTACTTTTATTATTCGCCTAGTGTTACTACTTTTAGTATTTATTATTAATTATCACTTTGGTTATTACTTTAGAAGAAGTTTAGCTAAGCTTTACTACGGTTGATTTTACTTTCTATTTATAAGAATTCCTATTATTAAGTAAATATATCCTAAAATAGGTAAAAGTTACTTTTAATATTAGACGAGTAGTTACCTAGATAATTATACGGTCTCTTTATCCTCCTATTAAAATACCCCTTTAATATTTATTAAGGAGGGGTCGGAAAGCGAAGTAATTTAATAATAACCTTTCGGAGTATACTAAATTTAAATAGCCTATTATATAACTACCCTAGGTTATGGATAAGATATTTATAATACCGCTTATCGGTACCTTCCGAAGGGATATTAAAGAGCTACGTTAACGCCTATAAAAGGAGTAATCTTTAGAGGACGAATTTAAAGATAAAAAAACTATAACTTCTCCCGAGCCTAAATAACTTATTATAGATTCCGAATAAGTAATATAATTTATAGAATCGTTAGAAATTCAGGCCTTTATTATTAGGTTAGTAGTTAGGATAAAGGAAGGCCCGGTAGGACCTTAAGGCTTATTAAAAGTAAATGACTTAATTAGTTAAAACGGTACTAGTATTAGGGTAAGCGCCTAGAATAAGCTAAAACTCGAAGAGATTAAATTCTTCGATCTTAAAGGCGATAAGAAAGATAACCTATTTACCTTAAAAAGGTATATTATATATAAGAACGTTTTCGACTTTAAAGATCGCGTTAACGATATAATTAAATAGTACGGCGAAGAGGAGGTATAAAAGTTTCTATCTTTATATTTTAAGGGAGCAGCCTTTAAATAGTTCTCGAATAAACTAAATACTAATATTAAGGCGTTAATACGTACCTTCGCTAGCCCTAAATAAATAGGTCGTTTTATTAAGTGATTTAAAATAAAGACGCCAGAAGCTATACGTAAACTTCGTTTTAATAAATATAAATTCGTTTAGGTATATACTAGTAAAACGCCTAGATAGTATATAAATAAGATATTTAATCTAACTAGGGCCGCCGATATTCCTAGCGTATATTAATAAATATTTATAATCTACGACTATATTAGTTTTAATTTCAAGCCTTTTATTAATCCGCCTAAGCCTAATATCCTACTAGATAAATTCCTTAATTTATTTAATACTAAGGAAGAAGTTTGGCTAGGAATAATATAAAATAATAGGACGACTAGGCCTCTACCGCCTCTTAAGCTAGAGGGTTTATAGTAAGGCTAGTAGAATTATTAATAACCTAACCGGTTCCGCCTATAGTAGAACTAGTTACCTTAGGCTACTTTTTATTAATTTACTAATCCGGCCTATTAGAATATATTAAATATCCCTTAAACGTAGTAGTAGCCTCGTTAAATTTAACCGCCACCTACTTAGTTATAGATTATTAGTAGTAGTACTAGAAACGTATCTTTCCCTCTTAGAAATAGAAATCGTCCTAATTATTAACCGCGCCAAGAAAACCGCGGGCCCATAACCGGTAGTTATAATCTTAATTATTTCGGGCAACAGTAAGTACCCCCTAGGCGTATAATTATTTATTATAAAACCGAGGTATAAGAGGACCGCTCTTAAGAAGACGGTACTATAGAGTTATAAATAGAAGAATAATCCACGCCTAACGTTAATTACGTTAATAAATAGAGCCAGGATTAATAATAAAAGGATTACTATAATAAATAAAACGAAATAGCCGGTTATTAAATAACTATTATCGATTCGCCTAAATAAATCGAGTACCGTATCTATAAAAAGTTATTCTCTTCTAAAAACGTACTATATACATACTTTAGAAGTTAAGGTTTAGGTAGGAACCCTATTAAAGCCTCCTACCCTAAATATTTAATTATAAATATTATTTAGAAAAGTAAATAGCCTTTAATAATAAACGAGAATACGGAAGTCTATTATTAAGTTAAAACGAATAACGAATTACTAAAATAGAAGCCCATTATTAAATTAAACTACGACTCTTCCAAAAATACGGGAATAGGATAAGCGTTTAGGAAATACCGGTACGCCGGTATTCGGGTCGGCTTAGACCTTGGAATTAAAATAGAAAAGGGCTATAAGGATACTAGTTATAGAGTAACTATCGCCGATTATAAATTTATAGTATACTTCTTTCTAAAAGCTAGAATCCGTATTATAGTAACCCTACTCTAAGTTACCGGTATTAATACTAACCGCTATATTATTTCTAAATATATCGTTACCTCTTTATACTTCCCCGGGAAAGATAAGAGTGGTAATAAAATAATAACCGAAACCGCCCCCCTAAGGAAGTCTATATTATGGATAATCTTAAAGTAGGTATATTTATTAATATGGACGTTATGGCCCTTAAAGGGATTAATATACTAGTGTCTCGATAAATTACCCGTATCGGTAGCTGCGATATAGAGTACCCTATCGACGTCTACTTAAGAGGTATAAGTATAAACCGGCCGGTATATACTACGAAAATAAGAGTTATCCCCTTATAAGTTACGGTAATTATCGAAGTTCATAAGTTTAATCTACTAGTACGAGACTACTTCTTTAAACCGATAGATACTAACCTATACCTCTTTACCGGAATCGTTAACGATAGAATAAAATCAGTACTTATAAAGAATAAAACGGATAAATACATTAAAATCCCTAGGAATATAAAGTTAGGCCAAGTAATCGAGATTTAATTTAATAGCTATTATAGTATTACTATAAGCGATAACGACGTTCGCGAGCTCGCTATACAAAGGCCTCCTCAGGAGTATAAAGAAGCTTTTATTAAGAACGCTTTTAATAGTATAATTACTACTAGCTCTAGTTTATTACTTCTTAAATAACCTTTAGGGGGTAAAGATATAGAGAATTTAACCGGTTCCCGGCCTTTTATTTTATTAATAAAGGTAACTACTTCGGTAAAAGATAGTATCCTCTTAAACGGTATTATTATTCATAGTAAATAACCGGAGCTAGTAAAGATTATTAATTAATTCCTTATACTTTAGGTAGAAGGAGGCTTTATTAATATTCTAGAAAACGAATAAATACGTATATTACTACGCGCCGACTAGGAAGATAAAGTACCTAAAACGGTATATATTTATCCTATAAATAACGAGAGCCGGAAGATTATTAACGAAATCTTTAATAAACTATATATTTAGGGACGACTTAAATAGACGATATAAACTACTTTATTCAACTTCCTAGTCTTTATTATTTAGACTATAAGATTAGACGGTATTAAGAAGAGTCGTACTATTATTAATATTCGAGGTTTAAATACTATAGTTATAGTAGACGTCTACTATTTACCTTTATAGAATAATATAATTAGCGCCGTTAAGGGTTATTATTAAATTACCGTTATCGACGCGGCCAGTTTCTTCTATTAATAGCGTATATACTTTAAAGATAAATATAAGTTTACCGTCGTATTATACCGCGGCCAGGAGACTTTTAATATTACGGTAATAGGATTCAAGAACTCGCCTACGTATATATAACGGTAAATAGACCGGATCCTATATATCTATAAGGTATTCGCCCGAGTATATATTAATAATATTATAGTATTCTCTTAGACCCTCGAGGATTATATTTAGTACCTATATACGGTATTTTCCTTATTCGTTAAGTTTAATATTTTAATTAACCCTAAGAAGGCGTTTATCGGCTATCCGTTAATTATATTATTTAGTTAGACGATTAACTCGTTCGGGCTATTAACTTCTAAAGAAAAGTTTATAATTATTAAATAACTAACTTTCTCTTAAACGTTAGTAGTATTTAAGATGTACCTAGGAATAACTAGTTAACTAAAAGATTATATTAAAGATTATATTACTCTAGCTAGGCCTTTATAAAATAAGAAAACCGCGCTACTAAATAGAGTACCCCTTATAGGCGCTCAGCGATAAGAATATACTAAAAAGACTAGTTTTAAATCACCTTCTCTATAAAAGATCCGTTTATTTAAAGTTATTTAGAATACCCTTTCTAAGCCTTCCTTTTTATATTATTTTAATAATTAAAAGGAACTATTTATCGACCTTAATACTAGTAAGGAATTCGGTTACGGGGTTATAGTTTATTATATTATAAAAGAGCTAAAAGGCCCCTATCCTAACCGGAAGTAGGTTTAATTTATCCTTTTCCTTAGCCGACTTTTTAAGAATATAGAAATACGCTATTAATCTACTAAAATAGAACTAGTAAGAATAATATAAATATTTACTAAGATTAAATATATAATCGAATTAGCCCCTAAGACGGTCGTCTATATTAATTATAAAGCTACGCTTAATGTAATTAAATAAATAAATATAACTACCTTATCTACGGTAAAGACTAATTTACGTATCGTACGGGCCTTAGATTATATTCAGCGTTTTTAAAATATAGAGATCCGTTATAAACCTAGCGCTAAGTATATAGTACTAGATACTCTATCCCGACTATAGTAGAAGGACGTAGTTAAAGACTTTTTAAAAAGCGAGCTAGATATACTTTAGGTATATATATATAAGGTTTATATACTAGTAGAAATAAATATGTAGTTTAAATAAGAATTACTTTAAGGGTACTAGAATAACGACTATTAAATTAAAATAAATTATATATTTAATTATAATGTAGAAACCGGCGAGGATACCGTAGATCTTCCTTTTTTAAAGGGGGATAACGGTTTAATATAATGTACTAATAATTTAGTTATTAATCGCGTATATACGCCGGAGCGCCTATATATACCTTCCTTATATATTAAAGTTATATTTAACGTCGTATATTCTAACTTATATATAGAAAGATATAAATACTATAAAATAATAACTAGGTACTAGTATATATATAAACTAAATAAAAAGTTAGGGGAGTATTTACGATATTATTTATAATACTAGCTATTTAGTACTCCTAGGTATAAACTTTATAAAGTACTATAACCTATTCTTATACCGCCCTCTTCTTTCTATATAATTTTTATTAATTTTATCCTAACCTTACCCCTTTCGTAGGAAGGATTCGATAATATTATAACTATTATATATAAATTTTCTTAAAAGGTAACCGCGATTCTAGGAAAATTAATATAAAAAGTAGAGTAATAAATATATATACTTTTACGTCGCCTATATTTAATGGACTAGGGTATTCCGAAGGCTATTCTTTCCGACCGCGACTGGAAGTTTATAAATACTCTATAGAAGGCTTTATTTAATAAACTTAAGGTAAATTTAATATTTTCTACCGCCTATTATCTATAAACGGATAAATTAAGCGAGCGTATAAATTAAATTATTAAAATTATATTACGATTCTAGATCGCTACCTTATAAAACCTTAAAGCCTAGGAAGAGGTACTACCTTTTATAACTATATAATATAATAATATATTCTCCTAGCCTATTAACTATACCCTAAATAAAGTAGCTTTCGGTTTTACCGTTAATAACGTATTAAACCTAGGAAGTTAGGAGAATAATATTTTACTAAAGGAGCTAGTATATATTTAAACTTCGGATATAATTACTTATATTTAAATATATAATAAGGAGTATTATAATCGTGCCTATTATCTTTATTATTTCCGTTAAAGGGACTAGGCTTTACTACGCCTATATAAAGATTATAATATTCCGGTAAATAAGTTTACTAGTCGTAAATACGGTTAGTAAATAACTAGGCTATTTAAGGTTCTTAATCGTATCGGTAGGTTTATATATTACCTTAATATCCCGGAAAATTAGAAGATTTATAACGTATTTTTAATAATATAGCTAGAGTAGTATTTACTACCGGATAAAGACCCTTTTAAGCGTCTACGGCCTACTAACCCTAAAGTAGTAAAAACCGAGCGAGACGACTTAAAGCTAGAATAAAAACTAAAGTATATCCTCGATAAACGCGTTATTAAAAAGGGGAAGGGTTACGCCACCGAATATCTTTTATCCTAAAAAGACTAGGGATTTATATAGGACCGTTAGATAAATACTAAAAACATTTTCGTGGGCGAACTCATTAAGGAATATAAATAATAGGCTAAATATTAAGCCAAATTCTTCTTTTAGGGTCGATAACTCTAGAAGTATAATTATATTTCCCTTTTATATTATCGCCCTTTACCTACCCTTATTAGGAAATAACTATTATATTAAATTCACCTATCGAGCTCTATTTAGAGTACGGGTACTACGATAATATTAAAGGGGTATTATACCGAGAACCGGTAAAACTACTCTTTAATAGTTTTAAATTATTCGCCTAATTATACGCAGAGCTATATAGCCCGAATATTTTAATATAATATTACTTATATACTCCTTTATATAGATTTAGGTATATACCTTTTATTATCGCTACTTTTTAGCTAAGTAGTATACTTATATAAGAAAGAGCTTCGGATAATATAAGAATTATATAATTATTCAGCCGAATCGGGACTAGCTCCGCGCTAAAATAATTTTAATTCTAAAAGTACCGCTAAGCGACTTTTACCTAGATCTGGCCTAGATCTAGCCTAGATTTACACCAAGATCTTATTTTATTAATATATTCGGGACTAGGGTAACTCTAAGATTCTAGTATATCAGGGCCAAATCCTCCATAAAATAATCAATATCTTTTACACTATATACTATTATATTGACCCCTTGTTAGTTACCTAGACTCTTAATTTATTAAATATATTAAAAGTAACCTACCCGGACTCTTAATTTATTAAATTTATTAATAGAACGTTAATAGTTTTATTTATAAATTAGGGCTACTAGTAACGTCCTATTAATAACTTTTATTAAGAAAAGTTATTAATAAAATACTACTAGCCCTATCCGCGCGGGTAGTAACTCGGTTTTTAATAAAAGTTTTTAAAATTTAACGATATTAAAATAAAATCAAATAGAGTTTTTATTAATAATTAAATAAATATATTACAATCTATAGTATATAACGGTGCGTTTAATATTATTTAAAGTATTATATAATTATAATTTATTAATCGAGACGTATCTCGAGGACGAGTTATTTAAAAGAGGAGTATTATTAATAAAAAAAAATTAAAAAATTAAAAAATTTAGAGAATATTTAAAAAGATATTAAGAAATTATAATAAAAGTATAAATTAAAATTATAATAAAAAGTATAAACCAAAATTCTTTAATATAAATAATCTAATATTATTATTAATAAAGAATTTTATATAAAAGCGATTGAATAAAAGATTTTTTATAAATTAATTAAATTATTTATAATCCGCGATATAATTCAATTATAGATATATTACTTAATATTACTAACGAATTAATATTTATATAATATTTTTTATATAAAATTATTAGAATTATATTATTATAAATAAAGTGATATATTAATACTAGATATATCTTTATCGGAATTAATAAATAATATTAAAGAATAAGAGATAGAAGAAATTTTAAAATAAAGAAAACTAAAGAGTATAACCTAATACCTAATAAAATTAATTGATTAATTAGATAATTTTAGTTAATAAGAGAATAAACACGTTATAATATATACGGAAGAACTACGTAAAGTATATTATTAAAAAACACGAGTAAAGAAGAAAATAAATAAGAAGCGAAAATATTATTAATTATTAATTATTAATTATAATTAGTTATTAGTATTTACAAGTATTATATATAATTTATTTTTTAATTTTAATAATAGCGAGTTTTTATACTACTTTTTTTTAACCTACGGATAATTTTAAAAGATATAAATAATATAAAACCCTCTACTTCTTCTTTTAAACTAAATATACGAGTATTTTCTTTTTAAATATTAATATTAGAATTTTTATATATAATCTCTCTCTCTTTTAAATTTATATCGAAAAACGTATTAAAAGATATATTAAAAGAAATTATAAAATGGAGTTTAAGAGATTAAAGATTTATATATAAAATATTATAATTAAGAGCTAAATATATAACGCGATCGATTACGGAGTTAATAATAAATTTAAAATTTATATTAAAATTAAAATTAGATCGCTAAAATAATAATCCGATTTAAAGAAAGATTTAATAATATCTTTAAATAAAAACCTAGACTAGAGGGTATTAATATATAATAAATATTTACCTCGTATATTATTTATATTATAACGGATTATATCTTTAATTCTTTTTAAAGATATAATAATACGAGCTAGTAATTAAAGACCTATTTATATAACGTTAACGGAACCGGATTTATTAGATCTTATTATATATATATAAATCTTAACGGTTTTTTATAATATATAATTTAACGGCGAAGCGTATCTAAAGAGCCGTATAATTAATAATAAATAAATATTAATATTGATATACTCGCGGTATAATAACGGAATTTGATAATATTAGTTATATATTTATATAAAATAAAGTATAACGAACCGGTAGGTAAAAGTAACGTATTATATAATAATAATTATATATTATATTTACGCGATCGTTATAAAAGAAGTTATCGTAACCGGTATATTTTAAATAATATAAATAATAGGTTTCTAAAAGAGTTACGGAAGATTATAATTATTTAATAATCTTTAAACGAAGGGTAATAATAAATATCTAAAGAATCGATATTATTAAAATATTAAATCGTAATAACGAGTTATTAATACGCGTACTTTATTAAATAAAGTAAAATAAGAATTTCAGAATTTAATAATAAATAACAATAATACGTATACGTAATTCTTTTTAAAAAAAATGAATATAAACGAGATTAATATTTAATAAAGAGAAGAAACTATTATATTTATATTTAAATTAAAGATTATTAAAGAGAAAAGTTAAAAAAGAAAAACTAGAATATATTAATTAAAACTTTTATATCGAAGTATATATAATAAATTTAGGTTTATATTATAAATAGATTTATAGAAATTATATTATTAATTAATTAATATATTTATATATTAGAAGTACGTAAAAGTATACGTATAAAGAATTAATATAATAATATTAAAGAACTAAAGTATTAAAGGCGGAGGCCGAAATTATAGTTAATATTAAGACTTATTATTATTATATAATTTACTAATAATCTCTTTTCGGAATTATTTTATAGAATTTAAAATTTCCTTAAATTCTTATTAGTCGATAATTAATTTATTATTTATCGAGTATCGTAAACGAGTATTATTATAAACGAGCTTCGTTTATTTATAGATAAAATTAATTAGGATATTTAATAAATCTACGAATTATTTAATTAATCTCTAATCTAAATAAGAATTCGATTTTCAAATTCTATAAATATATTTCGCTTAATCTATTATAAACGCGCCGAGTAAATAAACTCGCGTTATATATACGCGTTAATAATATTTATTTTAGTGGTATTTTTTCCCTTATTAACTTAATAGGTTTAAAGAGTTTTATCGAGTATTTATTAATATATATATTAATAATTACTAGCTTATACGAATACGTACTATTATATTTCTTTATAAGAATATAGAGATAGTACGTTTACGCTTTTTAAATTATATATATTAATTCTATAATATTCTTCCCCTTATTTATCCTACTAGGTTTAGAGGGTTTTACGAATAATTTATTATTAATAAAAAATAATAACTACGGAATATAATTAATATTTTGTATTAATATTTATCGGAAAATATATATTCTATTTATATTATTTATTTATTATTCTTTTCCTTATTTTCTTTATAAATTTAAAAGATTTTCTTAAATATTTTAATATTTAGATTCGGGGCGAATCCCTTAAAAAAGGAGATAATTATTATATTATATTAAGGCTAAATCTTAATAATTAGAATTTGGGCTTGAAACCGCGTATATAATATATAAATTTTACGTTAATTTTATTAATTAATAACGTAGCCGACGGATAAGTTATTAATATTATAATTAAATATATTATTATATAACTAACTATTTACTTCTAGCTCTTAAAGTTTCTTAAAAATTAATTCTTCTATCGAGTAAAAAATATTTTTACTAAATCTATATATTTACTTTTATATTATTATATATACCCTAGGTACTATAACCTAACAAATTTATTAAATTTTATTATATTATATTTAAATTATATTAATATAAAGTTTTCGATTATTTTTAATTTATTATAATAATAGAAATAATATTCGAGTAAACTCCTCTTTTAAATTAGAGTTATAATATTTATAAAAATAATAATCTTATAATTAATTTATTAATATATTATTTTTAGTAAAATTAATCTCTAATTTTTAGTTAATTATCTTCGTATCTCTATATTTTTTAATATCCTCGATCGAGTTTAATTAATATATTTTTTATAGTAAGATTATTTTATTAATAAAGGAGTTTCTTAAATACTTTCTTGATTAAATTATTCTACGATAGTATTTATTAATCGTTAAAGAATCCTCTTTTATTGAAAACTTTAATTTATTAATATTTTATTTTATTTATTACTAGTCGTTGGTTATTAGCCTTAGTTATTTTAAAGATTACTAATCTTTCGTATTTATTTCTCTTCGGTTTTGATTTTTATAACTCGATTAATTCGTTTTATAAACTTTGAATTATATCTTTATAAATTAATTAAATATTTATACTAATTTATAGCTCTCTAATTATTGAATCCTTTGAGATTTTCTCCTTTTTTTTCGTAGGCTTAGGTATTTCGTTAGGTCTTAATAATAATTTAGATTATACTAACTATTCTTTAATAAAAAGAGAATTATCTAATTTATTCTATCTTTATTATCTATTATATAGTTATATATATAACTTAAACTTGTATTAGTATTTTTTAAAATAATTTATATATTTATTTATTAAATAAGTTCTCCCTATTTTCATTTTAACTCCCGGCTCGATCGGGTTTATCTAGTTCTTTCTCTTATTTATAATAATTACTATTTTATATTATTCTTTAAATCTTAAAGCTCGGAGCGCTTAATTCGTTTTCTTAAATATTAATATTTAAGGCGTTTATCGTCGTTTAATCCTTTTAAAAAAATCTAATTCTAGATATATTTATTTCTAATATATAGTATTATATAACTTCCTCGATTTATTTAATCTCCTAGTATTAGGCGGGTTACTCAAAGTTTAATTAAAATATTATAATTTCGATTTCGAATAATAGAAATAAAAGTAGTTTGAAATACTTTTAAAATTATTTTTAAATAATTATATTAGATAATTATAAATTTTTATCTTTTTATAATTTCCGTCGTCTCTTTAAATAAATAACACTTATTATTATATTAAATATAATTTTATATCTCGTAAAAGTAATATTATATATTAATTTTATATAATATTTTATATAACGATATTAATTAATTACCCTACTCCTAATTTAAATTAATTGGAATTCTTATTTTAACTTCGAGTTAATGTATAATCCTAATATTTTAAATTTTACTTTTAGTTTAATAATAATATTTCCGAAACTAATTATCATTTTTATATTAAAGTTTTTCGACGTTCGAGGTATATAAATTAGCTCGTATTTCTAGAAAGTATATTATATTTTATAAATAATCATTTATTCTAAATGAGTATTATATAAAAATTCTAAATTAATATACAATTTCTCTCGGTACTCTTATTATAAATCAATAAATAAATATTATTTACGAATTCTTCGATTTATATTAATAAGTCTATTTTAGTATATTCCTCGATTAACGATATATTAAAGAATGAAAAAAGTCGACGAGATTAACGATCTTTATAAAATATTTATAATTATCTTTTTAACGGCGTTTATTCTCTCGTCTAATATTTTAAATATAATTTTATTTAATAGGAGATTTATTATCTATTTAATAACAAGATTTATAATAATTCTTATTCGTAGATTATATAATAGTCTCTTCTTTAAAATATTATAAATATCTTTATTATTACGGTCTCTATAATTTATCGTAGTATTATAGTCGTTAAGTAATTATTTTAGCGTAGTAATATAGTAGTAAACTTCTATAATTTTAGAACGAATTATTCTTCTATTACTACGATAATTCTATTCTTATTATAACGAAGTTATAAATAATATAATTATATTAACTTATACTTTATTTTATTATTCGAACGAATAAAACTATATTAATACTATTTTTATAGTATTAACAATTTACTCGTCCTTTAGTTTTTATCTTCTATATTAATTTTACTTTATTATAGAAGTAACTCTAGGATCTCTATTATAAAAGTCTTCCGATAAATCTCTCTTTATAGCGGAGTAGTAGTTTTCTTTAATTACGAAAGTACGTTACCCTACTTCGACGGCTATACCGAAGAAATTATATAGTACCGAAGTAGTTATACTATATTAAAGTAATTTATCTATTTCTATAGTATAAGAATATTACTTACGGAAGCCTTCTATAAATACCTCGTATCTATATTAAATATACTCTCTACGAAAATATAATTTTTATATAACGTCGATTTCTATTAGGATTTCTATTCCTCGAAATATCTTTTTTAAAATAAAGAAATATACCCTTAACCCTATTAAGTTTAAATAGAGAAATACGAGTTTCTTTACTAAATAATAAGAAATCTATTATTAATTTACTTAGTAATAATTAGATTTTAAAATCTAGAAGGATCTTAAAGCTTTCCGTAGAATATTAAATAATTTCTAATCTTATTTTAGTATTATATAAGTACTATATTCGTTATTAATAAAAGGATTAAATTTATTCTTTTATTCTATCTAAAAGCCTCTATAATTTATTTTATTTAAATATTAATTTATTTCGTTCTAGTTAGAAGAATTAATTAATTTTAAATTATAATTTAAATTAACTACCCTAATATTTAGTAAAGAGATCTTCGTCTAAATATAATATATATAAGACTTCGTTGAATTAGGATATTTATTCGTTAATCTCGTCGAATTTATTATAAAAAAAGTAGTAGTTTAGTTTACTAAAAATACCTTCCGCTCGCTTCGAGAACTACTAACTTTATTTATTAAAAATTGATAAATTAACTTATAAGAATTATTTAAATAAATTAAATTATAGGAGTAAATTATTAATAAAAAGTATTAAAGAATTCAAATAAATAAGACATAGATTATACTAGTAATATTCTAATTCTATAAAAGAACTATTTAATATAGGCGAAGCGAACCGTAGTAAATAACCTAAATCCTCTTGTACTATTTTTTAGAATATCGAAAACGTTTATAAAGATAATTAACCCTAGATCCGTTATACTAAATCTCGTTAACTAGAAATTAATATAACCGATATTAACGCGGAAATACTTATAACTAATACTTTAACTCGTTATATTCAAGAGAATTCTTTACGATTTAATTCTTTAGGTCTATTAAGATCTCGAAGCGAACTAGGATTTAACAGCGGTAATAGCGATTATATTATACCGCGATTTTATTCTAAAAACGTCGGGTTCTTCGACCCGTTTTATAATAATAATAAATTAAGTCATATTAACTTTATTATAAACTACGCTAGACTTCCGTAATATATTAACTTTTAGCGATCGAATTAAGGATATCGCCTACGTTAAAGATACCGAGCTAGTTAGTAATAATCTTTAACTCTATCTTAGAAGTAAAGCTTTAGAATAATATACTTTATAATTTATTAATAATAATAAATTACTTATAACTTATAACTAGAATTTAAATAAATAGAATTTCTTTTTACTAAAACGATTAAACCTAATTAAAACTATTAATATAATTAATTAGAGAGTAATATTAATTAATTGATTAATTAATTTATATACTTACTCTAGTAAAACTACTTTACTAATAAAGGAGTTCCGCGAATACTCTCCTAGTAGGGCTACTAGCGGCGCCTACTAGTCGTTAAAGAAACCTCGTCGGTTAAAAACTCTAATTTATTAATAACTTATTTCCTCTTTTTACTAGTTAGTAGCCGATAGTTATAATTATTTTAAAATATTATTTATCCTTCCCTCCGTTTCTCTTCTACTTTAACTTTAGACTCTATTTATTTATCTCGTAGACTTATAGGCCGCTTTATTATAAACTTGTTAAGTAGTCGATACCTACGGCCCTCTAGCCGGCGAGAGAGTAATATATTATCGCTAATATCGTATATTATTAAGAATTAAGAGAGTATACTATAAATATTATTAGAGTTACTCGTATAATAAAAATAAGTAATATTTATAATTGATTTAATATTATTTAAAATAACCTCGATATTAAATTCTAATTCGATATCGACGCTCCTAATATTAACTCTTAGTTAATCTCTTACTTTACTAGATAAAAGGAATTATTAATAAAGAATAAAACTTTTATATCTTCGATCTAATATTAATATATATAGATATTTAATATTAAACGATAATAAAAATTAAAGATAATATTATTATTAAAAGAGTATATAGTTTCGGCTAGTTAGTTCGAGTTCTAGATTTCAAAACTCTTAAAATTAAGGTTAATAATAATAAATTTTAGTTCTTTATCGGAGAGATAATTATATTTATTAAACTAATAAATATTAATCTTAATATCCTCGTTATAGAAAACTATATTATTAAGGCCCTTAATATGGAAATTAATAATATATAAATTTGTTTTACGAGAGTACTAGTTTAAATTATTAAAGTAATTAACTTTAATTTCCTACTCTATTAATTTAATAATAGATTATTATAGAGCCGAATTAAAATATATAAATAAATAAATTCGGTTCTTGCCCTCTTATTAGAGTTAATATTAGTAATTTTAATATACTTTATAATAGTACCTCTTATCGACTTATAAGAATCTTTAATAAATTATAATAATTTAAAAAATAAAAAGTATATTAAGTTAGTGTATTAAATAGCCTAAATTATAATTATAAATATTCGGAAAACTCTCCTAGTAGCGACTATCGTAATAGAGAAACTTATATTTATAAAACTATAAACTTCTTTTATAACGAAGTAGATATTAACGAGTATTAATTTAAAGACTATCTATAAGATTTGAAATATAATTACGATTATTATAAAATTTATAAAAACGAGCCGATAAATTTTATTAATATTAATTTCGTTTCCGTCCCTTTTTAACTCAACTATATATATAAAGACTACGACGAGGTATTTTTATCGTGTAATAAATTATTCTCTTATCTATACTAAAATTATCAAATACGGCTATTATTTTCGTCGAAGCGAAAACTGGTTTTCGTGGCTCGAGGCTAAGTGTAAATTACCTCGGGCGCCCGAGGTAGGCCTAGAGCGCCCGCCGAGTAACCGTCGAGCGGTTTAATACTCGATAAATACTCGACGGGCGCCTAAAGTTATTATAAAATAAACGTCGAGTTTTTTATAAATATATTTTAAGCCCGTATATCGGTAAAGCGGTGAGCCCGTATTCTACCGAAAAAGGCGGAAAAGGCGCTTAGATTTATTTAGTTTATATACTAGCCCGAGAGATCGATTTAATACCTACTTTCGTCTAAAGTATCTAAATACGCATTTAGTACCTCGATTTATTTTAAATAAATAGGAATAAATAGGAATAAACTAGTCTAAATAGTACTAGTAGATAATTAAATATATATAATTATAAATGAATTATATAGTCTATAATACCGCGCTAGTTTAGGGAGTATTATACGCGTATATAATTTTCGTAAATTAACGTAATTTAAAATCTAAATTAAATTAGCGTAGTTATAGCGCTTTATATAGTCTTAGCGAGCTACCCGGCGCTAGTAGAAAATCACGGATTTAAAATCTTAAATCCGAAATTACTATTTTTAGGTTTTTTATTAAAAAAAAAATTTTTTTTTTTTTTTTTTTGAATATTATCTTTTCGTTATCTTTCCGCCTAAAGCCGGTAAAATACGTATTTAGTACCTCGACTCTTCTTATACAGTCTCCCGCTTTACCGATATAACTTTAATAACTTTAGTTTTAGAAAATCATATAACTCACTACCTAAAAAATTTGAAAATTTTAATATTCTATAGTCGTCTTTATCGACGATAGCGACCCCCCGGAACGACTCTTAACGTTAGTAAATTTTAATTCCCGGAATTAGTCCTATACACTAGAGTATACGCTAGGGTATACTATAGCGATAGTTATAGAACTACGATAATAATAGGGTTTTAACTATAAATAGGGGCCTTAATTATAAATAAAATAAGACTATAACTATAAATAGAGGTTATAAATAGAGGTCAAAGTTAATAGCGTAGCTTTAATTTAGCGCCTATGAGTAGTTATTTTAGATTTACTCGATATACTCCCGAGTAACTCTAGGCCCCTTAGCTATATACCTTAAGTATATATCGAATTAATAGATAATTATCGTATTTAAGACTCCCGAGGCGCCCGTCGAGCGGCCTAAATTATAATAAAGCTACTTTTCGTTTTATTAATATAATAAGTAAAGTAATATAAAAAGTAGAAGTATTAAAGTCTTTAATAAAGTAAAAAGTAGATTTAATAAAATTTAAAAATTTAAAGTTTTAATAGAGTAATATATTATAAAATAATATATTATAAAAATCTCCGCCGAGGAGGGGCTTTTATAACTCGGACTCTAACTCTTCTAGTTTATATATTTATTAAATTATATTTATATTTATTATCGAGTTTAATATAATATAATAACTTATTATACTAGGTTATATATCTTCCGAGGTTTTTAATATATTATTACTAGGATATATTTTATCTTCAATTTAAATAAAGTAAAATTAAATATTTATTTAAACCTAGGTTATTTTATTATTATAAAAAGATCGAGTATTCCTACGGAAGTATATACCGAGTTTAAATAACTATATTATAATAATAATATTATTTATTCTAATATATAATTTAGGAAATAAAATTATTTAAATATTAGATTATATTCTAGTAAATATATATATAAAAGAGAATTTAAACGGCGGCGATATATTCGCTAAAATATTAATAGAAATTTATATAACGGATAATCTAAAAGCTAATTTATATATTAATATTAATATTTTTACACTATATTTATTTTTAATAAATCTTAATATATAGTCTTAGTTTATTACTATTAATAATTACTAATTAATTGAGATTTTCATCAAATCTATCGTTAAATTTTCTAATAAATTGAGACGTATTATTAAAATAAACCGATTTATTACGATATCTTCTTAGTTTAACGTATTAGTATTAATTTTATATTTAAGTAATCTCCCTAATAAGGACTTTTTATTCGAACCGGATTTAATTATTAATTACTATCTAAGCCACGAGAGAGGAGTATATATATATATATTATTGATATATTCTTTTCCTTTATATAAGTTCGTAATTTCACGTCTCGTTCGGCTAAACTACCCTAGCGTACTAGATTACGTACTCTAGTAGACTTTAATAATAAAGAGTATAAATAGTATTAAATTTCTACCGAAGTTATATCCTTAAATATTTATAAATAGAGAACTACGTAGATTAAATTAAAGAATTTACGTCTTTATAGAAACCTCTACTTTATTAAATATATATTATAATAATTAATTTATCTTTAAAGATAACTTTTTTTAATAATATAATAATCTATAACTTCTTTAAGAAAGGAATAATAGAATTCTTAACCCGTTTAATCTAAGAATTCTTAATTATCTTTACGAACTCAAGGAATATAATCGAAGTTCTAGAAGAATAATAAATATTTATTAAATCGAAGTTAGGTATTTTATTAAAGGCTTTAAAACTCTATCTCTTTAATTAATAAGATAAATAGGTCGTCGATAAAATCTTCGATAAAATATAGATATAGGGTAAACTAAGGTATACCGATTAGTTAATTTAATATAACTAGTTATATTTTATCGTATAACGCGATACGCCTACGAAGAGAAAAGAGTATATTGTTATAAATATTAAAGATCTAAATATTATTATAGAAGATAATAACTACCTATTATTATTATAAATAAATATCATAACTTTAGTTACTAGATTTAACTATATATTTATAGTCGATATCGTAGGATAATTTCTTTAGTTTATAATTTAACTACGTAACTATTATAAATTAATAATTATTAGTTATTATAGATAGGAAGAGTTTAATATTATTTTAATAAATTATAAAGGCTTATTACTAAATATTGAGTAATAAACGAATAATATATTACGCCCGCTTCGTACCTTCGCTATATCGATAAAGGAGGGAGTTAATATTCTACCGAAAAATACGTAAAATACGCTTAGATATATTTAGCTTATACGTTAACCCTAGAGATTACTTTAATACCTACTTTCGTTAAAAGTTACTAAGAGTAACCTTTTCTTATTAATAGTTACTATTTACTATCTTATACGGTTATACTAAATACGAATACGTACGAACTATATCGGATAACTATATTATAGTTAGAGTATTATATTTATTATACGCGTAAATTACTATTAATAATTTATATTTAATAAATATATATATCGCTATTAGAATAATACGTTTATTAAATATATAAGTCTATACTATTATCGTATTTATTTGTATTATTATCTATAGTTTTATCGATTTTAACGGTTTCTTTATTCTTATCGCCTTATTAATCTTTAGTAAAATCTCTACCGTAACCTAAATCGCCGCCTTTACCGCTACCGCTACTATTATTAATATTATATAAATTAACGCGGTTAGTATTATATATACGTTTATGAGAGTTTTATAAATAATTATTAATATTATTCGATATATAGTAGTTATCTACTCTTTTTCGATTTCCTTATTATATTACTAAACTAATATACTACTATCTATTAAACTTTATATAAACTATACTATAATTTATATTCTTTCCTAATTTCATTTTTTTAAATTTTATTATTGCTCGGAATTTCCCTCCTAATTATTTGATATAAACCCGGTATTTATTCTTATTATTACTCGATAGAATCGAGAGAGTATTAATTTTCTTATTATTGAATATAGTAATAGGTAAAAACGCTTTTTAATTAATTATTTATAAAGAATAAGAGCGAATATAAGTATAAGACTCTAATACTAAATATAACTACGTTAATAAATCGAAAACCGGCTTTAGCGGCTCGGGGTTAAAGCGTAGAATACTTTAAAAATTAAAGTTATTAAACGGGTACTCGCGGAACCCCGAGAGTTAAAAGTATTCTAGGGTCTTACCTCGGGCGCCTTAAAGACGGTTAATTTAAAGGTTTTTTAATTAGACTCGCTGGAGGGGCCTTTTTTACCTTTAAAATCTCTAAAATATTAAAGTTCTTAAACTTTCTAATAAGTTTTGATCTCGTTATTCAACCGTATTAATCTAGGTCTCTTACGGTATTTTAACGATATTAAGTTTTAAATAGTATCTTCACTAGTTAAAAATAGTTAATATACCGCTTAAAACGTATTAAAACCGTTACTCTTTTTAGTACTAGTTAAAAAACGGTTGTTTAATCGTTCGAAGAAAATAGCTAGTTATTTAACGTTGAAAATAATTATTTAACCGTTTATTAACGATTTATTAACGATCTATTCATTATTTAAAAACTTATAATAATCTTATTAATAAAATATTTGAATTTTTTAAAGTTCCTTATAGGGCTGAAAACTCGCTTATTTTATATTACGTTAAATATTAATACTAAGACTTTAAAAAGTGTTTTTTCGAATTTTTCACGAAAAGTATATATATAAAGCTAGTTTTATATAGACCTAATATTAAAGAACTTAGAGAATATTTTATAAATTTTTATTTATATTTCGCTACTATTTAATTACCGTCTATATATCGTTAATAAACGAGAATTAAACTGTCTTTTAATTATTCTTAAACCGTTTTATAAATAAAACCTTAAATCGTTAATAGTTTTAAAAAGAGAAGTATCGACGTTAATTAAATTTTAAAACCGTTATATAATTAGTAATTATCTAGTTAAGAAACCGTCGATTAACGGTTAAGAAACCGTTTAAAAACTATTCGAAAATAGTTTAAAACGGTTTATAAATAGTTTCAAAACCTAGCGAGTAAATAGGATAATAAGTATATATCGGGCCCCTCGAGCGCTCCTCGAGTATCTAATTAACGAGATTTAATTATTCGAGCGCTTTATTAGCGACTTTTAGAATAAGGCTAGAATTATTATTTTAATTAAATTAAATATTAAATATTCTATTTATCGAGTATTTTCGAATATTATTAAATAGTATTAAATAATATTAAAATAATATATATATTTTGATTTTTTTAACTACCTACGTCGGTAAAACGAAAAGTGGCTCGATTATAGTTTAAGGCGCTCGACGAGCGCCTTAAGAGTCTTAAATATAATATTTATCTACCGATTCGATATACGCCCGAGGTATATAGTTAAGGGGCCTAGGGCTACTCGGGTATATATTAAATAAACTTAAAACTACTATTAACGGGCGCTAAATTAGGGGTACGCTATTAATTTTAACCTCTATCTATAGCCCCTATTTATAGTTATAACCCTATTTTATTTATAGTTATAGTTTTATTCTATTTATAGCTATGGCCCTATTCTATTTATAGTTATAATATATTTTATTTATAGTTATAGTCCTATTACTATCGTACCTCTATAATTATTATATATTATAGTATATATTTTAATATATAGCCTACGCGTTACCCCCGCGAGGATTTCGCCTAAATCGATCGATTCTAGATATTAAAATTTATTAATATTAAAAATAGTTCTAGGGGGTCGCTACCGTCGATAAAGGCGATTATAAAATATTAAGATTTTTTAAAATTTTAGGCCCTAAATTATATAATTTTCTAAAGTTAAAGTCTTTAAAGTTTTAAGTTTAAATTACGTTTATAGGGAGCCCGATATTTATTTTATAATAACCTCGGGCGCCCGTCGAGCGCCCGTCGAGCGATTTAATACTCGAAGGGTACTCGACGGGCGTTCGACGGGCGCTCGAGGTTATTCGGGCGCCTTAAACTTATTACGGGCGCCCGAGGTAATTTACTTAATAACTCTAAACCGCTAGAGCCGGTTTTCGATTTACCGACGTACCGCGTTAAATTAAATAAATATTAAATATCCCTTTATACTAGGATTATCGAATATTATCGAATAATCTTCGATTATATTAAATAAACGGATTTATTTATAAAAGCTTTTTATTTTTATTTACGTAATCTTTATAACTATTTACTACTAGGAAATATTAATAATATTTATTCTTTTTAATATTTAACCGTACCCTCCCGGCCTATATCTCGCTTTCTTTATAAATTTAAAATTATAATATTTATTTTAATATTAGTATATTATATATACGCGGTCGTAGTATTTAAATACCTAATATAATAAACTTATTTCTTCGTATACTTTTTTTTAATCTAAATAACTTATATTTATTAGTATTAATTATATTACCTAGATTATTATATAACTCATAGAGAATAATTAATACAGGAGTATAAGGATATCGGTTTTAATATTATCGTAAATATTATTTTAGAAAGTACCGATATAGGTTTTATATTTCTCGATAAAGTAATTTATATAGAGAAATTTAATAATAAGATTATTACTTAATACCTTGAATTTTTATTTATAAATTATTATTTAATAATTAAAGAAACCCTTAATACGAAATAATAATAAAATTTATATTTAGAAAAACGAGACGGAGTAATATTTACCTTCGCCGTAATATATAACGCTAGTAGTATATTCGATATAAATATAAATTTCTCGAATATTTATTCCCGCGCTTTAATATCTTCGCGTTTGAATTATATATACCCTAGATTTTATATTATCTATTAAATCCTATTTAATTTCGGGGCGTTTTAACCGAGTATAATAATATTATTAAAATAAAAGTTATTTAGGTTAATATATATATTTTCGTTAATATACTAATTTACGAACGATATTTAAATTAAATCGACGTCGAGTTAAAGGTTAATACTAAGTTTAGTAAAACCTAGTATAGATAAAATTAATTATATCTTAATTAATTTACTAAAAAATAAGTCTTTAGTAGAATTAATATTTATTTCCGTAAATTATCGCTGAATAAAGTATCCTTTTTAATTATTTATTCGAATTAAGTAAACTCTTTTATAAATATTTTTAGGAAAAGAAATATCTTGTATATAATAATATAAAAAGATAGATGTAATATTTGTTCGCCTAAGATATAGGTAGATGTATCCGTACGTATAATTATATTTTTAAAAAGAAATTAGATTAATTCTTCCTTTTTAACCTTAATATTATTAATAATTTTAATATTATTCGAGTTTCCTTTAATTATATTATTATACGCTAGTATAATCGTATAGAAATTCTTTAGTAAGTTATAGCGGAGATTATTATACTCTTTTTATTCGTTCGCCTAATTTTATTATAGGACCTCGAGTATACTATTAAGATCTAATAACGGATTATTCTATAATATACTAGTTAACGCGACGAGTATATATTATTATTCGAAAGATTACTTTTTAAATTCTTTTAACAATATTATTTATCCGGTAGTTACTTTCTTAGTATTCGTTAAATTATTAACGAATATTCTATTTACCGGTAGCCCCTAGAAATCTTTTAATTTTTTTACCAATTTTACTCTACCTAGATAAACTTCGAAAGAATATTTTATAATATTATATTATTTACGAACTTATACCGAGAAGGTTTAGGTATTTATATTAATAATTCTTTATTAAAAACTCTAAATTAGTTTCTTCTTTAATTTATAATCTATTTTATAGTTATTCTTTTCTTATTTAATATTATTTACCCGAATTCGTTTTTTAATTTAAATAAAGTTATTTATTATATTATAACCGATAATTAATTTAAAATTAAAGTTTTAATCTAGTCTAGAGTCCTAGTATTTAATGAATTTATTATATTATATTAGTATTAAGGTAGGGGTACTTTATAAAATAATATTTTAATCTCTTATAATTTGTTTATCCGTAGCTCCTTCTCGAAGAAATTTTTATATTTAATCTAGCTCGGAACTTACTCCTAAAGTTTTTATTCTAAATAATAATATTATCTATTTAAATAAACTAAATTTATAATATTAGATTTATATTATATAGCGTACCTTTAAATTATACTCGATTTTATATAGTAATATAATATAGGTTACTTCGCTTAGTTTAGATAAAGACTAGTAGATTTTTATACTAGATATCGAGTATTATTAAGTCCGATAAAGAATTTATAATATTAAAATAATAGGCCCTATAACTCCCTCGGACCTTATTCTAGTAAATTAAGATAAAGGTCTATATTATACCGCCCTCCTCGAACCCTCTACGCGTTAATAATACCGACGAACCTTTTTCCGACCTTTTAAATACTAATAATACCGATAATCCTTCCCCGAACTCTATATCCGCTAGTAACGATAATAAGAGAAGTATAAAGTATATTAAAAACAATAATAATAAAGTTAAAAAAGAGAGAATAATAATAAGGAGAGATTAAAAACTATTTCATAATATAGTAAATAAATTGATAAGTATTTAGGTAGTATTATTTCGACTATTCGTAATATTATTTAATTAATAATACTTAGCCTTTATAGATTAATTATAGTAAAAGCGTTTTAGTTAATCTAATAAATATTTTCGAATAAAATCGAACCACGTATATTTATTATATTATCGAATAAAGTCGAACTATATATATCTAGTATATTATCGAATAAAGTCGAACACGATCGAATTATATAATTTCGGGAATATAATAACTATATATTAATTAACCGAATAATTACTCTATTTAATACTAATATATTATCGAATAATATTAAGTGTATTCGAATTATATAAACTTTATTTTATCCTAGTATTATAATATTTATTAATATAATCCTCTATAATATATATATCCTTTAGGTCTCCGGGTATATTATTATTAATAACCGAGGTCTTTAAAATATATAATATACGCCCGAAGCCCTTTAACTATACGTTTCGGGCGTACGTCGAGTCGGTAGATAAATATCGTGTTTAAGGCTCTTAGGGCGCCCGTCGAGCGCCCTAAACTACAATCGAGCCGCTTTTCGTTTTACCGACGAGTAAGTATTTATTTAATAAATAATTACTAAGTAATCCTATACTCTTATATTTTAATACTCCTACTCGAACGAAAATCTGTATTAAGAAGTCTCTAAGATAGCTCTATATTCCTTTTATTTTATAATAAATTATAAAAGTAAATAATTTCATAAATCTAAAAATCTTAGGGTTACGAAATCTTAATTAGTCGAGTAAACGCGTCTTCTTCGGCCCCGTAGAGTTTGAGTATTTATAAATATAGAACAACTTTTATAAAAGTATTAATACACTTTTATAAAAAGGTATTTATTATGAATTTAAAATTATACGAATAGTTTTAAATTTAATTTTAGGAAGAGCTTTAATTAGGCCGTTAATAATCTACTTTATAATTAAAATATAACTAAACTCGACTTCGTTTACTACTACTTTTTCGCGCTAGGAATAATACTAGATTATAATATATTTAATTCTATTTTTATAAAAGATAATTATAATAACTATAAAATAGGTTAGTAAAATAAAAGAGGCGGTTAATATAAACGGTATAATAACGAGTATTATTAATATATATTAATTTAAATCCTTATTAGAGTAAGGTGTATATATAATAAATATAAATTACCTAGAGAGATATTTAAATTAAATAATTTCTTTAATAATCTAGATTTAGCCTATATACTCGGCGTTATATAAAAACAAAGTTATAATTAATTAATATTCAAATTACTAATCAATAATCGTACTACCGAGATTAAATATATAACTAGAGGTAAAGTATTTATTAATATAATTACTAATTTAATTAATATTGAATTATCTTTCTTATAGGGCGAGGTAACTTAAGAAGACTAGTTTTATATATAATATACCGCGTAAATAACGAAAGATACGTCTAAAGACGGCCTAATAAGATTTATTAGGATTAAAATTATAACGACTTATAATTAATATTACGTAAACGATATTAGGCCGCGTATTTAATATAATATATATTAATAAGTTAACGATTAATTAATAAACGGTAAAAAAGATAGATTTAATTTAATTTATCGGCCGGTATAAATTTAATTATAAAGTTTATAAAAACTCTAATAATTATAAATCTAATACTATCCTACCTACTCGCTAGGTTTTGAAACCGTTTTTGAACTATTTTTCAACTATCTTCGAACCGTTAATTAACGGTTTCTGAACTAGATAATTACTAATTATACGACGATTTTAAAATTAATTAACGTCGATACTTCTCTTCTTAAAACTATTAACGGTTTAAGGTTTTAATTATAAAACGGTTTAAGAATAGTTTTAGAACGGTTTAAAGACAGTTTAATTCTCGTTTATTAACGGTATATAGACGGTAATTAAGCGGTAGCGAGATATAAATAAAAATTTATAAAATATTCTCTAAGTCCTTTGATACTAGGTCTATATAAAACTAGCTTTATATATATACTTTTCGTAAAAAGTTTGAAAAAACACTTTTTAAACTCTTAATATTAATATTTAACGTAATATAAAATAAACGAGTTTTCAGCCCTATAAGGAACTTTAAAAATTCAAAAAAAAATTATTAATAGGGTTATTATAAGTTTTTAAATAGTTAATAAACGGTTAAAACCTACGAGATAAGTGAATAGAGTTAGGAAAACTAAAGTAGAAGAGAAACGGGGGGAAGGGATAAGTAGTATTTTAGAATAATTATAACTATCGGCTACTAACTAGTAAGAAGAGGAGATAAATCATCGATAAGTTAGAGTTTTTGACCGACGAGGTTTCTTTAGTAATTAGTAGGAACTGCTAGTAACCTTATTAAGAAAGTATTCACGGAACTCCCTCATTAATAAAGTAGTTTTACTAGAGTAGGTATATAAATTAATTAATCAATCAATTAATCAATTAATCAAACGGTTAAGAAATTATTAATATACTATTAATAAACCGTTAATAATAATTTTTAACGTTAAATAACTAGCTATTTTCTTCGAACGATTAAATAACCGTTTTCTAACTAGTATTAAAAAGATTAACGGTTTTAATACGTTTTAAGCGGTATATTAACCGTCTTTTACCCGTGAATATATTATTCAAAACTTAATACCGTTAAAATATCGTAAGAAAACTAGATTATATAGTTAAATAACGAGATAAAAACTTATTAGAAGGCCTATACTATATATATTCGATTCTATAAAAAGATAAAGTAGGCGCGGGTTAAATTCCGTTATTCTACGCCAGCCCCAATTTAATATAATATATAATATCGAAATTTTATCCTACTTTAATCTTTATATCTAAATATAAATAAACCTTACTACTATTATTAAATATAATCTAGAAATCTATTAATTTATAAGTCTTATCGGAGTATATATATATTTTATAGTCTTCTATTTATTAATTATTATTTCCGATTATTTACTTCGTATTATTATAATTCGTTAGTATTTATTAAACTCGCTAAGGTTTATATACTTTTTAATTTCTTATTTCCTTTCTTTTTTCCGTAAAAATTCTAATATTCCTAAACTCTATTATACCTCCTATTTTAATATAATATACGAAAGGCCTTATTAATTATCTCTTCTTTTAATACTAGTAACTTTATTATAAATCGTTTAACTTTAGAAATCCGGAGGTAATATACTATTAGAAAGAGAATAGGCTACGTGTTTGAAAAAAGATAAGACGAAAGCTTGGCCAATAGGATTTCACTACCCTAAAGTTTTAGGGTTACGAAATCAATTAAGATAAAAAAGAATAGAGGTAGTAGAGATAAGACTTAAAGTATTAAAATAGAGAGTAGACGTAGGTTATTAACGCGTTCTAACGCGACGAAGACGTCGTAATAAGAAAATAAGATTAATAATTAAACGAGAAAATATAAAGAGGGTATAAAAGCTTTAGAAGAATTAATAATAATTATAATAAAGATTATAAAAGATATAGAATATAAAGAGATATAATAGATAATATACCGCGGGTTATAATTAATATAAATCGCGTTAGGAATAATCTTTAGTTATATATAAAAATCGGTAGAAAAGCGTAGGCTTTAGGAGGTTTAAAAAGACTCGCTAAAATAAAAGATTTAGAAGTTTAAAGTAAAGAGTATATTTACGCTATTAATATAAAGCTAGGCTAATATTACCCGTAGATATATATTTATTTTATCGAGATATATAGCCGAAACGAACTCCTCTCCTCTAGTAATAACGACTAGCGTAAAAGCGAAGTAATTAATAATAAGGATAAATAATATTAAGGCTAGAGGATAATCTAAAAAAGTAACTAGTTTTTAATTAATTAAAATATTCCGGAATAAAGCCTATTTAGTAGCGGAGTCGATTATATAAATAAAATAAATAATAAAAGAAGATTTCGTTTTATATTATATAATAGTAAAAGTAAGGTAAAAGTTAGAAAAAGTAATTAAATAAATAAAAAGTATTAACCCCTCGGCGAGAATACTAAAACAAATTTATATAATAATAATATATAGTATAAGGAAGAAGGCCGTCGATATAAATAATTAAGAAATAATAATAAAGATATTAAAGAAAAATAATTATAAACTATACCCGGGATTAAATATTATAAATATAAAATAATTAGGATTCGCCCTTAAGCTAGACGAATATAATTATAAAAAAAAGTATTTAATACTCTTTCTTAAAATCCCGGACCTAGATATAATAAATAGATTAATAGCGGACGGGTTCCTAGAAAGCGAATAATTATTATTATATAAAAGATAGGAGAGAATAAATAACCTAAAGTAATATTTTAATTACTAGAAATACGGTTATATAACTTTAATTTATAAAAACTAGTTTAAATACGGGATTTATATAGAACCCTATTAATTATACGAATATAATACCGAAAGCCCGAAGGAAAAGCGTTATATAATTTACTCTAGATATTATAAATCCTAGAGTAAAGCGTACCTAGTTAGATAAAAAAAGATATACCGAATCCGATAAAGATTAGAGAATAAATTTAAATAGTTCGCGATATTATTAAAGATAGTAGCCCTAAGTTCCTAGGTATAATTTAATTAATAATGAATTTATACTAGTACCGGCTAAGGGTATAAGAAAGAGGAAAGTAATAACGAATATAACTAATAAAGTCTAAGATATTATTATTATATTAAGGAAGGTAAAGAGGCCGAGATAGAATAATAAATTAATAATAGTACCTAGGTAAATAATTCTTTAAATCCTAAATAACCTCCTAATAATAACGTTCGATTAATTAAATAAAAACCGGCTAGAATTAATACTACTAGGTAGTTAAGAAATAAACGAGGAAATTACGGATATAATATTAATATATAATAAATTATAGTACCTAATTTAAAGTTATATAATATAATATTAAGAAGAAATCGAAGCTAATAATAAGGTTACTCTAAAACGAGTAAATTAAAAATATCGATATTATAATTATTTAAAAGCCTAGTTAAAACCCTACTATCTAAATATTATATAACGATAGTATTAATTATTTTTACCTAGTATATAAGGGAGGCCTAAAGACCCGTATATATTTCTATATAAATAAAAGAATCGATATAAATAATTAAAAACTAGTTTATTATAAAGGCGACCTTTATTTTATAAAGATTATATTAAAAGAGCGAAGAAATAAAAAGAAATCTCGGTCGGATAAAATCGGGGAGGAGGAGGCTACTAGTCGAGGAATCCCCTATTATAAATAAGTATAAATTTATAGTATATATAACTTATTATTAATATAGTATACCTCGACCGATAATTTATTAATATTATTATTACTAGAAGAAACGTTAGCGGAGGAAAACGAATATATTTTTTTAAAGAATTTTAACCTTTACTAACCTAGTTAGAATAATACTAGGCAATATATATATTATATTATAACTAATTATCTTTTAAGAATAATAGAGTCGAGGGAAATAAAACTAAGGTTATTAAAAATATTTATTATATAAAAAGCCTAAAGATACGAAAATATAATCGATCTATTATTCTTTATAAGAGGAGTATATTAAATTATAAATAACTTTATAATCCGCGAAGACCTATATTATAACTCCGATTATAAGTTAATAATAACGGAATTCGAATAAATATAAAAAAAAGTAATACTATATATTTATTATACTTAAAAAAAGATTAAAGATAATATTATTTAAGAGGAAATATAATAGGGTATAAAGTTCTTTTATTAGGTACTAGAAAAGCTAAAATTTAAAAGTAAAAAAAATATTAATTAATATTTAAATAAGATAATAAAAGATTTCTAAAAAATTATTAAATTTATAATTTTATAAGCCCGTTTATATTAAGGAGTTAAATTTTATTAAAACTCCCGTTATATTAAGATTACGCTAAAGGTAAAAGAATATATAAAGAAATATAAACGAAGTTAAAATACCTAGACGGAGGAGGCCCTAAATATAGTAAATAATAAAAATATATATATAATTCGAAGAATAAAGACGTTTTTTTAATAAAAGAGTATATATAAAACTTTATTAAAGTCGACGAGAGTATAAAAACTCGTAAAATAAAAAAGAAGAAAAAATAACCGCCTTAAAGAGTTTCTTTAATTTTTAGTTATTAAAAATAATAAAGGAGAGAAAGCTAGAGACTTTAAAGGTAAAATAAAATTTTTTACGAAGAGTATTTTTCCCCCCCCTACCGACGGTAGATTTAAATAATATCGATAAAATAAGGTACCCGGAGCTTATTAGAATAAACTAGGAAATAATTAAAATAAAAGTATATAAAATAATATAATACCTAACGGCCGATAAAATATTAGGAATAACTAGAATCCCGAACCGATTCTTAAAAACTATAATAGAAATGGAAGTAATAAATATTATTATTTATTTATTCTAGGCCTACTTTAAATAAGGATATTACCCGAGGTATTTTAAAAGATTAATATAATAATCCTTAAAAGATTAAAGAAAGGCGATTATTTAAAGTTAAAGTTATATATATAGGTTTATTATACTCCTCGATATATTTAATAAAGCGCTAGAAGTAGTTATCTCTAGAAGGTTAAATAATATAACGGAGGAGTATAAATTATTATTACTATAGTAAATAAAGGCTAGATAAAGGCGTTTAATAAAAACCGCGCTAGAGACTCTTATAAATATAGTATATACTATATAAAACTATAATAGGAACGGGAGGGAAAAGGTAGTAAACCTACTATCGTTAAATATAACGGGAGCGTTCGATAACGTTTTATATAAGAGATTATTATATAATTTATAAATAAAAGGCGTTCCGAGCTTAATTATTAACTAGATAGTAAACTTTCTATCGGATAAAATTATATCCGTAATATTTAAAAAAAGAACGAGTATAATAAAGGAGGTAATAATGGGTATTCTATAAAGATTACCTATTTTACCGGTACTCTTTTTATTCTTTAATATATTATTAATCGAGGAGTATATTAAAATAAACCTATTAATATAAGTTAAAGAATTCGTAGACGATATTTACCTACTCGCCTATAGCGAGAGTATAGAGAAGAATTATACGAATTTAAAATAAGTCTATAATATTTACCTAAAGTAGGTAGTTATTTATAAAATATTATTTACTCTTTAGAAATACGAGCTAGTTTATATATCTCGAACGCCGAAGAAGTTTAATATAGAAATAACGATAAACTTTAAGAATATAGTTATCGAACCTAAAATAAATATTAAGATCTTAAGATTATATATCGATTTAAAATTAAAATAAGGATTATACCTAGCCTAGATTAAGGCTAGGGCGATTAACTAAAGCCGCGCTATAAAATATTTAACTAGTTCGATATAGAGCGCTATTTTCGCGAAGTATAAAATAATATATAATATAATAGTTAAACTAATATTAATATTTACGACTCCGATATAATATTAATTAAAAGGAACGACGGAGGCTATAAAGGGATATATAAAAATATTAATAATTATTTAGAATAATTACTTTAAAACGATTTTAAGAGTATTTAAGATTATTTTAATTCTAATACTCGAGGCTAAATCGGTAATCGTATTAATTAACCTTTAATTAAACCGCCTAATAATACGATATTAAATAAATCGGGGGACCTATTTAGTTATAACTACGGGAAATATATAAATCTAGAATAAACTTTAGTATAGAGGAGGTAGGTAATAATAAATACCTCTAATACCGATAACGGAAAAAAAAGCCTAGGCGCTTCGCGCCCTAGGATTTAAAGAATAATATAAAATAACTATAACTATAAAGAGGAGAAAAAACTAGATAAACCTAATCGAAGATATCGAAGAATATTAAGATATTAAGATTATCGACTAAAGAGTAAAAAACTAGGCCCGCTAACGATAACTAAATAAATAAAAGAGTTATAAAACGACGATTTTTAAATAAGCTATTAACCTAGCTTAGAAGGGAGATTTATTCGGGGATTAATTCGATTATTATAACTAGCTAAAAAAGACTAAAAACTTTATAACGGTATAATTAACTTATAATAAAATCGGATTAAATAAGTTCTTATACCGAATAAAGATATTTATAATCCGTAGCGCTAGCTACCCGTATAGATAAAGGAAATAAAGTATAAAGTATATACTACTATTTTACTCGGAACTAGCTAGGGATAAAACGGAGTTAATAAAATAAATAAATATATATAACTTTAAGAAGATATTATTATAGATCTAAAATATATATATAGCCGCGCGGTAAATAATAAAAACGGGATAACTCGGTTAATTCTTTTTTACTAAAGAATAGTTAATATAATTTAAATTATTACTAGGACCTAGCGATATACTTAAACTTATAAAGAAAAGGAAAAAAAAGAAGAAACCGCCGACTAAATAACTATAGGTATCGATTATTTAATAAATTTATAATAAAGCGGCCTATAAACCTATAAGATAAATAAATAGAATTAGAGAACTTAAAGTAGAAAGGAAATAAAGAGAAGGATAAATAATATTTTAGAATAATTATAACTATCGGCTACTAGCTAATAAAAAGAGGAAATAAATTATCGATAAATTAAAGTTTTTAATTAACGAGATTTCTTTAGTGGTTAATAGGCGCCGCTAGTAACCTTATTAGGAAAATATTCGCGGAACTCCCTTATTAATAAAGTAGTTTTACTAGAGTAAATATATAAATTAATTAATTAATTAAACCTTATTATAATATCGATTATTAAAGGTTTTATTTATATTTTACCCTAAGTTTAATACTATTAAAGACTTTAATTATATTTTCTTTATTAATTTATAATATTATCGGAAGCCTTTAATTATACCTTACCCTTAACTCACCGAAGGTTATTATTTATAATCTTCCGTAGTTATACCTACTTTAGTTAAAGACGCTAGTAAGCGTATATTAATATTACGAAAACCGGACGCGCTAAGACGCGAATTAGGGTTCACGATAATAAAGGAGATAAAAGAATTTATTAAGAATAAATATTTTAAATTCTTTTTCGACGAGTATACGAAAGCCTAGATCTACTTATAGTAAGCCTATATAAAATAATCCGGTATAAATAGAATATAAAAAGTCGGTTTAAAGTATATAAAAATAAAATTTATTAACGATAAAAGAGCCGGTAATAATAAGTTCTCTTATAAATACCTAGATAAAGATTTATAGGATAATATCGATTACTACGCTATAATATTATATAATATCCGAGAGGTTAATCTAAAAAGTATTTAGGGCCTATTCTATAAAAAAGATTTCTTAAAAGTAGAAATATATATTAAGATCTAGGCCTTAATTAAATACTAGGAATATAATTCCGTATCTTTATAAAGGTTAAAGGCTTTTAAATTTATAATACTTATTAAGCGACCTACTCCTATTATCGGCGGGGATAAAGAGTAGCATATATTTAATAAAGATTAACTTATTCTTATTAAAGATTAGGAGTAAAACGAAAAGGATATTTTTCGACCGATATAAAGTTTCGATATTAAAGATATTATCGCGAACGTTAATATTAAGGTTAAATTAAAATACCTAGAAGATAAATAATAAATAATAATACTACCTAATTTTTTATCTTTTAACGATAACTACTTTTTATTAATTTATACTCTATCTAATACCGAGTATATGTATATTAAGAATAATAATAAAAGCTTCGATATCTTTAAAAGATTTTAGAAAGTTTAATTAATAAATTAAATTATAAAATATTATAACGATATTTAAGGCTTTAAGAAGAAGTGAATTTTCGTTATTAATCTCGATAATTTAGCCTTAAAAGAATAAATTATTATTTTTCAAAAACTAACTTAAGATCTTAACGAAGATTTAAATAATTTATAATAACTTCGATAACGTAGCTAGAGATAACTTCGATAAATAATAAAAATAATTAAATAATACTAACTTTCAGCGGGAAGACGTTAAGGTAGTATATAAACTATTAAAGATACCTTACGTTAATAAATCGAAAACCGGCTTTAGCGGCTCGGGGCTATTAGGTAAATTACCTCGGGCGTTTATAATAAATTTAGGGCGCCCGAATAATCTTAAATACCCGTTAAATACCCGTCGAGTACCTTTCGAGTATTAAATCGCTCGACGGGCGCTCGACGGGCGCCCGAGGCCGTTATAAAATAAATATCGGGCTCCCTATAAATATAATTTAAGCCCGGAGCTTTAAGGGCCTTAACTTTAGAAAATTATATAATTTAAGGCCTAAAATTTTAAAAAATCTTAATATTCTATAATCGCCTTTATCGACGTTAATAACCCTCTAGAACTACCTTTAACGCCAGTAAATTTTAATACCCGGAATCGATCGATTTCGGCGAAATCCTTACGGGGGTAACGCGTAGGCTATACGCTAGAGTATATACTATAGTATACGATAATTATGGGGGTACGACAGCGATAGGGCTATAACTATAAATAGAATAAAGCTATAATTATAAATAGAATAAGATCATGACTATGAATAGGGGCTATAGACGGGGGTTAAAATTAATAGCGCACCCCTAATTTAGCGCCCGTTAGTGGCGGTTTTAGGTTTACTCGGTATACGCCCGAGTAGCCCTAGGCCCTTTAGCTATATACCTCGGGCGTATATCGAATCGGTAGATAAATATTATATTTAAGAGTCCTAAGGCGCCCGTCGAGCGCCCTAAACTATAATCGAGCCACTTTTCGTTTTACCGACGTAGGAAGAGTCTACGATAATCTTTCGTATACTAAGTATATCGCTATCTCAAGTACTCGAATTCTAGTAGTAGCGTCCTATTAGTAAATTTAGTAAATTAAGGGTCTAGATAACGTACTATTAATAAATTTAGTAATTACGGGTTTATTTTAATATAATTAATAACTTTAGTAACTCGTATATATTATTAAAATATTAATAATAACTTAGTCCTATTATAAAGCTAAACTAAATAAAGTTTTCTAATTGTCTTTATTAATAATAATAATCCCTGGTAACGATTATTAACGCTAGCCACCTACTAGGCCTAGAATAATATATTTTAACTAAAGTTTTTACGGAGGCGTGACGTAGGTATATCCGAGGAGAATATATATATATAAACTATATTATATCGTATACTATAGCGTATACCCTAGCTTATATTATAGTATATATTATAGCGTATACCCTAGCTTATATTATAGTATATATTATAGCGTATACCCTAGCTTATATTATAGCGTATATTATAGCGTATATTATTGAATATACTATAGGGGGCTTTCGTCTAATATTTTAAAAACTACTACAGGGAGTATATACCGTATATTATTTAAAATATCTTTACCTATATTATTCGTATATAATTTTATAATATACGTAAATTACGTATACTATTACGTATATTATAGGGTATATTATAACCTATAATATAACTTATATTATAACGTATACTATTACGTATATAATTACGTATATTATAGGGTATATAGTAGGTTTATTCGTCTAATATTTAAATTATTAACGGTTTACCGAGCTACTAAACCTATTAAACCTATTAATAGTAGATATTATTTATTAATAGGACCCTATCTAGAACGCCGATTTATTAACCCTATTAATCCTTATATTATTTAATCTAGAGTTTAAGTATAAATTAGTAAACGATTTTCTAATAAAATTAATAATACTTAAAGTATACTAACTTTTATATTTTAGATTTACCGATGAAAGTAATATTGAATAATATTATATTCGAAATAATAATTAATAAAATCGAATTTAATATATATAGGATCTTTATCGGTATAGAGGCAATATTTTCTATAATCTCCGTATTCATAAATACTCTTATAACTACGAAAGGTACCGAAAATACTTATTTTATAAAGAATAAAATAATAATATTCCTATTTATATTTATCGTTAATAAATATAATTATAAAACCGAGATTATAGGCTCTTAGGTTAATAATATCGTCATAAATAATTTATATCTAATCGTCTCTACTTTCTAATTATTATCCTCTTTAACTTTAGATAGGTCGATTTTATTAATTATTTAAAATAATTATATAACATTATTTATATTTAGGTAGCCGAGTCTTTTATATTATAAAATTAAGGCCTTAATATTTATAATAAATAAAGCGAGTTAACTTTATTTTCATATACGTAGGATATAAAGATTATAGTTTTAAAGAGTTATAATATATTAAGATATAGTACCTAGGGTGTATATAGTAATATGAAAGTAAATATATAGACTTAGTGAAGACTCTTATTACTCGATAGAAGAACTAATCTTTAAGAAATTCTAGGAGCTAGGAGTAGCTAGCTAATTATATAATAACGTATTTAGTTATAATATTAATAACTTATCGGCTACTATTAGAATACAAGTGTATAGGACTATCTAATAACTACTTACTAAGCAGATACTTAATAATACTTAGTATCAGGGTCTTGCACGTATATTCGCTCTTATCCTCTATAGATAATTAATTAAGAAGTATTTCTACCTATTTATATTCAATAGGTTATAAGCCCGGGCTCTACGTATATATCCGCTACATATTCACTATATTATCATAGTATTAATAGTAGTAACACGGCGTTATTACTTTATCGTAACTACGTTTAGGGCGCACTAGATTACGCCTTTAAGAAATTCTTAAATTAGGGCCTTAGTACCTAAAATATTATTCCGCCGGTCCCGCCTCTATTAGGGAATAGCCTAATAGATTCTATATATAACTACCAGAAGATAACTAATCGTATTATATAGTATACGCTAGAGAGTAGCTAATCGTTTATAAAGAGTTTATACACCGCTAGAAAATAGCTAATTACTAGTAAAGTTACTATAGCTAGAAAATAGCCTATTACTAGAAAATGGCCTATTACTAGAAAATAACCTATTACGAGAATGTAGTTAAAACCGGCTAATACTAGCGTACTCCTTATATACCTAAATAGAACTTTAAGGGGGTAGTTATATATAATAGCTATTCATTATTATTAAACTCGGGTAACTTCTTTATATAGTTTATTATTTTTACTAACGGCGTATTAATAGCCTTAAACTTACAAGACTTATTCAAGGCCTAGAATTATCGTAACTAATTAATATCGTAGCTCCTTTACCGCTTTACTCGGTCCGTAAAAAAGAGATAAACTACGAACTCTATAATTAAAAAAAGTTATTAAATATAAATAATAATTATAACTCGAAGTTATAATAATTATTATTATTATTAGAATAATTATTATTCGCCTTTATAACCTCCGCTTATAAATTTATAGTTAAATAAATATTAATTATACTACCCTCTAATATTTAAGTTACGTCGTTTAGAACGATTATAATAATAATAATTGTTACGGAAATAATAACCGTTTAGGCCTAAGCTACCTCGTTTTATAATTAAATATTAATATATTTTTTAGAGATTTTTAACCTATGTATTCTTACGAACCTAATATATAATTAAGAAGATTTATATAAAAGTATATAACGATAAAAGGTACGACGATAAAATATATAAATACCGTTATTAATCCGATTCGCTAGCTACCTTTAGTTATTTATAAATAAATTAGCGCTAGAACTACCTAATAATACTAAATTATTTAGCTTAATTACTTAAATACTATTATTATATCGTAGTACCTAAAAGTTATTTAGGTATTCGATAAAACCGAAAAATTAAATTTTATAAAAGACTTCGTCCGCTAGAAGTAAAAAATACGTAATAATTTCGACGTTATAGATTTATAGGAATACCTTAAAGATTCTTTTATTAAGGCTTTAGAACTAGACGTAGGTAAATCTAATTATATAATCGAAACTACGCACTAATAATTTAATAATAATTTAATAATTTATAATATCTTTCGTCGCACCGTTAGTCCGGTAATATATATAAAGATTAAGACCGAAAAGATGGCCTTATAAGTTTAGAAAATAACTATAAAGAAATTTAAACCCCGTAGCTCCGGCTACCTATATATTATTTTGGATAAACTCGACTAGTTTACCGCCTCTTAATACTAAAGCCTTAGTAATTATACTAATAAATTTTAAATTATTTATAACGAGCTTTATAAATTTAATTACTTCAAATTAAATAATAATATTATAATCTAGTAGTTTTATGGTAATCTCGGTCTTAAATATTAACGGTGTTACGAATCCTTCGCCGAAGACTATAATTTATTTAATACCGATAATACTACTAACGTCGGCAAAACGAAAAGTGGCTCGATCGTGGCTTAGGGCGCTCGACGGGCGCCCCGGGAGCCTTAAACGCGACACCTATCTACCGACTCGATAGGCGCCCGAGGTATACAGCCAAGGGGCCTAGGGCCACTCGGGCGCATACCGAGCAAGCCTAAAACCGCCACTAACGGGCACTAAATTAGGGGTGCGCCACTAACTTTGGACCCCCGTCTATGGCCCCTGTTCATGGCCATGGCCCTATTCCATTCATGGCCATGGCCCCATTCCATTTATGGCCATGGCGCATTCTATGGTCCTGTCGCTGTCGCTACCCCCTAACTGTTACTGTCGCACCTATAAACCCCTGACGCATGCCTTGGCGCATGGCCTGCGCATCACCCCCGCGAGGATTTCGCCTGAATCGATCGATTCCGGGGATCAAAACTTGCTGGCGTTGGGGGTGGTTCCGGGGGGTCGCTGCCGTCGATAGGGGCGATCACAGAACATCAAAATTTTAGGTGGTAAATCATGTGATTTTCTAAGGCCAGGGCCCCTGAAGCTCCGGGCTTAAATTACGCTCGTTAGGAGCCCGACGCGTGTCTTATAGCGGCCTCGGGCGCCCGTCGAGCGCCCGTCGAGCGACTTAACGCTCGAAGG
>JAABUW010000693.1_pt1 | contig 63211 bp, 108 predicted proteins | sample 5560081 | NCBI WGS metagenome assembly JAABUW01 (sample SAMN10711882, study PRJNA513363) | rock metagenome | isolation source: Antarctica rocks | place: Antarctica: Victoria Land, Knobhead sud | reverse complement strand
TTCGGCGACCAGTCGTCAGCTTCAGGAGTGTGGAAGTGGTTTCTGCCGCCGGGCTGCAGGAGGTGGTGGTCCCGAGTGACGCTGCTGGCATGCACCGCCGCCATCGTGCTCGTCTGGCCCATCCACATCTTCATGCAGGCGAGCCGGGAGACGACTTGGCTGTTGCTGCATGTGTACCAGCCCCTGAAGACGTTTGCAGCACCCTTTGCAGCACGTTCGCGCGCAGTTAGCACGACGCTGCCATCGCTTGATGGCACCGCCCGGCACCACTGCCGTTTTTACAATGTTCTCAGGGTTTCTGGCTGGCACTGCCACGGCGGCTCGACTGACGGAGCCGTCCGCCTCCCGCAAATGCAGCGGGGCGTCCGACTGACGCTGCCGTGGGACTGATAATGCTGTCCTTCTTCCGCAGATGCAGCGCAACGTGTGGCTGATGCCGCCGCCGCACGGCGGCTTCCTGCACCACTCCTTCGGCTCGCTGCACCGGCGGTACCTACACGGCCTCATGGCAGACGGCACCTCCTGCGAGCGCTTTGTGCCGGACTCCTGCTACTTCATCCCAGGTGCCAAGGCAGCGCCATGCGGCACTGTCCCTGCAACTGCAATCGTCAGTCCAAGAAGCTGATGTTCAATTGCGCAAGTCAGTTGATGTCACAACGCATATCAAACCTCCTCTGGAGGACGGCACTTTGACCGGGCCGCGGCGACAGCATGATGCAGACATGCACAGCCTTGCAGAAGCCACATCCGCTGCTGCGTCCATCGCAAGAAACACTCTAAATTGACCTGCTGAAGGCCATAAGCACCCGTGGCAGCCGCCGGAGCCGGAGGGCCATGTGACGTTCGACGTAGGGGAGGTGCTGGGGGAGTGCCCCTTCCATGGCGGCGGCCTGTTCATGGACCAGCCCGGCCCCTGGTGCGCTTATTTGACTGAGTGATTTGTCTGCTGCGAAAAGGGTAGCCCTCCTTAGAGTGCTTGACGCCCCAACTCTTGACGCGCTTGGGTCTTCTGAGGCGATGGTGTGATGCAACTTTGTGTATTTTTTGTTTGAGCCAAGTCGTCTCGGAAGCCTACCCGGCCCGTCATGCAGAGTACCCATCATATTGCCAGGCACCATATTCCCACAGGTGCAGGTCGCCGCCGCCGGCGTTCTGGCGGCCGCCGGTGAAGGAGCGGCCCACCTGTGGCAACGGTGGCTGCTGCGTCAAAGACGTCCTGCAGGGCGACTGTGTCATCGTAAGTGGCTGGCTTAAGTATGGATCCTATGTGTGGTTGTCTACCGGCGTGCTTGTGACGCTGTGCTTAGCCCGCTCGGGACAATGCGAGGGACCCACGGCGGGAAGGCAATCGAGTCATGACGCAGAACCTCGCAAGCCAATGGACCGTTGAAACATTGAATGCTGCTGATTCAGGAAATGTCGGTTTCAGTGGAGACTGAGTTCCGGACTGTGGTTGCCGCACGCCGGACAGCAAATCGGGGCAGTACGAGCTGCAGGCGGACGACTCCATGGGGTGCCGCTACCACGAGTTCACACGGCAGGAGGTGTTCCAGTGCCTGCATAGAAAGAGCGACAACGCAGCCATCGTCATGGTTTTGCGTTCCCCACAGGCACCAGGCACACCTAGGCAGGAGGTCATGTCAGCAGCGGCATGCATTTGTGCGGAACACCATGCCAGCTGGCGCATGCGGTATGTTCTGCCAGCACAATGCTTCGACACGGGCTTGCGTGGCCAGTGAAATTATTCACTCTGGCTGGATGGCATGCGTCTGTCGTGACACGTTTGGTGGCCTTGACAGCATCTGACCCCCCGGTGTACACGCGGGCGACAGCATGACGCGGCAGGTGTTCACACGGGCAGTGGGCATGTTCCGGGGCACCAAGCAGTCGTTTGACTTTGGCTTCCACAACTCAGCGCGCTACGACGTCTGCGCCAACGCCCGCGCCGGTGAACACAACACCACATGTTCGCTGCCAGGCTGCATGTGCGGCGCCGCACATGCAGATCAGGATTTCCATTATGCAGCGCTGCAGGTTGGCTTGCAGCGCTGCCTGAAGGGCTCACCACTGAAATCGTGGACCTCGCCAGGGATCACCCTCCCCCACACCCCCTCCTGCCTTCCCCGCCATTCTCTGCCACGCCGCCACAAAGGCTGACTATGCAATGCCGCACGATGGATGCAGGTGCCGACCGCTTCCTGCCGGCATCGGCGCCCATCGGCCAAATACCCCTCCAACTACAGCGGCAACCTGGAGGTGTGCGCTGCTTTGGACGACTTACCTCCGCTATGCGCCTCGTGCATCTGCGTGCAAAGTCACAATTCGGGGTGCCCTTCTGCCAAACATGCGCTGACGTATACTGGCGCCTGGCGGACGGAGGTGAAAATGTCTACTGAAACCGTCTACCTAACATATTGACCTCATTTATCAAATTTGCTTCGCAGACGGACGAGCTGTTTTCGGAGACGGAGTACCTGGGGCCCAGCCCGCTGCACTTTTGCGCGTCGCAGCCGCTGGCCATCAAGTACATCTGGGCCATCAGCTTCGAGTGGCAGGCCTTTTGCATCCTCAAGTGCGCTCCTGGCACCAGGGCTCCCTTTGTCTGAAAACCCCTCTCGAACTCGGATCAGCTTTGGTTCCATGTAAAGCTGGTGGCAACGGCATGAACCAGGCATGGACGTGCCTGGGCTGCCTGGAGCAGAAAAGAAGCACATAATGGGCCCTGGTCTGACATGCGGTGTGACGACCGTAGGTATCTGAATACGCACGACGTGACGGATACAATCTTCACCGTCATGATCGGCTACCACGACCGGCGCCACGAGGTGCGCTCTTTGCCGAAGCAACTTTTACAAGTAGATTTAAGTGTATGTACATAACGGTGTATTTCGACTACCGCTCCTCTATTGAGGCGCAATTGTCCACTGCGATGGCCAGGCCATCTGAAGGGTGTTTGCGGCGAGGCCCGACAACAAGGCGGCTTCCAGACGCTGTTACATCCCCCATCTCCTCACTGATGACAGCACGTTTTCCACTGTGGCGGCCAGGCCATCCGGGAGTGGGTGGCGGCGAGGCGGGACAACAAGGGGGCACTGGTGGACTTTGACAAGCTGGCCTGGATGGACAACGCGCCGCCCGGCACCCAGGGACACAACTGGCACTACCAGGTGCGGTGGGCTTTCTGTTGGCTTTCTTCTGCACAGTCTGCTGCGCAGTTCTGTTTGAAAGAGGACAGGCCTTGGTGTGGATGGACAATGCGCCGCCCGGCACCCAGGGCGACAAGTGGCACATACCTCGAGTGTGAGCATTGCACCTAACACAGTTTTCAAATGCAAATGCGAATTGCGAGTTGCGAATTGCGGACGGAATGGGATATGTCGCCTCTGAATTCAGCTATTGAATCCTCCTCTGGAGCGTCAGATTTCCGTCCTCATGTGCCAGGGTGTCACGATGCTTCAATCCCCACGAAGACGCCAATAACTCTCACTTACCAGGCTTCTTGTGTTTGCAGTGCACACTCAAGTTCGAGGCGCCGGTGGGCGGCGATCCGGTGCTGGAGGCTCGCGAGAAGGAGCACCGCTTCATCACGCCGACAGGTGCGTGTTTCCAGTTCTGCTGGGCACTGAGAGCGCTCATCGGCTGACGTGCTGTGCATTGTCGCTTCCGCGCTCGGACAGCCTCACAGAGAAAACAGAACATGCGTTCCGAATGTTTGCGTCTGTCGCACCGACTTTAATGCAGTGCACGCAGTCAGCCTGAAGGTGGGCATGTAATTTCCCTGTACTGAAACTAACCCGTGGTCCGGCGGCAGGGTATGCAGTGCATGCGGTCAGCGTGAACGAGGGCAAGGCCGACTGCGTAGACGACATGAACCGCGTCGTCATGCAGATGGTCTTCAATGCAGGCTGCAACGAGGAGTGATGCAGATAAGTATGGATGATGGAATTGGCAGGACCGAAGGACAGCGGAGGGTCTCTCAGGGAAACGATATGCCTGATTGACATGCCGCGCTCGGCAAAGCGCACAGGATATACTATTTGAGAATGGGTGGGACAAGGTTAGCCCAATCGGAACGGCGCTGTCGTGTTGATGGCGGGATTTCATAGGAAAACGTTGGGCGGTGGCGGCCGCCAATGCGTCAGGGAGGAACATCTGGGAGGGCACAGGCTGCTGCGATTACGATACTTGATGATACTGATCAAGGCGTTTTCGAAGTCTGACATGGTTTCAAGCGCTGCCCAACGCCCAATTGGCATTGGATCAAGTCCGCCGCAGGATTGAGGTCTGATAGACATCTGAACTGAATTCCATCATGATCATGGTAGTTCCTGACTCAAGATCTGCTCCATGGCGCCAAGCCACACACACTCAAAAATTCGATCAAAAAGTTCTCTGCAATTGCAAGATGAAGCAGCTACCGTCTGCAACGTTCACTCTTCTCTCCGCCTGCGCAGCCCAGCTGCTGCACCTGTTACTCCCGCAAATCAAAGATGGGCACACCTCGCACATGTGCCTTGAGATGGGACCTAGGCAGCGGTCCACTATGCGCAAAGATCAGTCTTCCAGCTCCGCCCGCTGCGCCTTCAGCAGCTTCCTCAGCACTCTGGCCCGAATCTGCACGACCAGCCCGCTGGTGCTCTTGGTTCCGTTCCGCAGGAGCCGCAGCGACTCATCGATGTACACGATGGTGAATCTGCCCTGGCCCCTGCGGCAGGGGTGGCGTGTGCCTAAAAAAACCATAGCAGTCGGGCACGAACGAGAGAATGAGGAGAGGACACATGGGGTACACGTTGCATTCCGAGCTGCAGCGCCTGACAGCTTCGACAATGAAGACTGTGCAGCCGTAGTCAGGGAGGCGCACACGAGGTGGCAGCCTCACCTGATGGGCAGCCTGATCTTGTTGCCGAAAAAATGGAGAGTTGCATCAGTCACTGAAGTGAGGACGTCCACCGGCGTAGTGCTGGTGTCACCCTGCACGCATATTTCGGTTGTTGTCTTGCACCGCCATCTGAGATGCAGCGCGGTTGGCAACAAAGCAGGCCGAGCCACCAGCCGTGCACCGCCAAGTCTGTGGAAAATCTGCAGCAATTGCCAGGACTGTGACATTCAAGCCAGTGCGTCATGCGGCAACACCCTGGGTACCTGGGGCTCATAGGTGCCGTTGGCCGTCACAAAAACTTTCTCGCCGAAGACCTCCGCCTTGTTGACCACCGTGCGGCCATTAGGTCTGAAGTCCTGAGACGCCTGCAGGTGCGACAACAGCAATCATGCAGGTGGGCGGCAGGGCGAGAGCTCGGAAGCCAACGCAAACACGTCCTGGCTGTCGTGCACCAGTATGCTTGCTGGCCGCAATGTGCGTCGTCAGGTTGCAGGGTGTGTTGCCCTGGACGTGCACTTGATCGCACCTCGTTTTGTATATTGACCAGCTTTCCCGGGCTCTGCCAGCCCTGCCAGAGCAGCGGGCCCCTCGAGTAGATGACCTGCGTGCCACCGACGCTCATGTTACTGAGACACTCTGCCGCTGGTAAATGTGCGAGCGTGTTGTGAGGCTGCGGCGGCACGTCGATTGAAGGAGTGCCAACCTGGAGAGTCTGGACCTGCATGCTCTCTCGTGCCGCACCTGCCAGGGCCCGCCGCCAATCTGCTGCTCGTCGAAGGGCTGCACGGCTGACTGCAGCGTGTCCACAAAGCCACCCACTACTGCCTCGTTCTCAGCGCCCGAAGCAATCGCATCCCGGATGCCTTGTGCCGCTTGCAAAACGGGGTCCCTGCATGACGCACAGCCATGCCGTGTTCACACAGAACTTGCCGTCGTGTTGCCGTTTGATAGACGATAAATCCAAGATGTGGCAGCTTGTCAAAAGCATCGAAGGTACTCGCAGGTTTTGTTTACGCTGGCCGGATGCGCGTTCCTAGCAAGCCGCGGAAGAAGCCGCTGACGGATGGCGGATCTGCTGCTGCCACGACGGTGCGTCTGCCTGACGCCCTCGATCTGCAGGAGAAGCGCCTCGGTGTGTGCCTGCGGACAGACCTCGCCTCGGTGACGTGCAAACACAGTCTCAGCAAGACCGCTGCGCAGATCACCAAAGCGAGATGCCCGTTCACAGCCACAATGAGGCGTTCACTTGCGTCCGACTCGACTGGCACCTGAGAAGAGTGTTTGCAGGCCTACGAAAAGTGCACAGGCCACCCTTGTGTTCCACTAGCTGAGCTTGCATTGGGCGATGATCTGCTGTTGCTGCGGCGAAACGTAGCGTTGCAACGATTCACGCCTCGCGAAGTGTCCTCACATCTGTCTCGTGCATGATTTCACAACTGGTTGCCGCGGAGTGCCAGCGATAAGTGGTGGATCGACTGTCAACTGGCACATTAGTCATCAGGGGCATACCCTACCTGTAGCGGACCTCGATCTTGCTGTGAAAGCAGCTCAAAGCTGGCATTCTGCGTCACAATTTAACTTCCACATTTTGGAACACTGCAATCGAGCTTCTTGGCTGAGCTGGAGCGCTGGTCAGCTTCAGCACCCACCTGAATATGCGATCCCAGCCGTGAGCTTGTTCGAGATTTTTGAAGACCGCTCTGCGAGCGCGCTCTCTGAATACCTTGTGCAATGTCCACAAGGCTTCAGGTGAGATCTGATATGGCCAGTTCAGCTCGTCATTCGGCAGCTTCTTGGCTGAACGAAAACCTGATCTGGTTTACTCATCGCAGATGGAGAGGCTGCAGGGCCGGCACCAGGCTGCCACTCCACAGCTCAGTGCACAGAACCGGCCTTCCAGCAATGCACTGCACCGACCGGCGCCCGTACGACGATGGAACAGCACAGGACGCAGGCAGCGGAGCCGAACCGTCTGCTCTGCCGTGCGGGCAGCTGCAACACAGCAGCAGGCAGCACCCACAACATCTGGCAGCTCCTGGTACCGTCATCAGACCTCGTTTGGGGCCGACGTGCAGGTAGATACTTAGTTCACATTCAATCACCATCATCGGCACTGGCAGTAGCACCGCACAAGATCGATGTCCAAACCGCCGTCTGATGTACCATTGCTGCTGCCTCAGGTGATCACAACCGTTGCGAAAACAGGCAGAGGCTTCGTGGCGACGATCATCCTGCCGGCAGATGGCCTGGAAGCCGCCGCCACGCCGCAGCTGCAATGGTGCGCCGACGCATCCCGCGGCGGCATCACATCCGCATGGAGATGCAACGCGTCTGATTGTCGCCATGCAATAGCCACACGTGTCAAGATCATCACCTCAGCTGCAGATCCCGTGTATCAAGTGAGCGAGCATGCGCGTCGCATACTGAACTGTAGGGTATTGATTCACTGCAGGGGCGTGTACAGGACGTCACCTGCAAAGTGGTTCCACCCCAAGAGCGTTGTCCCCGCCGACAGCAGTCCGTCCGGCGGCGGCATGCGGTCGTCCTTCGCAGCCAGGCGGGGCGGCGGCTACGAGGCGCAGCTGACGTTCGAGGCCGCGCTGGCGCCGCTGACGTTCGCATTCACGGTCCTGCTGCCGGCGGCGGATGGAGCAGAGGAGGCGAAGCTGCGCGCGCGCGGCGGCGCGCCCTTCACCGTGCCGATCGGCATGCAGCCCGGCAGCCCCGCCATCCTGGGTGCGGACGGCTTGCCCGTGGAATGCCTTTGCCACGCAGTGAACCCGGCCGCGTGCCTGTATTTAGAAACCCGCTGTGGTTGCTGGGACGCTGTGCTGGGAATTGGTGCTCAGATCAGCGAGGAGGAACCTGGGTCCACACGCTGGAGGCCCACCAGGGTGAGCTGAGATCGCGCGAAGGACGCTGTGATGATCCTCTGCGTGCACATCCTCGAACTTCCAATTCACTCATCCTCTTCTGCCGCAGGCCCGACCATCCGGGCGGGCTCGGATCCCGCAAAGGACGCCGCGGTGAACTTCTGCGTGCGCTCGGGCGCCGCGACGAGCATGTCGCTGTGCCTGCTGCGGTCTGGCGGCGGCTACATGGAGATTGCAATGGACCCGGTGGTCAACCGCACGGGCGAGGCGTGGCACGTGCTGGTGGGTTGCACTCTCGACGATTTGCTTATACATCTGCACATTCAAGTGGGGGATTGGTTTGATGTGGCACGTGCTGGTGGGTGGCTACACAGAACAAGCGTTACTCTGGCGGCTGCACGGGCGATTCGTGTCTCGTGTCAGTGAGCGGACACATGAGCCGGGGCAAAGCTTGCAGCAGGAGTTAAGGAAGGCTGGCATTCAGGAAGGCTTCACGTCCACCAGCTGCCGTTTTTGGATATCACTTGGGGCTGGTGCTGCGTGGCTTACGCTGGTGGATGCCAGATTGCCTTCTCCCGAGTCCAGCAGCCCATTCACCATGTCGTCATGTGTTCATCAGGAAGCATACTGCATTTTTTTTCAGGTGGAGGGGCTGCGAGACGTGGCCTCCTTGATGTACGGCTGGCGCGCCGACGCCGCCGACATCAGCCGCTTCTACCCGGGTGAGCACAGCAGGATGATGCCGCATGGTGTTGTATCCGCATTCTCACAAATCTGGCTGCCCATGCCTGCGACGGCACCGCGCTGTCGAGAGTCGATTTATCCGATGAACTACCCGACCGACATGCATGGCAGGGAATCCCCACCTGAGCAGCAATATCGACCATGATATTGTCTGCACTCACAGGCCAGGTCATGCTGGACCCATACTGCAGCGCCGTGCAGCGCGTCAGCCTGCCGGACGGCGCTCAGGTGGATTTTTTTGTGTGTGTTCATAACCTTGCTCAAATTTTAGATAATGCTTTACGGCTAAAGGTATCATAGTTCACCCCAAATGTCTCGAGCATGCTGAGAACCAGGCGGCCAGGCAGCGCAGCGCATCGTGCAAGCTCGGTATTTGTTGCCGGGCAGTTCGACGTCACAAATTCTGCAAGCTACGCAAGGTCAGTCTCAAACTGGCGCTCCTGAGCACATGTGAGGAGCCAGGAGCGTCTGCCTTCAAGTGAATCCCAATGCTGCGCCGGCCTACAAAGCCAACACTCTCAATTTGCCATTCCACAGACAGTCGCGCCCAACATCGCCAAGGCGAGCGGGCGTACGGACCCCAGCGCCGCGGTGCTCGGCAGCCTGGCGTGCCTGGTGGATGCGCCGGAGGGTTTTGGCGGCCAGGGTCCGCAGTCGCGCCGCATGCCAGAAGGCGACGTTGTGCTCGAGATTGACGTCGCCACCTTTACAGACCAGGTGTGATCCTTTCTCCTGTCTGTCCATCTGCAGGCTGCTGTCTGCGGGACTCGTGCCATGCAAGCGTCACAGAGCTACGCAGTCTCATTGCCTGCAGCGCTGCAAGCCAGCGAGGGCTCCGATCAATGCTCCCCCCACGAGGCATGCTCTCCATGTGTGTACGCAAGATGTGGGCGTTCAGGTCTATAAAAGCTGACGCTGGTGCAGGTGGCGGGTGAGCAGCGGGGCAAGCTGCTGGGGGTGCTGGAGCGCCTGAAGCACATACGGGACACAGGCGCGACGAGCGTCATGCTTACGCCCCTCACCGCCGGCGGCCCCGGTGAATGCCCCTTTGTGTTGTGCTCACAAGAGGGCTGACAGCCCGGCGGAGCTCGTGTTTGATCGGCAGAAATTCACCCCACACACTTGCGGCCCGCCCTGCGGCGCACTGGCCCTGCCACATTACTGTTCATTTTGCATCCCAAGCCGGAACCTACAGGTCGTTCAGCAGCCCAGATGCATTGACGGACCCGAGAGCACAAGACCTGACATCTTCAGCTTTTTTCAAGATCTGGCGTCTTCCCGCGGCAGGGCTGGGTCCACAAGGCGTGGCGCCACTGAGCTTCTTCGCGCCGGAGCCGCGTCTGGCGGCAGGTGGCGACGCGCTTGCACCGGCGCGGGAGCTGCGGCAGCTGGTGGCCGGCCTGCATGCCGCCGGCTTCTCTGTCATGCTCCAGGTGAATTTGGTCGTAGGGCATGGGCTTGTTTGTTTTTAGCACGAGGACGCTCTGCTGAAGGGCGCTGCTGCTCCTCATGTCAGGAATGCCAGGAATGCGCAGGGTTCGACGTCCGATTCTCCCCATGCTTGCCCCATGCTTGGGGCGCACACATGAATCCCAGTACTACTGGCGGTCGTGTTCACGATTACTGCTGTGTGGTTACCTGTCTTCTGATTGCAGCTCACTTGGTACTGCTGGTGTGTTCATGCGGGCTTGTGTAGTCGTGCAGGTGCAGTACTGCTTCACGGCAGAGGGGCAGCCGGACAGCCGCAACCCCTCCTCGCTTCTGGGCCTGGACGGCGACTTGTATTACAGGTGTGCACTTGTAAACACCTTTTGAATTCATATAAACAATTGTAACCAGATGGACCATAACCACCCCCTCCTCGCGGCTTGGGCCAGGGCGGCGATCTGTACTATAGGTGCGCCCGCCCAAACTGCAATTCAGCCCAAATTGCGAAACTTAAAAGGACACTGACACCAGATGACACCAGGTAAAGCCGCAGCCCCTGCTCTGCGTCAGGCCTTTGCGTACCTCGACAAACAGCACAAGACCTGGCATCTTGGCTGCAGGGGCAATGGGGTGCTGAACTGCGGGCACGCGGTGGTGCGGCGGCTGGTGCTGGACAGCCTGCAGCACTGGGCGCGCGAGTTTCACTTTGACGGCTTCGCCTTCCTCAACGCCGAGGCCCTGACACATGGTGAGACACGTGCCGCATCAGAGTGCTGCGCAGGGTGACATGTTTATTGGGACAGCTGCAGTGATGCCCAGGCAATCAGTGGTTGGCCTGCGTGGCAGGAGACTTGCTGCTCAGCGTGCAGATGATGCAAGCCACCTTGCTGGCTTGTGCACACCATGGAGGACACGTCTGCAAAGCAGCACTCGGCTACTATTTGATGGACTGCCACTGACCCATCAAACTCAGATGCATTCCCAAGCTCCACAGTCCAGGGTTGTAGGGTTTAGGTGCCGGACGCGCCCCCGCTGGCGCAGCAGATCGCGGCCGACCCCTTCCGGGAACTTGCTCCTGGTGCATCCCAGCGTCTCAAGTTGTCATGCCGTGCAGACCGGGGCGGCACGGTGCGAAACGCGCCGCTGCTGGCGCACGAGATCACAGCGGAACCTGCGCTGGCGGACACAAACCGATGCATCCGAGTAACAAAGTGTACATGCCATGCAGACCGGGACGGCACGGTGCTGGATGCGCCGCCGCTGGCACAAGAGATCGCGGCGGAGCCGGCGCTGGCGGACGCGCGCCTGGTGGCGGCGCCGGCGGACGCGACGCTGCTGCCGCGCGGCGGCGCCCGCGGCTTCCCGCACTGGGCGGCCTGGTCGGAGCGCAATGCAGGGTTTGCGGTGGACGTCGTCCGGTTCATGGCGGAAGGTGCGCCAACTGTGCCTTGCAGCTGGCATTGTGTGGCCGTCGCCAGCTTCGAAGGGCGGTCAGGACAGCGTGGGACACCGCTTCATCGCTGCACCTGAGGCCGCTGCGGCACATGAAGCGTTCGAACCTGCCACGGTCTCGCAAGTATTTGTTGCAGCGGCAGCCTCACACACAGAGCACCTCTCAAGGGCACCGCCCGGCATGGTGCAGGTGCGGGCGGGTACAATTTGAGGGCGGCGGCGGAGCGGCTCGCGGGCAGCCCGGGGCTTTTTGACGCCGCGGCGCCGGACAGCGGGCTGCCGGGCAATCTGGCAGCCCCCCGGCCGGCGGCGGCGTGCGTCAATGCTGTCACCGCGCTCGGCGGCGGCCGCCGCCTGCGCAAGGCGGTGGACGACTCCCTGTGGAGTTTCCCGCCGCACCAGGAGCCTGGTTGTGCGTGCTTTAGACCCTAAAATTCCAGAAGGGCCTGAAACGCCCATCGTCGTGGAACATTCCCGCTGCACCAGGAGCCCGGTTGTGAGCGCTACTGAAACCGTCAACCCCAACCTCCCGATGGCATCTTGCAAAAACAGGTCGTGGAAACGATACCCGCCGCACAAGGAGCCTGGATGCGCGGCTGGTTGCAGCTGTCTTTGCATCAGTATACGCGAACGTGGTGACGCCAGCTAAGGAAGACGGCAATCACGTTCGTGTGGCACGGAAGGACTTGCATTTCCTTGTACGTGAATCTGCCGTGAATCTCTCGTGTAATTCTTTGGCGCTGCAGACGGCTGCGCAAGCCACCAGGACGCATTTGCTAAGTCGCTGCTGGTGGCGACGCTGCTGTCCCGCGGCACGCCCTGCCTGTCCCAGGTGCGGCCGCATCGCTCTCTTGCATGTGCCCCCGTAGCCTTGCACAGCACGGCACACCGGGGATGCACCAGTGCACTAATGGCGCTGAACCTCGCGGGGGAATCGCGCGTCCGTCACACCCCTGCATGAGCAGAATGCTGCGAGGTTGATTTCTGACTCTTTTTCCGTGGGTTTCACCAGGATGAGGTGGGGGAGGAGGCGCTGGCACGGTTTGTCGGCGCGCTGGCGGGCCTCCGGCGGCGCTACCTGGACCTGCTGCAGCCGCGGCGCTACGCGGACGCGCCACCGCTGTACTGGCACGGCGCCCCCCACGGTGCACGACACATTCAGCTGTCAGTTCAGTCTGGAAGCTCAGCCTGGAAGTGGGAATATCATCATGGGGGCGGCAGCTCTTGGGACATGCTGCATCATGGCTTTGAGGCGCGATGCGGGGGCCAGCCTGGGACCTGGAAAGCTTGGGAGGCGCAGGCAAACCATCAAGCAGGCCTCGGCCCGTTCCCTTGGCAAGCCGTGAGAACATTGCTGCGCTGCAGGCTCGCAGCCGGACTGGGAGGGCAGCCGCGGCGGCAGCTCCGGGTGTAACTACCTGGCATTTTCCATCGGCGACGGCGGCGCCCGGTCGTTGTATGTGGGCTTCAACAACTCGGGCGGCACAGAGGGCGCCGCGCTGCCATTGCCGCCCCCGGGCACCTCCTGGCACGTGGTCGTCGACACAGGTGGGAAGCTGGGCGGCTCATCTTGTTCAGGGATCAGGGTGTGAATCATAGACGGATGGCACTGCGCCGCCGCCGCCGCTGCCGGGCACGTCCTGGCACGCGGTCGTCGACGTTGGTAGGGGGTTGGGATCTGACTCCAGCCAGCGCGTGCTGAAGGCACGGACACGCCCCTGAAAGGCTGCCTCCAAAGCCTGACGGACGCCCAGGCCTGCTTCGTGACGGGAACTTCGGGGCGCGGCCACACATCCTCAACCTTGAAACCAAAACCTGTGCTGCCGTCTGCAGGGCGACCGGACGAAGCGGCCACCGACAGCGGTGTGCAGCTGTCGGGGCACGACTACTTCCTGCAGCCCAAAAGCGCGCTGGTGCTGGAGGCGGTGCCGCACGAACAAGGCCCCGCGCCTCCAGCGGCGGGCCAACCCGCAGAAGCACCGCCGCCGGCAGAGCCATGAGGCACCACATAGCGCAGCGTGTGCCCTGAAAGGTGACGCGGCTGAGGGTGGCGCTGAATATCGCGTGTCAGCAGGTACTCACTTGTTTGATGGTGCAACTGTATGGGGTGCTCGAACGGATCTGGTTTTCTGCAACAACATTGTGATCCGAGATCCAGGTGCCAACTCTGTCAATAATCCAGGATCATCATCCGCACGTCATTGCTTCCGGCAGCAACTTTTTCTCCTTGCAGCTTCTGCACCTGTCCGTTCACAGAGTCGTCCCTCATGCCCAACCTCAAAAGAGTTCGCCTCGCAACGCCCTATATGTACTTTCAGACTGACGACTGACCCCCAACGAGCCTCAAACAAGGCATCACAAACTCAACCAACATGTTCTGGGGGTCTGCTGCTAGGTCCTGCAATCTAGCCTTCAGATGAATCGTGGCGGCATAAACCGTGCGACCCCCTCATCAGAGGTCGTCCTCTGAGCGCAGGTACTCGCCGACGTCTGCCTGGTGGAACACCTGCAAGGGGAGTGAGATGCATTTTGGGGCACAGCTCGACTGCAGGACATGACTGTAGTGGTATACGTTGGCGCACAGTTCACGCATGTCCAACAGTTGCCCGTCAGACGCACAGGCACAGTCCAACTGCTGCTGCTGCCGAGAAACGCACCACAATGCCGCCGGGATCCATTTTCCGCGCGTCCATGGTGCTCTTGGCAGTGGTGCCAAACCCCAATGGCACGTCCGTCATGGAGTACACCACCTGTTGTCAGCACCCGCAATCATCAGCATCCTCAAGTCGGGTGCCAGGTTCGGAGACAGCTGAACGACAGGTGCACTTGGCAGTGTCCCTGCGGCTCCCACTGCGGTTCCAACTGCACGCTGATGCAGTCGAGAGCCAAGCAGGCAGACACCCCAGATGCGGGACACTCACCACGCCGGTGTAGGCAGGTGTTCCCTCGGTGATGCGCCCCAGCCCCGACTTGAGCACATGGTTGCCGTACAGGAACTGCATCTCTGCGGACGGCCGCACCCACACCTGCACGCGACGACATGTGCAGTGGATATCGAGCGCAAGGCACCAGCTGACGGATTGCTCAGCGAAGCGCTGCGAATCCTCCTGGCACCCATTGGCTACCCGAAGGGTGCATCATGACCAGCCTGTCCAAACTCAGTACTGGGGGCGTATAAACTGGAGTCTCGACAGCATATGTCAAGCAGATGATGTGTACAATGAACACTTGCAATTAAGCATGCGCCCTCAGGGTCGAGTATTCGACTGTAGTGTTTAATCCTCACGAGTCTCGGATTGAAGACTGAATACGTTTGCTCATCAGCGGGCACATGCTGCCATGACTGCCGGTGCATATGACATGAGCAAAGCAAGCAGGGAAGCCAATGATGTGTGAGGTCTTTCACCTTGTACTTTGCGTATTCTGACAGGACGTCCAGCGCCCCAATGCCCAGCCTGAACTTGCTGGAGTGTGTGAATTTCCCGATGCAGGTGCCCAGCGATATGAGCTTCTCCCGCGAGATCTGCGCGCACGCATCCGCATGGGCCAGTAACGCTCTGACCGCTCATGCTTGGCTTTCAAAGGCTTGGCGCACCAGAAAATATCAGCACATGGAGGTGAGAGTAAAAGCTGCCTCACATTTGTCGCTCGCCGCATCATGTCCTCACGGACATAGAACACCCGGTTCTTCTGCAGCCGGATGACGTATGACGCATCCGTCCTGTCTATGAGCGTCTTGATGTCCTTGCCGATGTACTTGTACAGTTTCTCAAACACCTGCTTCGTCTCCTGCGAGACACACACACACCGCGGCTCAGGCTCTCGCGACTGGCCGCCGCCAGACGCTTTTCGTGATGTTGCCAAGCATGCGCAGAGGGCTCAGCATGTTGATGCATGCATGGTATGCTTTTCCATGCATGCGAATGCATGCAGAAATGATGGACATGGTGCCCACCTCCTCTGTGAGAGGACGCATGCTGCCGGCGGCCGCCGCCGCGCCGTGCCTCTACACGCACGGACAGAGGCAGGGCGGTTGACGGATTAAGACCGGTTTTGGGTCTACGGCTGGCGCTCTGTTGGCAGGAGCTGCAAGACTCCAAGGTCTCGCTTCTCGGCTACTCCCCCAGGGACGGCTGCACCGAAAATTGCCGTCTGGCTTGTGCAAACCGAGCGTCTAAGCCTCGTGTGTAACCAACGCTACAAAGGGTATCACACAATCAGAGAGGGCGCTGTGACTCAACGGTGTATGGTCTTCCGGAACCATGCATGCGGCAGCTGCACAAGCTGAGCACAGGAGCGAAAGCAGCGCCTGAGTGGATGCTGGGAACCTTTCAAGTCGGTCTCAACAACTCGTGCGCCTAATACTGCAGTGGATCTCCAAGCTGCAGCGAGTCGAGGCGGCGATACCGGCCAAACTTTTGCTGGTCACGTAACAGGCCGCCGTGAGAAGGGTTTAAGCCTCCGCTCGCAACAAAATTGCAATTCCTTTTTACAGTCAGGCCTCTCAGCGCCCGCAAGCCCGGCGTGTTACTGTTGCCGGTTGTTTAGGGCCGTCAAGGTGAGGGGCCGCGCCCGCTGCTGATTTCACGACCTTGGGCTGCCTTCCTGAGCGCTCTGGACGCCACATCTGCCTCTTTGTGGTCACCTGCTGGTAAACGGGCAGGCAGGAGGCAGCAGGTTAACTGGCAGCCTTGTCCTCGCAGATGGTGGGCGGCAAGAAGAGTAGCCGGGCGAAGGACACGGTGACCCGCGAGTACACCATCAACCTGCACAAGCGGCTGCACGACAAGACCTTCAAGAAGCGGGCGCCCTTCGCGGTCAAGGAGATCCGCAAGTTCGCGAAGAAGATGATGCACACCAATGATGTGCGGCTGGACGTCAAGCTCAACAAGGTCGTCTGGAGCCGGGTGAGTTTTGCAAACGGCGCCGTCCGCCGGCAGCCATTGCATGTGCACATCTATGTTGACTGCATTGCAGCCTGCTATGGTGCTGCAGCTACAATTTGTAAGTCTACGGGCGGTGGACGGGCACCACTCAGCAGCAGCAGCAGCAGCAGCAGCTCCGCAGCTGGGGCCTACTGGCGGCCGCAGCTGGAAGCAGCAAGCTGACAGATTGACTGCCAGAGGGCTGGAGCAAAAGGGCCGGCAGGCGGAGCTGTGACCGCAGTCACGAGACGAGCCGAACATGCAGCTGCCGCAGACAGCGGAAGGCAGCCGGCAGATCACAATCTGGCAGTGCCCAGGTTGTCCACAGTATTCCTTTGCGGGAAGGCAGCGTAAGCATCAGCCACATCTGGACAGCAGCGGTGAACCTCGGCCCAAACAACGAGCAGCATACAGGCTTGCCGCACAGCGGTGCCCTGGCACCATCGGCTGCAGCTGCTTCACTGACAGGACGCCCGGTGTTTAGATTGCCCAGACCAGACTCGGGGGCAGCCGAAACGTGCTGTCGAGTCCAGGCGTTCACCAGGCTGCGTGCTTGATCCGCAGGGCGTGAGGAACGTGCCGACGCGGCTGCGCATCCAGATCTCCCGGCGGCGCAATGACGACGAGGATGCGAAGGTCAGTTTGCAATCGGCTGCTCAATCGGCGCATTTGCTGTTCCGGCTGTCGTGATGGCATGCCAGCATCTGCATCCGCAATCTCCAGTTGCATATTGCAGATGCATTGCATATGTAATTTGTGCCTCTATCAAAGCCACTGGCACCGCCCTGTCGCATGCATCAACATGCGACTGTGTGAACCCCCCGGGTTCCAATCCCCCGGGTTCCACCTCCATGTGGCTGGCCGCCGCAGGAGGAGCTGTACTCGTACGTCACCGTCGCGGAGGACCAGACCTTCAAGGGCAAGGCCAACGTGACTGTCGAGGCTGCCTGAAGGCGCTCTGCCTGAGGACGCCTGCCGCGGCAGGGCAGGGGGGGTGCGGGCAGAGAGTGTGACTTGCTTAGACGGCAGCGGCGACGCTTTGCTGCAAGCGGCCAGCCCACAGCGGCGCAAAAGCATCGCTGAGCATGCACGTCGCAAGTCTTGTCTGGCTCTGTCGCTGTCTTACTGCGCTGTAAACACATTGTGTACACAGTTATCTCTAGGCAATGCGATACTGCAACCGCGCTTCAAGCAGATTTCATCTCAGACCCACCAGCATGCACCAAGCCTGCCGTGTTTTGTACACGGAGTCATCCCGGATCCCAGCTATCTACACTGCTGAAGCAGACATGGCTCTCTGTGCCTCTTGAAAGCGCAGCCGTTTCACTTGAGCCTGGTCAGCTAGCCTAGCGCTTACAGTCAAACGTCCCTCAATCTTGCAACATCCTCAGCTCCGCTCCCCTCGGCTCCTTCACTCGTCATTCCCCTGCAGTGTCCTCGCCTCCTCGCAAACCGCTCAAGGACGCATTGCCGCAGCAGCAACAGTGGCCTCATCAACCTCTGGCCGCAGCTCCCGCGACATGACCTGTCACAACACTCCGCACAATAAGCATATCGACTGCCAGAGCAACAAGGCTACACAAGGCAAGCCCCACCTGCACACAGCATGCAAAGTGTGCGGGATGCGCAGCTTGCATGCAGGCCCCCGCCGGCAAAGTACACCCAGATCCATGGACGCGGGATACAGTGCTTCTTCCACTCGACTAGCATAAAAAGGGGCTCTATTCACAACAGCATTGCGCACCTGCAGGGTGACGGCTTTCGGGTCGGCGCCCTCATGGATGACGCGGTAAATGCCCTCGATGATGGGCGCATCCACCCCCAGCTTCTTCGCCAGGTTGTGCGCCGACCTGCACTGCGAAGCACGGAAGGGTTTAGGCGTGCATTTGTAGGGCTGTGAGTGGTGATGCCGGTAGTGGAAACGTCCGCCCTCAGCCTTCTTTGTCAGATTGTGCGCCGACCGGCGCCGCCCCCGGCCGGCACTTTGATCAAGGGTTCTAAGTTTGATACTCGTTCCAAGTCCTCGTGCAACATTTAAATATGTGAAAACGAATGAGCTAATCTAGGAAGCATGCTGACGGTGCAGCATGCAGGCGGTGCTGGGCCGGGCGCCCGGTGGAACAGCAGCACTGGGATACTGCCAGCCTGGCGCCGAGTCACGCAAACGCTGTGCAGCATTGCCTGGCAGCGGGGCGTGCCTGGAGGTGAGGACGCCCTCCGCCACGGCGGTCATGCTGTCGATGATCTGCTGCAGCGTCTCGCCCTTGCCGATGCGCAGCCCCACGGTGCGGTTGCGGCTGAGGTCGCCTGCGGGCACAGGCGCAGCGGGACATCGCTAGCAGTCGCGAGGCGGTGACAGTTTGCACCAGATGCCAAGTCAGTCATGGCAACAGCATTATCTGGCCTCAAAACGCACTCCCATCAGTGCCTTGGACGATTCGGAGACCACCAGCCATCAGCAGAAACTCTAGGAATTGCGCCCCCTGCTTTGCGAGATTCCGGCATGAGGCAGGCACCTGTGCAGGTGAGGACGAGGTCGCCCATGCCGGCGAGGCCCGGCATCGTGAGTGGGTGCGCGCCCCCTGCCACCGCCTGCCGGGGCGGCAGAAAGCGGCTCAGCGCTTCGCTCAAGAAACTTAAGCGTGCCCTCGCATGCAACTGCGTTGATGTCACCCGACGGGATCATGACATGTAACAGGTGACCACAGCATCAGCCCGTCTGGCGTGGACAATGCTGCAGTACTCATCGCTGCCCAGCAGCGTTGCAACAGAGACAGGGTGCCCCACCAGGCGCGTCATCTCGGCCAGGCCGCGGGTGATGAGCGCGGCGCGGCCGTTGTTGCCGAAGCCCAGGCCGTCGCTGATGCCGCAGGCGATGGCCAGCACATTCTTCAACGCGCCACCCATCTCCACGCCTGCTCGAGCCACATTGGGCAGGTGCCAATCAAATGGGGCATGGATCCATTGGCCGATGGAAGTCCTGGATCACCATTTGCATGGTGCATGAGCAGGGCTCTGTGCTGCCGTGCAGCGTTCCGTTACAATTTCGGGAGAAGCCAGGCGAATTTTTTTTGTACACGGCACTTTCGGACATCCGCATGAACGGCGCACCGATGACGTCGGTCGTGCGGTAGCAGCGGAAGCGGGGCGTGGACAGCAGCGCCTGCGCGCGCGCCGCCACAGCGTCGTCCCGCGACGCGATCGTCACCACCGTCGGCAGCTCGCGTGCCACCTACCGACAGCCAAGACAGAATGTAGATGATGCTGTAGATATAGAAGCTGTTCAGCGCCGTCGGCACAGGTGAAAGGAAGCAGCCAGGCGCATGCCATGTCTCCTGAAAGGCAGGTACATATTTGTCGCAGACAAAAGCCATACTGACATGCACAGTGTGATGCAAAGCTGAAAACGTGCCTCTGCCGCAAAGGACGGGCCGCTGAGGTATGCCAGGCGCCCGTGCAGCGCTTCTGGCAACACCCGCTGCAGGATCTGCGCACAGAAGGGTTTGCACGTTGGTGCAGCGCACCGTGAAATTGTGTGGCATGTGCACAGACTCTCCAGAGCAGTCTCAGGGGCTGGCATACCTAAGGAGCCACAGCGAAAGGCGCGGGTGTATGTGAAGGGCCTGGGAGAAGTCCTTTAGCTGGGCGCCTGCAGCTGCTGCAGGGCAACCGAAGCCGCACCTGGTGGGGCGTTCTAGTGTCGTTCAGGACGCCCTTGGTGCAGGGCACCAGGATCTGGTGCGAAAATCCGGCAAAGACAGCAACAGTAAGCCGGAAGTCACACCTGGTTGGGCGTCTCCAGTGTGTCGTTCAGGATGCCCTTGGTGCAGGACACCAGGATCTGGTGCGGCTGCAGCACATCCGCCAGCGGCGCGAGCGTCCTAGCCACGAAGGGCGTCGGAATGACCACCAGGATGATCTCTGCGCCCGTCACCACCTCCGCCATGTCGCCCGAAGCCCGCAGGTTGTCGGGCAGCTTGACGCCCTGCAATGGCATTGCTCAGGGAGTCGCAAGCCTGCCTGGAGCAATCACCCTTGTGCCCTGTCTGCAGGCATGACAAGCACTGTCGTGCAACGTCGAATGTCGGCAGCAACTGCCACCTGAGCCTGCATCTGCTGCGGGTAATGCACAGCGCAGCTATCATCCGGCAGCCCGACCTTGAGGAAGGTGGTGTTCTCCTTCTCCGAGCCGTTCACTGAAGCCACGACCTCCGTTTCGCGCGCCCACAGCACGGTGTTGTGGCCCATGCGGGCGGCATGCGCCGCCAGTGCGGTGCCCCACGCGCCTCCACCTTCGAGAACAGTGAAACAGTGGATGAAGGAGAATATCTGCATGGCATTGGCCATAAAGTCGCTTGCATACACGAGCTCACGTATAACGCCTTGCCAAACGGAGGTGTGATGCCCGCCATGCGCGACAAGATGCAGGCCGGTGCTGGAGCCGCACCGAGGACGCCGACAGTTGTGGTAGCCGAGGAGGACTGAGCGCCTGACGCCTGCGCCATGTTGCCCGTTGCAATTTTTGGCGAGTCTGGCTGCTTTACGAGCTGATTGGCACAGTTACATCACCTACAAGCACCAGACCAACCGAGGTCGATGCCCTGTTGCAGACTAGATCAGTCGCGATACGCACTCTCCAGCACATCGGACCGGAGAAGGAGGGACATGTGATAGGCTAGAGGTCCATTCGCACGCTGCGAGACACATCTTAGCAGGCTGCACCTGTTCCGAGGTCAAGGCACACTGACCGAAACTCGAACAACATTCAGCAGGAGCGTTTACATGCAAGGAGTCACGAGGGAGTTTCAATCCCACCCGAATGCTTCTCTGTGGCCTTTGTGCGCAGGGACGATGGTTGGAGAGATGGCCTCTAGGACAGATTGCTGCACTGGCCTGCCCGTGCAGTTTCAACGAGGATCCCAGCGCGTCGGGAACTATCCCTTGCAGCAGTGCTGTACTGATCCACTGACTGGAGATGCAACGGTGCAAATGCGCCTCTCAGGTCACCAGGTGGCAGTGCAGCATCTCACCACAGGATCTCGCTGACAGCAGGCTGAGTCACTTGCTCTCTGAGCCGCACGAAACATTTCACTGTAAACCACAGCAGTCTATGCCATCACTAGGAGGAGCAGCATGTCTAGAGGAACGCTGGCGAATGCTGACGGTCAGTTGGTGATCAGCACGCGGTGGACGCTCGTTATAAAATCGCTCCAGCAGGCGCCGTCATGCAGCAGCATCCAGTCCCCCTCATCGTCCTGCGCATGAAATGCATGCACTATATTAAAGAAGACAACTTCAAAGAGGACCCTTTGCATACAGCATGGCACACCCTGTCGACGATTCACACAGCAAATTCGATAGGCCGTCATGGTCGCGGGCTGTCAGAATGCAGACCCACCTCGTAGGTGAGCAGCGCCTTGGATCGCCGGGGCAGGCTGGCAGCGTGCTGCGAGTAGATGGCCTTCAGCAGCTCGCCGCAGGTGCCGCACGGCTGCAGATCCACCTCACCTGCACGAAGCCCCTCCCTGCTTGCAGACACGACGAGCCGGCAGCAGAGGCACCCTGTCGCAGCCGATTTGGGGACTTCCACAGCTGCATGCACACAAACCACTCACCAAGTGACTCCACACCGCTGCCGTCGCGGCTGAGGTGCTGCAGGTCGACTGCGTGGCGCGTAGCGCCCTTTGCAGCAGCCCGCTTCTCCTGCGACGCGCTTGCGTCGGCAACTTTTCCAACTTTTTCAGCGGGCCGCTGCGCCCTGCCACCCTCAGGCTGCCGCTGCGGCGTGGCGCCACCCTGCTGCCTGTCGGCACCCGCGGCTGGCCTGGCGCCGTTTGCAGGCACCCCAGAGCGCTTGGCGTCGGCCCTCGGCTTCGCATTCGGTCCGCCGCCGGCCGCCGTTATGCCCGCATGCGCCCGAGGCGGCGGCCGCGCCTTGGGTCGCCGTTCGCCGGGCTCTGCTCGCTCTGCAGCAGCACCGTTCGGCCGCCCTGCGCCGCCGCCCTTGGCCGGCGGCTGCGCCTGCGCTGCGGCGTCCGGCCGCGGCCGCGGCCGTGCCTTGGCCGGGCCCTCGTCGTTTCGCGGCGGCCGCGCAGTTGGCTGCTGCTGACTACGATTGCCCGGCGGCTGCTTTGCGTCTGCCGACCGCTGTCTGTCCTGCTGTGGCGACTTTTCATGGGCGTACTGACGCCGCTGCGCCGCCGCCGCTCCTTCCGCAGGCTGCCGCCGGTCTACCGCCGCAGCACCCTCTGCGGGCTGTCTGCGCTTGACGGGCTGCGACCGTCCGGGCGCTGGCCCGGAGGCTGCCCCTGCGTCCCTGCCACCACCTGGGGAGGCACGGCCGCCAGCCGCAGGCTGCATGTGCAGCAGCAGCTCCTCCGGCGCGCGCGCTGCGCTGGGCAACGGCGGCGGCGGCAAGCGAACCGTCGCCGCCGGCGGCACGGTCCCCGGCTGTTGCGGCCGCCTCTGCGCCGGCTCCGCAGCGCCCTCGGCCTTGCGCTTGCGCTGGCCGGCGCCGCCGCCGCCGCCGCTGCCGTTGGGCGCCGCCGCGCCTGACGCCCCAGCCGGCTGCCGCTGCGGCACAGCACTGCCTCCCTTGCGCTGCGCACCCGCCGCCGCCGCCGCCGGGCTGTGATGCTTCGTGCTGTCTGCGTCAGAGGCCGGCGAGGCCGCCGCGGCGTCGCGTTCTGCCGGGCTGGCGAGGTGCCATGGCAGCGCGGCAGCCGGCGAGGGCCGGGGGTGCTGTTCTGCCTCGCTGTGCGCGCTGCTGGTGTCTGGCGCTGCGGCGTCCGGCTCGGCCCTCAGCCGGGCTGTCGCCTCTGGGTCCGGCTTGATTCCGGCAGGGTCCAGCTTTGGCTCTGCCGTCAGCGACGACGGCAGGCTCGCCGCCGGCGCCTGTGGCTGCGGAAGTGCCGCGGCACCAGGCTCGCTCTGCAGCACTGCCGCCTCCGCTGCGTGCGCCACCGCCGCCGCCGCCGCCTGGGCCGCGTCCGCCGCCCGCTTCGCCGCCTGCTCCGCCTCGAATTCTGCGAGCCACCGGTTCTTCATGCTCTTGAAGCCGCCGGGCAGCGGCGTCGGCATCGGCTCCGGCTTTTGCAGCGGCACTGCTGCTGGCGCCGCAGGGCCATTGGCCACCGGGTGAGCTGGCAGCGGTGCCTCTGCCTTGACCGCCTGTCCAGGATCAGGGAATAGTCGATGCGGGGCATTGACGGTAGTCACGACTCAGCCTCACCGCTCACCAGACCACGCCATAAGCACCAGTGCCATAAGAACCTCAAGAGCAGTTGCAGCTGCTGCGAGCTCACCTTTGCGCGTGCTTTGCGTCCAGGCGGCATCCCTTCACCCTTGCGCTCCGACAATTACAGCACCGCTCCCCGCACCACCGCTTCCTGGGAAACACGCCATTTTCAGCCGAGAAGTTGAAAGGCACAGATATCTAGTCGCACGATGTGTCCAGGCTGCATCTTGCATCCCAAAATGGGTGTGCAGCAGCAACAGCTGGCTGCCTGTCTGTCCCGCAGAACCAGCGCATGCAGCGCATGCATGCGTGCGCACTGTGCTGTGGCAAGTAAAGCGCATGCAGCACAGCCATCGCCTAGGCGGATGTGGCATGCTGCAGCATAGTTTGCACGCATGACCGGTGTGCGCTCACCGTCAACACCAGGCTCCAACCCTGCGCCTGCCCTCTTATCACTGCCACAGCTCCTGGGAGATTTGCATTATGAGATGCCCCCCACGCTGGGCCCACGGCCCAGTCAGTGAGCTCCAGGAGGCCTTAAAGGGCGGACAGGCGCTGCCGAGGTGCAATCCGAGTTTGATGTATTATACGCCTGGAAAACGCCCGCGTTGCCCAGTGCCGGCTTCTGCACCTGCTCCAAGGGTACTACCAGCGCCTCTCAATGCTCCAATCAATGCAGTTCACGGCTTAGCGCGGCTGTGCAAACGTAAAACTGGCGGGTTTCGTCTGGCTAATCAGGGAGTCATGGTCATTTGGGTGGTTAGGTGCCCTGAATGCAGTTAGGTTGCGCAGGCAGTGTCTGGAGCTGCTGGAGGACAGTTCGACAGGCAGTGCAGGTGCTGAGATCTGGGAGATACAAGTGGTCGACCGGCGCAGTGGCCAGCTGTGATGCGGCGTCACGCTGTGCCCTACAGGATGATGCGCCGATACCCAAGAGCCAAATGCTGCGGCTCCGCACTCAGTCACTTTCAAGCTTCCCTTCCAATCCGGATCGTCAGATGATGTTCCACTTCCACTCCAGCGCATTTGTGATCTTGCCGATGCAGCACGCAGCGCTGAGCGGGTACTCCGATATCGACACCATTTTGTCGGTGTACGAGATATCGATCTTGCCGCGGGCCATGCCGCCGACGGTGAACACCACTGGCTGCCCAGCCGGCAGCCCTTTCACGAAGCCCTGCAGCGTGCCCTGTATGAGCTCCGCCTTGTGCGAGAAGCCCACTCGCTCGGCGCCCGCCGGGAAGTACTTTGTGACCGGCCCCTTCACCACCTGCGTGCGGCCGCATGGACACATGTTAGCCACGCGCTGTGATGGCGCCGTTGGCTTGGTGTGGCTGTCGCCGCTCCGCTGTACAGAAGGTGCCCCCGTGAAGTGCTCTGTGTCCTTGACATTGGGTCCTGATTTCACAGCATGCCAGTGATGTGCATGCAGCGGTCGATTTTGCTAAAAGCTTCGACTCCACTTGGGGCCAGATGAGAAGGCTGTAAAGAAGACAATTGTGAGATGGCTGCGACGAGCAGACCTTGAGCAGCTTCTGCGAGCCGTTCGAAGCGCGGATGCTCAGCTTCTGCAGCAGCTGCACCATGAGGCCGCAGAACCGCTTGAACGTGCGCGGCAGCCGCACTTGCGGGTTGACCTCGATGAGCACGTTCTTTGCGGTTCGCACGTACACCGCCTGCCAGCAGGGAATGGAGTGATGTGTCACCAACATAGTAGGAGGCGTCTGCAACACTCCGGAGCAGCATGTGTTGGCGCCAATGCACTGTGTGCAGAGCGGCAGGGCACCTTTATCCTGCCTGCTTTGTTGAGCGGACTGTCCAGGATCGCTAGCAATGCCTGCGGAACGAGAGCAGCTCAGCTTCACCACGCGATAGAGCTCTCAATCGCACGGTGATTGCATGCATGGTGAGGCGCGTCGCCGCCGATTTTCACAGCCCCACCTGGTGGCAGATATCAGGCCTGTAGTCTGCAGGGTCCTTCCCGTTCCGGCCCAGGTACCGACCATGGTCGTCGCAGTTGAGCAGTTGATACGTCTGCAGTACCACAGCCAGCACAACCGTGAGCATCGGGCCGGCCGCCGCAGCCGCAACATCCTGTGACGCTGTAATGTGGCATGACCGGCAAGCCGCGTAAAAGCTATGCGTCGACGTGATTATCACAGCTACCTTGCCGACGTGCGCAGTCTCCAGGCTGGCGTTCTCCAGGACAAACACGATGCCATCTTGCTGCTGCTGCCCTGAGGTGGTGGGAACGTCGTCGTCCTCTGGTGCTTCTACGCCGCGAGCACTCATGTTTGCCAGAGTCTTGTTCAGACTGCAGTAAATTATTGGTGGTGCTCCTCACCACGAAGAAGGACGGGGGGTGCACCCAACTCGTGTGCAATGAAGCTGCGATCAATTGTGTCACGCAGCTCCGCTTCGCGTCGGCAACTAACTAGCAAATCTGGCAAGTTTGCGTAACGCAGGGATGGCATGCAAATGGCGAACGATGAAGTGTTGCAACTGTGATGCTGAAACGAGGCGCAGCGTCGTTCATGCACATGCAGAAATGTGAATTCTTGAGCTGGCCTGCAATGCAACGCAATTACTCAGCATTCGCATCAGGCTCATCGGTGTTCGAGATGGCAGAGATGCTCGCTTTCGAAATGCGCATGACGGTCTTGTGCACATGCCTGCACGGTCGGCGGCCGTGGCATGTGAACTCGAAGCCTTGCGCCGCAGAGAACCACGCCAACATGCAGGAGGTGTCACTATGCTATCCAAACACAGTTGGCATGTCTGCTGTGACCTGTGGGCACTGAATCCGATGAGGGGACTGTGTCGACCCCAGTGACTGCCGCCTTCCTCAGAGGCGCAGGCTGAGGACTGCCGCCTCCCGCACATCTGCCGCAGTGGCGCCCTCCGCAAACAGCTCGCCCTGCAGCTGCGCCGCCAGCGGCGCCAGCTGCAGGAAGTACTTGCGCAGGAAGGAGCGCAGGCTGTACAGTGCAAAGCTGCGCCACGCGGCGTCGGCCGACGGCTCGGCTGCCGCGTCGCCCTCGCCGCTGCCACTGGCCGTCGGAGGCGCCGCCTCCGGCATCGCCGCCAGCAGCTCCTTGAACGCCGCCAGCGTCTGCAGCAGCAGCGCCTGCGCGCATGCAGCATTCGATCGGGTCAGCGTCATAGGTCCGCCGGTCAGTCAACACAGTCGCAGGCTGGCGATTGCAGCGCAGTTGCACAAGCTGGCAGCTTGTGTCGAGGGTGTGTGCGCTGGAGACTGCAGCAAGCAGGAGTCGCATCGCTGGCCTGCATCTTAGGCAGGACAGCATGTAGTTGCGGCAGATGCAGCTGATCACCTCCTGCTCGGTGACCGCGGCGTCAAGGGCGGCCTGCGGCTGAATGTTCACTGATCTGCATATGTCGTCACGGCAAGCAGTGAGGCTGGAGGAAACTGGATTTCGCACCTCCTGCTCGGCGACCGCGGCGTCGAGGGCGGCCTGCGGCTGCGCCACCGCCGCCGCCACCTCCTCCTCCATCAGACCCGGATTCATCTCCCGCACCTCCGCCGTGGCCATCGCCACGTCGTCCCGCACGTCCTGCAGGTGAGATGTCAAAACAGGTCTCGGTGCACGTGTCGGCACATATCAGAGGTCCGCTTTGCGCCAGTCCTGCCCGCCACAGTCCCTTGCAGCTGCTGGAGAGCAGGCGGCGCCAGATCGGGCGGCAATGCCGAGTGCAGCCGCGCACCTGCGTGCGGGCGAGCGTCTTGTTGACGGCGGCATATAGCGCCTCCCAGGCCAGCCCCGCGCCGAACTCGTCTTCAAAGCGCTTCACGCGCAGCTCCCCAAACGCCCAGGCGACAATGGAGGCGCCGGTGACAAGGCGCAGCGCCATAAGGCGGTCGATCGCCATGGCGGCGCGCTGCGGGGAAGATGACCACACCGCCGCCGCTGTGCCAACCATGGCCTGCTCGCCCTGCGTGAGCCGACAACCAAACGTTGGAGGGATAGACGGGATCGCTCTCCATGGACGAGTGGTGCGGGGAAGATGACCACACCGCCCCAATTCATCGCCTGCTCGACCTGCAGCAGAGGCGGCAGCAGTCATGTGCTTTGGTAATGCTCGATTGAGTGCATGCTCGATCGACCAAATTAAACAGCGCCGACTGCCACTTCACTGAACAATGTCAAATTGAGGGAGATCCCTCCAGGAGTGAAATCATTATTTCTGGCAGCGCCATTCAGTTCTGGGCATGTTGGCAGAGTGTGGTGCCAGTATGCATGCCTGCTTTCCCTCGGCGAGCTCCAGCAGCGTCTGCAGCAATTGTCGTCTAGAACAGCAGAGGCAGAGTTTGTCAAGGCGCAGAACTACAAGGTGGCGCCGCCGGAACCCTCCTGCGGCCCGGCGAGCTCCAGCAGCGACTGCAGCAGCGCCTGGTATCACTCCAGCAGTACACAACTGGCACAACTCCCATCGCTATTCACTGTGTTCCATAACTGGGCACACCTGCGGCCCGGCGAGCTCCAGCAGCGTCTGCAGCAGCGCCTGGTAGCGCTCCAGCGCCACCAGCGTGTGCGTGAAGCTCTTGGAGCCCGCCACCAGCAGGCCCCGCACCTGCAGCAGTTGCAGTTGAATCAATCAGTATGAAACGACTATGCACACGACTGCACTGCAAGACTCGACAAGGTCATCGGCAGCGGCAGCCTGACTGGTCTGATTGCTCTCAAAACCGCCGCTTAAGCCTACGCGTATGGAATTAAAAAAGCGCTTGCTTGTTTTGGAGCAAGCGAGAGCAAGCAAGGCTTCAGCACGTTGGATATGCGAATCAGCACGTTGGATATGCAAATCCGAACAAGCAGAAGGAAGACATGTACAGCTGTCAAAAGTTCAGAGTTCAGATCAACTCACCGCGGCGGCGCACGCGACCGCCGGCCCGCCCAGCCGCTCAACCAGATCGCCGCCAACAAACTCCGCCAGCACATCCTCCACCAGCGTCTTACGCTTCACCTGCACGACAGTCAGAATTGGGCGTCGGACTCCGACATCTTTGTGGGTGCGGGACGAATAGGTCGCCGCCAAAAACCTCCGCCAGCACATCCTCCACGTCTGCGCTTCACCTGTGCAACAGTAGAAAATAGCTTTTGACACTTCCTGTTGCATGTTTGTGTCCCATGAGGGTTTTCGAATTGCCACCGACGAACTCCGCCAGCACATCCTCCACCGGCATCTCGCGCTCCACCTGCGCTCCAGGGTTTGGGGGTTTAGGACAGGCACGACACCATGCGGGTGGCCAGGGTTGGCCATGGGCCCGTTTGAAAGTCTGTGGGTCGTGCCGTCTTGCGCGGGCGCATGCATCCACTGGACGTGCGATCTTGCAGCAGGCTGACAGTACTGATGGTGTTGCTTCAGGACTCCGGCAAAGGGTGTTCTTTTTCCTTTGAACAAATGGCAAGGAACAGACACGAACACACCATCTGCAGCAGGTTGGCGGCGGTGGCGAGCTCTAGCGCCTGGGCGCCGTCGGCGCTGTCCTCCTCCGCCGGCGCGCCGGCCGTTGGCAGCTGCTGCGGCGAGGGCGGCGGCGGCATGAGCGCGTGGAACGCCTCCGGCACCGCCGCCGTGATGCGGTCGTAGTAGGACAGCCGCACCAGGCGGGCCATCACCGCTAGCACAAAGTGCCTGCAGATCCGGAGCTCGACATCATGTTCTTTGAGTATGTGGAGGAACGGGTGTGCAGAGCTCATACGTCAAGTTTATACAGCCGCAGGCGGCAACTTGGCTCATACTCACCTTCGAGTGCCAGCACGGTGGAGTGTAGGAAACAGGCATTGGGAGTAGAGGAGCCCCTCACCGCTGCGCATCGTGCGGCGGCGCGGTCAGCACGTGGCCCCACTTGGCCCAGGGCCACACGTACTCGAAGTTGGACAGGTGGTACGCCAGCCACTCCGCGAGGCGCTCCCGGATCTCTGGGTCCGCATTCTTCAGCCTGTGACAATCGACATTGACATTGAGTGGATACGTTCGCGGCATGCACAACCTTGGTGATCTGCTGCACACTTCAAGACTGTGCTTGACAGGATTGCTCCGTGCCTGCGAGGCATCGGCTTGCACATCATTGCGGTACTTCGACTGCCAACAAGCGGGACCTGAACCCCAACAACGACTAATGCAAAGCAATAGACATGCTCAGAAACAGAAACAGAGAAAAGGAACGAGAAGCACATGGCGAAGCATTCGCGGACGCAGGCGGAAATGGAGCGCGGAAAGTTGGGCAGCAGCTAGCACAGCATTCGAGGCATTGATGTGCGACGGAAAGGGAACCCAGAAACCAACAAAGAATCGCACCGGGCAAAGCACTCGCGGACGCAGGCGGACATGGAGCGGGGGAAGGTGGGCAGCAGCTTGCACAGGTCCACCATGAGCGCCGCGTAGGCGACGGGCTTGTGCGCCGGGCTCGGCACGCGCAGCAGCTGCGAGAACAGCGTCTCCGCCAGCAGCGACTCGTACTTGTAGGGTATCGGCAGGCCTGCAGAGTTCCCATGCGACACCCATCACGGCCACTCTCCTGGCGCTGCCCAGCTCCCGGGAAACGTCTTGCGATGACTGCGACAAAAAGCGTATGCGCAACAGCGACCCTGTGAAGACGCAGGCAGCGAGGAGATGCAGGCCACTGCAGAAACAGGGACGACAGAGAACTGAGGCGCCGGCCTGATGCCAGGCGCGCGCAGCTCTCCACGCGGTTGCCGTCACACAACAGTATGGAGTCTAGCGGCTTGAGTGCTTAGGGCGGGCAAAGAGGTACAGCAGCCATGGGATATTTACCTGACGCCAGGCGCACGGCGGATTCCACGCGGTCGCCATCAAAGTACAGCATGGAGTCGATGATGTAGTCCTGCGCTATGAGGCGGTCCAGCGGCGGCCGCCCGCCGCCCGTGGCCCCCGCCGACAGCAGCGCGATGCTGCCGCGCGGCAGGAACGCCGCCGTGACAGCCGCCGCGGCCTACTCAGACGCGCGCACGTTGTGACGCGTTGAAACATGGCATGGTGTCCCTGCGGCGCTGCCTCAAAATGCGCTGTAGGTCGACGCTTGCCCGTCCCATGCATTCAGCAGACGGAAGTGGCTCGGCGCACAACATGTTGTCGATGATGTACGACCCGTACCTCGGCAGGCGGCGCGTCGGACGAAATGCCGAGCGGGTTGCGTGGCACCACCAGCAGCGGCAGCTTTGCCGGCTCGCCCGACGCCAGCACCGCCTCATACTCCTGCAGCAATTGAGCGAGAACACTGGCGACGGCCGCATGGCAACCTCGACTCCTGCAAGCTCTGTCGCTCACTACCGTTCCCCTGATGTGCTCATGTCACACCGGCAGGCGTGCAATGCAAACGAAAAGATGGTGCACCTGGCTCGCTTGCGAGTCCAGGCTGCAACAGCGTTTGCGACAGCAACATGAATGTCTTGCTGCACCTGCAGCTCAAGGCGGGGGACAGTCTCCAGCTGCCACTGACCGGACTCCCGCCAGGCGCACACCGCGTCCCAGGCCTGCCCCAGGAAGCTGGCGCCGCCGCTGTCGCTCCTGCAGCGGCAGACAGGGGTTGGAGACTGAAGCGCGGTCTTCATGCGCGAGGTCACCCAGGCTTCCAGTGGCGCTTAGGGGTGAGCGGCGCACAAAAATGGGCGCACCACGAGGTGACAAAATCCTCAACCCAGGGTGCCTGGGACATCTCGGCAACACACATGGTACTTTCGCTCGGGATGCACACCGGCGACAATCCAGCAGAGACACGTCCCCAGAGACAACCCTCGGAGCGTAGTGCGCACTGTGCGGCGGCGTCCTCGGGTCCATTGGCCGCGAAGAAGGGCGCCAGCCCCGGCTGCTGCTTCCGCGGCCGCGCATCCATGTACGCCTGCGCTGCCTCCCACAGCCGGTCCAGGTCGCCTGCTGCCTGCAGGGAAACAACTTTGTATGTTATCCAGGCCTTGCAGTCACACACACACACACACACACTCTTCCTGTAAGCAGTTTCCGCTGGTTCCTATGGACAACAGGTTGTTGACCTCGGGGGGACAACCGGTCTGACAAGCAAACAAGCAGTTGAGTCTTGCTGTAAAGCGTACCGCGCCCGCCATGAGGTGCTCGCCGCCGAAGGGCAGCGCTGCCAGCGCGCCGTACACGAGGCTGTCCGTGTATGGCTGCCAGGCGCGGCCCTCGCCCTCTGTCGCGCCTGCATCAGAGTGCAGCTGTGTCACAGGTGGGCGTCACCTGATGCACGGCAGCATCGCCCGTGATGGCATCCCCTATCTCCGGGACCACCAGCATCTGGTCTCATGCCTCCACCAGACCCCGCGACCTTTCTGTAGAAGGCATCCGAGCTTGACACCATTATCGACAACCCAACATGTTGCATGGCCGCCGTTTGGCCGCCGCCGTGCCCACTTCCCTGTGCAATCTACCACCTTGTACGGGCTGCCACATTCACCACTGATTGCACCAATCTGCTGCTCACCTTGGGCAATCTCCAGCGCCAATCGCACCACGTCCTCCAGCGCCGCCATGACCGTGCTTGGGTGCAGCACCACTGTGGATCATTCGATTGTATTCGCAAGGGCTGCTACGTTCGCCGCTGATCACCACTTGCCTTGTTGTGCAATCTGCAGCGCAGACCGCACGACACCCTCCAGCGCCGCAATGACCGCGCTCGGGTGCAGCACGCCAGGCACCACCAGCGCTGCCAGCAGCCGCAGCAGCAGCCGCGCGCGCGTGCGGTCGCCCGCGCTCAGCGCTTCCTCGAAACCTGTCGACGCCTGCTGCACCAGCGCGCCCACGAAATCGCCGTCGTCCGCGTTCAGCAGCCCTGCGGCACGATCACCAAGTTTGTTGGGTCAGGTATACAGAATATGTAGTGTAAGTTGCCCACAGCCTGCGGCACAAGTGGCAGGAACAGTTCATACATTGTGTTTGCAAGACGATGAAGCATCTTGTGATACAGATAAGAAGTACCTACAGATGCGCTTAGGTGTGCACTTTGCAGCCCAGCTCCGCCACGGAATCCAGTAGGACGGTTCGAAGGCAGCGAGAAGGCAGTGTGTGTGTTTTGTGCACACATAACAGGTATCTCACCAATGAGCAGCGCATAGGTGGGCACTTTGCAGCCCAGCTCCACCGCGGAGTCCAGCAGGAACTGGGTGACAGGTCCCGGCTTGGCATGCATCAGCCGCCGCATGTTCTGCGACATCTCCTCCACCTGCTGCTCCGCGGGCCGCTCATCCGCCTGGCCCCTCTGCAGATAGCATTTGTACAGGCTTTGCATAGGTTGATGATGCAATGTTGAATGCGGCTGCTCCAATTGGCGCAGGCCGTGGCGCACTGACGAGTGGCAGGACACGGCGGCTGCGGGGGAACAGGTTTCAGTGCCCCGCATGGCCATGCGCTGCGGGCTTGCGGCCAAGCAGTTGTGGGTCACCTGCTCGCGGTCGCCGAGGTGAAAGCACAAATTGATGAATGCCACGACGTGAAAGCTGCCTGGCTCAAATCCTGTCCGTGTCGTGGTCATGCATAACAGCGCAACAGCTCAGCTTCCTGATTACCTGCTTGCGGTCGCCGAGGTAGAATAAGTCGTAGCACAGGCTGCGCAGCCCATCATCGTCCTGCGCATCGTCCCGCTTCCGCTTGTTGTCATTGCGGAAGCCGCGACCGCCGCCGCCGCCACCACCGAAGTTTTCCTGCCCCTGGCGCGGGCCGCTGCTGTAGTGAGCCACCCGGCGATCGCCCATCGCGGCTGCGCCTGCCTGCTGCTGCCGCTTATGCCGCTGCAGCAGTTGCGCCAGTCAGTGCGCAGGTCTGGCGATCTTGAGCCGGACGCTGGCACAATTGCGTATGAACCCCTCACAACTGTCGTTTCAAGCTCATTCCAGCGCCTTGCAACATGCCATCTTGCTTTTGCCAAGACTGGACCAAAATTCGGATCAGGCAGAGTCCGTCGATGCTGGACTCGCCAGTGGACCAAGCTTGACAACAGGATTCAAATACGCATGATGAAAGACGTTGCAACTGGCACAATGGCCAATTCAGCCCGCTGGTCGAGCGGCCATAGTGGGACAGGGCGCCTGCACTATCGCAAGCGGGGGCTGCCAGCGTCTTCAAAACTTCGCTTGAATCTGCTGTGCGCGTAACTTGTTTCACGCATCTTGCAAAGTGCCGAGTGAAGCAGACATAATCTTGGAACTTCAACAGGCTTCGCAATGAGTTGCGCCTGGTAGCACAGCGCTCATTGCCCAATCCAATTCTGCACAAACAGCAGCTGATCGGTCACCCCGCGCGAAGGATCCAGACGAGTAGCATGTGACATTGATTGAAATGCACAAACAGCATGGACGATGAATTTGCGCTGGAGCTGGAGGACGTGGATGACGGTCCTCCGGCCATCCCGCGCCCAGCACCGCATTCGCCACTGCTGATGCCGCAGCAGCAGCAGCAGCAGCGGCAGCGGCAGTGCCAGCGGCTTACGCCAGCACAGATTGACAGCCCGCAGTCTGCAGGAGTCCTCGCCGATGATTCAGACTCCGACGAGATGCTGCTCGGTGCTCTGCCGGATGCACGCGCGCCGCCGCTGCACGACGTGCAGCACGGCGGCCAAGGGGCAGCGCACCAGCAGGCAGCACCGCCGCTTGAAGCCGCACAGCAGCAACAGCTGCCCGCGTCGCAGCAGCACACACTATCATACGTTGCAGGCCGGCAGGATGACGAGCGGCAACTCGACATGGAGGTGGACAAGGCTGCGCCTGTGCAGCCGCAATCGGCGAGCCGGCAACAGCCGCTGACGCAAAGACTGCCACAGACAGCGCACGCGGCGGCTGCGCCGGAGGCATCGCAGCAGGCGCCACCCCAGCAGCAGGCACAGTCCCAAATGCAGCCTGCACCGTCGCAGAGCCAGCCACCGCCGTACTGGACGCAGCAGGGCCCACAGCAAGCGTCGCAGCTGCTGAGCCAGCACATGCCGCCAATGTGGACGCAGGTCGGGCCGATGGGAGGAAGGGCAACGGCAGCGGGCAGTGGCGGGTTTGCCGCGCGACGAGGCGGTCAGCCGCCGGCAAAGCAGCCCAGGACAGAGCCGCCTCGGCCTGAGCAGCCTGTTGTGGCACAGCCGCCGCTGCCGCTACAGCAGCATCAGCCACCGCCGCAGCCGCCCCGGATCTCAGCGCCCTCCCTGCCAACAGGCATTGTACCTGCTGGGAGCCAGCAGCAGCAGCAGCAGCAGCAGCAGCAGCCGCCTTGCACGTGGGCGCCCTCTCAGGGTGCGGACGCGGCACCCACTGTGGGCCATCAGCAGCAGCTGTCGCAGCGGCGGGGAGTGTCTCAACAGCTGCCGCCGCACCAGACTCTGCTGCCGGCGCTGCAGCGGCAGGCGCTGTCGCCATTGCACGCCGCTCCGCCGCAGCCGGCGCGGTCTGCGCCAGTGGGCAGCCAGCACCCGGCGCCGCATCAACGCATGCCGGCACGGCAGCCCAGCCAGGCGGTGCCGAGCCAGGCAGACGCGGGCGACGCCATCAATGCAACCCAGCCTGTTGCCGCTGAGCCGGTGAGGATTGTCCGACAAGCTTGGCATATGTGTGGGGCTAGGAGCATCCCGAAATCGTGCATCACAGGGGTCGCCTTGTCTCGGGGCTGAAAGCGTTGGAAGGTGCCCGGATCATGTGCGCAGGCCGCGGCAATCCCGGGACCGGCAGGCATGCTGCAGCGGCAGATGGCAGCGGGGTTGGTGCCCGCCACCATGGCCGACCTGCTGGGCCTCACTCAGGCAAGCTACGTGTAGCGCCTGTCTCTCGCATTCGAAATGCCCTCGTTGTCGCAGCCCATGAGGGCTGCCTTCACGTCTGCATCGTGATCCAGGCAGGCTATTGTCTGCAGTGGGTGGTCTTCTTTGCAACCTGCGCAGCTGATGATAGTGAGTCCATTCTCCCTGCCCAGGCTGCAGCCCAGGCGCGCCATGCGGCTGATCCGGAGCAGCCGGCGGACCCTGACTTTCTGGCGGAGGCGTGGCGCTCGGCGCTCGACGCGCTGGACCTGACGCACTTTGACGGTGCGGCAGCTTTGGCAAGCCATATGGCAAGCCATGCGTGGCATGCGCGCATCAGCTGGGCTTGATGACACCATGGGTGTAATTCGCCCGCACAGCAAGGCAACTCATCTCAGAGATTGCCGGAGCCCGCGGGACCCTGTCACTCAGCAGGCCGGTGTGTGCGCGTGCAGAGGCCTCCCCGATGCTGCGGCACACAGTGCGCCGGGTGCTCTCCCTTGGCGAGCCGTGTAAGGTCCCGAGGGTGAGGCCCGCCGTCGGGATGTCCTTTTCCTTCCTCTGCGTCCATGGATGCACTTGAGCAAGCAAGAAATTCACCGATTGCACCCTGGCGGTCTCTGCAAAGGCATACGGGGTACTCGAACAGCTTTCATCCGTGCGGTGGTTGATCCCACAGTTGAGCAGGTTTGACATGCAAAACTGATGGCTGCCTGGCGCACTTCCGCAGATGCTGGTCCTGGTGGTGTCTGTGGGCTCCGCACCCAGCGGCGAGGGCTACATGACAGTCAAGGTCCGTCTTGCTGCAGCGCACTTCTTGTGCCCTGGCTGTTGGCGCAGCGCACATCAGGACTGCAGCGTGTGAACGGCGCTAGTGTGTCTTGCCCCATCATCACGTGGACAGTGCACCAGCTGTGGCATGGCTGTTCCAGGTGTCAGGTTTTGGGGTCTTGAGCTGATGAGCACCTTGTCGGCTGCAGGACCCGACTGCCACCATGCGCGGCTGCCTGAGCCGGGAGGTGATGGCGGGCGAGGACTGTCCCAAGGCCGGCGCCGTTCTCATGCTGCAGCAGGTGCGGCGTGTCTGAACCCACCGCCAGTGAATCGCGGCAGCGACCGGCCCCGCCAAGGAATGTGCATCGGGTTCTGCCTAGGGTCTTCTGCAACATGGACAGATGCGCTGCAAGCTCGTGGATGCTGCCGCAGGTGTCCATCCTGCCGCTCGGCTGGGGCGGGCCCAGCGTGCTGTGCGTCACGCCCGCCAATATCGCGCAGGTGCCTTTCTGTGCTCTCACGGCACATTTGGCCTGGTGCTCGCAATTTTCGTGTCCCACGTGATGGCACCCATTGCGAAGTCGCCAGTCGAAATTTTAGAGGTGCTGTCTGCCAGGTATCCGCCTGCTATGGCTCGGGAGCAAAAGCAAAGCCAATATAACGGTGACAGTGAAAAGTGAAACCTCCACAGGTGCTGCCGCCCGACCCAGGCGGCCTGCCCAGCCAGGCGGGCGCGGCAACGGTGCCGTCCGCGCAGCAGCTGCTGGCGTCAGCCCGCCTGGCATCGCAGCACCAGCAGCATGCGCAGCGGCAGCAGCTCGGCGGCGGCGCTGGCAGCAGCCAGCGGCCCGGCGCGGCGCTGCGAACAGAGCGCCCGACCGGCAGCCAGCACGCAGGGCCATCGTCCCAGCGGCCGCAGACGCAGCGGCAGCCGGCGCAGGACGCAGCAGCGGCGCGGGAGCAGCAGCGGCTGCAGCAGCGGCGGCGGGCGGCCGAGGCGTACGCCCGAGCGGCGTCGCAGCCGCCGGCGTCACAGCCCATTGGGCCGCCAGGGCAGCAGCCGGCAGAGCGCTCGGGAGGCGGGCAGCGCTCGGGGCGGCAGCCGTCCGGCAGCCGGCAGCATGTAAATCTCCTGCAGACGACGACACGTAGCACAGGTGTGGAGGGTACGGTACGACAGACTGTTCTCTCGTGAACGAACGATGCAGGACGTCACACTGGCTCGACCGCTGTGCTGGGCTAGCGGAGCGACGCAGAAGAGTGTAATGAAATGCAGTTGAAACGGAGCTTTCGGAAAAGTGACATGTTCTCCGAGACCAATGCTGATTTGGAAGCGGTTTTGAACGCCTTTTGAACGCGAAGTTTCGCAACACCGATCCGACTGACTTCCGGCTTGACAATTGCACTTACATGTCATTGTATCACAAGGCAGCAGCCTAGGTTCACGTTGTCTTGTCCAGCTCACTATACCGCAGCACACGCAGGCGATTGCGACAGCGTGCTGCGCAGCACGCTGGGGTGCAGAAGGGTCTGCGGTGCCGCAAGTGCCGCAAATCGTTATTGCAAGAAGTCTTCTGTCACTCTCAGAGGGCCTCGCCCAAGCTAGACAGCGGCATCTGTCCAAATCGTTCCCGGGACACCTTCGGATGTGCAGCGAGCTGCACACAACACAGAAGCCAGTGGGCAGTGGAGCACCAGACATGACGCGGATCAGGCATCAGAAGAAGTCGAGGTCGAGCGGAGCTGCTAGTGCCCTGTGACCTTGAGGGTTGCAGCTCACCATGCAAAAGCGCCAAGGCCGCCTGCATGGCTTGATGAATGGCGGTCAACAGACTGGTCTTCTCAAAGCCTCGACGACGAAAGGAGGTGAGAATCGCGTGATTCGGTCTATCACATGACACCATTGTCTTACCCATGCTGTTAAAACTCTGGCGGCAATGGCAAGGCGCAGGCCGTCCTGGGTAGACGTTGACACTAGCAACGCCTGCTGTTACGCCTTCACACTCGACTTGATGGCACTAGGGCTCCTATCACAGGTCGTGGAAAACAGCTGGCGCAAGCAGCACAGCAGACGCCGCAAAAGCGGCCCAGCCCTTCACAGCCACCGCGTACAGGTGCGCCTTCTGCAAAGCCGCTGTGCTACCTGCTGTCCATCGAATCACATTGCCAGGCCTGATCTACAACACTTCAACTGGGCGTCCTTATTGCCTCGCACTGATCGTCGAGGCACTGCTGCAGGCGCGGACCTCAGGCCAGCCACGCTGCAGATTGGTGAGTTCATCGCAAAAAAGCACGGCGGCCAGATTCCCACCAGCAGCTCTCCGAGCCCCCCAGCAGGTGCGTGCTGCGATTGAGCGTGGACCTGTTCGGTGTATTGCAGAGCCTCCATCTTGAAACCCGACTGTCGAGTCTCGAGCACTGCGTCCCCCGCGCCAAACAGGACCGCAGCCAAAGCGCAAACTCCCCGACAGCAGTGGCGAGGCTGCCGAGGAGGCACCCAAGCGAGCGGCCGGCAGCATCTGCTCCCCGACAGAGCCTCAGCGCACCAGCCCAGCCTACGGCGCTCAGCGCAGCGCCATCCAGCCGCAGCGGCACACAGGCGCCGGCGGCAGCTACGGCGGCACTGGCAGCGGAGGCGGCTACGGCCGTGGCGGCGGCGGGCATGGCGGCTATGGCTCGGGCAGCTACCGCAAAACCGGCTGCTGGAACCGGTTCCAGGAGCCGTCGTGGAAGGGTGTGCACGGCATGATGCGGCCGCCGCACCGCCAGCAGACGGCGATGAGGCGGAGCCGGCCGCTCGGCATGACCAACCTGGGCAATACCTGTTACCTGAACGCCACGCTCCAGGTGCGATGCTGGCACATCCCCAGCGATGCACCTGTACGTGGTGACTTCGGAGTCAGCCTGTGCATCTACTGCTGCATCCAGCAGCTGCAGGCCCCTACTCACCGCTGAGGCAGCGCGGCTGCTGAAGAAAAGTGCCCGCCAGCACCTTACCTCCTCTCTTCGGCAGCTCGAATGGCACAGAATTGGAACGATAACGATTGTTCAGATGTCTCCCGACCGCCATCCACCACATTGCATGCATAGGTGCTGCTGAGCCTGCAGCCATTCGTGGGTGACCTGGAGGAGGCTGCTCAGCGGTGCCTGCGGAGAGCCGGCGACGCCGACAGCGGCATCGCTGCCGAGCTGACAGCGCTCGCACGCAGCATGGCAGCCGCCAAGTGCGCCTCTTCCGGCCTCTTAGCAGCTTGGCACAACCCACGTGCCGCTCGCAGCTGATGGACTGCCAAGGTGTCGTGCAGGCCTCCCGATCCATGCGGCCCCCAATCCATCTCCATGAGGCTTGACGTTGCTTATATTGCCTGCTACGACGCCCGCTCGTGCATGCCTAGCATCCTTAGTGTTGTGGCATGCCTGTGCGTGCATGCAGGGGCCAGCCGGCGGGGGACAGCCTGAGCCCGGAGCCGCTGAAGGAGGCCCTGGAACGCCGCATGTCCGCCTTCCAGGGTGGCCTGCAGCAGGTGCGTTTAGATTCAGTGTAGTTGAGGTGTTGAGTCCTTTGGCAGCCTTCGGCACGTACTTTGTCAACCCATGGCTGTGGACTGCATGTCACTTGCCATCTACAACGCCTGCGCGTGCCATGCAGCCGCCCGGAGCTGGCATTGCGTGCCGCAGTGATAGTTCAGAAACTGGTCACACACAGATGGTTGCCCTTCCCCTACTTCGAATGTTGTAAATATGCTAATACCGACCGTGCAGGACGCGCACGAGTTTCTGTGCGCGCTGCTGGAGGCGCTGCAGGCGGAGGTTGTGCGGCGGGAGGCGGACGCAACCACCAGCCGCCGCGTGCCGCTGTCTGCAACAGCCTGCCCCGCTGCCCGCAACTTCAGCTTCTGCATCGAGCACCAGGTCGGTGATGAGTCTCAGGGCACAGAGCGCTCCCTCACCTCGGGAGCTGTGCCCCTGTGCTGTCCATGCGTCTCTGGGACAGTCCGCCTGCATGCGGGCTGCTGAACCATCACACAACAGACCTTGCTAAGACCGCTTGATGGCTTGGAGGAAATTTGTCCTTGTCATGTTCGTCCCTCAAGAAGCCAGGAGGTCACCGACACATCTTCACAGCGCCCTTGACGACCGCAGGTTGACATGTGGCAAGTGCGGCAGGGGAGACGCGGCTGCAGGAGCAGTTGTCACCACCAAAACTTTGAACGGCTGTGATCGTGAGCTTGCTTCTGTCCAACGTGGTTCCACCGGTCTGAACAGGTGACGTGCGGGAAGTGCGGGAAGGAGACGCGGCTGCAGGAGCAGTTCATGCACCTCAGCCTCGAGCTGCCGGAGGGGTCGGACGGAGCGGCGCGCCTGCATGCGCAGACACTGCTGCGCGATCACCTGCAGGCGCGCATGCCCATATATGGGCAGAACCAGGGTTGCAATAGGTTTGCAGTACATAAGGGGTCTTAAATTCAGGGTTGCAATAGGGTTGCAATATATAGGGGGTTTCCGACGTACGATTCTGTGACTGGCCGAGGCGGTGCCTGCATGCGCAAGCCCTGCTGCGCGGCCACCTACAGTCGCGGAAATGTAGAGTCGCGTTCTCAGGGCTATGGCTGTGGCGAGGAGGTGGAGACGCCGCGCAGGGTGCCGTATAAGAAATGCATGGCGCAGCTGAAACTTCTCAACATCATCAACTTTGATATTGTTCTGCGCAGGACGAGGAGGTGGAGAAGACATGCGAGGGGTGCGGCGCAGAGAACGCGGCGCATCACGTGCACCACATGCTGCGCCGCCTGCCGCGCGTGCTGGCCCTCCACTTCAAGCGCTTCCGAGTGCGCGCCAGCAATCTCACAGATTTTGGCACAGTGCTACTCACCCGGGCTCCGAGTGGGTGCCAAATGCCGCACAGTTGACGGGAAAGACCGACTGCCGACCGGCATTGCATCACGGCACTGGCTGTCGGAACATTCCAGCAGTGGCAAAGGCAAAAGTTTCATCCCCAAGCCACATGTTGACCCTGTGGCTGCACAGCTTACCCTCGTGCTGCTTCAATCGCGCCGTGCGGCGGCACATGCAGGTGCAGATGAGTCCGGGCGGGTCGCCGCGCTTCCGCAAGATGCACGCGCGCATCGCGGTGCCCCAGTCGCTGCAGCTGGCGCCCGATACCGACGCCGCCACCTGCCCGCCGCTGCCGCTGCGCCACAAGCCGTCGCCGCCGTGGCCGGCCTCCTCCGGTGAGCGCGGGGGAACAAAACCCTAAACTCTAGGCCCCAAGTCCAATAGGCCTGGACCTTGTGTTGCCTGGTGAGTGCGGCCAGCTGCACAGTGCACTGTCATCAGGGCGGCATGCTCCTTGTCTTCCGAAAATGACCCCGGCAACGCTTGCCTCTTGTGCCCTTATCCGTTATGCGCCAGTGGGGCCACACATTTCGAGCGCTCACCAAGATTTGCCAATCCTTGACATCATCTGAGGTTTGATCTGCAGGCGAGAAGGAGAACAGTCCAGGGGCGGCCAACCGCAGCCGTCTGGGGCATGCCGGCGGCGGCTGCGGTGCTGCCAAGGGGAGCGCCGCGGAGCCCTTCACTCCAGTGGTGTGCCTCGGTTCAAAGACATTAACCCACGTCGTCGTCAGGATCTGTCCCTGTTGCGCTGGATTTCGTGCTGACGGCAATTCATCTATCCCAGAGAAATCTTTCAAAGTCTCGGTGGAGCCTTCGCCTTCAACCCTGTCCGTGTCCCACAGCCTGCACACGGATGTCGGGGGAGGAAAGGTATTTGCAGCGCATCTCTGCTGGGAAACATCAAATCCTAAACCCTAGGTGTCTTAAGGCGGCGCAGCAGCTGTCAAAGGCGCGTTTGATTCCTTTGCATCTCGTTGGATCCGCTGACCAATAACTATCTTTTGCTGCATTTAAAGCGGAAGTCGGAGGAGGAGCTGCAGCTTGAGGAAGCGCTGCGGCGCAGCGTCGCCGACACACACGTGTCCCGCGGCGCGCGCCGCGGCAGCCCAGACATCCGCGCCGCTGGCGGCGGCGACGCCTTTGACGCGCTGCTGTGCGCGGAGGAGGGCTCTGGCGGCCTCGGCAGCCGCACGCCCAGCGTCGACAGCGGCAGCGGCGCGCCAACGTTATATGAGGAGGCGGCGCTACAGTCGGTAGCTATTTATTGGTTCCTCTCTCACTTTCTCTGCTGCGTCTGCTTCGGTGCGTGATATTGTAATCTATGGGCGCACTGCCTGTCAGTCTTGTGACACCTACCCATCACGTGGCTTCCCCCGGTCTTGCTAAGGCCGAGGGTGCACAAGAACAACGCCTTAAATGACACCAAAACCCATGCAGAGGCTGACGTCTGGCATACGAGACATATTGACTGACACGTGAGTAACAGGCGCTCACAGCGAGCGCGGATTAGGCGGAGGCAGTGGGCCGCGGCGCGCGACAGCTGCTAGAAATGAACCACCAACGAAGTGACTGTCAGTGCCATTGCCAGATTGATCGACATGTTATCGCTTGTCACTTGTCACGGTTTTCTGCTACAGGCGCTGAAGGCGAGCGCGGAGGAGGCAGAAGCGGAGAGTCTGCGGCGCGCCGCCGCCGCCGCCGCCGCCGCCCCCATGGACCTGACAGCTGTGGAGCCGCCCAGCATCGGTGTGCTCAGGGTTTATGGTAACCCAGAGCGCACCAATCGTTCAACGCCTTTGGCCTGGCCGACGCATCTGCCAGACCTCTGTCAGTGATCCTCTTGTCAAGTGATTGCATGTCGTCTACGTTGACATGACCTGACCTGCTAGCCTAATGCACGTGCGCAGGCGACCTGTTCAGCGGAACAGACGGCGACGCCAGTGAGGCGGCAGCCTCCCCAGCATCGGCAGCCGCCACGCTCGCGACCAGCAGCTGCGGCGGCGCCGCGACCGCGGCAGCGACGGCGCCGGCGGCGCAGGCAGCGGCAGCGGCAGATGCCGGGGCGGCGCCGGCTTCCGGCGCCAAACCTCCGGCGTCGGCGGCAAAGCCGCCACCGGACTGGTTCGAGGTAGTGGAGGACGCCGCGCCGCCGCCCGACGCAGCCCGCCCACCCCTCAAGGTGAGGAACAATCCAACCCAAACACCGCATCATTACATGCTGGAGTTCATGTGGCACTGCAGTCATGTCCCGGAAGGCGTGCCAGATCAATGCATGTGTTGCGGGCAGCCGCGCGCTTCGCTGCACATGTCAGAGATCGTCCTCTGTCAATCAGTACCCCTTCCTCGCCGCCAGGCAGCTGACAGCAGGCCTAGCTGACCATCCACTTTGACGTTACTGTTATGCATTGCATGTACTTATTCATTGCAGGCGAACTACACGCTGCGGGGCGTGATCAACCACCTCGGGAGCGGCCCCGCCTCTGGTGAGCTGCTGTCTCTGCACCTGCTTGCGCAGGAGCCTCCTCGCTCTGGCTTCAGCCGACTGTCGAGCAACGACTTTGCTGCACGGCGTCATCTGTTGCTGCACACCCTGTCGCGGATGTGTCCAGCACACAGCATGAGTCTCGGGCTTCTTATCATTGTTATGTCACTTTCTGCCTCATTGATTTTTCAGCCCTGCCGCAGGGCACTTCACAGCAGACGTGCTGGACGTGAAGTCAGGGCGCTGGCACCGGCACAACGACAGCATCGTGGAGCGCATCTGGCCCGACGCCGACGTCGGTATGGTCGCCAGCCGCGAGGAGACGGCCTACATCCTCGTCTATGTGGCGGACGACCTGTGACGCCAATACCCTACAAATATTCTGCAGGCGGCCGCTGGGGCACCGTGGACGATTATGGTCGTGTTTCAGTGTGGCCGCCCTGCAGCTCGGTTAGGAATGGCGGGCGCAAGTGAGCGTCGCGGCGGTGAGCGACCAGCAAAGGCAGTGCGGCTGGTGCGGCGGCGCCAAATTTGCAGCAGAACAGGAGTCGGCAGATTTGCAACAATTGGCGTGCAGCCAGGCGGCGACAATGCTTGATGAGAGGCAGGAGGGGCACAGGCTTTCAGCGTCAGGGGATGGCTAGCTACCTAGGTTTCAAACGCCAGCAGGACCCTGTTTGTACATGATGCGTGCCAGCTGGTTACAGGTGCAATTTCTCAATTTGAAAGCATTCCTTGGGTGTCTCAAAGCGGTGGCCTCAAAAGCACAACTCGGAAAAAACGCTTGCAAGGGGCTTCTAGTGACAGTTGCACCGGTCATCGGTTTCGAGATGTGTCACGAATGTCAGGCAGACATGTATTGGTTGCCAGGCTGATAGTGTGTGTCAGTGTCGAAACACTTGGATTGCACCGAAGCCGAAGTGTGTCTCTGAAGGTGCATGCCATGCAAACACATCTCCCATGTTGGAGTGTCGCAGTGTGATAAGCAGAAAAAGCACGCGGCGGTGGGCCCGCACTGTCACAATGCCGGCGCATCAACGGCGCGTCACGACTCCAGCACCTTCTGAGCCACGAGCACGAGGAATGGCACCGCAAGCGACACCCTGCATGACCACCCAGGAGGACACTTTTGTCAGGCTGACTGGGCGTGTGCTCAAATAGAGGCTGCGCTCCGACTGCAAGCACCTCTTGGCAGAGCAGAAGCTTGGTACAGAAAGAAGCTGAAGCTGCCACCTGCACGCCGGTTGGCAGAAGGGCAACACCTGGACAGGAAGTGCGGGCGCTGCGGCGTCGACGGCGCCTCATCACTATCCTCGTCCGCCGCCGCCCGCTCGATCGCCGCGGCGGCAGCCGCGCCGCCGGCCGACGCACCCTCGCCGCCTCCGCTGCCGAGGCTGTCCGCTCTGCGCAGCCGGCGGAACAGCGGCGACAGCGCCAGCGCCACAGCCACGTTGGCGTCGGCGGCGGCCGCTGTGTAAACCCTTGTCTCGGCGGCGTGCGACGCCGTCACATCCTCGATGTTGAGCCGCCGCAGCGCCTCGGCCGCCTCATCGTCGCCGCCGGCGCTGGCGACCGAGCGGGAGCGCTGCGTGCGCTTCTTTGCAGACAGCAGCAGCTCTGCGGCATTGCACACCCCCCTGGTCAGCCAGCTACCGTAGAATGCTGTGCAATCTGGCCCATGCATGCTGTGCTACCAAGTCTCACTCTCTAGCTTCGAAGAGTATGTCCTTGCCGACACCCAGCCTGGCGTGTGCAATTGGAAAGCAGGCGCACCGCTGGCCAGCGTCTTGAGGCCCGCGTCTGGCGAGCCGCCGGTGCGCCGCAGCCGGCGGCCGAGGCAGGGTGCATGCGGCGACTGCGGGCTGCGCGGGCTGAGGGGGCCCGCCGCCGCCTCCGCCACCAGCGCAGCCAACGGCGCGTCGGCCGGCAGTGGCGCCGGCAGCGCTAGGGGAGCAGGCTGCGTTGCCGCCGCTGCCGCTGCGCCGGCGGCCGGCGGCGGCGCAATGCGAGCCCCCGGGGCGTGCGGCGGCTGCAGCGGCGGCAGCAGACCCGCCGGGGCGGCGCTGGGAGGCAGCGCCAGCAGCGCCTGCGCCGAGGCCTGCGCCGCGGTCAGCTGCGCGGCGACGTGCCGCAGCAGTGGCTCCGCGCCGCCGGCGCCGCACAGCGCCACCCTGCAGCAGACGGCGCGACAGTTTTCAACTGGTCAGCGATGTCGAGGTGAGATTTCGGAAGCATCTCGGGAGGCCAACTGGAGACCAGCCAGCACGATCTGTAAGGTTTTTGCTTAAAAGACAGCGTGTTCGGTCGCGTACCTGTGCTCGGGGGCGAGGGAGGTGAGCCACTGCAGCGCGGCCACCACGTCTGCGTCCTCGGCGCCTGCATGAGATGATGGACGCACAATGGCGATTGGCGCTCTTTCTCAAATTCTACCCCCGTGTACAGCGACAAAGGCATCGTAGCGAGGTCCACAGCCCACCGTGTGCAGATGCAGCAGGCGGGCCTACTGCTCACGTACACCCAAAGACACCCCCACCTGAGGCGGCTTGCGGCAGCAGCTGCCGGCGCTGCCAGCGCCCAGCCGGCGACGGCAGCGCCTGCAGGACGGAGTCGCGCAGTCCGCCGAGGCGGGCCGCCAGCTGCAGCTGGCCCCACCGCGCGCCCTCCCTGCAGCAGAGACGCCAGACGTAAAAGCTCGCCCTTTCGACCAGGGCGGCAACCCGTGAGACACAAGATACTGCCCTGTGCGGCACGGCGCCCCTCCTCCCGTCCAGAAGCGCTGTCACAACCACACAATGTCGATGCGTGGACGTCAATCAGCTGACACGCTCCTGCTTGCCACCAGCGCATCCGAGGCAAGCTGGTCTCTGCACCATATACTTGCAATCAGACGAAAGAAACGCAAGAGAAAGTCAAGCGTTACTGCTGCGCACATATGTGCGATACCTGTGGACGGCGAGCGTTGCAGATGCGATGGCCTGGCGGGCGGCGCTTCCGCGGCGCAGCGCGGTAGAAGTGAGCGCCGCGGCGCACAGCTGCGCCAGCGCCCAGCTCAGCGCGTGCGCCCGCTGCGTCGCCGCCTCTGCCATCGACCGGAACGCCTGCACAGGGCGAAGTCCTGGTGTGTGCATCATCGCTGAGCCTGGATTTGCTGTTCATCAGATTCTGCCTCAGAAGCAGTGGCTCGCAAGTTCATGACCCTACCTGCAGTTCGGCCTGGGCGACGCCGGCAGCGTCGGCCTGCATCAGGGCGCGTCGCTCCAGGGTGGCCATCGAGCAGCGCGCCGAGGTTAGCTCCGCCCGCAGCGCCTGCAAAGCAACATGAGCACTGTGTACTTTCGTTTGATTGCGTTTACCCTGCCTCAACGCCAAGTCCTGACACCGGAGTGCAGGCACTTGCAGCTGGTCATCGCGGGTGGGTTGGGGCCTCACTACGCGCACGCAAGCGCCAGAACCAACCTACTTGAACTGTGTGGTCAGAACGCGCCTGCGCCGTGTCATGCTCGCCCGTCAGGCGCTGGCTGAGCGCGGAGATGCGCGCCTGGGCGCCCGCCAGCTGCGCTTCGCCTTCGCGCTCCTGTGATGTGTCGTACCAGGCCATCGATCATCTGGAGATGGCACTGCAATGATGCACCCCCGCCAGCGGTTCCTTTCACTCTCCTGCCCCTGCAGCTGGGTGTGCCAGGTCATTGCTCTATGTCACCTCGAAGGCAAACTAAACCATTGCTGGTAATGCTGTGCGAATCGTTGGCGGGCTACTGCCTGAGCAGAGGCAGTGCAGATGAGGCATGACACCCTTGCGAATGCCACAAAGTAAGACGCCAATGGGAGCGCTTTTTATCGAACTATGTGTAGCAGGCACATGCAATAGAAGCAGACAGCACTGCTGCTGTCTTGACGTGTGCAGGGGCAGTCGACGGGACGGCACCCCACCTCCGCCTCAAGGCGCATGATGAGGTCCGCAGCACGCTTCAACTTTGCCGCCGACGCCTTTGCTGCGCTCCTCAGCTCATCCACCTGAACAGGCGAATGCGACAAGGGCTCGGAATTGAACAGGCTGCAGGGCTGGAGACACCGGCCGCGCCTGAAGGCCTGCTCTTGACTGTGCAGACCACAGCATGCGAATGGGAGAGCGATGCCATCCATACAGCTGATATTCTGCTATGCCATCATGCAGCTGATGCTTGTGACCTGAGACAGACATGACGGCTAGAGCGTGAGAGACTATCGCGATTTAGGCAGGCTGAAGATCCCAGATGCACCTGAGCGGCCTTGTGGGAGGCGCGCGCCCGCGCCGTAGTCGCGCCCGCCTCCGCGCCCGCGTGCGCCATCTGCACCGCCGCCAGCCGCGCCTCCGTCGCCGACAGCTCCTTGCCGCGCACCTTCGAGACAAACACACTTCAACACACTCAAACACACACACACTTCTAATACACCAGTGTTTGTACTTGCGGCTTTGAGATTGGGTGTATTCATGAGTCTGGTCAAACCAGGTGCTCATCTTTTGGTTTGATTCGGTTTGCACAAGCACCGCTGGTTACGATCAGCACCTGGCTTTGTCACTTGCTAGATGAAGGGTCTGTGTCGTGAATCTCATAATGCGGGCGTGTCGAAAGTCACCTCTGCCATGGCCTTGCTGGCCGCCAGGCGGTCGCGCAGCTCCGCGGCTTCTGACTGGACGGCCGACAGCCGCCGCTGCGCCTCAGCAAGCGCCGACGCGCCGTCTGCCGCCCGCCGCGCGGCTGCTGCCGCATCGGCCTGGACCTCTGCACAATGCACGAAAACTTGTAGATCAGAGGGGATACAGAAAGGACGAGAATCTAAACCTCAATGCGGCCGCACTCGCATTCGCCTGGCTGGGCCTCGGCACTGTCGATGAAGCAATCTGTTTCAAAAACCAGCTCAGTTCACGCAGGACACATTGTGTTCATCCTCGACCCTCGTTCGACCCAATATCTGAACAGCATACTCAGGTCGATGTGGCTCGACTGCAACACGTTTTACTCTGAAGACCCCACTCACCCAGCTTGCCCGCCACCGCCGCCGCCAGCCGCGTGCGGACCTCTGCGTCCACCGCGGCAGCTGTCTGCTTGTGCTCCGCCAGCGCGGCGGCGGCCATTTCCTTCTGCTTCTGCAGCGCCGCACGCCCCCCGGCGAGCTGTCGTTCCGCGACCGCCGTGCGCCGCTCGACCTGCTCGTCTGCCTTCTTCAGCGCGGCGGCAGCGGCGTCCGCCACCTGCACGCATATGACGTAGTGGGAAAAGATGTTCAAAGGTATAACACCCTTGGCGCCACGGCACGAATATCGCGGCATCACCCGCATGTCAAGTGTCAGAGCACGATGTGCAGCGCCCAAGGAACCAGCTGTGGCAACCAGAGGCTGGACCGTGCATGACATCACGTTGTTCTTTGATGAAAGAGGGTAGAATCCGTGTGAGACTGAAAGAACCTGCCTGCACGGCAGCGGCGCCTGCCGCCTCCCTGGCTTTTGTCGCCTCAATAGTTGCCTTGCCCAGCTGCGCGTTGAGCTGGCTGACGCGCGCCTGCAGCTGCTTCCTTTCTGCCGCACCCTGTCCACGGCAAAGACATAGTCTCCGTCAGCACAGCTGCAGGGCTCGGCGTGCCTCAGCCATAGTGATGTTCGAGCTGCTTCACGCCGAATCTTGACGCCAGCGCGCTGGCGGCAGCTGGCAGTGACAGGCCAGAGTCAGCAGGCAACATGCGCACCTCCTCCACGAGCGTAGTGAGGTCCTGCGCGAGCGCCGCCAAGGCGCGCTTGCCGGCCACCTCTGCTGCGGCCAGCTCCGCGACGCGACGCATCGCCTCGCCCAGCTGCCCCCGCAGGCCCTGCTCCTGCTCCGCCGCCGCCGCGCCGGCCGCCGCGGACTCCTCGAGATGTCGCGACTTGGCGGCGTCTGCCTCCTGCGCCGCGGCGAGCTGATGGCGCAGGTCCCACTCCCGCGCCGCCGCCGCCGCCGTGGCGTCCCGCAGCTGCCCGATGGTCTGGTTCTTCTCCTTTGCCGCGCGCTGCACCGCAGCAAACGCGTCCCGTGCCGCCGCCGCCGCCGCGACCTGCTCGTCGATTCGCTGCATTGGCTCCGCCAGCTGCTCCCGCAGCCGCTCGGCGGCTTTCTCATGTTCCTCGGCCTGCTCGTCGATGCACCGCGTCGCCGCCGCCAGCTGCTCGCTCAGACGTGCGTGTGCTTCCTGCGCCTCCTCGGCCGCCGTCTGGAGCTCCACGATCATGTGCGCCGCCGCCGCCGCCGCCGTCACCTCGTCGTTGATCCTCCGCCCCGCCGCTGCCAGTCGGCCGGCCAGCCGCTCGTTTTCCGCCGACGCATGATCCGCGAAAACCTGCGCTGCAGCCGCCGCCGCGTCCTGCTCGTCAATGCGCTCAAATGACTCCATCAGCTGCTCCCTGAGCTCATCGGTCGTAGCCTCGCGGGCATCGAGCTGCGCCTGCAGCTGTGCATTGTCCGACTGCAGCTGCTCCTGCTGCGCATGGAGGTCCCGCTGCTGTGCGGCGGCTGCGGCGGCGTCCGCGGCAATGGCCTGCAGCTCCGCCTGCTGTGCTTGCAACTCCTGCTGCTTGGCGGCTGCTTCGGAGGCGGCGGCTTCTGCAGCGGCCTGCAGCTGCTCCTGCCGTGCCGCGGCGGCCTCGGCTGCGGCTACGGCATCCGCCCGCAGGCGGTCCTGCTCTGCTGCGGCGGCGGCTGCCGCGGCCTTCGCCTCTGCTTGCAGCTGGCTCTGCTTTGCCGATGCTGCAGCTGCTGCGGCCTTCGCCTCGGCACGTAGCTCAGCCTGCTTTGCCGCTGCTGCGGCCTTCGCCTCGGCGTGCAGTTTACCCTGCTCCGTCGCCGCGGCAGCTGCCGCGGCGTGCGCCTCAGCCCGCAGCTTGCTCTGCTCCACTGCCGAGCCAGCTGCCGCGGTCTCTGCGGCCGCCTCTGCAGCAGCGGCGTCGCACCGCTGCTGCCGGATGACTTCCTCCAGCTCGGTGATGCGGCTGTGCTGCCACTCTGCGTGCGTGACCGCCTCGCCGATGTCGGACTGCAGGCTCGCGGCGCGGTCCCGCTGCTGCTCCAGATCTGCCTCCTGCCGCTCCAGGGCCGCCCGCAGCGCCGCCGCCTCATCCGCCTGGCGGGCATTTCTCGCGTGTGCCGCCTCCGCCACAGTCTGCAGCCGTCCAATGTCGGAGCGCAGCTGCCCGGCCTCCGACTGCAGCTGCTCGTTGAGCGCCCGCAGCTCCGAGGCGATGTCCTCCCACTGCGTGACCGTCGCCTGCGTTTGCACCGTTTATTCCGGTTCCTCCAAGCACCTCGTCAAGGACATCATATTCATGGTCTTACTTGCAGAACACACTGCGTAGGAGACTATAAAGACAAATTGCGTCAATCATGTCACCTGCGCGGCGTCGAATGACGCCAGCAGCTCGACCAGTCGCTCCGCGCCGCGCTGCTTGTCGTCCCGCAAGTCCGCGGCTTCCGCCAACCGCTCGTCCTTCTCCCGCTGCGCCGCGGCCAGCGCCGAGCGCAGCTGAGCCGCTTCCGCGGCGTGCGCCGAGCGCAGCTCGGCGACCTCGGCGCCGTGCGCCGCGGCCCGCTGGGTGTCGGCCTCGGCTGCGGCGGCATGCGCCTCGGCCAGCTGCCTGCCGGCGGCCGCCGCTGTCTCCTCGGCGTCCGCCAGCCTTGCAGCCGCCGCTGCTTCCGCCTCGGCCAGCTCTGCCGCCGCGGCCGCCGCGGCTGCGGCGCGGGCGGATCTCTCGTCCTGCAGCTGCGCCTGCGCCGTAATGAGCTGCGTGGTCAGGTCGCCCACCTGCATTCGTTGAACACAAATGGTTGGAGGCAGTGCATGCGCAGCGAGTGGCGTTCTGGCACTGCAAGGAGGTGTGTGTCGCAGCGCACAGCAGGATGGAGGCCGCCAAGGGAAGGCAGAATGCATGTGACGTTCCGATCGGCAGGGCAGAGCTGGCGCCTAGGTGGCGAACAGGCTGCGGATGCCCTCATGCGGAGAAGGCGGCAAGTGTGCGCATGCACTGCCGACTCAGTCTAAACATTGCCCAGCCAGGCTGGCACCTGGGTGGCGAGGAAGCTGCGGGTGATCTCGAAGGAGGCCGACTGCGACGCGACCTGAGAGTCCTTCTCGTGCAGCTTGTCCTGGTCCTGCGGCATGTGGGACGACCGTCGATGGTCATAAGCTTGGCTGCGGCTCAGTGTAATACTAGCGAGTGGCAGCGAGGAGACTGCGACTACCCGTGCAGCTGACAATGCGCCTGCGGCATGCGGAATGCCGTGATCCGCTTACTGCCGGCGGCTTTGCAGCGTGCCCGTCGCAGCTGCATCTGCCATGTTGATCAAGTCTACGCGAAGGCTGGCGCGTCAGAGAGGCAGACCTCATTCCGGACGCTGCATGCTCTCGCCGCACAAGTCCCACCAGGACGTCCCTGCGCCTCCATGATCTAGAATCGAGGCCTGGGAGGCACACCTCCTCCAGACGCCCCGCCGAGTGGATGGAAACCATGTCATCATGTCACTGAACTCTGTCCGGTGAGCGACTTGATGGCGAGCAACAGCAAACATCCAGCTGCTGCTGCGGGACGGCCTCGTGCCGCCGCTCTGCCGCAAAATCGCCTAACACAAGGTTGATTTTAGTCAATCAAACAACGCCGCACCTCCTCCAGCTGCTGCTGCAGCGCGTCCGCTCGCCGCCGCTCGGCCGCAAGCTCGTCGTCGCGGGCCGCCAGCTGGACCCGCAGGCCGCGGGCAGACGCCTCCATGGCCTGCAGGTCCCGCTCCAGCGCCCCGAGCCCGCAGTCGGTGCGCGCGACCAGCTTCTGCAGCTGCCGCACCTCCGCATCCCTGTTCATGCAGCATACACAAATGGTATTTGATCATATGCGTGAAGGCGATAGCACCCCCGCCTTCATGCATGACGCCCAGTCCACAATCACTGCTGGCCACCAGCTTCTGCAGCTGCTGCACCTTTGCCTGCATACACCGGACAACTGTAAAACCATGCTGCAGTGCATGTGCTTCATGTTGACTGCACTGACGGCTTGCAGCTGGCGCGAGCCACCATGTTCGGCAGCTGCCGCACCTGTGGATCGCTATGCTGCTGAGGGGCTCGCGGTCAAGGAGCCATGTGCGCGTGGTGGCACCCACAAAGCAGGAAGGGAACAGGAGCAGTCCTAATGCTGGCCGACGTACCTGGTGGGCATGTTTGTGACGTCCTTCAGACCGGGGACCGGAGCTGCATCCGTGTCATCTGCGTTGACAAACATACAAGATTTTTTCGCTATATTGTTGTACACTATGTGCCGCTGAAGCCTGTCGGCAACATGGAGCACGGGAACTTCCGGTGTCAAGCTGGCAGCCCTGCGCAAAACACGGCGGGATGACGAGCTGTCACTGCATCGCAGCCTTGTCTGTACCGTGCTTGTCGCCCTCGGCCTCGATGCAGCGCAGCGCCGCAGCCTGCGCCTGGGCGAGCGCCTTGGGCGGCTGAGGCAGCGCCGCCACTTCGTCAGCCAGCTGCCGCAGCTGTGCCAGCAGCCGCGCCCGCTCGGAGCGCAGGCACACCACCTCCGCCTTAGCCGCGCCGGCGATGCTGCTCAGCCGCCGCTGGCGGCGCTGCAGGTCTTCCTTGGCAGCCGCATCGCGCGCCTTGGCCTCCCAGCTGTTGTCCGGCCGCGATATCAGTGCCATTTCGCCACCTGCGCACGTGCGAGGATGCGTATTGATCGCTCTGTGGTTGTATGTATTCGATGCAGATAAAAGCGGTTGTCAGTGCTACCTTCATCCGCTGACAGCTGCAGTCTCCTTGGCCGTCCATGGTCAAGTCCGGATCGTTTGCAATGTTTGGGATGCGAGACAGACCGATATCATACTCACCCTTCACAGCCATTCTGATGGTCATTCACCGCCCAGCAAGCGGCATTCGCTTCGGTCCGTGAGTTCAGATGCCAAGCATGGCGAGGGTCCTGCCCGCGGTACGTCAATCGCTGGCGTTGTGAGCTGCTGTCCTGCACATTTGCATTTCAATCCGAAACTCTAAACCCTTATTTAGACACAAGATCAGGATTTAACACGCGTGAACTTTACCTTACTGTAGTTGCAACAGTCGAGACCAGGTCAAGGTGCCTTGTCGCCGGATGCGCGGAGTTGGACTCCGAGTTCATGGCATGCCTTTATCTGTCGTCTGCTCCTCTGCGGCGGACACCACCAGCAGAGAGCGGGGAGTGTCCTTGCGGTAACCTTGAGTTTCAGGTGCTAAGCAGCCGTGACGATCGTTATTGTGCCAGGCAAGCGTCACGACGGCTCCATACCGAGCAATGAGAAGGCACTGTCGACACACACCTGCAATGGCTTTCCCGAGAATTTTGTAGAATGTGTGTCTGTGGGCAGATTCAACGAAAACGCAGCGCCCTGCTCCAGGGCTCGGGGCATGAATCCAGCACAGGCACCAGCACAGGCACCAGCACAGGGACGTGCGCTCTGTTTTTGACCAAGGTGATTGGATATGGCTTCTGAGCCCGGGCTGCAGCAGCCGACACTGCATCCCAGCTACCCGCGGCCCGCGCCACCTGCGCTGCTGTAGCGATATCGTCCTTCCAGCCCGTCCTTCCAGCACACAACATCAAATTGTCGGCAGCGCAAGGCTCGGCAGACGACACTGAAGCGCCCGCCACCCTCCAGCAACCTGATTTCACGCAAAACCCTGAATCCTTGAACCATCCGCAGGCGACGGCGGGGTCGCGGCAGTCGCTGCGCTGAGCGTCCAACGCAATTGACGGCGATATTGAAAACCCTGAAGTGTCAAGCCATCCCGGCAGAAAATTAAGTAGGTCACATTTCGAAAGCGGAGCTGAGGACAGGCCCCAGCAAGAATCAGCCGTTCACGAGATCGACAAGGAGTGATGGCGAAGCATAAAAGCAATGCTGAGAAGGTAGGAGTCATGCGCCACGCCTGCTCGCTCAGGAAGACGCGACGTGAAGGACCGCGATGGTGAGCATATCAGAGTGCATATCCGGCTCCCGCAGCAACGGCTCTACCGGGAGAACCAGGCGGAAAATGAAGGGAGTTCAACAGGATGCTCCAACTCTACAGACATTCGAGGCCCTCATATCCCGTCGCCCACGAGGTGTGTGCACATGCTGTGCATTGAGGGGAGTGCGGTCCAATTTGGTGTTCGACACTCTGCATCTGAACATCTTCTGAAATCGATGGCCTGATGCAGGTAGGCTGTTCACGAAGTAGGCACTTCAATGTCCAGTTGTGTCTTGCATATTCAGGTGACGGCATCGCCGCCGCAACCGTGGCTGGCTGCGTTGCACCTGAAGAGCATGGCGGCCGCATCGACCATCTGCGAGAGTGGCTGGTCAAATGATGTGAGCCAAGACGTTCACCGCCTTCTGGACGAGGCGCTGTTCAATGCAACAATGGTGAGCGGCCACAATCTGACCCACGAAAGACGAGCCCGACATGGCCTCATATGAAGATGTGTCGACGTGCGACAAATCCATGGGGCCATGCATGCAGACGGGCACCCGCCCGTGTTGCGGCTGCTGACACACTGTTGAATGTGCAGTTGGAAGGCCTGCCGGAGTGCGACCAAGATTTCTTCTTGGTCATCAACGAGGTGGACTGGCGCGCACGACGCCCGGCGCCACCGCAAGCTGTGTCCATCTTCTTCGGGGAAGTCGAGGAGGGGCAGTGCGCTGCTGCTGAAACCGCCAGGCTCGAAACGTCACTGGAGGTACGACAGTGCAGCTGAGCATGCGCCTGCAATTGCGTTACACTGCACAGCATGGACGGCAGCATGGCCAGACTGTTTAGCGACCATCTTCGTCGCTGTCATGTCCACACATGCATTGGCACGATGTCGAGTGCGATGAGCGGCTGATCAGCGTGACGTTCATCTGTCACAGATGGACGAGCGGATCACTCAAAAGGAGGAAGCTGCCAAGAAGACCTGTCGCGATGTCGCCCGGCGATTTGTGATAGAAAAGCGGCCTTGACGGGAGAGCGCCAGACCCTGAACCGCACCGAACTGCTTGGCAAGCAATTAGAGCCTGTGAATGAGCGTGTCAGATGTGCTATAACCGAAGGCAGACCTTTCTAGCACACATTCATGCCGCTCCCCTTGTCGCGTGCGTGCGTTAGAGGTGGCGCACTAGTATTCAGGTACTCTGAATACACCTGGCAGGTGTTTCAATTCTGGTTCGAAATCAATATGCCAGATTGACAAATATAAACCCAGATGAGTAGAGAGCCACACTTTGTACTTCGTGCAGCATGGGGCAGCAACTGAACTGCCAGCTTGTTCTTAACTAAAATATACCTTGAAGTAGCATTGGCATGCGGGCTTCCTTTGTCCTGCTTTCAAGCATGCGCATGGCCCCTTGACGTGACAACAAAGGATGGGACGAACGCTTCATTATTTTGTTTCGTTTCAAGAGCATAAGCATGCGGGCTTGCGAAAGCTATAATGGCAGGACGCGCTTTCTCGTGACCTTTGTCTGATTTCTACACTCTGATCAAGCCTGCTTGAGTGCGTAATCCCCGGCTTGCACGGTGGTCTTCGTCTACGCTTGTGTGAGGACATCGTTTGTTTGATTTCCAAGCATGCGTCCGTGACCAACACACATGTTGTCGAAGGCAGCACGGATGGCGCGCGCGCTGCTTGCTTGGTTTCGCATTCATGCATGCTGCTCTCACACGCCGCCGCCGCCCGCCGCTTTGTTTCGGTGGACTCCACTGCTTCGAAAGCTATTTCATTAATCAATCGGTCCATGCTGACTCTGCGGGACCTCTTCGCATTGGCATCCTAGGCTGCAGCCTGTCTCCGAGCTCGACCAGGCTGCAACATCTATCCTGGTTGATCATACATATTCTTTGCTAGTTTCGGGACAGCGAACACCGCCGTGTCATCAAGAGGTGGATGTGGAGGCATGTGAGTATTACATGGATGGAGTTGGCGATTGCAAGGCTTTGCAAAGTCTCGATGCCAATTCAAGAGCAGCTTCTTTTTCTTTCCTTTGACGCAGGAACGACTTGTGCATCGTGCCAAAGCTCAAGCAGGACTGGAAGACGCACACAGGTTTTAATGTTCCCGGCAACAGGTCAGTGCTCAGTCAAATTCGCGTCGCAACCCCTTGCAAGGCAAGCCACACATCATTGGCGCCCAGCCCTGTGCCAAGGACATGTGCAAGGGTTGCCTGATGTCTGAGTGACGCTGCGCGCTTCGACCAGCATTTGTTGGTCTTTTCGAAGTCGAACTGATTCATTCAGATCGACTGTCTGTATTACTTGGTCCAACTTGGCTGTACGCAACACCGTTGTATCACCAGTACCGCACGGCCTCTTCCTTGATCTTGACACGCAGCAGGGTCATCCAGAGCTTGTCTCTGCCCTCTCTTGTGCATCAATGCCCTCTTGTGCATCAATGCCGCCGCATCCAAGCACCAGAAACATGCCAGATGACGTGGCATGGATGTGAGCTAGACGCACCTCAGAATGCAGTTTGGAACGTTCCTCATCTACTATGGCGGCGGCTTTGTCGCCTTCCTGTTCCTCACGCTCTTTGGCGACAACCCAGTGTTTGCCGGCACACCCATCGCCACGGCAAGCTACTGCGTCACCGCTGGACCCTGTGACGCCATAAAGTGAGTCAAATTCCATCCATTCTGCCAGCAGAAGCACTGATCAGCCGTTTGCCATTCGCGTGCGTTCCCTGTCGGCGGTGCCTCTCACCCTCGCACGCCCGCAGCCCGAGCGTCTGCAGCAGCGTGCCAAGCACCCTGCTCGGTACTGTGGTCTCAACAGCAATGTCCATCTGCTTGCGCACCTGCAGCTGGCTGGTCGCCAAGGTGTTTGGGTCTTGCGGCGAGCGGGCGGTGGGTCAATGCTCCGAGTGCCTGTGCGAGAGCAAGACGCCGGCGCTTCAAACCGTGTACTTAGCACTGGTCGGCTACACCTACAAGGTGACTGCCTGACTCTGTCTGTTCAACACTGCACTGCGCCAACCAGGCCACATGTTCTCCAAGCATCTTGGCGTGTGCGAGGCAGAACTGCGGGCAACTCCTCGTGGGCCACAGGCTAACCAGCTGGTCATTTCTCGGTTTCACAGATGTACCATGAGAACGTGTTCTCGGAGCTGCCGCTGCCAGGCCTGCCCCTCTGGCACACGTGAGCCTCTTTTGGTCCATACCTCCACCTGCGGGCATTGCCTGTATCATCACAAGGTCCATACTCCAGGACTCTGGCAATAGGTGCGCAAGGTGCTTTGTGGATGCTCTACAACACAGCGAAACTGACGTGTCAAATTGGTTGGGTCCTGCAACGACGCAGGTACACAGGGACGGCCAGCGTCGTTGTATGCCTTGCTTTTTTTCTCGCTGCCAGCGTCAGCGACCCGGGCTTTGTCACCAAGGCCAACGTGCAGCAGCACCTGCAAACGCCATACGACGACGTCACGAACAAGCGCAAGATCTGCGGCACCTGCAACCTGCAGCGGCCGGCGCGCGCGAAGCACTGCAACATCTGCGGCAGGTGAGCCTGCATGTAGGTCTACCTCATCATCCTGAGAGTAAATCATGAGTGGAACCAGCTTACTCCCTACAGGAAGACGCCTCATGAGCCTGGCAGATTGACTGCAATCCCGTCTCTTCGACTCGCAGGTGCGTTGCAAAGTTCGACCACCACTGCGGGTGGGTCAACAACTGCATCGGCGCGCTGAACCTACGCTGGTTCCTGGCCTTCCTGCTGTCCAACCTCGTCATGGCAGCCTACGGTGAGACGCCTGCTGGACGACTATTTGCTGGCGCATCTGCACTATCTGATCATGGTGCATCACACATGCACCGCGCGTCAGCGGTTGATGCACCACACATCAGCCCCAAGGACCACACCAAAGCCAATGCGGCATGAGGCGCCTCTTCACGAGCGTAACAGGGCACATCTTCTGGCGCAATCCGATCGCATCCGAATGCCCATGGCCTGACAAGCAGAATGCTGGCGCTGCTGGTGCTGCGCGCGCAGCTGCACCGGCACAGCATGCTGACCTATGGGGGGTGACCTATGGGGATAGAGAAGCTCGTTCCTGGGCGCAATAGCCAAGCTGAACGCCTGTGACTTTGGATTCGATCATCCTTACCTTATGATATCACTGTCTTATCAGGCAGCGCGCTGGTGCTGCGGGCGCAGCTGGAACCGCGAGGAGTGCTGACGTCTTGGGGTTATATTAATGGCGCAATCGCCAACCTGAACGCCTGTGACTTTACACTGATGTTTTCACATCAGGCAGCGCGCTGGTGCTGCTGGTGCTGCGGGCGCAGCTGGAGCGGCGCAGCGTGCTGACATACCGCTACCTGGACCACGACGGTCGGCTGCAGCTGGAGCACGCCCCCTGGTCCTACCTTGCAGAGTGGACGTTCGTTCACTACCCCACACAGGCGAGCCGCCCTGAACCCGCAGCGCTGCCGACAGATGGGCCAGAGCACTGCAGCGAGACCTGGACCATCTTGCGCTCCTGGAATTCGCGCCGGCCGCCAAAGCCGGCATGTCATGCCATGCATGCTTAAGCTGGGTGGGCTGCCCAGCAGGCCGCCTGCCGCATTGTGATGTCAACATGGAGCCAGCCGTCTTGTCTTGGCCCGCGGGCCGAAACCAGCTTAGATCTAACCTACACTGCTGCAGCAGGAACTCGCAACCCACTCTCTGTGAAACCAAGTCTGTGTTTCTACCGCAGGTCATCATTCAGGTGCAGATGGTGTTGGTGGGCCTCATGCTCGCCGTTTCTTCACTCTCTGGCCGGCTGAAGTGCCCAGCAGGGACTGTTCAATCAACTCCGGAGTCCGCTGCTGACTGAACTTCACCCCCTGCGCAGGTCATCATCCTGGTGCAGCTGGTGGTGGTGGGCCTCATGATGGGCTTCTTTGCGGCGTACCACCTGTGGCTGGTGGCGTCCGGCACCACGACGTACGAGACGTCTAAGTGGCGGCGGCTGCGGCTTGCGGCGATGGACGAGGAGGAGTATCAGCCCTGGTGAGCTCTGTGAATGTTATAACAAATGGTGAGTGCCGTGACAAAATTACACAACATGCGGAACCTGCAAGTCTGCTGCTTTGTGCTGTGTTTCAGTCCGAGCAGCTGTCAGTGAGGTCCGTTGATGTTTCAAGTAGAGCTTTGCGGGATGTGAGCTTCGATGTTTGAATTTTCTAGCATCCCGCGCGCAGGGATCCGGATGGTGGCGCCGCGAAGCAGCCATGGTGGCGCCACAGCCGGCTGCTGCCATGGTGGCGCCGCGGGAATCGCGCACAGCTGCCGCTCAACATCTACAGGGTGGGCATCTGGGATAGCCTGGGCGACGTACTGTTTCCCTCGCGGGCCGCTCGGCAGCCCGGGCACGGGCGGCGGAAACGGCCGGCGTCGGCCGCTCCGAAGACATCAGCCCCGAAGATAACAGAAAATGTGGGCGGCGAGGCGGCAGAGGCAGCCAACGGCTACAGGCTGCCGCTGACGCGGCGAGCGGCGGCCGGCGATGCTGGAAGAGACAGCACTGATCTGCAATGACGTTGGCCTTCGGCTTGCTAGGCAAACTGTGGCAGTCAGTGGACTCGGGTTTGTTCAGCGTTCAATTGTATTATTAGTCAGAATCTTGCGATTTTTGGTCGCCGTGTAGCGAAAATGGCCTGCAATCGGCACCCAGCAGCGCCAGCCTCGACGGGTCATTTCCGCTTTGTGACCACATTGCAGCCTTTGTCTGAACTCATCTGGGTGAGACACTAAGATGTGCAGCCGCGCTTGACTTGTGTGCTGATCGTCAAATCACGATGCACGGGAACAGCGACCAAGAGGAGGGCGAGATCGCGACCGAGGAAGTCGCTGCGCCACCGGAGGTCAGTGTGTTACCAGCAGCATCTGCATGAATTTCGTTGTCAAGCTGAGCATTCTCAAACATGTGCAATTTTACACCCGTGTAGAGGAAGAGGCGCAAGCTGAGCGTGCCCTCACCACCTCGCGACATTCCGAAGGCCAGCGGCCGCCTGAGGGTGCCTTCACCGCCGCCGGTGCCCACTGTCAGCGAGCGGGAGATCAAGGAGGACAAAAAGAAGCCGGCCAAGAGCGGCGGCGCCGTCGTCTCGGCCGGATTCGTCGACATCTATGGCGCTCAGGCAGGCAGCATGCCAGATGCATGCTTGTATGAACTGCTTTGTGAGTGCGGCATCGTGGCACCATGCTTCTGGAGCTGCGAAGTGCACATCATGTGCATGACCCCAGCCGCGTGTGCATGACGTGTCACATGCGCGACCTCCTGACGTTCTGCATGCATGTGGCGCAGGGCCGGCCGGAGGTCAGGATCGTACGCCCGGAGAGCTCTATCAAGATCGCGGACGTGCAGGCGCTGCTGCTGTGGGTGCTGTCTGAGGGACAGAACCCGGCGTGGGCGTTCGTCAAGGTGAGTGAAAAATTCAAATTGAAGGCGCCTCGGCAACCCTGGCAGCTTGTCTGCCGTTTTGCGGTGGAGGGAGAAGCATCAGGAACATGTGCATCGCATTGAGCGCGCCTCCACTCATTGAGCGGAAGCAAGGGAAAGGTGTCGTGTCACAAGTGACATGCCGAATATTCCGGAGTCTCATCAACCTGTCGAACTGGTCAATGCCATCGGTTTGAGCTGCCGCCGGCCGCGGCTCCCGCAGAACAAGCCGCTGCTGCAGCGTGTCGGGTTTTGATAATTCACGACGGATAATTACTCACTCAACACCTTGCGCCTTACATTCAACTCAAAAGCCTCCCTCTCCCCGCGGAACAAGTCATTGCTGCAGCGCATCATGTTCTTGATGGCGCTCGGCTGAGAGTCCTGCGAAACAATGTCAGAAACTCAGGACTCCGTTCTGCCTGCAGAACAAGCCGCTGCTGCAGCGCGTCATGTTCCTCATGGTGCCCGGCATCGACCGCGCGCTGTTCGAGGCCAGCCGCCACCTGCTCCCCAACATGCACTCGCTGCTGGGGGAGCCCATCACTGTGTTCGCTAAGAACTCGCAGTGCTACCCAGGTGCAGCACATACCACCGCCTGGCAGTCTGCAATCTTGTAGGTCCTCCTTTGTACTTGTATTGTGCAGCTTGCGCGTGCTGCAGCAGCAAGCTTGCTTTGCCAAAGCATCAATGTACGCAGCATCACTGTCTCAGAATTTGGACAGTGGCTGTCACCTCGGCCCCTACGCTGCCCAGCAATCGATGAGCTGCTGGCAATGAGCTGCTGGTGAACAGTAGCACACATACAAGTGTGACACCCGTGCGTCTTCAAAATCCTGCAGCCCAGACGGTTGCGCAGCTGTTCACGGTGCCGCATGACAAGAAGCGCAAGCGGGAGGAGATGGCCAAGGCGGCCGCGGAGCAGGCGGCCAGCCCGGCGGCAGACGACGACGGACGGCAGCCGCCCAACCCGCATTTCCCCGTCTCCCACTACGTCCTGTCGCACAAGGTGGGCGGTGGGAAAGCACAATGACTGTGGATGCTTGCTTATCCAGAAATTCAGGGTTTCAGGGTGGTGGACGGCCGGTAGTCGCCCATCCCGCAATTCCCCCTCTCGCACTACGACCTGTCGCTCAAGGTGGGCGATGGCCAAGGATCTGACTCGCAGGAACGGGTTTGATCAGAGATGTCCGGGCGACGCAGTGATGACCTGCGTCATGTCTGGTGTTCCTGCTTTCCGCTTCCGTGATTTTGCTCACACAAGCTCGTGCCTGCCGCTCCCTCCGGCAACCACCACTGACCTGGACATCTGTTGCAATCAAAAACGAAATGCACTGCAAATACACACGAAATCTGCATCGTGCAGGACCTGGAGGCGCACGGTTTCCCGCTGCCGTTTTCTGACGGCAACGACGGCATGCACTGCCCCCCGGGCTTCGTCTCCAGCTCCGCCCCGGGTGCCCCCCCGCTGTTGGAGGCTCACTTCTGAGCGTCCTCCTTGAATTCTCCCCAGAACGTGCCTCTCTGAGCTTGTCCCGCCTGGACCCTGATATGGAAGTGCTTGTCACAGATGCTCAGTCCGGAGGAGGAGCAGTGAGTGCAGTTCGGCTCGGTGCGACGACAATGAACATGCACGCAAATATCGTGCAAAGAGATATGCCTCCTGCTGCTGCAGAGGCCGTGGCCGCGCGGGCGGGCGGCGAAGCCGCAGCAGCGGCCGACGGTGACGACGCGGCGGCCGGAGGCACGGCAGGGGACGGCGACGCCGTGTCACAAGTGCGGGACATGGTGGCGCTGGACTGCGAGATGTGCTACTGCGGCGAGGTGCTGGAGGTCACCCGCATCACGCTGTTGGATGCCGACGGCAAGGTGGGGTCTTGAACGAGGTTTCAAGCTTGAAATTGCGAGATGTGCAACTGCAGCAAGGTGCTGGAGGTCACCTGCATCACGCTGCTGGACGCCGATGGCAAGGTGGGGGGTTGGGCGATCAGGTTAGACACTCGAAGATGTGCTTCTTACATAATCTAGTAGAATATCTTACATTTGCGGCGAGGCGCTGAAAAAATCACCCGCGTCACGCTGCGGGACCCGACGGCGGTAGGGTTTGATGGTTTGGGAACGAGATGCCTTCTGAACGAAGATTCCATCCTCTGACTGACAAGAGTTGACGATCCAAATGGGCTTTCACCACTGAAGGCCCACCGCACCAAGAAAGCTGCTTCGTGTCTGCAGGTGCTGATGCACAGTTGCTGCGCGCGCGCGCGCGCGCGCGCGC